>Ga0208733_100770_pt1 | contig 11889 bp, 9 predicted proteins | sample SubbioR11Jul_8B1_FD_184816 | JGI IMG/M metagenome (GOLD analysis project Ga0208733, IMG submission 184816) | Serpentinite rock and fluid subsurface biosphere microbial communities from McLaughlin Reserve, California, USA - CR11Jul_8B1 (SPAdes) | ecosystem: Environmental > Terrestrial > Deep... | reverse complement strand
GAATTATCCTTTTAGTTTACGGACAAGCTGATGTTTCCGCTATAAGATTTTCTCCAACATGCCTGCCCGAAGGACGTTAATTTTCCACGGAAGAGTGACGCATTACCTGACGCGAAGAAGTGGTTGATAGAGACGAGGATCAATGATATATATAAAAACATGATTCCCAGGTCCTGCAAAGCCTATTATTATGGAGGGCTCCCCCTCAAAGGGACGAGAAGGAAGGGCCGGCTATGGTTGGAAGGAGAAACGCTTCGCTTCAATGTGCCGGAAGGGAGGGGGGGGGAAAAGATCGATTTGAAAATCCCTTTTAGTAAGATGGAGAAGATCTTTCTTGCCCGGGACAATTATTATGGAACCGATACGACGCTTTTCAATCTGACCTTTCGAGATGAAGACGGAAAATCCTTCACCCTACGGTTTGCGCCGGTTACCCTCATTCCACGAAGGAGGATCGCTCTTCAGAAGGAATGGTTTGGTTACCTCACAGTTGTGTTAAGCAGACCCGCCGGGAACACTTCCAGACCCTTGTAATGCGGGTTTTATTGGAATGGGTCATAGAGGACTTCACCAAAAGTGAACTCCAGCAAAGTTGGCGGACCGTAGTGCTTGACCTTCAAAAGGTTCCGCTACAAGGCTCTTACAGTGTCCCCACGGGTCTGCTTAACTGTTTTATTGAAACGTTAAGGGAAGAGCTATTTAGCCAGTCTCATCAGTTCAGGGGGCAATGCCTCGTCCCTTTCCACCAGATAATCCCTGTACTCCTGATAGTTGGGCTGGACCCACAAAGGGTTTCCGAAAATTTCGTGGGTCATGATATTGAAGGCCACCTGGGTGATATAGAACCGGTGATGGCGCCTCAGAATCGGGTTTCGTGAGAAGAGCTTGATGAGTTCGCGTGGACGCCAGTAGTAGCGTCTCATCAGGTTTTTATAGATGAAGTTGAGCTGTTCAAGATCATCCACCTCCCGTGTCGGCATCACGGCATGGAGATAGTCGAAATTTCGATATTCCCAATCCTTGATCCGTCCTGCCTCCTTCATCTTATTAAAAAAAGGCGTCCCGGGAAGAGGGGTGATGATGTTGAGACCGAAATGGTCCACATACTTTCCGAAGAATTTTAAGAAGGCGTCGCGATCTTCCTCGGTTTCCTCCCAGTGGCCAATGAGCAGAGTGGCCATCACCATCAGTTGATGTTTCTTTAAGAGCTTCATTGCCTTCAAAGCCTCATCCACGGAATGGCGCTTTCGGATATCCCGAAGAACATCATCTTTATGATATTCCAGGCCTAACATGAACTGGTAGACCCCTGCCTCCCGAAAACCGTCCAAAAGGTCCTGGTCCCGAATGACAAGGTCAGCCCTCGACTGAAGCCAGAAGCGCTGGTTCGTCTTTCTTTTGAGCATCTCCTCGATGAATCCGATTCCCTGATCACGGGTGACATTGAAGGTGTTGTCACCCACATAGAAGATGTCACGATTATATTTTTCCTTGAGGAGCTGGAGCTCATCGGCGATCAGTTTTGGGCTCTTTCTCCTCCACTTCCTTTTATAGAAGGCCGATTCCGAACAGAAAGAGCAGTCAAACGTGCAGCCCCTTGAGAAATTGACCACGAGCCCTCTCTTCCCTTCCGATGGGAGGCCCACATAGGGGTGTTCCATCCTGGCGAGATGGTAGGCGGGAAGGGGCAGGGTATCGAGGTCCTCTATAAAAGGGCGGTCGCCCGTATAGATGAAATTTCCTTTCTGGTCGAGGTAAGCAAGGCCCAGAACCTTTGAGAGATCATCTTTCTTCTCGACCGTCCTGAGAAATTCGGCCAGGGTCGCCTCTCCCTCTCCAACGCAGATGTAATCGATGGCAGGGCAGTCCCTGAGCGTCTCCTCAGCCATGAAGGAGGGATGTTCTCCGCCCATGATAATGATTGTTTTGGGACGGATGGCCTTAATGAGGTCGGCGGCATTCATCCCATCATAAATGAAAGCAGTGCAGATGACAGATATGCCTACCACATCGGGTTTCTCTCTTCGAATCTTCTCTTCGAGATCGCTCCAGGGATTTTCATTCAGGGTGCAATCCATGTAATCGATGTCTAAACTTTCCCTCTCCAGATAAGCCAGCAACTGGAGGCAACCCGGGGAGGGCACCCAGGCTCGAAGAATGGTCCAGATTTTATGAGGGGGGTCTATCAGAAGAAACCGCATGGTTTTCGGTTCCTTATGGACGGATTGACTGTCCTCTTTTTAAACGCCACCGGATGAGGCGTTTTAAAAGAGGCTTAACAAGGGGAATTTGGAAGAGAAGATGAGAACGTGGGGCTTCGAAGATCTCTCCGGATAGAAGTTTTTCGGAAAAATCTTTTACTTTCTTAGAGGCTTTTTTCACTCCCTCCCTGTCCACAACCGCCACCTTTTCAAATACCTTTTCACAGTAGAGGCACTGCGAACAGGAGGTCTGATTGCAGTCCATCATCTTAAACTGTTCGATGAACCCGTCGAGCTTTCGATTATCCATCTGGATGAGCTGCCGGACCTCAAGGTCAAAGACCTTCTCCAACTCCGAGACCTTCATGATGTTCACATGTTCGGGTTTGATGAAGTATTCGAGGTGGAGAGGCGTGAAGGCCTCTTTTCTCGGAAGGGTGAAGAGGTCCAAAAGGTTTCCGTCATAACGCCGGTTTTCGTAAGCCTTCACATGCGAGACGAGAAGGGGCGTCCGTTTGAATCGCTCCGTGATTTTAAAACGGTCGTAGCCAAGGGCTTCATAATGAGTGACGTCTTCGGGGCGGATCCATGGCGATTTCAGAAGCTCCACAGGTTCCATCAATTTCCTATAGAGGCAGAGGTATCCCGGATACTGAAGATAGCAATTGTCCTCCTCCTCTCCTTCTCTTGAGGCATGGCCATCATGATTGACATGCTCGTAGTTATAAGGGCACTGCCAGAGGCAGATGTTATTGACGAGAATCTCCAGATTGCATTTTACGGTTTTCCGGATGGCCTCAAGGGTTTTGAATTCGCGGTTGATATGTTCGTCAATGATGATTTCTTCCACGCCCATGTCTTCATATTGAAGGGCTTTTCTCACGGTGTTGACTCTTGCGGTGGTGGAGGCTTTTATCTTCAAACGGGGGAATCGTTTTCTGATGAGATCGATGAGATAAGGAACGCCGACCACGACCGAATCCGCGCCCGAATCATCCACCCATTCGAGAAGATCAATGATCTGTCCATACCCTTTCCTTGAATACTGAAGGTTTCCGAGGCAGGGCGCATTGAGGAGGTAGCTGAACTCAATTCCCTTTTCGTGGCAGGCGTGGATGTAGCGATTGATATATTCCCTGTTGACCTGAGGGAGCACAAATCCAGGTCTTGCGCCTCCCACTACATCAAAAGGAAGTTTGCCAAAGAGGGTGTCCACCGATGTCCCCTGAAGGGCATCAAGAAGAGAGAAGTCCCAGTTCGTTCCCACCCGCAGTTTCATCGTGGATTAAAAATAACACGCAAGATAGTCTCTTTTCAAGAGAGACTATCCTGCTATTCCCATTCAGGTTGATGAAGGGATCACCATCCCCGGCATTAAAAAATAAAAAGGCGTCCACTCGGGACGCCTTGAGATAAAGAAGCTTAGAACTGAGAATTGATATTTACCCTAATTCTCCTCCCTTTAAAAAAGGGAGGCGCCGCCGTCCAGAGCCGCATTACTTGCTCCAAGACCGGTATTGGGACTCTGGCGCCGGACGGAATTCCCCTTTTTGGCCGCCGGCCCATAGGGCCTCTCTCCGAGCCATGAGGCTCTCTGAGCCGGTGGCTGGCCCGGAGGGCAAAGAGGGATTGGCCTGCCTGCCGGACAGGCAGGGGGAGATTTTCATCCCGATTAAATCGGGATCAATTATGGACTCCTTGTTAAATTCGTTTTTGGTTATTCGAAAAATTTTTCATTCAACAGAAGATTTCTTAAAAACATTCGGTGTCATCCCCGTATATTTTTTAAAAATCCTCAAAAAATGGGATTCACTTTTGAACCCTAATTGGTGTGATACCTGAAACAATTTTTTATCCTTGTTCTTAAGCAGAAGCTGTTTGGATTTCTCAATTCTCAACCCATTGATATATTCATTGATACTGTGACCTAATTCTTTCTTAAACTTTCTCCCGAGATACTCCCTTGAGACCAAAACCCGGGCCGCAACATCCTTAGGCATTATTGGTTTTGTGTAATGATTATTAATAAAGTTGACCGATTGCCTAATTGGGCTGCTTAGCCCATTCACAGAGGCATATGTTGAATGATTTATCTCTATATTTCCTATATTCGTATTTTCGTTAAGTATCTCCCTTACCCTTTCGAGTAGATCAAAGGAGTCGAAAGGTTTTCTTATATAGCCATGAACCATTAAATCAGCACATCTCTCAGCCCTTTCAATTGTGCTGTGACCGGTAAGCACGATCACCGGGACCGTTTTTGAAAACTCTCTGATGCCTTTTAATACATCGAGTCCTTCCATGCCGGGCAATTTTAAATCCAACATGACAAGGTCTATGGAGCGACTTTTGAAAAGGTCTAAGCCCTCTTTGCCATCCTTGGCCTTAAATACATTGAAGGTGTCATTAAAAAGTTCTTCGATGGATTCCAATATCCCCAGCTCATCATCAATAATCAAGATGTTCTTTCTCTGAATTCTGTTACTGCTGCCTAAACTCATGCTCAGCCTATCAAATGCTGTTGTCTCTGAATCCATCATTTTTCTTTGGGGCGCCATCAAAAGCAGCTTCAACCATTCGAAAGATATGGATATTTCAAGGACGGTTGCTTTACTTGTACAACATTTTAGACGAAGTCTTTATATCACAACGGCTTGCTTTGTCAAGGCATTTAATGAAATCAACCGCTCTGGTCCCTAATTTTGAAAAGCAATCAGATTGTGTTTAAAAAGCTAACAATATCAATAGGTAACATCAAGTTTTGAGGTAATTGGACAGTACTGGCTCCACTCACTTCCAAGGGATAGTTCACGTTTGGTCAATTTTATGTCACGTTTTGTATGTCGAATGTCACGTTTAGTCAATCAAATGTCTCGTTTGTGCATTGACAAAAAAAACAAGACGATATAAGCTCCTAACAAATTACAACCTATGTTTTGGAATATGAATTCAGAAAAATGCCGTTACAGTGCACAATGATGGTTGGCAGTACCCTACACTCTGGACTCCTAAATCTAAAGGGTTTCTAAAGAAAATGGGAGAGTTTCGAGATGAGGTGATATCATGAAAAAGATTGCTATCGAGCTGCTCATCATTGCAGCTACAGTGGTGGCCTCTGTTGCACCAGTTCTGGCCTGCTACGGCGATTGGTTCACTTTATCGCTATCACTTCACTCACTATCACTAGAGAGCTGTGAAGTTGGTTTGAGCTCACTATTGGTTAAAACTAATTATTGAAAGGATTTTATTATGGCACGCAAAAACCCTAGATTGCGAGGTTACAGCGTCAGTTTAGAACAAGGACGGCAAGCTCGCGATAGCCAAAAACTGCTTAACATCCGCTTAGAGACCAGCTTAAGATGCAACATGAATTGTATTTACTGCTGTTGGGCCACTGGGGAAAAGCAAGGCGTTGAGAACAGCTATTCTGACTTAGAAAGGGTGATTTCCCAGGCCGCCGACCTGGGAGCTACTTCAGTGGTAGTCGTCGGCGGTGGCGAACCAACCATCTACCCTAACTTCCGCAATTTATTAATACACATGCGCGCTTCAGGTATGCGTCCGGTGGTCATTACCAATGGACTCGTAATAGATGAAGACTGGGCTAACTTCTTTTCCGGGCAACGCTGTTCGATCATTATGAAAAGAGATGCCATGTCTTTCGACTTACAGGATAAGTTATGCGCACTGCCTGGCACAGCGGAGCGCATGGACAAAGCGCTACAAAATCTAATGGCAGCAGGCTTAAACGATTCCAAAGACCCAGACTGGACGAGCCTGGGCGTTGCCATGGTATGTTCTAAAGTTAACATGTCAGAAATTCCAGAAGTTTGGCGTTTTGCGCGAAAAAATCATATCTACCCCTGCCTAGAGTTACTAAATCCTAAAGGAAGGGCCAAAACACGCCTGAACGAGTTCGCTCTTTCAGGCAAGGAATCCGTGGAGCTAATGAATAGATTGCGCACTGTGGACGAAGAATTCGGAAATAGACCCGAAGATTGGCCCGAATTGAAAGATACGAAATGTCTGCAACACCTTCACAGCTTTTATGTGGATGTTTATGGTTGGGTATCACCTTGTGGCCCTGTGCGTAGCAAAAACCAAAATATTCGAGAGAAAGATCTTTATGAAATTTATCACTCGGATGAATTTCGAGAATACCGGGCAATTGAAAAACATTTGGACTATGAACAGCCGTGCCTAAGCCAAACCAGGCTTGAGTAGTGATAATGGATGTTAAGAATTCAGATCTACCCCCTGAAGTACAAAAACATTTTCTCTTCTTTAAGCATCACCCAGAGCTGAGTTTTAAAGAACATCATACTACGGCCTATATCATCAAGCATCTAAGGCGTTGGAAGATTGATCATAAGGTTGGCCTATCTGGTTGCAGTATTATTGCTAAAATTCAGGGCCAGCGGCCAGAGGTAAATAGCCTCTTGTTGCGTTGTGAGATGGATGCTGTTCGGATCTCGACAGGACAAAATGGTAATCCGGTTGCGGCCCATCTTTGCGGTCATGACAGTCACATGGCGATTATGCTTAGTTTAATTCACCGCTTGAACCGCCATAGAGAAAAATCCAAAGGCACGATATTGATACTTTTTCAAACTGGAGAGGAAACTTTGGACGGCGCCAAAACAGTTATATCTGATTGGGCGCAGGAGCTCTCAAGTGTTGATATGATTTTTGGCCTGCACATGGTCAGCGATTTGCCAATAGGTAGTTTGGGGATCAAAGAAGGTCCAGTTATGGCCAGCGGAGATCAGTTCCATGTGATTTTCAAGGGGCGAGGTGGACATGCTTCTTCACCACACAAGAGTGACGATTTGATAATGGCTGGAACCAATTTTGTTCAGAATCTATACAGTCAAGCCAGTAGATGCACATCTCCATTCGAAAGTGCCGTAATTTCCATCGCCGCATTTCAGGCAGGCGATAGCCCTAATGTCTTACCAGATCAGGTGACGGTTCTAGGCACCATCCGAGCTCTAAACGAGATCACTAGACACAAGCTGCAGCAATTGCTGCGCCGACTGACTGAATCAATTGCGGCTGGTTTTGGGATTACGGTTGAAGTTATTCTGCATGAAGGCCCACCTGTGCTTAAAAACTCTACTAAGGCAACAAAATTAGCCTATAATGCGGCCTGTAGAATTGTCAAAGCTTCTGAGATAGTATCTGATTTCAGCACCTTGTTGGTCGATGATTTCGCCTACTACTTGGATAAATTGCCAGGAGCTTATGTATTTGTTGGCTGTGGTGAATCAGATGTAGGTCCTTTGCATTCAACGGATTTTAAGATCGGGCAAAAAGCTTTGGCCTTGGGGTATAGTTTTGCTGAAAATCTATGCAATTGCTGGCAGCAGAGTATCGATGAAAGACACTATTAATGCATGCACAAGAAAACTTAGACCAAGAAATAACAAACCTTAAATTGGAATTAGGTGAACTGTTGAAGGAACAGGACATTGATCCCCAAGAAGCCAAGGTATTTCTTGAGAAATTGCGTATCTTATTGAACAAGGGCCAACTACGAGCTGCTAATCAGGTAAATGGCCAGTGGCAGCCTGTACTTTGGGTCGTAGAGGCGCTACAGCTATTCTTTAAATTAGGGACTCGGTATCACTACAATAATAATTACACTTCTTTCTTTGATCTGGACACCCTGCCATTGAAAAAGCTTAGTTGGGACGATTTGATACGCGTGGTCCCTGGAGGCAGCAGTATACGCGACGGCTGTCATATCGGCAAAGGCACAGTGCTTATGCCTCCGGTGTTCATAAACATCGGGGTTTATATCGGTGAAAAATGCATGATCGACTCGCATGTACTAGTCGGTTCTTGCGCTCAAATCGGCGATGGAGTTCACATTGGTACTGGCTCACATATAGGCGGGATTATCGATCCGGTGGGAACAATGCCGGTAGTAGTCGAAGATTCGGTCAGAATCGGTGGCAATTGCGGGATATTCGGTAGCGTAGTCATCCAATCCTCCGTGGTGATTGCAGCGGGAACCATAATAACCGATCATACGCCAGTTTATGATTTGGTTCGTCAAAGCGTGTACATCCGCTCGGAGCAAGAACAATTAGTCATACCTAGTGGCGCTTTGGTTGTGCCAGGCGCACGTTCTTACGCTGCTTTAGGTGTTGATAGTGTAATCTCACTCCACACTCCGGTTATCGTAAAATATTACAGCAACACCCTCAAAAGCAGCCTTTGGACAAGGTGAGCAATAGCCGCTGAGTAAATTTCTTGTACTGCTCAAATGGGAAGAAACAAGGGTGCGATTTCCTAAATTCTATTAAATGTATTTGTGCTGTCGTACGGCACATTGCATAAATGCTTATTTTCAAAAATAGTTACAAACCAACAATGGTAGTGATCTTTTATATAAATCATAATAGAAAATGAATGAGTTAAATAAAACTATTGGGTTTTGGAAAGGCCTTGGAATTGCCGTATCAATGGTTATCGGATCCGGCTTATTGGGGCTACCTGGATTAACCTTTGGGCATGCAAATGTTTATGAATCATTGCTTGGATGGCTTTTGATGCCTTTGATAGCATGTCCTTTAATCAAACTGTTTTCAGACCTTGGTATGATGTATCCATCGTCTGCTGGCATTTCAAAATATGTTGAAGTCGCTGTTGGTGGCTATGGAAGATATGTTGTTACAATTGTGTACTGTGGAACCATTACAATAGGCATTCCAGCGTTAGCTATTATTGGAGGCTCATATATTAATGAATTATTTGGTGTCTTAAGTCCATATGTCTTTGCTATTATTATCCTAATTTTAATGAGTATTATAAATCTATTCGGAATTAAACTTTCTTCGATCATAAATCTACTTTCACTAATTCTTTTATTACTATTAATATTTCTATTAATACTTTTTAATTTTAAATATTTGGGTGCGGGTTTCAAAATATTTTTCGCTAGTAGCAATTCCGATTCGGTTGTTTCGCTAATTTATTTAAGTAATTTGTGGCAAGTTTGCGCCATTCTATTCTGGGCATACTTAGGCTGGGAAAATTTGTCTTTTGGACTAGAAGAATTTAAAAGGCCTAAGCAAATTATTCCATTAATTTATTGGATAAGCTTTGTGCTAATTTCTATGTTATATACTGCTTTAGCAATAGTAAGCGCTGGTGCAATCATTAATGATATAAAACTCTCAGGACCTTCTGGTTTAACTGTCCTTATAAAAAATATTCCTTATTATGAATTAGTATTGGCTGTTGTTGTAATATTGATCATCGCAAATGGAAATGCATGGATTTTTGGTGCCAGTCGACTTATCTATGCATCAGGAAAGGATAAAATACTCCCACAATTCTTAGGCACACTTTCTAAAAATGATGTTCCAACAAAAAGCATTATTTTACTTTGTTCGTTCTATGTGTTTGTTGTTATCGCAATTTACTTGTTTAATATCGACGTTTCAATTTTAATTATGCTTGTAAGCCAAAATTTTATTGTTCTTTTTGGAATAACAATATTTGCCTACTGGAAAATTAAACGAGGTATTAATAGATGGATAATATCTATTACCTCATTTATTCCTGTTGTCTTTTTAATTTCCGGATTTAATTGGCTGTTTATATACCCAGTTACTTTAATTCTTTTAGCTATTATAGCATGCATAAGAAGTTCAAAATTACTTCTTCAAAAGTCTATACACTAAATGATTACGTTCAGGACATCGTTCGTAAGAAAAATGCTCACAACATCGTTCAGGTGCAATTTCCTTCTGTTTGAACGATTACTCCTTGGATTAGTGCTAAGGCTGCATTTGTGCGGCTTCTGAGAGAGAGTCATATAGTTCTTAACAGCCTTAACTGCTTGATTGTGAACGATGTCTTGAACGTTAATTTAGTGAACGATGTCCTGAAGGTTGTCAACTAAATGTTAGGCTTCGAAGTGGTACAGTCAAAGTGGACACTCCGAAAAGCATGAGGTATGAAGGTCATCTTTTTAGAGGTGAAAAATGAGTGCGAAACGCAGGGGTTTTTACAAACCGCAACTTAGGGATCGATCCGAGCGGTATTGAGGCGCTGGAGGGATCAGATCGAAAAAGATGCAGTTGTAATGCGATCTGATAGCTATTCTATCAAAAGATTAACTTAAGAAATGGAGGATCTACTATGTTTAGCAACTGTTACACGGCCATAGTCACACCGTTTAAGGACAATCGTGTGGATTTCGAGGGCCTGGAAAACCTTATTGAGTTCCAAATCGCGAGCGGTGTCAGTGGGATACTTGCTATGGGTACCACAGGTGAGAGTTCTACATTGAACTGGGATGAACACAACGAGGTAATTCGGATGGTAGCAAAAAAATGTAAGGGAAGATGTCAGATCATCGCAGGAACCGGGAGCAATAATACACAGGAGACTTTGGAAAATACTGAATTTGCGGTTCAACTCGGTACTGAGGCAGTTCTATTAGTAGATCCTTACTTTAACGGACCCAGTTCTCTAGAAATCCGCAGGGAATACATATCTCCTGTAGCAAAGAGATTCCCACAGATTCAAATCATCCCGTATGTGATCCCGGGACGCACGGGCACACAGCTTCTCCCCGAAGACATCGCCATACTCCATGAGGAATTCCCCAATATAAAAGCGATTAAGGAAGCCACAGGAAACACCGAAAATATAAGACGTACCAGAAAGTGCTGCGGAGAAGAATTTGAAATCCTCTCTGGAGATGATGATATGACCTTTACTATGATGACAGATCCTGCCATTAAAGCGAGTGGGGTTATTTCGGTGGCTTCTAACATAGCCCCCAAGGCTATTCAGGATATGACTACACTCATCAATAGAGGAAAGCTGGCTGAAGCAGAAAAGCTTATGGTTGCCTTAAAGCCCCTTTTTGGAATTTTGACTGTAATTACACACGAGGACACACCATATGGGACGGTAACCTGTCGCGCAAGAAATCCACTAGCTACAAAGACCCTGATGGCCGTCCTTGGGATGCCAGTGGGACCTTGTCGCAGGCCCCTTGGTAAGATGACCAAAAAGGGGATCGAAGTTGTATTGGAAGCAGCACGCACCATGTGGAACAATAACCCTGAAATCCTCAAACCTGTAGCCGATTTCTTTGGCATAGATATTGAAGCCAGACTTCATAATGAGTCAATCCTATCAGGGCTGGCATATGACAAATACATCGCATAACTAATTAAGGGGCGGGGAGTTTTCGGAAGTTTTGCTCGACGTGTAACCCTCTAATATTTAATGTAAGATAGACATAAGGTCATGTAATTATTATGAATAATTGATATGAATATTCTCTATGATTTCAATACTAAGGGAGATTATTCATAGCCAAAGAATCGAACAAGATCTTAACCCGATGGATCAGCCATGAACTCAAAAGCAGATGATTTCGATCTGTTCAAAGAGCTAAACAGACAACGCAAGATCAAATTGGTAACCAGTTGTCGTCAAAACATGGATAGATCGGCAAATCGACAGACAATGATCTGAATCATGAATCAGGTAAAGTTCAAACAACTCTACAAAGAGCGAGCATATCGCGTTGAGCCGATGTAAGGCCTAGTTGACAACGTTCAGGACATCGTGGACAGAAATAATGGTCACGACATCGTGGACTTCCAGGACTCCATAAGTTCGCTACTGAGCTGCCATGATGATTTTAGACGCTCTA
>Ga0208733_100767_pt1 | contig 11947 bp, 9 predicted proteins | sample SubbioR11Jul_8B1_FD_184816 | JGI IMG/M metagenome (GOLD analysis project Ga0208733, IMG submission 184816) | Serpentinite rock and fluid subsurface biosphere microbial communities from McLaughlin Reserve, California, USA - CR11Jul_8B1 (SPAdes) | ecosystem: Environmental > Terrestrial > Deep... | reverse complement strand
CCGGCGATCGCCATCCCCTCCAGCAGCAGGTGGGGATCGGTCTCCATCGCGGTGCGGTCCATGTAGGCGCCGGGGTCACCCTCGTCGCCGTTGGCCACGACATACTTAATCTCACCGACAGCGTTGCGCAGCAGCTCCCACTTGGCGCCGGACGGATAGCCCGCCCCGCCGCGCCCGCGCAGGCCGCTACTGCGGATCTCCTGGCAGACAGCTTCCGGCGTCATCTCATAGAGCGCTTTATTGAGCGCCTGATAGCCGCCCCGCGCCACATACTCCTCGATCCGCTCGGGGTTGATCTCGCCCGCGGAATCGAGCACCAGCAGCCGCTGCCGGGTGAAGAAGGGGGTATCTGAAGCGAGCTTATGCTCGAGCTGGTGCCGTCCTGCGATAATGTGCTCGGCCACGATAGACTCAGCCGCCGGCGCATGAACGTGATGATAAAAGGTGCCGGGCTTGCCGGGCTCGAGCACCTTAGCTAGCGGCCCCAGGCTGCACAGCCCCAAGCAGCCTGACGGCGCCACCTGCACCTCACCTTCGAGCTGGTGGGCCTTTATGCTCGCTTCAAAGGCTTGCCGGGTAGCGACTCCACCCGAAGCCACACAGGCCGTGGACGAGCAGACCATGACACGGCAACGGTGTTGCTGGCGATTGTGCAGCTCGTCGGCTGCCATCGCCGCCAGGTCGACCTTTTTCATCCTGCCACCTCCTGCGGCGTTTGCAGCAGTGTGTGCAGCCGCCCTACTATCGCCTCCGGCGATTCCTTGCCAATCACCGCGCTGTCGATAATCACCACCGGAGCCAGCCCGCAACTACCCACGCAACGCGCCGCCCTGACGCTCAGCTTGCCGTCGGCGCTGGTTTCGCCGGGGGCTACGTTAAAGGTTGTTTGGATCTGGTTGATAATATCTTCAGCTCGTTTGACGTAGCAGGGGGTGCCCATGCAGACGGTGCAGATATGCTCGCCCAGAGGCGTAAATGAAAACTGGTGATAAAACGTCGCCACCCCGTAGACATGGCTGGGAGGGAGCTTGAGCCGCTTGGCCACATGGGCCAGCAGCTCGTTGGGGAGGTAGCCAAAGACCTCCTGGGCGCTGTGGAGTATCTCAATCAGCGCACTCTTGCTGTACCCAAGGCGCTTCATGGTCGTCTCTAACAGGTCAAAGCGCGGATCGACAGCAGGGGGGGCTGTGGCGGAAGTTTGGCTGGCGGGCATATCTCCCCTTTCGAAATTAGAGATCAAACCGAGTTGTTACGGTGTTGGCTGGCCCTTTCAGCAAGCTCTATCACTGGCCTCATTATGCCCCGAGGTGGGTAGGGGCAAGTGTCCCGCTTGAGAAAGTGTTCACCAGGGCGCTGTGGTAACTAGTCTAAAAAATCGTTATAGCCTGATAGCCGCCTGGCGGCGCTAGAGGAATTGGGACGCCATGACTGCAAGACTTTCAGGTAGTTGGCGCGGGCGAAGGCCGAGGGGTCACGCACGGCCAGCTGGCTCATACTGCCGATGGCCTGACTTACCGACTCGTACTCGCGTTCCGTGAACCACTGCTCCATGGCGACAACCATCTCGTTAAGCCGCTGGGGGCCATGTTTGAGATGCGCCGAGGCGGTCATAGCCACCTTGGCGCCGGCCATCAGCCCTTTGATGACATCGAAATGGGTATGCACGCCGCTGGTGATAGCAAAGTCGGTGTTGACGCGGCCGTACAAGATGGCTACCCAGCGCAGCGGCAGAGTCAGTTCAAAGGACTGGCTCAGGACCAGATGCGGTACCACTTCCAGGGTATCGAGATCAAGATCTGGCTGGTAAAAGCGGTTAAACAGCACCAGGCCGTTGGCTCCGGCCCGCTCGAGCTTGAGCGCCATGTTGGCGGTAGCGCTGAAGTAGGGGCTTAACTTTACCGCCAGCGGGATAGTGAGGATCGCGCGCACATCGCGCACTACATCCAGATACAGCTTCTCGACTTCAGCGCCGCTGAGGCTAAGATCGGTCGGCAGGTAGAAGATGTTGAGCTCTAAGGCATCAGCCCCGGCCTCCTCGATCAGCTTGGCATAGCGCGTCCAGCCGCCCGGCGAGATGCCGTTAAGGCTGCCGATGATGGGAATCTCCAGCGCCTCCTTGGCCTGGCGGATCAACTCCAGATACTCTTGCGGCCCTACGTTGAAGGCCCGCTGCTCGGGATAGTAGCTGAGCGCCTCGGCAAAGCTCTCGCTGCCGTAGCTCAGGTAGTGGTCAAGCGCCCGCGACTCCTGCTCGATCTGCTCCTCAAAGAGCGAGTGCATCACCACCGCGGCGGCACCCCCGTCTTCCAGGGCACGGAGCTTGTCGAGGCTATAAGACAGCGGGGAGGCGGAAGAGACTAGTGGGTGCTTGAGTCTTAAGCCCAGATACTTAGTCGATAGGTCCATTTAAGCCTCCTTGGCAAGTTTTTCTAGCTTCTTCCAGCGGAACTCAATGGCGGCTTGCGCCTCGGCGAGCAGCCGCTCGGCCGACTCACGGTTGATCTGCATCAACATCCGGTAGCGGTTTTCGCTGAGCGCGTAGTCATTAAAGGCTATCTTGGGCGGACGTGAGTCGAGCTGGAAGGGGTTTTTCCCCTCGGCCTGGAGACGCGGATCGAAGCGGAACAGCGGCCAGTAGCCCGAATCAACAGCCAGCTTCTGCTGCTCGAGCCCGTGGGCCATGTTGATGCCGTGCGCGATACAGTGGCTATAAGCGATGATTAAGGACGGTCCTGGGTACGACTCGGCCTCGATGAAGGCCTTAATGGTCTGCTGGTCGTTAGCGCCCATGGCGATCTGGGCCACGTAGACATTGTCGTAGGTCATGGCCATGGTGGCCAGATCCTTCTTGAGCGTAGCCTTACCACCAGCGGCAAACTTAGCTACCGCGCCCAGACTGGTAGCCTTAGAGGCCTGGCCGCCAGTATTGGAGTAGACTTCGGTATCTAGGACCAGCAGATTGACGTCACGGCCGCTGGCTAGCACGTGGTCTAAACCGCCAAAGCCGATGTCATAAGCCCAGCCGTCGCCGCCGACGCTCCACACCGATTTCTTAACGAGCTGATCGGCCAGACTGAGCAGATCCTTGCCGACCGGGTCGCTAGCGCCTGCCAGCTTCTCCTTTAGGGTAGCAACCCGCTCGCGCTGGGCGGCGATCCCGGCTTCGCTCGACTGATCGGCAGTGAGCAGCCCGGTCACCAAGCCTTCACCGAGGCTGCCAGCCAAGCGCTTTAGCAACTCCCTAGCGTACTCATGTTGCTTATCAAAGCTCAGGCGCATGCCCATACCGAACTCGGCGTTATCTTCAAAGAGCGAGTTGCTCCAGGTAGGGCCGCGCCCAGCTTTGTTGGTAGTCCAAGGGGTAGTAGGCAGGTTACCGCCGTAGATCGACGAGCAGCCGGTGGCATTTGCTATTACCAAACGGTCGCCATAAAGACGGCTCAGCAGGCTGACATAAGGGGTCTCGCCGCAACCGGCGCAAGCTCCCGAGAACTCAAACAGCGGCTCTAGGAGCTGGGTGTTCTTGACATTATGGATCAGGTGGTGGTGCTGCGGGTAGTCGGGGATGGCTAAGAAGAAGTCCCAGTGCCTGCGGCCCTGTTCGCGCAAGGGGGCTTGCGGCTCCATGTTGATGGCTTTGCGGCCCACCTGACGCTTGTTCTTGGCCGGGCAAGCCTCGACGCACAGCACACAGCCGGTGCAGTCCTCAACAGCAACTTGTAGCGTGTAAGTCATCCCCGGGAGCTCTTTCCACTTGGCCGTGGTCGTTAGGAAACCCTCGGGGGCACCCGCGAAGGCGCTTGGCTCGGCCACTTTGGCCCGGATGACCGAGTGCGGGCAGACCAGTACGCACTTTCCGCACTGGATGCAGACCTCAGGATCCCAGACCGGCACTTCCAGAGCGATATTGCGCTTTTCCCACTTGGTGGTGCCGGTGGGATAGGTGCCATCGACCGGCATGGCGCTTACCGGCAGCAGGTCGCCCTGACCGGCGATCATCATGGCGGTGACGTTCCGGACAAACTCGGGAGCCTCGCTTGGCACCACCTGTGGCCGCAGGGTGGCACTAGTTGGCTCGCTGGGGATCTTGACCTCGTGCAGATGCGCCAGGGTGGCATCGACTGCGGCGTAGTTCATGCGCACTACCGCTTCGCCGCGCTTGCCGTAGGTCTTGTAAATGGTCTCTTTGATCTTAGCGATGGCCTCGTCCCGAGGCAACACCCCACTGATGGCAAAGAAGCAGGTCTGCATGATGGTGTTGATGCGGTTGCCCATGCCCGCGTCGTGCGCTACCTGGTAGGCGTTGATGGTGTAGACCTTGAGCCTTTTGGCGATAATCCGCTCTTGCACCTGGCGCGGCAGGGTATCCCACAGCTCATCGGGAGCATAAGCGCTGTTAAGGAGCAAGACCGCCCCCGTTTCGGCATTACCCAGCACATCATAGCGCTCCAAGAAGCCCGCCTGATGCACGCCGATAAAGTTGGCGCGGCGGATCAGGTAAGTAGACCTAATCGGCTTGGGCCCAAACCGCAGGTGCGAGACGGTCTGCGCCCCGGACTTCTTGGAGTCATAGACGAAATAGCCCTGGGCGAAGTAGTCGGTCTCCTCACCGATGATCTTGATCGAGTTCTTGTTAGCGCCAACCGTGCCGTCCGAGCCAAGGCCGTAGAACATGGCCCGGAACACCTCTTGGGGCTCAATGTCAGTAGCCGGGTCGTAGTCGAGAGAGGTGTGGCTGACATCGTCGATGATACCGACTGTGAAATGATTCTTGGGCTTAGCCTTGGCAAGTTCCTCAAAAACGCCGATGATCATGGCCGGCGTGAACTCTTTGGACGATAGCCCGTAGCGCCCGCCGATTACCCGCGGCAGGGTAGCAAAGGGGGCAAAGCCCTCGGCCTGACCTTCACTTAGAGCGGTAATCACATCCTGATAGAGCGGTTCGCCGGCGCCACCAGGCTCTTTGCAGCGGTCGAGCACCGCCAGGGCCTTGACCGTCGGCGGCAGAGCAGCCAGCAGGTGCTGCACTGAGAAGGGGCGGAACAGCCGCACCTTAACCACACCAACCTTTTCGCCCTGGGCTACCAGGTAATCAACTGTCTCGTGGACCGCTTCGGCGCCCGAGCCCATCAGAATAACGACCCGCTCCGCCTCGGGGTGGCCGACATAATCAAACAGCCGATACTGCCGCCCGACCTGCGCCGCAAAGGCATCCATCACCTCCTGGACGATGCCGGGCAGCTTGGCATAGAAGGGGTTAACGGTCTCACGAGCCTGGAAAAAGACATCCGGGTTCTGGGAGGTGCCGCGGACCACGGGTCTGTCCGGGGTCATGGCCCTGGCCCGATGCTGATACACCAGCTCGTCATCGATTAGCGCCCGCAGGTCATCATCTAGGAGCTTCTCGATCTTCGCAGCCTCGTGCGAGGTCCTAAAGCCATCCATGACGTGCAAAAACGGCACCCGGCTACGCAGTGTCGCAGCCTGGGCCAGCAGCGCGAAGTCGTGCGCCTCTTGCACCGAGCCTGCGAACAGCATCCCCCAACCGGTGGCGCGGCAGGCCATGACGTCGGAGTGTTCACCAAAAATCGATAACCCCTGCGCAGCCAGGGCGCGGGCAGCAATGTGAAAGACCGTGCTGGTCAGTTCACCGGCGATCTTGTACATGTTGGGGATCTTGAGCAAGAGCCCTTGGCTGGCCGTGAAGGTAGTAGACAGTGCGCCGGTTTGCAGGGCGCCGTGAACCGCGCCTGCCGCCCCACCTTCGGACTGCATCTCAACCACCAGCGGAACGGTGCCCCAGAGGTTTCTCTCACCGTGCATGGACCATTCGTCGGAGAGCTCCCCCATGGGCGACGCGGGGGTGATCGGATAGATAGCGATCACCTCGTTAAGCTTGTGGGCAACTAGCGCTACCGCTTCGTTGCCATCAACCGTAATCCAGGGCCGTTTCACAACGCAGACTCCTTAAAAGTCGAGGGGCAACCAGCCAGGCTTGGCACGGTGCCACCAGTTAGTTGCATTGTTTCACTAGCGCGCCAAATCCGCATGGGACAAACGTCATATCAGTCCGGTTAGCGTCTCGGTCGGCGGTCTCTTAAGCAAGGTATGCCTGGGGCGGTATCCGGTAGAGTAACAGCGTGCTTGATCCGTTCGCTCTCCTGATTGGCGCGGTCAGCCGCCCCAGCGTTTCTGGTCAAGAGCGCCTGGTGGCTGAGTACTTGGTGGCGCAGCTGCGCCGCTTTGCTTCAGAGGCTTTCATCGATGCAGCAGGTAACGTCGTGGCTAGGCTAGGGCGGGGGGCGCGCCACGTCATGGTACTCGGCCACATCGATACCGTACCGGGCGAGATCCCGGTGCGGATTGAGGATAACGTGCTATTCGGGCGTGGCGCGGTCGATGCCAAAGGGGCGCTTTGCGCCGCTATCGCCGCCGCCGCGCAGCTCTCGCCCGAGGTGCTCGATGGCCTCACCCTGACCATCATCGGGGCGGTTGAGGAGGAGGCCCCGTCGAGCAAGGGGGCGCGCTACGCGGTTACGGCCTACCCCAAGCCGGACCTGGTGATCATCGGCGAGCCGAGCGGCTGGGACGCCATGACCATCGGCTACAAGGGGCGGCTGGTGATCAAGCTGAGCTGCCAGCGGGCGAACTTCCATAGCGCCCGCGACGAGGCGAGCGCAGCTGAACTGCTCGTTGAGGCGTGGCTTAGCCTCAGGGCCTGGGCATTGCGCTGCAACGAAGGCATCGTTGGGCTGTTTGATCGGGTGCAGTTGTCGTTGCAGGGGATAAACAGCGACAGCAACGGGCTGTCGCAGCGCGCCGACGCTGTAGTGGGACTGCGCCTGCCGCCCAAGCTCTCCCCGCAGGCAGCCGAGAAAGCGGCGCGTGACTGCCTCGCACCGTACCCCGGCCTAAGCCTGAGCTTTGCCGGACACGAGTCCGCCTACCGCAGCCCTAAGGACACCCCTCTAACGCGGGCTTTTCGGGTAGCGATCCGCGCTGCAGGCGGGAAGCCGCGCCTAATGGTCAAGACCGGCACCAGTGACATGAATGTCGTCGCTCCGTACTGGGACGTGCCGATGCTAGCTTACGGCCCGGGGGACGCTGACTTCGACCATCGCCCTGATGAGCAGCTCCCGCTAGCGGAGTACCAGCGGGCTATCGACGTGCTGCAGTTGGCGCTGGTGCGCCTGGCCACTGACAGGGCGGGCGCGGCGGGCTGGGATTAAACCATCTTACCAAGGAGGCAACGACATCGCGAGCGTGAGGTTCTACATCGATTGGGAATCGGGAGAGGCTCATTATCAGGGCGAATCGGCATGTTAATCAACTACGACTTTCGAGCGATCTTTGCTGACATCAAAAAGCAACAAGCCGACACTGGACGTGAGTTCGTGTCACTCCTGGCAAAGCGCATCCCTCCTTTAACCAGAACGCCATCTAAGCGTTGACCCGCAACCCAACAACCGCCGCACGGGACGCAGCCGCGTTCCTTGCCCAGCGTAGAGTAAACTTTGGCATAAGCGATCGCTTCCGCCATGGCTGCGCCCTTGGGCGAAGCCGTTAGGCTGCGTGACCGCGCATGCTGTACTCGCTGGTTGTGGTTGGTTATGTCTGCGATACAATGAGCACGTGGAGGATAGCATGACGCAGCTTTTACAGAAAGCTTTTGCCGAAGTGTCTCGGTTGCCAGAAGACGAGCAAGACGCCATTGCTGCTATAGTGCTGGCCGAACTATCGTCCGAGCGGCGCTGGAACGAGCTATTCGAGAAATCTCAAGATGTGCTGGTGGAACTTGCAGAAGAGGCACTTGCAGAGCATAGAACAGGGAAAACGAAGCGGTTGGATCCCGATGAATTGTGACTTCTTACACTACTTCCGGCTTCTGGAAGGCATACCAGCGTTTAGCGAGAGCCGTTCAACGACAAGCTCGTGAGGCATATCGACTCTTTGAGCAAAATCCTCGTCATCCGAGTCTTCACTTCAAGCGTGTTCACATCAGAAAGGCTATCTATTCAGTACGCGTGAACCTTACCGTTGGACGGCAGCGACAGAGCCGGCCTCTTCCTGGAGTTGGAGTATAATTCGGGCGGGACATGCGTTAGCTTAGGTGTGTAAGACTTAGGATGATGTTATGGCTCAGCTCACCGCGTATCGCTACATCGTTACCGATGATCACATTCTGAGCGGCGAACCGATCATCGGCGGCACCAGGACGCCGGTACGGGCGATTGTCGAACTTTGGCGGCAAGGTGTCGTTCCTGAGAGTATTCCCAGTCGTTTACCGCACCTAACGCTCGCTCAAGTGTTTGCTGCGCTCAGCTACTACAGCGACCATCAGGATGAGATCAACGCCGCTATTGAGCGTAACCGGATTCCGGATGACTTGATTGACCCACTCTTTCAACCTAAATGAGCCGGCTCTTCATCGAACTCTATCTTGATGAGGATGTCGATGTGCTGTTGGCCGATCTCATTCGTGCTCGGGGCTTCACGGTGGTGACCACCCGAGATGCCAATCAGCTTGGGGCTGATGATGCCGCCCAATTGGCCTATGCAGCCAGTCGGCAGAGAACGTTCTTGACCCATTCGACAAGCTCAGGGCAGGCCCACAACCGCGCGGATTTCGAAGCACTGGCTCAGACCTGCTTCACATCTGGACAATCGCATTGCGGCATTATCATCGCGGTGCGTCGCGATCCATACGAGCTCGCCTGTCGCTTGCTGGTGCTGCTCAATCGGGTGACGGCGGAAGAGATGCACAATCAACTGCGCTACATCTGATCACCCAAACCGTACGCAAACGCATGGAGCGACCGAGGCAGTGCCGTCCAACCGGCGTCTGCAGCCGACTTTAAGGCTTCGCCCGACAATTCTGTATCTTCTGCGACCAAGCGCCCTGCTTTTGCCATCCTTAACCGATTAGACTTCCAAGAATCTCTCTGCCGGCCTCACAGCCGCTACGCTTCCCCCCGCGCTGGAACGGTCGCGGTGTTGACCCGTTTTGGTGGACAGGTAAAGAGCAGAGGCTGGGCTTGATCTGATCGAGAGTAGTTTTAAGTTTGCAGGCAGCGCTGTTGGCGTCTGGCTATTGACAGCGCGGGTGCACTGGGCTAAGATTTAACCAAGTTTAGTGAAACGTTTAACCGCTAGCTGCGGACGAGGAGTTCACTGCGCATGGTTAACCTCAAGGATGTGGCCCAGGCTGCCGGCGTCTCGGTCGCCACGGTATCGTATGTGCTGCGCGGTGCCAAGGCGGTCAGCCGCGCGGTCGAGGCGCGTGTCTGGCAGGCCGCCCGCGAGCTGGGCTATCAACCCAACCGCTCAGCGCAGACGCTCCGCACCGGCCGCAGCCACACCCTGGGGCTACTGGTGCCCGACCTCACCAACCCCTACTTTCCGGCGCTGGTCCAGGCCATTGAGACCACCGGGCGCTCGCTGGGTTACGCGCTGATTCTGATCGATGCGCAAAACGACACCGCGGCCGAACAGCAAGGTCTGGAGCTGCTCGCCAGCTACCGTATCGCCGGGTTGGTCTGGGTGCCGGTCGGTGACCCGCCCGGACCGCTGCCGTTTCCAGCCGTGCTCGTCGACCGCTCTGCCGAAGGCTTTGATGTCGTGCAGGCCGATCACTACCAAGGGGGTACGCTACTAGCGGACTACGCCCTGCAACTCGGTCACCACCGTATCGGCCTCTTCAGCGGCCCAACCGAGCTAAGTAGCGCTCAGGAGCGCCGCCGGGGGTTCCTGGCCGGGCTTAAGGGGCTTAAACCTATCTGGGAGTGCAGCGTCCCCTTCACGCTCGAGCTACCCGACTTTGCCCTAGCACGCCTGGCCTGCAACGAGGTCACGCTGCTGGTCTGCGCTAACGACGTGGTGGCGATCGGCACAGTGCGCGCGCTTAAGCAGTTAGGGTGCCGCGTCCCCGAGGAGGTGTCGGTGTTGGGGTTTGACGATGTGCCGTGGGCGGCGCTGCTCGAGCCGCCGCTGGCGACGGTGCGCCAGCCCGTAGCCGAACTGGGCCGTACCGCCGTAACGCTGCTGCACGAGCGCATTCAGGCGCCGGAGCTGCCAATTAGGCGCACGGTGTTGCCAGTCGAACTAATTCCACGCCGCTCGGCGCATAGAGCGAGGGACGCATGATCGTAGTAGTCGGCAGCCTGAACATGGATCTAGTGGTGCGCGTGCCCCGCCACCCTCAGCCCGGCGAGACTCTGCTCGGTTCGGCTTATGAGACTCACCCCGGCGGCAAGGGGGCCAACCAGGCGGTAGCGGCAGCGCGGGCGGGCGGACGGGTGGTGATGATCGGGCGGGTAGGTCAGGACGCCTTCGGCCAGCGGTTGCGCGAAGGCTTGCAGCAGGACGGTATAGACGCGAGTGCGGTGAGCGCGGTAGCGGCGCCGACCGGCGTGGCCTTTATCGCAGTGGACGAGGCGGGCCAGAACAGCATCATCGTGTCGCCAGGGGCCAATGCGACTCTAACCGAAGGCGACCTCACGGCGGCGCAATTATCGGGCGAAGCCTTGTTCGCCGGGGCCAAGGTGGTGCTGTTGCAGCTCGAGACGCCGTTGGAGAGCGTGCTGGCGGCGGCGCGGCTAGGCCGTGCGGCCGGGGCGATGGTGATCTTGAACCTAGCGCCGGCTCAGGCGCTTACCGCCGCGCAGCTCCGTGACGTCGATCTGCTGCTGGTTAACGAGAGTGAGGCGGCGGCGCTGCTTAACGTCAGCGAGGCTGAGGTGAACGCGCAGCCCGAGGCGGCGGCAGCCAAGCTGCTGGCGCTCGTGCCGCGAGCAGTTATCACGCTCGGCGCCCGCGGGGCGGCCTGGGCGGATCGCCGGCAAGTCGGTCTGCAACCGGCTTTTGCTGTTAGGGTAGTAGATACCACCGCCGCCGGCGACGCCTTTGCCGGAGCGCTGGCAGTAGCGCTCGCAGGCGGCAAGACGCTGGCGCAGGCGGTGCGCTTTGCCGCTGCCGCCGGGGCCTTAGCCGTGACCAAGGTCGGGGCTCAACCCTCGCTGCCGTCTCGCGCCGAGATCGCGGCGCTGTTGGATCCGAGCGAGTCCGAGCGAAGCGAGAACGCTTTTTTGCGAGAATGGTTTAGGGGCGGCGATGCTTGAGATGCGCGGTGTGGTCAAGCGTTTTGGCTCCGTAGCGGCCCTTAAAGGGGTCGATCTCGCCCTACGCCCAGGTGAAATCCATGCTTTGGTGGGCGAGAACGGTGCCGGAAAGTCCACCTTGATGAAGGTGCTGGCCGGAGTCTGGCAGCCCGATGAGGGGGTGCTCACGCTCGACGGGCAGCGCCTAGCCCTGTCGGGTGTAGCCGACGCCAAGCGGCGCGGCATCGTGATGGTCTACCAGGAACTGACGCTGGTGCCCGAGCTGAGCGTCGCCGAGAACCTCTTTCTGGGCCGCCTCAGGGGCCTGGTCAACTACCGCGAACTGAACGAGCGGGCCACGGCGCTGCTTAAGGAGGTAGACCTGACCCTGTCGCCCAAGGCACTGGTCGGCAACCTCAGTATCGGCGAGCAGCAGCTTATCGAAATCGCTGGGGCGCTGGCCCAACAGGGGCGCATCCTGATTCTCGATGAGCCTACCGCCGCGCTCTCAGCCGCCGAGAGCGAGCGCCTCTTTAAGCTGATCGCAGCTTTTAAGGAGCGCGGCGTGAGCGTGGTCTACATCAGCCACCGCTTAGAGGAGATCTTCCGCCTTGCCGACCGCGTGACGGTCTTGCGCGACGGCGAGCGGGTCGCTACCGAGGCTATCAGCGAGATCACTCCCGAGCGGGTGGTGCAGCTAATGGTAGGTCGAAGCGTGCGGCGCTATCAGCGGGCGGCGCGTAAGCCGGGCGCGGCGTTGGCAGACTTTGTGCTGCACGCCAAGGGCCTGGCCCCCACGCGCTTTACCTTGCATCGCGGCGAGATCATCGGCTTGGCGGGGGTGGTGGGTT
>Ga0208733_100759_pt1 | contig 12038 bp, 12 predicted proteins | sample SubbioR11Jul_8B1_FD_184816 | JGI IMG/M metagenome (GOLD analysis project Ga0208733, IMG submission 184816) | Serpentinite rock and fluid subsurface biosphere microbial communities from McLaughlin Reserve, California, USA - CR11Jul_8B1 (SPAdes) | ecosystem: Environmental > Terrestrial > Deep... | reverse complement strand
ACCTGTTTTCATCCGCCCAGCAGAGCTGGGCGGTATTCAACAGGTATTTTTATAAAATTGTGCGCAAAATGGCAACAATAGTTTGGTTACGCAGTAGAAGCACCAAATTACAAGCACCAAATTACAAATAAATTCCAATGGTCCAAATTCCAAACAGAAGAAAGGCGTTTTGGTCATTAGAGATTGAAATTTGGGATTTATTTGGGATTTGCAATTTGGTATTTGGAATTTCAACCCTGTTTGGTTCCGGCTACGCCGGGTTAGGCTATAATGGAAATTCCGCTTGCCGCTTATCTCTTCGGTTCGATCTCCATCTTCTCCTTTGAGTAAGGCTGGATCATATCGCCGTTATAGATCGCGTCAAAGGCTTCAAGCACTCTTGCCGTATAAAATTTTCCGAAGTGATCGATAATTTCGATATTCCCGGAGATGCTGTACTTTCTGCCTATCTTTTTCTCTGTCACAGGATCCCGAATGATGTCCGAGGCCCGAAAAATCGTATATTTATTTCCAATCGAAATGGTTTCTGCCGTCTTAAAGGCCAGGTAAAGGACATCGCCTTCCGCCATAAGATTCTTACCCTCCTTGTTGTCAAGGATGACGCCAATTCCCTTATAGTCGAACCCGGCAATAAACCCTGCGGAACGAATCTCCGGAATAACCTTCTTCTCCTCAACCGGTTTCTTTTCTGCAATCACCTCGGGCTTCTTCTCCACGACCGGAGGAGGTTCAACCTTCTTTACCTCCTTCACCTCTTTCACCTCCGCCGCCTCTGGTTTGACCTCTTTTACCTCCCTGGGCTTTTCCTCAACCACCTTGGGGGATTCTTCCTTCTTCGCCTCCTCAAAGGCAGAGAGGCGAACAGGATTTCCCGGATAGATCCAGTGGGGGTTGGTGATATAAGGATTTCTCTGCCACAATTTCGGCCAGAGGAATGGGTCTTTCAAAAATTTCTCCGATATGTCCCAGAGCGTATCCCCTTTCTTGATGGTATAAACCCCTTCTGTCTCTTTCTTCTCCTGAGCCATAATGGATAAGGCAAAACAGAGGGAGAGAGCAAGCGCAACGATTAGATGGCAACCCATCAGCCTTTTCATATCGACCTCCTTATTTAGAATCTGTCTATAAATTAACGGTTTCGATTAAAGTCGTCATTCCGGCCCCGCATCAGGTACGGGTAAACTCCAGCCGGAATCCAGTTCTTTTAATTCCGCCAAAGGCAAAGCTGTATACCGGATCAGGTCCGGTATGACGGAAAAAGGATATTTATATAATCTTGATTAAATAAAAATTTTGTTTAAAATTAGCCTCTTATCTCTTCTTTGTCAAGAGAAATATGAAGAAAGCTATGAAAAACTACCTTACGCTCTCGATTACAGAGATTTCGAAACCTTTTCAAAAATCTTTATGTAGCAATTTTTATACCATATTTAATGGCATCAACATAACTAACTAATTTTATTTTAAAATCCGTAAAAAAGTGATATTAAAACGCTCAATCAAATCTCCAAAAGTGAACATTTTTTATACAGGCACACCATATTTCTGAACAAATTTAAGCCTTTAAAGTATTCTTCATTTCCCGCCTCCCATACCCTCCCCTTTGGTTTTGCTTGTAAGAATACAAATATCATTCTGTTTTCCTGTGTTATCTATTTCTGATGATCTCATAAAAAGTCGAAAAAAACAGAAAATGTCATGCTGAACTTGGTTCAGCATCTAACAAAATCAAGGGCTTACGAGACCCTGAAACAAGTTCAGGGTGACAAACTGGGACTTTTTACGAGACCAACATTTCTGATGATCTCATAAAAAGTCTGAAATGGACATCCCATTTGTTGCACGCAGTATTCAAATATATTCTGGGCTTTTTCAGACATCTCTCGCTGATTTGTTGACAAATCCAACAAATATTGATTAATCTGATAATCATGAAAAATGGGGTTTTAAAATACCTCCGGGTTAAAGTGAATGAGAGAGAGGTTTCTCTCACGCCCCCCTGCACCCTATTTCAGCTCAGGGATCGATTCAAACCCGATGCCGATTTGATCATCCTCAATGGTTTCCCTATGGAATCGGATCGACCCCTCAAACAAGGAGATGAGGTCGTCCTCATCAGAAGAGGAGAGCCCCCTTCTCCTGAAGAATTCGAATCCCTGATGGCGGCAAGACATACTCCAGGGATTCATCAAAAAATTAAAGACTCCGCAGTGGGAATTGCCGGTCTTGGCGGTCTCGGATCGATGGTCGCAATAGCGCTTGCCCGTATCGGAGTTGGAACCCTGATCCTGGTCGATTTCGATGTCGTCGAACCCTCCAATCTTAACCGCCAGCAGTACTTCATCCATCAGATCGGCATGACCAAAGTCAAGGCCATGACAGAGAATCTCTCCAGGATCAATCCTTATGTGAGGATCGTCTGCTTCCATGAAAAACTTGACCGGAATAGTGTGGGGAGAATTTTCAAAGATGTTCAGGTGGTTGTCGAAGCCTTCGACCGGGCCGAGGAGAAAGCCATGCTGATCAATGCCATCTCAGAGCAGATGCCTGATAAATATATCGTTGCGGCTTCAGGAGTGGCGGGCTATGGGGACAACAATGAGATTAAAACCATCCGGTTCTCATCAAAGATTTATATCATAGGCGACCAGAAGACCCCGGCCCAACCCGGAGTCGGGTTGATGGCGCCAAGGGTTGGGATCGCCGCCCATCATCAGGCCAACACCGTCCTGAGGATCCTGCTCGGAGAAGAGAAGTGACACAATGAATTCGGAATGTGGATTGCGGAATGCGGAGTTTTTAACACATTTCTTTGGAGCTTTTTGATTTAAATTCCGAAATCCGAATTCCGAACTCCGCATTTGATTAGTCCAGTTCTTTGACCACGGCGATTTCGTCGCAATCCGGGAATTTGACGCATTTGAGGCAGTCCGTCCAGATTTTGTGAGGAAGAACGCTCTTATCCACGACCTTGAACTTTAACCTCTCAAAAAAATCAGGCCGGTAGGTGAGAGCGAATACTTTCTCCATGCCAAGAGCCCTTGCCTCTTTCAAACAGGCCTTTACGAGTTTTACACCGATCCCTTTCTTTCGCGCTTCCTCCTGAACAGCGAGAGAGCGTATCTCTCCAAGGTCTTCCCAGCAGACATGCAGGGCGCAGATGCCAACGATTTTGCGGTTCTGTAGGAAAACGTAGAAGTCTCGCAGATGATCATACAGTTCCACCAGGGACCTGGGGAGAATATCCCCACGGGTAGAATATTGTTTGATTAACTGTTGGATCTCCTTCACATCACTCAATTTGGCTTTTCGAATCATCGCATCCCCTTTCGTGAGTCGTGATTGGTGATCCGTGATTCGTCAATTAAAAAAATTAAATCCTTTTGGTGCGAGTCACGATTCACGAGTCACGAATCACGTCTTTTTGGCATTCTCAATCATCTCTTTCGCATGGGCCTGTGTCTTTTCGGTCACCTTCACTCCTCCAAGCATTCTTGCAATCTCATCCACAATGGCGTCCTTCTCCAACCGATCCACGACAGTAACCGTTCGCTTTCCTTTCACCTCTTTTCTTACGCTGTGGTGATTGTCGGCAAAACAGGCAAGCTGCGGAAGATGGGTTACACAGATGACCTGATGGTGTTTGGAAAGTTCCTTCAATGTTTTCCCCACCACCTCGGCAATCGCCCCGCCGATCCCGGAATCTACCTCATCGAAAATCAACACCTGTCTTCCTCCGACCCTGGCCAGAATCTTCTTCAGGGCTAACATCATTCTTGAAAGTTCTCCTCCGGAGGCGATTTTGGCAAGGGGCTTAACCTCCTCGCCCACATTGGGAGAGATGAGAAATTCCACCCGATCTATCCCTTTCGGAGAGAAATCGCCGTCTTCCATTTGGATCTCAAACGTGGTTTTTTTCATCCCCAGAGCTCCCAGCTCCTTTTCCACAGATTTCTTCAATTCAGAAGCAAATTTCTTCCTCTCCCATGAAAGTTTTTTTGCCAGTGCGATCATCTCCTCCTGGAGGGAGCCCAGAATACCTTCCAGATGGGAAAGATTCTCTTCATCGGAGGCAAATGAATTCAATGTCTTTTCAACTTTCCCCCTAAAAAGGAGCACATCTTCTAAGGTTGGACCATATTTCCTCTTCAACCGGTCTATCTCTTCAAGCCTGTTCTCGATTTCCTCAAGCCTCATCGGGTTGACTTCGATCCTTCTCAAATAATCTCTCAGGCTGATGGCAACCTCCTCCAATTGGATCGACGTTGTTTCCAGGCTTCTAATCACCTCGGAAAGGGATGGGTCAATCGCCGCCATCTCACTTCCCTGGCGAAGGATGGTTTGAATCCGCTCAACGGTGGAACCCTCCCCTTCGTAGAGCAATTCATTGGACAGGTTAACAAAGTCCATCAACTTCCTGGCGTGACTTAGAATCCTTCGCTCTTCTCTGAGGGCCTCCTCTTCTCCGGTTTGAATGCGGGAAGCCTCAATCTCCCTCAACTGAAAATCCAACAGTTCCTTTTCCCTTATCCCTCTTTCCTTTTCTTCCCGTATCCTCCTGATCTCTCCGGAAAGGGATACAAACCGGTTGAAATGTTCTTCATATTCTTTCCGAAGATTGACCAATCCACCGCACTCGTCGAGGATGTCAAGATGGGTCTCGGCGCGCTGAAGGGACTGGTGCTCGTGCTGGCCATAGATGCTCAGCAGTTTTTCACCTATCTCCGAAAGGGTCCCGAGGGTCGCCAGACGCTCATTGAGGAACGACTTTCCCCTTCCTGAACGGGAGATCACCCGTCTGACCAGATAGGTATTCTCTTCTTCTAAATGATCGACTTTGGCGGATTTATCCTTGACCTTCTCCATCACTTCCCGATTGCCGGAGATGTCGAAGAGCGCCTCGATACTCGCTTCTTCTTCAGAACTGCGGATCAGCTCCTCACTCGCTCTATCCCCCAGGAGGAGGTGAACCGCATTGAGAATGATCGATTTGCCTGTCCCCGTCTCTCCGGTGATGACATTGAAGCCCTTCGAGAAAGAGAGGTTCACCTCGTCAATAATGGCAAAATTTCTAATGCGAAGTTCGAGTAACATAACCCGTAGTTAAGAGTTTAGAGTTATGAGTTAAGAGTTTCTTAACTCTAAATTCTTAATTCTCAATTCTAACTTCACTTATTGACCTTTTGACGTTTTGACAATCGAAGTCAATATTTTTCTGAGCTCCTCCGATTCATTCAACAGTTGATCCAATTCATCACCCTTTGCTAATTCAGAAACTTTAATTAATCTCAACCAATAATTCGATTCCCTTGCTTCTTTCAAACTAACTCCCATTTTATAGGTGAAGTCCCTTTTGCTAAAACCACCTGTTGCTTCCTCAACATTGGCTCCTATGGATGTAGCAGCATCTAAAAGTTGACCTCCAATTTTTTGACAAACAAAATTCTTTGGCAACTTTTGTACAAATTTTATGACCCTTACCGCAAACTCAAAACTTCTTTCTTTAATGCCCTGTTTTTTTTCCATTTTGAACTCCTGACTCTAAATTCTTAACTCTCAACTCATAACTGTTGAGACTATCTTTCACCCCATTTCAGTTTTTCTCTCAGGACCTCGAAGTAGTGCCGATAGGGCGATTTGATCAGAAGGATTTTCCCCTCTGCTTTCTTCACCTCGACCACATCATCAAATTCCAGGACAAATCCCTGCTGTCCATCGAGTGTCAGAATGACTTCCTGTTGTTTGGACTTCAAAATGGCCCGGACCTCCACATCATCTGGGATCATGATCGGACGATTGGTCAGGGTGTGGGGACAGATGGGGGTGATGATGATACAGTGCAGGGATGGATAGACAATGGGCCCCCCGGCAGAAAGGTTGTAAGCGGTTGAACCGGTGGGGGTCGAAATGATCAGGCCATCCGATTTAAAGGTGGTTAAATACTCTCCGTTGATGGTCGTCTCAAGGTCAATAATCCGGGCCAAAGCCCCTTTATTGATCACCGCATCGTTTAGTACAATAAATTCTGCCGGTCTTTCTCCTCGCCGTATCACGGCGGCATGAAAGACCACCCTTTCATCGGTCACAAAATCTCCCTGGATGACCCGCTCGAGCACCCTGTACAGTTCTTCGAGCGTGATCTCCGTCAAGAAACCGAGCCCTCCCAGATTGACTCCGAGGATGGGAACCTCATGGCTTCCCACCAGCCGGGCCACGCTGAGAAGCGTTCCATCGCCTCCCAGGACAATGATCATTTCCGCATGGGATGGAATCTCTTCCCTTTTAACGGGATTTAAAAAGGGAGCCGTCAGGTTTGGTCCAAGGGACTTTTCTATCCCCTCTTCAATATACACTTCGACCCCTTTGGGCTGTAACCACTCCGCCAACTGTCCGGTAAGGATCACCGCCTCCGGTTTATTCTGTTTGGCAATAATGCCGATTCGCTTCATCGTTTACCCCATTGGACCCGTATGGCGTGTCCGTTGTCCGTCTCCGGACAAAATTAAACAGGCACGATTCACAGTCACGCTTTTTCCCTTCGATGGTACACAAGGGAGGGGTCTTTTGTCAATTGAGAGGTCTGAGTAAACCCCGACCCCGCGTTAAAACGCGGGGCATTGGGGCCCTTTGGATATAAGCATTCACCCCGCACTATTATATAGTGCGGGGTTCATCCCCGTGATAAATCCCACACTTTTAAAAAAGTGAGGGATAAATCACAGGGCTTTCTGCGGGGCGGGGTAAAGGATGGAATTTGGAAATGAGACGGCGATGATGTCGGTGAGGGGGAAACATGTTTTATTCAATAATGGCAATGGTTGCTTCTGCCTCCACCTCCTGTCCGGCTGACACGCACACTTCCTTGATCACCCCGTTGATCGGGGCGACAATGGGCATTTCCATCTTCATGGCTTCGAGCACAGCCACCTGATCATCCTCTTTGACCTGATCCCCTGCCTTGACTGAAACAGAAACAATCTTTCCGACCATTGGTACTGTTACGGATGTTGCCATGCGTCCCTCCTCTTGAATGTATCCGTGTCTGTTTTCCATGACCGAATTCTTCATACGGACATGTGACACGCCTGCCTGCCGTTAGGCAGGGTTGCCGGACACGTTTCGTAAAATTTAACCTTAACCGACCCTCATTTGTCAAGGCTTTTTTGGGGAGAGCTCTGAAAAATTACTTTTCGCTCTCTGATTACACACCTGCCTGCCCTGCCTAACAGCAGGCAGGCGCAGGCAGGGATTTCAAAAAATGATTCCACAAATTTTCAGAGATTTCTGGGCTTTTTCAGAAATCTCATAAAAAAAATTTGACATCGATGGCATATTATAATAATTTATGTGAAATATTTTACAGCAAGAGCGATGTGTGGTCTGAATCGCAGTTCAATATGCAGGAGGGATGTATGGAGATTAAGAAGATTGGCGTATTGGGGGCAGGTTCTATGGGGAATGGGATTGCTCAGGTGGCAGCCCAGGCAGGTTATCAGGTGGTGATGAGGGACATCGAAGATCGTTTTGTTGAGAACGGCCTTAAAGCCATCGATAAGTTTCTTGCCAAAAGCGTCGAAAAAGGAAAGATGACCGAAGAACAGAAGAAAGGGATTGTCTCCCGCATTAAAGGGACGACCCGGATGGAAGATTTAAAAGACGTTGATTTTGTCATCGAGGCGATCTTTGAAGACCTGGAATTGAAGAGGGGCGTATTTAAAACACTCGATGAAGTAACCGGGCCGCATGTCATCCTGACGACCAACACCTCTTCGATGTCCGTCACAGAGATTGCCATGGCCACGAAGAGGCCCGAAAAGGTTGCGGGGATGCATTTCTTCAATCCGGCCCCCATCATGAAACTGGTGGAGGTGATCAGAGGATATTACACGAATGATGAGACCATTCAGGTCGTCATGGAAATGTCCAGAAAAATGGGGAAGGAGCCCGTCGAAGTGAAGAAGGATACCCCGGGATTTATTGTCAACCGCCTCATGATCCCCCATTTCTTAGAAGCGATCCGCATGGCGGAGGAAGGGATTGCCTCGATTGAGGACATTGATAAGGCGGTCAAGCTTGGGCTCAACTATCCCATGGGGCCATTTGAATTAATGGACCTCACAGGCGCTGACATTGCCCTTCATGTAACGGAATACCTCTACAAGGAATTGAATAAAGAGAGCAAATGGTCCACGCCTACCCTGTTGAGGTCAATGATTCGTGCCGGAAAATTAGGAAGGAAAACAAAAGGCGGATGGTATAAATATTAAAAACGTGACAGGTGATTGGTGACTCGTGCCTGCACGCCGGAGTGCATTGTTTCGGCACGCAGGCGTGACTCGAAAAAATTTTTACCGAATCACGAATCACGCCTCACGATTCACAAAATAAGGAGGAAATACGATGACCAGATTAAACAAATCTTATATTCCATTTAGGGGTTATTACTCTTCCCCATTCTGCCGCTGGCAGGGAAGCCTTGCCAATGAAAATGCCATTACGTTGGGAGCGGCAACCGCCAACCGGTGGTTCAAAAAAAGAAAACTGGATCCAACCATAATCGACTATCTCTACTTCGGGACCACTATTCCCCAGCGCCGCATGTTTTATAGCCATACCTGGTCGGCCGCCATGCTCGTCGAAGGCGCAAAGGATGTGCCGGCTCTCATGATCCATCAGGCATGCACGACTTCAACGACCGCCATCTATCTTGCCGCCCAGAACATCGAACTCGGAGCCTATCAAACAGGTTATGCCCTGTTGTCCGATCGCTGTTCGAATGGTCCCCATACGGTCTGGGCGAACCCGCTCGGTCCTGGCGGAGAGGTTGAGTCGGAAAACTGGATGATGGACAATTTTAACAGAGACCCATGGGCCGGATTCAAAATGATTCAAACCGCCGAAAATGTGGCTAAAACCATCGGGGTCACTAAAGAGGAATGTGACGCAGTCACCCTGAGGAGGTATCAGCAATATCTTGACTCCACGGCCAATGACCGGGCGTTTCAGAAGAGATATATGTTCCCCGTAGAAGTGAAGGCAGGCAAAAAAGAAGTAAAACTCATTGAGGTGGATGAGGGAATAACCCCCACCTCAGCCGAAGGCCTTGCCAAACTGACACCGGTCGAACCGGGTGGCGTTCTCACTTATGGCTCCCAGACTCATCCTGCGGATGGAAATTGCGGGTTTATTGTCACCACACGGGAAAAGGCAAAAGAGTGGAGCGAGGACAAGAAGATTGAGATTCAGATCCTTTCCTACGGTTTTGCGAGAGCAAAAAAGGGTTATATGGCAGCAGCGCCTGTCCCTGCCTCTGAAATGGCCCTCAGGGATGCGGGATTAACCGTAAAAGATCTCAAGGCCGTCAAGACGCACAGCCCGTTTGTTGTGAATGACATCTATATGGCGAAAATGATGGGAATGGATCCCTACTGGATGAACAATTATGGAAACTCTATGATCTATGGCCATCCACAGGGACCCACGGCAGGAAGGCTCATCGCTGAATTGATCGAGGAGATCGTCCTGCTCGGCGGAGGCTATGGCCTGTGGGCCGGGTGCGCAGCAGGGGATACCGGAGCCGCCATGGTCTTTAAGATTGGCTGAAAATAAGATTGTTTAAAAATGCTCGGTGAGGAAATGGGACCTTTTTCATCAAAAATCAAACCCTTTCTCATTTCTGTCATCCTGATCCTTCACCTTCCTCTTTCTGTTTTCGGGGCGGCCATCACCGACATTCGGTTCTGGTCTGCCCCTGATCACACACGTGTGGTCCTGGACCTTACGGAATCGGTTCAATATGAGAGTTCCTCCCAGGAAAACCCTCCGCTATGCCAGGTTGAATTAACCGGCATCACCTCTCTGCCGAAAAAGAAAGAACTGGAGGTTAAGGATAAATATCTTTTCAAAATCAGCCTGACTGATCTCGGAAAGGGAAAGGCGAGGCTGGCGCTCTATCAGAAGACTCCTCTCCAGGCGAATATCTTCACGCTGAAGCCCGACCTTGGCAAGACCCATCGCCTCGTCATCGACCTCATCGATGTGGGGCAGGAGAAAAAGGACCAGGAGGAAAGGCAGAAACAGAAGGAGGTCAGACCGAAGGGCACAAAGATCGTCGTCATCGATCCCGGTCATGGCGGAGAAGACCCTGGAGCCGTGGGGCCGCGCAAAACACTGGAGAAGGATATCGTATTAAAAGTTGGGGAAAAGGCGATTCATCTATTCAACCAGCAGAAAGAAGTAAAGGCTTTCCTGACACGAAAAGGGGACTATTTTATACCCCTTGAGCAGAGGGTAAGGATCGCGAGGGAATATGGCGCCGATCTTTTCATCAGTCTGCATGCCGATGGGAGCTTTAACCCTAAGGCTAGAGGGTCCTCGGTTTACTGTCTCTCTCTTACCGGCGCTTCGGATCAAGCCGCCAAACTCCTCGCCGATAAGGAGAATATGTCCAACATCCTGGGAGGGGCTTTCCTGAGGCCTGCCTCCCTCAGCAAAGACCCCAATTTAAACCAGATTCTCCTCGACCTCATGCAGAACAATTCGATGAAGGAGAGCTTCCGATTCGCCGAATTGACTCTTGACGAGATGAAGGAAATCCATCCTCTAAAATATCCCTCCTACCGTCAGGCCAATTTCATCGTGTTAAGGGCTCCGGACATCCCTTCGGTCCTGGTCGAAGTGGCCTTCATCACCAACAAAGACGATGAACGCCTCCTCAATCAAAGCGGATTCCAGGAAAAAATCGCCAAATACCTTGTCAACGCCATCCTCAAATATTTCAATTGAGAATACGGTCAAGTTGGAACAAATAATGTTTGACAAATTGATTCATTCCGTTTATATAAAATTCAGCCACGAAGGTGAAGCGCCTCCAGAAGGAGGGGCCGGGAGTGGCTTTTTTATTGCTTTAATATGGAAAAGAAAAAGTTGATTGCAGTCATTGATGGACAGGGGGGCGGTATAGGAGGTATCATCATCAAACGCCTTCGGGAAGCCTTCGGTGAAGAGATCGAAGTCATCGGCCTGGGAACGAATGCCATGGCGACAGGAGCCATGTTGAAGGCAGGGGCAAACAAGGGGGCCTCCGGAGAAAACGCCATCGTTCAAACGGTTAAGACAGTGGATATGATCGTTGGAACAACAGCTATCGTCCTTGCCAATTCGATGATGGGGGAGTTAACACCGAAAATGTCAGAGGCCATTGCATCGTCCCCCGCCTTGAAATGTCTTTTTCCCTTAAAGATGGCCGAAGTGGAAATCATCGGATCCCCCAAGGAACCCCTTCCCCATCTTGTTGACCAATTGATTAAGCGAATACAGGAATTTATTCAGGACTGAAAAAGGGATGTGCGGACACTTTATTTTATTAAGGCTCTCAAAATTGAATTGACATAGGCATCGAAAAATCTCCCCTCCCCCCTCTTTGCCAAAGAGGGGTAATTCCTCCCTTTATCAAAGGGAGGGTAGGAGGGATTTTAGTAAGGTTGTCGTTACAATTATGAGACCATTAATATATAGGAGGAACCCATGTGTGAGGCCAATGCATACCTGCTGAAAGAAGGGAAAGAGGAGTTGATCCTTGAGGACATCTCCGTTCTTCGCCCTGAAAAGGAGGAGCTCTACCTCCAGAATATCTTCGGAGAACAGAAAAGGATTAAGGCTCGGATCAAGGAGATGAATCTCCTCGACCACCGGATCGTGCTGGAAGAAGTCTAAATCCCCTTAAACCTTAATGCAAAATATAAATTGTAAATTGAAAAGTTAGCATTGATGAATTCGTAAAAAGTCGAAAAACAAAAATATTTCATTCTGAACATTATTTTGAACTGCTAACTTTGCATTTTACAATTTTCAATGATCTATTAAGGCCACGAAGGCCAACCTTTCGCAGAAGCGAAAAAAATTCTTCGTGGCTTTTTTTATTCCTCTTCACCCCCCTTTAACAAAGGGAGCTGTGAAAAAATTATAATAAGCCCCCCTCACCCTAACCCTCTCCCACCAGGGGAGAGGGTAAACATATTGAAATAAAAAAAGAAATT
>Ga0208733_100754_pt1 | contig 12097 bp, 11 predicted proteins | sample SubbioR11Jul_8B1_FD_184816 | JGI IMG/M metagenome (GOLD analysis project Ga0208733, IMG submission 184816) | Serpentinite rock and fluid subsurface biosphere microbial communities from McLaughlin Reserve, California, USA - CR11Jul_8B1 (SPAdes) | ecosystem: Environmental > Terrestrial > Deep... | reverse complement strand
CAGCGGCTCGGCCGCGCGATCGAGCGCGGCGACGCCGATTCGGCACCGGGCCTCGTGGACGCCCTCATAGTCGCGGGTGCGGCGCCCGGAGAGGTCATACGCGGCGTGCTGACCCCCGCGATCCAACGGCTCGGGGACGCGTACGGCCGGGGAGACGTCTTCTTGCCGCAGCTGATCGCGGCGGCCGAGGCGATGAAGGTCGCCGTCGACCGGGCGAAGACCCACCTCCCGGAAGGCGAGTCCACCCATGAGGGGCGCGTAGTGTTCGGCACGGTGAAGGGCGATATCCACTCGATCGGCAAGGACATCTGCGTGAGCATGCTTGAAAGCCAGGGCTTCCGCGTAGAGGATCTCGGCGTGGACGTCCCTCCCGAGGCGTTCGCCGCAGCTGCGATCGAGGCGGACGCCGTGTGCCTTTCGGCCCTCATGACCACGACCTTGAAGGGTATGGAGCAGGCGGTCGGCGCGGTGCGGGCCGCCGCGGACGTGCCGGTGCTCGTGGGCGGCGCCGTCGTGACCCGCGATTTCGCCGAAGGGCTCGGCGCGGGGTATTCTGAAGACGCACCCGGCTGCGTCACAGCGGTCAGGGAGGCCATCGCGCGCCACAGGGGGCTGGGCCGATGATCGTCACAAAGCCGAGGGAGTGGGAGCGCATCCGGGCGGGGCTGGTCGAGGCCGGCGCCGCGCGCGTCTTCGTGATGGGATGCGGGCAGTGCGCGGCGGCCGCCCGCACGGGAGGCGAGAAGGAGGTTCTCGAGGCCGCCGCACGGCTGGAAGCTGAAGGCTTCGAGGTCACCGGCTGGACCGTCGGCGAGGTCACCTGCCACCTGAACGGGACGAAGCTCGAGCGGCGCAGGCATCGGGCAGCGATCGACGCGGCCGACGCCATCCTCGTGCTGGCGTGCGGGGCAGGCGTGCAGACCACGGCCGATGCGGTCGAAAAGCCGGTCTTCCCGGGTCTGGAGTCGCTGTTCCTCGGCACAGTGATCCGCAACGGCATCTTCGAGGAGCGCTGCCAGACTTGCGGCGACTGCGTGCTCGACAAGACCGCGGGCATCTGCCCCGTGACCACCTGCCCCAAGGGTCTGCTCAACGGGCCCTGCGGCGGCATGTGGGATGGCATGTGCGAGATCCTCGCTGACCGTGAGTGCACGCACGTGCGCATCCGCACGCGTCTGGTGGCCCAGGGTCGCGCGGGCAAGGGCAGGCTCGCGCCGAAAGACCACAGCATGGCGCTCAAGCCAGGCGCCGTGAACATCCGCACGGATGGGCACCGCCGATGAGCAGGCTTCGCGAACTGCTGGACGCGGGAGAGTTCGTCGTGACCGGCGAGGTGGCGCCACCGCGCGGGACCGATCTGACCGCGATGCACGCCGCGGTGGACCTGCTGGCCGCGCACTGCCATGCGCTCAACGTCACCGACAACCAGGGCGCGAGCCTGCACCTGTCGAGCCTAGCGGCCTCCAAGGCGATCCTCGACAGGGGTGTGGAGCCGATCTTCCAGCAGACCTGCCGCGACCGCAACAGGCTTGCGCTTCAGTCCGACCTCCTGGCGGCGTGGTCCTTCGGCCTGACGAACGTGCTCGCGGTGACAGGCGATGATCCGCGCGCCGGAGACCATCCGGACGCCAGAGGCGTGTTCGATCTCGACTCCACGCAGCTCGTGGAGGTCATACATGGAATGAACGGCGGCCGCGACATGATCGACCGCGAGCTCAAGGGCGGGACCGGTTTCTATATCGGCGCCGCGATGTTCCCCGAGGCCGAACCATGGGACGTCCAGCTGGCGCGCACGGAGCAGAAGGTCGAGGCGGGCGTTCGATTCTTCCAGACGCAGGCGATCTTCGACATAGCGAAGCTCGAGCGCACGATGGACGCCCTCAGGCCGCTCGGCGTGAAGGTCATCGCCGGCGTGCTCGTGTTGCGGAGCCCCAAAGTGATTGACTTCATCAACAGGAACCTCGCGGGGCTGATGGTCCCAGACGCGATCTCGGCCAGGATACGTGCCGCCGAGGATCCCGCCGAGGAGGCGATCAGGCTCGCGATCGAACAGGTGCGCGAAATGCGCGCCATCGCCGACGGGGTTCACATCATGCCGCTCGGCCTGGACGCGGCGGTCGGCCGGATACTGGACGAGTCGAAGTAGGCCGCCATGCGCCGCATCGCCCTGTACAGCGATGTCCACGGGAACACGGAGGCCATGCGCGTGGTGTCCGCCAGCATCGAGCGGGCCGGCATCTCGGAGCGGTACTGTCTCGGCGACCTGGTCGGTCTCGGTCCGGACCCCAACGAGGCGGTGCGTCTCGTGCGATCCTTCGGGGATGCGGCGGTGCAGGGTAACTACGACCGCGCCATCGGGTGTCACCTGTGCACTCCGGGAAGCGAGTTCCCCACTCCGCAAGAAGAGCTCGACGGGGCCGAGTCGTACGGTTTCACGGTCTCGACGACAAGCCGGGAGGTGGCCGATTTCCTCCACAGCCTGCCGAGCGTGCTTCGCGTGGAGATCGAGGGGGTTCGGCTGTTGCTGTGCCACGGTACGCCCCGGCTCGTGAACGGGACCGCCAACCCCGGCGACCGCCCCGCGCGCGTCGTGGAGCTGGTGCGGGACGCGCACGCAGATGCGGTGCTCGCCGGTCATACGCACATACCCTTCCACCGGTCCTACCCCACACCCGAAGGCGTCGTCCACTGGGTGAACGCCGGCTCGGTGGGCAGGCCGCGCGATGGCGACCCCCGCGCGGCGTGGGTGGAGCTGGCGCTCGGCTCCCAAGGAGATGTTGTGAGCGCCGCGCCCGCCGATACGGCCTGCCGCCGGGTGGGTGCTGGCGACATCTGGCTCAGCGTGGTGGCGCACCGTGTGCCGTACGATGTGGACGCTGTCGTGCGGCACATGGCGTCCGAGGGACTCCCGCACACCCTCGCGATGGGCTTGCGGACCGGTCTGGAAGAGCACGATCTCGTCATCGGCCCTGCGGAGCATGCGGCCGAGGATCCGTGCGCGCGCGCGAGCGACGTGCTGCCTTGCGGACACACGCCCGATGCATGCAGCTGCCTGTTCGACGACCGCATCGCGGCGTACGAATCGCTGGCGAGGCTGTACCGCGGGGACATCGCGGAGGTGGCGGCCGCCGTACGGAGGCTGCGCATCGCCATGCGGACGTGCCGCGTGAACCGGCATGTGGACGAAACGGCGATCCTCGCAGCGTTCGAAGGCGCCGATTTTGCGCTCAGGACCTCCGGCGGTCGCGCCGCGTTCGCGAGCGAGCGTGAACGCCTGTGCGGACGCCCGGGCGGCTTCGACCCCTTCGTCCACGTGCTCTCTGCGCAGGAGACCACCTACGTGCCGGGAGACGTTCAGGAGCACCTTTCGGCGCTGGTGGACGCGTACGGCGAGACATCGTTTCTTGTGCCCGCGCTGGCCGAGGGGGTGCGGCTGCCCGATCACATCGCCACCGAGCTCTCCTTCATGGCGCACTGCCTGCGGGGAGCGGCGGCGGGAGACGCGCGCGCGTTCGAGCGCGGCGGGCACTTCTTCACCCGGCACCTCGGAGAGTGGGCCGTGCTGTTCGCGGTCGTGGTCGGGCAGCAGGCCAGAGAGCCGGTCATGCGCTACGCGGGTCTCGCGCTGGACAAGTTCCTCACGTGCGAGGGCGCGGTGTTCAGGACAGCATCCCCGAGCTTTGCCTCGCGGGAGGGCGACGGCTCCTGGCCGCGTGCGGTGCTATGATGCTTTCCCCGCCGCCCGGAGTCCGGCGCGGAAGTCCAAGGCGGCTCGACCGTCGTCGATCGGAGGCTAGCGGCTATGCATATCGTTGTTCTCGGCGGTGGCCCCGGCGGCTACTCTGCTGCGTTTCAGGCGGCGCGTCTCGGCGCGAAGGTGACCCTCATCGAGCGTGAGCGGCTCGGCGGGACCTGCCTGTTGTGGGGCTGCATCCCGACCAAGACCATCCTTCGCTCGGCGCGCATCGTGCACGACACGCGTGAGGCTGCGGACTTCGGGCTCAACGCCGTGGTCGCGAGCGTGGACGTCCCGGCGCTGCGTGCGCGCAAGGAGAGCGTGGTCGATGAGCTCGTGGACCAGGTGGAGTCCACCGCGCGGCGCCTGAGCGTTGAGGTCGTCCACGGCGCAGGCCGCATGGCCGGGCCCAGGACCATCGAGGTGAGCCTCGCCGAAGGAGGTAAGCGCACCATTGAGGGTGATGCGCTCATCCTGGCCACAGGATCGGCGGTCTTCAGGCTGCCGAACATCGACCATGACCTGGAGGGTGTGTGGACGAGCGATCACGCCGTCGCACTCACCGAGATCCCGAAGACGATCGTCATCATCGGTGGCGGGGTGATCGGGCTCGAGTTCGCGTGCGCGTACGCCGCGTTCGGCAGCGTGGTGACCGTCGTCGAGCTCATGGAGCAGGTCCTCCCGGGTAACGACAGGCGCGTCGTGAGACAGTCGCAGGAGGCGCTCGAGGAGCTCGGCGTCCAGTTCCATCTGGCGGACGCGGTCGAGCGGGTGGAGCGTGTGGACGGTCGCATGCGTGCCACGTTGCGGGGCGGCACGGTGCTCGAGAGCGATGTCGTGATGAGCGCGGTCGGTCGCATCCCGAACTCGGCGGACTGTGGCTACGCCGAGGCGGGCGTGGAGATGGACCGGGCCGCCGTGAAGGTCGACGAGCACTTCCGCACCAACCTCGCAGGCGTGTACGCGATCGGTGACCTCATCGGCGGGATGATGCTCGCGCATGTGGCCGAGGAAGAGGGCGTCGTGGCCGCCCGCAACGCGGTCGCGGTGCTAGCGGGAGGGGAGCACCTCGAGTCCGTGCGCTACGACTGCATCCCGGCGTGCGTGTACACGTTTCCGGAGGTCGCGGTCGTGGGCTCCAGCCGCGACTCGGCAAAGGAGGCCGGCATCGACGCCGTGCAGACGGTCGCCAAATTCGCCGCGAACGGCAAGGCGCTCGGCGAGGGAGACTCAGGCGGGTTCGTCCAGATGGTGGCCGAGAAGGGCACCGGGCGGATCGTCGGGAGCCAGATCGTCGGACCGCACGCGGTGGAGATCGTCCACGAGGTGGCGGTCGCCATGCGGCACGACATCGGGGTCCGGCAGTTGGCCGAGACGGTGCACGCGCACCCCACGGTCTCCGAGGTCATCCGCATGGCGTGCGCGGACGCGGCGCAGAAGTGCGGCGTCTGACGTGGCGTACGAGCATGGCATCTCCGCCGAGCGCCTCCCCGCGTGGCTCAGGCGGCCGCTCGCGCGCTCAGGCGAGTACCAAGTGGTCGAAGGCGTGCTCGGGGAGCTGCGGCTTGCGACCGTGTGCCGGGAAGCCAAGTGCCCCAACAGGGGCGAGTGTTACGCCAGCGGAACCGCGACCTTCCTGATCGCGGGCGATGTCTGTACGCGAGGATGCACGTTCTGCGCGGTGGAGGCCCGTCCTCCCGCTGCGCTCGACCCGGAAGAGCCGGCGCGCGTGGCCGCGGCGGTGGCGCGTCTGGGCCTTCGGCATGCGGTGGTGACGATGGTGACCCGTGACGACTGCGGCGACGGTGCCGCCGGCCACGTCGCCGCCACGATCCGCGCGATCAGGGCCGCGGCGCCGGGCGCGGCGATCGAGGTGCTCGTGAGCGATTTCGGCGGCTCGTCCGATGCGGTGGACACTGTCTTGGAGGCCGCGCCCGACGTGTTCAACCACAACGTCGAGACCGTGCCGCGGCTGTACCCGACGGTGCGCCCGCAGGCCGACTACGCCCGCAGCCTGCGCGTCCTCGAGCGGGCTCGTGTGCGGGCACCGCGGATCCCCACCAAGTCCGGCCTGATGCTCGGCCTCGGCGAGACGAGGGAGGAGGTGCTCGAGGTGATGCGCGACCTGCGCGCTGCCGGCTGCGAGCTCCTCACGCTCGGCCAGTATCTCCGCCCGAGCGCGCGGCACCTTCCGGTGGCGGCGTTCGTGGAGCCGGTCGAGTTCGCCTGTTTCGCGCGTGACGGCAGGAGGATGGGCTTCTCGGGCGTGGCGAGCGCGCCATTCGTCCGCTCGAGCTACCACGCGGCCGAGCTGGCCGGGCGATGAGGGCGCGGCTCGGCTAAAAGGCGGCAGCGGGGGTGCCCGCGCAGTTCCTTCCGGTGGTCTTGGCCCCGTACAGGGACTGGTCGGCTGCCGCGAGCAGCGCCTCGATCCTGCGCTGCGGGGAGCCGGGCGGGTCCTTGGCCACCACACCTCCCACGCTCACCGTCAGGGCGATGCGCGTGCCGTCGCCGGTGAAGACCTCAAGGTCGCGCACCGTCTCGGTGATGCGGGTGCACAACTCCGCGTACTCTTCGGTGTCGGTCTCCGGCGCAATGACAGCGAACTCGTCGCCGCCGTAGCGGATCACCAGGTCGGACGCGCGAGTGGCTCGCCGCAGTGCCGTGGAGACGGCCTTGAGCGCCCTGTCTCCCTCTGCGTGACCATGCTTGTCGTTGACTTGCTTGAAACCATCGACGTCGACCAGCAGGAGGGCGAGGGGGTGGCCGTACCGGGCGGACCACGCGGTCCACTGCGGGAGGTGGGATGCCAACGCCCGCCGGTTGTAGAGCCCGGTGAGCATGTCGTGGGTCGCGAACACGGCAAGGCGCAGGTTGTCCCGCCAAGTGCGCGAGAGCGTCGTGGCGAGCAGCCCGGCGAGCGATCCGGGCTCGTAATACTGCCCGATTGCATCGATCAGTCTCTGCAGATGCAGCCGGTACGCGGTTTGCCGGTGCTCGGCGCGCGCCGGTTCCGTAAGGTCGATGAGCTCGCCGAACACGGGATCGATCATCGAGAACTCCATGCGGGCCGCCAGTGCGAGCATCCCATCCACGTCGAGGTCTTCGATGTGGATGGTATCGATGGCGGCTAGCTCGTCGTCCAGACGTCTGAGGCGCTCGATGAGACTTTCGGTGTCGTTGACGACGTCGGGGAGCAGTCCGAGCTCCCACGCGTCGAGCAGCCCGCACCACCACCCGGTGTGCTCGGCCTCGTCCTTCCCGAGCTCCGCGAACGTGCGCCGCAGCGACTCGTCGGGCGCGACCGCGGCAAGAGCCGCGTACAGCTGCTCGGCACGCCGGTCCAGTTCCACGCACAGCCCGAGGATCTCGCGCACGTCGTCGCCTTCTCTCAATGCCCCTACGAAGTTAGCTTCCCCAGACTGCTACCATGACTCACATGGTATGGCAGCCGAGAATCTACCGCCAGGATATGGATGCCGCAGGCCTCGTCGGCTTCGAGATCGTGCACGGAGAGACGGATCTGCACATCTCCGCATGCCGGGAACTGCGCTCCGAGGCGGCAGCGCTCGCCGCCGCGCTCCGCGCGGACCTCGAGGGCTACATCTCGACGCACCCTGTGTTCTTCGAGAGCTACGTACCCGTGGAGGTGGAGCCTGACGCCCCGGAGATCGTGCGCGCGATGGCCGAGGCGGCGCGCCATGCGGGGGTGGGTCCGATGGCGGCTGTCGCCGGCGCCGTCGCGGAGCGCGTGGCTCGCGGTCTGGCGGCGCACTCGACGGAGGTCATTGTGGAGAACGGCGGTGACCTGTTCATCATGGGAACCGCGCCGAGGAAGGTGCTTGTGCTCGCGGGCGACTCCCCGCTGTCCGGCAAGGTCGCCATCTCGCTACCTGCGCGGGTGCCGCCGATAGCGGTGTGCACGTCGTCTGGGAAAGTAGGACACAGCGTGAGCCTCGGCACGGCGCACGCCGTCACCATCGTAGCGCGTGGCGGCGCGCTCGCCGACGCCGTGGCCACCGCTGCGGGTAACTTGGTGCACGGGCCTGAGGACATCGAGTCGGCCCTCGGGAAGGCGATGTCGGTTGCAGGCGTGAGAGGCGCCGTGATCGTGGCCGGGGACGCGCTCGGCGCGCTCGGCAGGATCGAGCTGATACCGATCGCATGAGCCGCCGTGAAGGCGCGATGGAAGGGAGCGGCATGGATAGTATCGACGAACTGGACATGTTCGAAGCGGACCGCCGGTTGGCGTTGTACAACGAGTACCGCGAGGCGGCACGCATCTTCACGTACTACGTGGAGACCGAGTTGCGCGCCTATTTGGCCAACGAGGTGCATGTCGAGCCGGTGGCCGGCTCCGGTGGCACGTACTTCAAGGTCACCCTGCACGATGTGTGGATATACGAGGCCGAGCGCCTGAACCGCTTCGTGCCCGAAACCGTCATCTACTCGGTGAACGACGTGCACGTCCAGACGCTCAAGCACGAGGAGCAGTGACGGATGCCGGACGAGCGTCCTTCGGCCCCGGACGATCTCCATGGCGCCGCGCTGCGTGCCGAGATGCTCCGAAAGGAGCTGCGGCATCACGGCCGTCTCTACTACGCGCTCGATACACCCGAGATATCGGATGCGGCCTATGACGCGCTCCTGCGCGAACTCGAGGCCATCGAGGCCGCGTATCCGGAGCTGATCGCGCCTGACTCACCGACGCAGCGCGTGGGAGAGGCGCCGTCGGAGGCGTTCGCGCCGGCCCGGCACGCGCAGCGCATGTACTCGCTCGAGAACGCGATGGGCATGGCCGAGCTCGAAGCGTGGCTTGAGCGGATGGAGAGGGAAGCCGGTGGGCGCACCCTCGGCTTCATGTGCGAGCTCAAGATAGACGGCAGCTCCATCGCGCTCACGTACGCGGACGGCGTGTTCGAACGGGCGGCCACGCGCGGAGACGGTGTGACCGGCGAGGATGTCACCGCCAACGTCCGCACGATCAGGAGCGTGCCGTTGCGTCTGCATCTCGATGCGCCCCCGGCGACGGTTGAGGTGCGCGGCGAGGTCTACATGCCGAAGGAGAGCTTCGAGCGTCTCAACGAGGAGCAGGAAGACGCGGGACTGCCGCCGTACGCGAACCCGCGCAACGCTGCGGCGGGCGCCGTCCGGCAGAAGGACCCCTCGGTCACCGCATCGCGCGATCTGTCCACCTTCATGTATCAGGTCGTGGACCCGCATGCCCTCGGCCTGCAGTCGCAACGCGAGGCGCTCGAGTGGTTGCGCTCGGCTGGCTTCCGCGTGAATCCCAGCGTCGAGCACTGTCCCGACACACGGTGCTTGCGAGCCTTCTGCGAGCTCGCCATCGAGCACCGGGGCGATCTCCCGTACGAGATAGACGGCGTGGTGGTCAAGGTGGACTCCTTCGCGCTGCAAGATGAGATCGGTTCCACGAGCAAGGCGCCGCGATGGGCGATCGCGTACAAGTTCCCGCCCGAGGAGAAGACCACGGTGCTCAGGTCGATCAGAGTGTCCGTCGGCCGTACGGGAGCGATGACGCCCTATGCCGAGTTCGACCCGGTGCTCGTGGCCGGCTCGACGATCCGGAAGGCGACGCTGCACAACGTGGACGAGATCCACCGCAAGGACGTCCGCGAGGGCGACACGATCGTGGTGCGCAAGGCCGGGGACGTGATCCCGGAGGTCGTGGGACCGGTACCGGGTCTTCGTCCGGAGGGTGCCCGCACCTGGAAGATGCCAGCCGAGTGCCCGGCATGCGGACAACCGGCCTGGCGTGAGCCAGGCGAGGCGGTCACCCGGTGCACGAACGTCGCATGCCCGGCGCAGCGTCTCGAGCGGCTCGGGCACTGGGCATCGCGCGGGGCCATGGACATCGACGGCATGGGCGAGGAGATCATCGGAAGGCTGGTGCGAAGCGGGCTGCTGTGCGACGTCTCCGACTTCTACAGCACTACCTTCGAGGACCTCGCGGCGCTCGACATGGGCCGGCGTAAGATGGACGGCACGCCCGTCACGCTCGGTTCGGTCGTGGCCGCCAAGCTGATGGCTTCGATCGAGGCATCACAGGACAGGCCGCTCGCGCGGCTGCTCTTCGGGCTCGGTATCCGTCACGTAGGCGCCACGGTGGCCGAAGCGCTCGCCCGCAGCTTTGGCAGCGTCGACGCGCTGATCGACGCGGACATCTACGAGCTCGCGCAGGTTGAGCAGGTGGGGCCTAAGATCGCCGCCTCCGCGCGCGCGTTCTTCGACAACCCCGAGAACGTAGCTCTCATGCAGCGGCTGCACGAGCTCGGGGTTCGGACCCGCGACGAGGCGAGCGGCCCCGCGCGTGAACAGACGCTCGCCGGCACCACATGGGTCCTCACCGGCGCGCTTGAGCGCTTCACCCGCGATGAGGCGACCGCATCGCTCAAGGAGCTCGGCGCCAAGGTGAGCGGCAGCGTGAGCAGGAAGACATCGTACGTGGTGGTGGGCGCGGATCCAGGCAGCAAGTACGAGACGGCCAGATCGCTCGGCATCCACATCCTTGACGAGGACGCGCTCGGGCGGGTCCTCGCAACGGGCGTGGCGCCCGAGGCTAACGACCGGTGAAGCCGGGGGCCCCGCTCGGATTGGACCCACGCTCGTGCGACGGGTGCGGCAGCTGCGTGTCGGCCTGTACCCGTGGTGCGCTGAAGGTCGGTCGAACGTACCTCAAGGTCGACTGGCAGCGCTGCGATGCGTGTGGCGCCTGCGCGCGGGTGTGCGCGCCGCGCGCAATCGTGCTGCGGAAGGGCGCGGCAGCGAGCAGCCGCGCTCCGCATGTCACCCGGCCGGTCGCACGCCACTCGACGAATACGCCACGTGCTCGCAGTGCCGCGAAGATCGCCGAGGTCAAGGCGTCCGGCAGGGCCGTGCTGCAACGCGCCACCTCTGGGACACCCAAAGGCGGGAGCCGCGGCGGTTTCCAGTGGACGCTGCTCGAGGCTGCGGCCATGCTCTCCGTGACGTTCTCGGCGTTCATGCTCAAAGAGGCGCTCATGCTCGCGCCCGTCGCACCACCAATGCCTGCGGCGTGGGAGAGCCCCGCGCGCGTTGGGCTGCTTGCGGCGTACTACGTGGTGCAGGTCGCCGTGCTCGTGTGGCTCGTGCGGCGTCGTGGCGGTGACACGCTCGGCGCGCTCGGCCTCAAGGGAACCGGCCGGGGGTTGCGGGGCGCGCTCTTCTCCACCGCGCTGGTTGTCGCCGGTCTCGTCTCCACGCGGCTCGTCGCCTCGCTCTACGTGTACGTCACACGCACCGCGGGGTTGATGCCGTCCGCCACCACCGATCTCCCCGCGCTGTTCGGCAGCAGCACGACCGGGTTCATGCTCGCCGTCTTGATGGTGGTCGTCATCGGCCCAGTGGTTGAGGAGGCGGTGTTCCGCGGCGCGTTGCTCGAGGGGATGACGGCCCGCTGGGGCATGTGGCCCGCGATCATCGCGCAGGCGCTGCTGTTCGCGGTGTTCCACCGCAGCCTGTGGCTCCTGTTCCCGACGTTCGTCCTCGGCGTAGCGCTCGGCTGGCTCGCGCACACCCGGGAGAGCCTGTGGCCGTCCATCGCGCTGCATGGGCTGTACAATGCCATCACGGTCACCGCGGCGTTCCTGGTCGTCGCCGCGTCCTGACCCCACAGGCCGTATGGCCTCGGGTATCATGGAGCGGTTCCCGCACGCGCGTCGGCCTGCGCCGTTCACCTGGAGGCAACCGCATGGCGATCACCGAATCCGACGTACGACACGTCGCACTGCTGGCGCGCCTCGCGCTCACTGACGGGCAGGTCGCCACGCTCACGGCCGAGATAGGGGCGGTCCTCGGCCACATCGAAGAGCTCCAGCACCTCGATCTCGCGGGCGTGGAACCCACAGCCCACCCGCTCGCGATGACCAATGTCATGCGGGCCGATGTGGTGCGCCCGTGCCTGCCGCGCGCGCTCGCGCTCAAGAACGCGCCCGCCTCCGACGGTCGCGCGTTCGTGATCCCGGCCATCGCCGGTGTGGGGGAGGAAGCGTGAGCGCCTCGCCGGACCTTTCGGCCATGAGCGCCCGTCAGTTGCGCGACGCGGTCGCATCCGGCGGGATCTCGGCCCGGGAGATCGCCGAGGCAGCTTACGCGCGAGCCGAGTCGCTCGACACGGAGGTGCACGCCTTCTTGCAGCTCACACCTGAGCTGGCGTTCGCAGCCGCCGAGAAGGTCGATCGCGCGCGGGCGGCGGGTGAGGAACTTCCGCCGCTTGCGGGGGTACCTGCGGGCATCAAGGACAACATGAACCTCGTGGGCACCCGTACCACCTGCGGGAGCCGCATCCTGCACAACCACGAGAGCGTTTACGACTGCACT
>Ga0208733_100753_pt1 | contig 12108 bp, 11 predicted proteins | sample SubbioR11Jul_8B1_FD_184816 | JGI IMG/M metagenome (GOLD analysis project Ga0208733, IMG submission 184816) | Serpentinite rock and fluid subsurface biosphere microbial communities from McLaughlin Reserve, California, USA - CR11Jul_8B1 (SPAdes) | ecosystem: Environmental > Terrestrial > Deep... | reverse complement strand
CCAAGGTCGCAGGTTCGAGACCTGCACGGCCCACCACGAAGTGCATACCGGCCCCCATCGTCTAGCGGCCAAGGACTCCGCCCTTTCAAGGCGGCAACAGGGATTCGAATTCCCTTGGGGGCACCACAAAACCGCAGGTCAGCGTCCTGCAATTCCCTGTTGCGTGCTCGGAATCGGGCACCAAATCGCGCTCTCCCGAGAGGCACGCAGAGGACAAAACCGCAGCTCAGAGGCTATTGCGCTTCATTTCGCTCCATTTTGGTGCCCAAAGATCCCTGTTGCTGCGAGTCGGCCCTCGCCATCGCCTTGGTGCCCGATTTGGTGCCCGATTGCACGCGAACTCCCGCTGCTCTCATACTTCCTTCTGGTTGTCAGGCTTCGCGCGCCTCGTTGGCCGCATGCAGGCGATTCGCGAGTCCCATGTGAACGGCATCGCTCTGGACGACATTGTTCCCCGGTGTGCCGAGCTATCGCGAATCGAGTTCGGCCCTCTGAGCCCAAGGGTAGTAGGTCTCATCGCGGCCGCGCTCGGCCAGGGTGGCGCCGATCACGAATCCCGAGACACCGGGAGAGCGAGTATCGAGAGGACTGGCGGGACGAAGGCTGCGGCGACGCACGTAACCGCAGCTGCGGACGCGACTCGCCAGATATCGGTCCTCCCGAGCCGCGTGTACCTCTTTGCTCTCGGCGTCTGGGGTTGAGCTGCGGCGACGGCTTGAGTGTGGGTCTTGCCACTAGCCATTTCGTGAGGCTACTCTCATGGAAGATATCGGGGGGTAGTATTCCTGTAGGGGAGGGGTCCATGAGAAGGACAGCCTTTGTCGTTCTGCTCGTCATGGTGCTGCTAGTGGGAGTTGCACCAGCGGAGTCGGCGCACGCCTACTCACTAGGGTACGGTCGATTCAACCCGCCAACTGGTTACTGGGCAACCGGCGCATTGTACCCAAGTGGGTGGGTGACCGCAGCACTGAACGCCAGCAACGCCTGGACGAACGTGACTTACTGCGATTTCTCATGGGTTCGGAATCAGGCCGCCGGCCAAGCATGGGGCAACTACGTTACTTCGTACAACAAGGGTGCCGACGGGCGGCCGGGATTGACGGTCTACAGCTACAACGGAACCACGATCTACAACCTGCGAATCAACCTCAATACCTATTATCCATTCGGGACAACCGGCCCGAGCTCCATGTGGTATGACGTCCAGAACGTTCTCACGCATGAGTTTGGGCACGGACTACCCTTGGGCCACTCTGGAGACAGCACCGCAACCATGTACAACTACACCTCTAAGGGCGAAACCCTGAAGAGAACACTTGCGGCGGACGACATCGCAGGCATACGGGCTCTCTACTGAGCGAGGGGTGGGTATGAAGACGCGCAGTGTGTCAATTGTGTTGCTCGCGGTTCTTACGCTCGGATTGGTGGGTGTTGCTGGGTGTGAGGGTCCGACTGAGGCGCCCGGGGTTGCCGATGAGCTCAAAGGACAGACCGTCGTGGCGAGTCCTTCCTGGGCCGCTGATGAGGTCCTTGATATGAAGGCCATGGGCCGTAGGGCGACGCGGGTGGTGACTGGCGTCGTTGAGAGCGTAGGCCCCCCGCAAACAGCGACCCTGGTCGGTGGCTTTGAGGATGGCATCACGGTGGTCTACTCGGATGCCACCGTTCTGTTGAATGGATCCATCAAGGGGAAGTCGGCGGAGGAGAGCGAGCGGATAGCAGTTCGCCTCCTCGGCGGCACGCTCTCCGACTACACCTTCCGGTATGAGGACGAAGCTCAGATGAGCGCTGGTGATCGAGTGGTGCTCTTCCTTACAGACAATCCCGATACACTCTATCCCCGAGACAACGGGTTTCAGTATGCGGTGCTCTGGGGCGTGCATGGCGCTTTTCACATGAAGGGTAATCTGGGAACGCGTGGCGCGGGGATCCCAGCCAAGCACAGGGACGTTCCTCTGTCTGATATTGAGGCGAGCGTTCAGTAGACTCTGACTTACTGCCGAACCTCGGCGCGTCGTACCAGAGCCCTCCTCGGGTAAGCCTCGAGGGGGGCTCTACGTTCGGCAGAGCGGCGCCGCCCTGCAGGAGGGCCCTGAGTGGGCCTTCCACACGCGCAGAAACCAGTGGGCGCGCCGCTTCAAGTTCATCGTGGCGAAGCGATCGCACGGGTGCTCTTCACGGTGGACGGGCCGGCCATGGTCCTATTGCACGGCTTTGCGAGAAGTCTCAGAACACGCTGGTGGTCGATCTGAAGACCGCACAGCGGCGCCTGTTGGACCTGCGAAGGGGATGAACGCGATGGACGAGAAGCATCCCGGAAGCGACTTCGACGATTTTCTCCGTGACGAGGCCATTCTCGATGATTCGGGGGCTGTTGTGACCAAGCGGGTGCCTACTAGCTAACGCGGGAGATGGAGAGCGCCAACATCTCGCAGTCGGAGCTTGCGCGCCGTATGAAGACGAGCCTTGGGGGAGCGCATGCTCGATCCCACGAACTCGTCCGTCACGCTCGTCGCGCCGGAGCGCGCAGCCGGCGCAATCGGCAAGCGACTCAAGCTCCAGCTGACGGCGTAGGGACGGCGTCGTGGGTTTCAGAGGTCGGACTGCACCGTCTAGCGCACTTCCGCTCGTGAAAAGCCCCAGGTCTGACAGAGGCACGCGTGCCGCAATCGCATCCCGGATTTGGTGCCCGATTTGGTGCCCAAATACCTGGTGACTGTTGGTACTCGTTGGTACCTATTGGGACTCGCCGCAGCTCTTGAGTACCAACAAGCACCAAGTAGCACCAACTAGCACAAGCACAACTAGGATTCGAATTCCCTTGGGGGCACCATTTGTTCGCAGTTCAGAGGCCTGAAATTCCCTGTTGTGTGCTTGGAATCGGGCACCAAATTACGCTCTTCCGAGAGGCATGCGGAGGGCAAAGGCGCAGGTCAGAGGCCATTTCGCTTCGCTGCAGTCCATCTTGGTGCCCAGAAATCCCTGTTGCTGCGAGTCGGCCTTCGACACCGCTGGTTGCCCGATTTGGTGCCCGATTTGGTGCCCGAATTGAGTTGGCCTAGAGTCGACTGCAGTTTACCCACTTCTACACTGCGAGCGAGACCGAGAAGAACAACGTGATCGCAAGCTACCCCAACGTGTACCAATATGAAGGGGTGTGCTGGGTGTTGGATGCTGGCTCACCGCTCGCTACCCAGAACCTATATCGCTTCTACAACAGGACGAACGGAACTCACTTCTACACTGCAAGCGAGTCAGAGAAGGCGTCCGTGATTGCGTATCAAGCGGCGACCTACCAATATGAGGGCCCTGTGTACAAGGTCACTCTGGCGCCGGTGGGCGGCGAGTTAACGGTCTATCGCTTCTACTACATCCCGATTGGATCGCACTTCTACACATCAAGCGCGGAAGAGCGCGACCGCATCATCGCGAACTACAGCAACGTCTACGTCTACGATGGTCCTGCGTTCTATGTGCCGACACCGGAATCATCCTTTGGCTACTCGGGCATGCGCTGGCCCGGGACCTCAACCTACTGGTCCTTGGATAATGTGAGTCCCGTGCCGGTGGCCTGGATCCCCGCAATCGAAGCCTCGGCTGCAACATGGAGTAGCTCGGGCTCTCGCTTCCGCTTCATACGTAATGAGTCGATAGGCGATCAGACTGGTTGCACGGTCGCGTCCAAGTACATGGGTCCGACCTATGGCATTGGCACCTCGTTCACGACTCCCGGTAGTCAGATGACGAAGGTGTACACGGTGCTCAACACGTATTACGCACTCGGAGTCACCTACGACGTGCAGAATCTGATGACTCACGAGTTCGGCCACTGGCTGAGGTTGATTGACTTGAATGCTTCATGGGATACGGAAAAGACCATGTACGGATGGGGCGCGGCGGGCGAGACCAAGAAGCGGTCTTTGCATCCTGCCGACTCTGGTGGCATCAAGTACATCTACGGGCAGTGAGGAGAGTAAGATGCCGACATTATCGCGCTTGTTTATCTGTGGCGTCCTGCTAGCGTTGCTTTGTGGTTGCTCCTCCGAATCGGTAAGCAATGACGGCGGGAACCAATCCGCAAACTCGCTATCCCATGAGGAGACGTCGCAGGTGATCGTCGAGACCCAGTGGCCGGAGGAAGTCTCATCCGTCGCCTGGCTAGTGAGGAACTCCAGCGCGGTCATTCGCGGAACCGTGACCGGGATCAGCGACCCATTCGAGGCAACCGACGTAATGGGCCAGCTCATCGTCTGTCACGATGTCGAGATTGCGGTTTCGAACTCGATAAAAGGCAGCCACCGCAGGGGTGAGACCGTGACGGTAAGGGTTCGGGGAGGCAGTTTCGAGGGTTTCACTTACGTCGATGATGATCAACCTGTGTTCACCATTGGCGAAGACGTGCTCGTGATGCTTGCTCAGAACGAGTGGGGGGGCTACGGGGTCACTGGTGCTTTCTCTGGCAAGTTCCATATGGAGAACGAAGTCGCACGTCGTGATGATGCACGCGTCCCAACGGAGATGCGGGGAGTTGGCATCGGCCTGATCGAGGCAGAGGCCCACAGGGAGTAGCGAGAACGTGGGTGCAAACAGCACTTTCGTGGCACCTGCGTAGCAGCCGAACACACTCTGCCGGCTTGCGCAAACTCCTCGTCATGAAACGCCCCCGGTTTCACGGAGTCACTCACGCTGGGATTGCAGACCCCGGATTTGGTGCCCGATTTGGTGCCCAAATACTTGGTGACTATTGGTACTCGTTGGTACCTATTGGGACTCGCCGCAGCTCCGCTGTACCAACGAGTCCCAACGAGTCCCAACAGTCATGTCCCTGGAATCGCTCACATCCCGTGTCATTGTTCTTGCGACTCCGTCAGTCTTACGTTCGGTCCAGTGTCCATCCCCGAAAGGAGAAACAGGCTGCCCACCAAGGCTAGGGTTGTCCAGAAGGACTTGAAGAATAGGAATGTGTTGAAGAAGGACATGAAGAGGAGGGAAATAGACACAGCAATCGCGGCGACCGGCAGTTCATGACTAACGGAGAGACGACGGATTCGGCGGAGGCGGGCGGCAAGCGCAATTACCATCAGGCTCATTGCGACAAGGCCGATGAAGCCAGTTTCTGCGGGTATGGAGAAAGGCATCTGATGTCCATCTGTGACCTGAACTGTGATGCGTGGGTCAATGTAGGATTCGTACGCGATCGGGAAGGCGCTGATCCCCACCCCGGTCAGCGGGTAGTCTCTGAACATTTCCAGTGAGACTTGGCTGAGGAACACCCTGTCCATAGCGGACTCATCGTTCCTGAGGTCGAGAAACGAAGCAAGTCGTTCGGAAGTACCCCATGCTGGAATCACAAGGGTGATTGCGAGGAGGACGATCGCTATTTGGACCCAGGTCGCCGGTCGTTTGGGCGCAACGAGAATGACTAGCACAACAGCTCCAACCACAATCCCGATGAAGGCGGCCCGCGAGAACGTGACTGCAATGCCAGCGAGACACAGGACGGCTGCCAACAGGTGGGGGATCGACCTGAGCGTGGAGGGGGGGCTTCTGAGTACATGTTCCATGGCGAGCAACGTGGACAGAACCAGCATGACCCCAAGTGTGTTCGGGTTCAGGAAGAACCCTGATGCACGTAAGGGCACGAGTTCGTTTCCCGTGGGATGAAACTCGAGTGCGGGGGCCAGGCTCCATGGCCCGAACACCTGAATTAGGGCCAATATCGCCGAATAGGCACCCATGAACACCACCGTCAAGACGACAGCCTTGTGGACCACTACATCGGTAGACGTCCGCGAGACAATCGCATACATGCCCAGCAGCATTGACAGCTGTACGACTGCCACAAGGGAGCGGATTGGTGCTTCGGATAGGGGAAGAGACACCAGGGCCGCCAGCATGAACGCAAGGATGCCGATGTCCCAAGGGGTCACGCGCTTGCGTAGCTGGTAGGTAACGGCATCCTGTCTTCGCTCGATTCGCGCCCTCAGGACATGGCGGAGACCGCCGACGACGGCGGCGACCAGTACGATCTGGAAGACCGTGATGACTTGCGGGACGCTGAAGATGATGCCGTATGCATCCACCACAGGAGTCCCGACGAGAAGAACGGCAGCCCAGCCAGGGGATCGGATGGCCATCAGCGCAGCGGCAAGGGCAATGACCAATAGGAGAGCTCGGTACACAGGGAGACCGCTGAGAAATGTTGCGGCCAGGGCGAATGCTGCCAGCAATGTCCAGGGCGGAAGAAACCGCGCGATCATGGGGGCGTCAATCGGGCTGTCGCGCCACATCTGATGGAAGTGACCAACCGCATTGTCTGACGGCCGCAGCGGGACCTGATCCACATGACTTAACCCGGGCACCACACACACGCTTTCGTTTCACCATGGTTCTCGGACGGGGGGACGACTGCCAGAGTGGCACTGACCGATGTTTCTAACGCGGACCCGGATGTGACTCAGAGAAGTACATGATATCAGCAGCCCCTCCCGCCCCGCACGCTAGAATTCCTCACACGCACCCACCCGGGAGAGGAGTCCCCGTGAAGTTCCACCGCACCGCGCACAAGTACGGCCGCGACATCGACACCGACGTCATCATCCCCGCACGCCTGCCCATCATGGAGTCACCCGAGGCGCTCGACGGCATCTCCGACGGCGACGAGGTCGAGATTGACGCCGACGCCAGCATCATCGTCAACGTTACGACCGGCGAGACCTACCGCGCGCAGCCGTTTCCGCCCTTCGTCAAAGACATCATCGAGAAGGGTGGCCTTATCGAGGCCGTCAAGGAGAAGATCAGCGTCAATCAGGAAATAGCCTTAGTCGCCGTACACTTGAGCCATCGTTGATACGCAGTTGGCAAGTGCAGCGGGCTCAGTCATCCCTGTTGCACGCATCTCGACGGAAACCCACCCCTCGGGCCGCGCGCGCGGACGTGGTGTATGAAGATCTGAAGGCCGCCTGACATAGGGCGGCCACTGCTCCATCCTTGAAGGTGACAAAGCCAAACAAGGAGGAGACAGTGACCATGAACAAGATGCAACTGCACGACGTTCTGCGCAAGGTGCTTTCCGACGACGAGCCCGACGTCCTGCGCGAGCTCTTGAAGTACTATGTTGTTCATGATGCGCAACACAACCACCTCAGACAACACCACATTCTCCCGGGCGATCGACGGACTTCGCTCGTGCCTGCCCCAGACATGGCGCGTGGACGTGATCGAACAGAGAGCCTACATCCCCGGGCCGGATGCTGTCGTGCGTGTCATCGGACCGGATTAGCGTGCGTCAATCCTGCTAGTAGAAGTGAAGAGTCGGCTCGATCCCAAAGACGTCGAACCGTTCGTATCTCGGCTCAAGATGCGACTCTGGCAGATCTGAAACGCCCCGGATTCACTGGAGACCTGATTCCTTGAGTTCGACTGCAGCTTTTGGGCCCCCTCCACCGCGAGTGGATCCGCAGCGTACAGACGTTGCTCCATAACGGGGAGAATGAATCGCGACATGCGGTTCTCTTGAGGAAGTGTCGGAATCCGGTCTCTCGTATTCCACCGCTGCTCCCTGCTGGTGCGGCGCTTGCTACAATCCATGGTGTCCCGTCACAAAACCTGGAGCCGACTGGCATGCGTCGTCTGCGCAGCATCGCACTCACGCTGATACTCTGTCTTGCGCTCGTACCCTCCGGCGCGTTCGCGACCCCCGTGCCTGGTCCTGCCGACGGTCAGGCTCGCGCACCGCAGGAACCGGGAGCGGATGTCTCGGCGACGCAGGTGACCGTGCGCGTCGAATCGAAGGCTGATCTGCCCGAGCTGGAGGAGGAGATCGAGCGCACCGGCGGGAAGATCTCAAGCCGGTCCACTGATGGCGAGGCAGTGCTCGTGAACGCGCCGAAGGGCACGGGTTCCGCTGAGTACGCGAACTTGCTGTCCACGGTGGCCGATGTCGAGTTCGCGAGCCCCGTCGGCATCATCCGCGCCTTCGCCATCCCCAACGACCCGCAGTACCCGAACCAGTGGGGGCTTCGCGCGATCGAGGCCACCGCCGCGTGGGACCACACATGGGGCAACCCCGGTGTGACGATCGCCATCATCGACACCGGCGTGGACCTGGACCACCCGGACCTCGTGGGCAAGATCGCGCCCGGGGGATGGGACTTCGTGGACGGAGATGCGGTGCCCGACGACCCCCACGGTCATGGGACAGCTGTCGCGGGCATCGCCGCTGCAACGCATAACAACGGCTTGTTCGGCACCGGTGTGGCGCCCGGTGCCCGGATTTTGCCGATGCGCGTGCTGAGCGCAAACGGAACGGGCGCGGCATTCCACCTCGCGCAGGCCATTCGGCGGGCGGTGGACATGGGCGCTGAAGTGATCAACATGAGCCTCGGCGGCGGAGAATCCGACCGCGAGGTCGCCCTTGCGATTGAGTACGCGCTCCAGCGCAATGTGGTGCTGGTAGCGGCGGCGGGAAACACCGGCCCTGCCGGCACAGTTGAGTACCCGGCGCGCGAGCGGGGCGTGACCGCGGTCGGGGCGGTGGATCAGCATAGTGTGATCGCTTCCACGAGCAGCAGAGGGCCCGATCTGGATGTCGTCGCCCCCGGCGTCGGCATTCAAACCACAGACGTTGGTGGCCAGTGGGGGTCCTACGGAGGTACTTCCATGGCCGCCCCGTTCGTGGCCGGAATGGCCGCTTTGATCAGGTCGCACAACCGCCACCTTACCGAGGCCCAGGTCTCCGCGCTGCTCGTCTCAGTCACCCGCGACCTGGGAGTCCCCGGTCGTGATGACGTATACGGCCACGGCCTGATCCAGGCCGGCCCGGTCGTGGCAGGTTTGAACCCCGACTTCTTCCCGATCCACCGTTTCTACAACATCTCTAACGGCTCGCACTTCTTCACGCAGTCGGCCGACGAAGCTCTCATGGTGATACGGAGGTGGCCGCACATCTTCACGTACGAGGGGATCGCCTACGATGTGAAGAGGGCGAACGTACAGCCGCTCTTCCGCTTCTACAACAAGCGGTCGTCGAGCCACTTCTACACTGCCGATCCGGCCGAGCGGGACAACGTGATACGGAGCTGGCCGCACATATTCGGCTACGAGGGTGAGACCTACAAGGTGGCTGTGAACGGAGGCACCGGCGCGGTGTTCCGCTTCTACAACGTCGCGAACGGAGGCCACTTCTACACGGCAAGTCCGGCCGAGCGGGACAACGTGATACGGAGCTGGCCGCACATCTACCGCTACGAGGGCACGGGCTTCTATCTCGGCCAGTAGCGGCGGCGCACAGCGCGGGGGCGCGGCTGCTAGAATGACTGTCGCACCGATCGGGCGATTAACTCAGCGGGAGAGTGCCTCCCTTACAAGGAGGAAGTCGGGGGTTCAAATCCCTCATCGCCCACCAGCGACACCCAAGGGGCCTCGGCCGCCCGTGTGGCGGCGCGCCGCCCGTCTGTATTACGGTATACACGGGAAAGGGGTAGCGCGAGGTCGTATGGTCGCCGAAACCTGCAGCCTGAACCGCTGTTTCGCGTTATAGAGTGGTAGAGGGTTGCGCGGTACCGGCCGTGTCGCTGACAGGGGGTTCTCAATGAAGCCGGTTGGCGTTGTCGTCCTATCCCACGATCGTGAGGCCACCGTTTACTACGAGTGGCACGGCGATTCCGATGGCAGTGCCCTGCACATGCGCATCGAAGTGACCCACCCGGCCAGCGGCGGCCTCATGAAGCAGGATCAGCTCGCGATCCTCTCGTTGGTGCAAGAAGCGATCCGCCGCACCTGAAGGTTCCGCTCCGCTACTGCCCCAACTGCTCCTGCATCACCCGGTCGGCGGCCTCAGGGCCGTCCACGTGGCACGCCGAGCAGTACCGCGGGTTGTGGCACTGGAAGCACTGCTGGGCGCCGCCCGTGCGGACGGGCTCGAAGTGCTGTGACAGCCACGAGCGGTCGGGCGAACCTGCGGGATGGTGGCAGGCGTTGCAGAATCCGGTGCCCGCAGCCTCGGCCTCGGTGCGGGCATGGCACTTCGCGCAGGAGGCGGGGTTGCTCAGGCCGGCCTGTCCGTGGTCCGTCGAGAACTCGGCGGGGTGCGGCATCTCGACGCCGTGGCAGTCCGTGCAGAACTGCTTCTGGTGGCAGGTATAGCAGGTGTTGACGGTCTGCTCGTAGCCGGGTCGCAGGCCGCCGCCGCCGTTTCCGGGACCTTCGTGAGCGATCTCTTCGGCCGGATCGAGCTCCTCTGCCCACGCCACAGCCGCCGCAACGCGCGAGGCCTCTTCCGAGTACGCCGCCGCATGCCCGCTGCTGTCGCCCAGCTCCCGGTACCAGGTCTCGGCCGTGTGCGTATCGGGCACGAGGTTGAAGCCCGCGGGATGGCATGCGCCGCATGTCCCGGTGGCCACGGCGTCCGCCTCAAGGCTGTGACAGCGGAAGCAGGCGTCCATGACCATCCAGTCCTCGTGCCTCCGGTCGCTCAGCACGAGCTCGATGTTGTCCTCCGGATGCGCCACGCGGTTGTGGCACGACGTGCATCTGACCTCGTTCTCCGCGTGGATGTCATGGTTGATGACCAGCCCCGCCGAGGGTGTTACCGTGCGGTTGTCGAGGTTGTGGCACTGCAGGCACTGCTCGTCGGGCATCTCGTATGCGATGAGGTGGCTTTCGTTGACGGGCAGGTGGAACGTGCCCAGCACGGTGGGTATGATGTCTGGCGCGACCTCGATCTTCATCAGGATGAAATCGAGCGGGCTGCCATTCAGCGGCTCGTGGCACGCCACGCAAGAGACCATGACGTGCGAACTCTCGTTGAAGGCGAGCGTGTTGTCGTAGTGGACGTTGTGGCACGGCTCGGTGCAGAACCAGTTCGTTGATGTGCCGACGACGCTCACGACGGTGAAGAGCACCATCACCATGAGAGAAACCGCGATCCAGATCAGCAGCTGCGGCCTCTTGGCGCTGTCGGTGAGAAGGGCCTTGATCCGAGACATCGACGCACCGCCTTGTTTCGAGTTCCGTGCGCGTCCAGTCTATCGGAATGGGCAGGGGATGTGTGCCGCGTGCCGAATACCTTGCCACTGCCGCCTTCACGCAGGGAATGGGCACATGGCGCCTTTGGTAGTCGGTCTCATCGGCTTCGCCTGCTTGGTGCTCGCCGCTGCGACGCGGGACCGCATCGGCATCGGCCTGCTACTCTCCTCCAACGTGGAGCGCGTGGCCGAGGCGCGGCTCGATGAGCCGCAGTTCGCGCTGCCTCCGCTGTACTTGGCCGCCGCGGCAGTGGCCGGAGTCGGAGCGGTCCTGTCCTTTCCCGGGACACCGGTGGTCGCGCGCTGGGCCTCGGGCGTGCTGCTCGCCACCTTCCTTCTCGGCACGTTGTGGGACCTGCGGCGCAGGCGCGGGACGCTTGCCGTCTACATCCGGTTGCGGCGAGAAGAGATCGGCTGCTCGTTCCGCGGTGATGTGATCGAGGTGCCCAAGCTGGTGTTCCTAGTGATGAGCCAGCCCACTCCGCTCGTGTGGCTTGTCACTGCCCTCGTGCTCGGTGCGGCCGGGGTGGCGCTTGCTCCGTACGCGACTCCGGCGATCATGCTGCCGCTCGCGTTCTTCGCCGTCGGCCTGTTCTGGATGTGGGTGCGGAACCGGCGCAACCCGTGGGAGCCGCTCGCGCGGCGGTTGCGCCGGGTGAGCCTGCGCGGCGGCCAGCAGCTTGTGGAGCCGCTGGAGCGTGCGCTCGACCTCGATCCGGAAGTGGCGCTGCTGCGCCGTGCCGCCGACGAGGCCGTCCTCCGCTTCGTGATGAACGACGGCGGAGGTGGCCGACAGCGACTACGCCCCGGCTAGAGGTGGGTGATCGGGCTCGCGGTGAAGATGCGCTTGGCCGAGCGCAGCCGCACGGAGGCGGCCGAACTCACTCTCGGTTGTTCGAGGGTCACCACGCCATGCCGGCGGACGCGCAGCAGAAGGCGTCGCGGCTGCCACAAGGGAGAGAAGGAGACCTGGCCGGTGGCGCGTGTATCGAACCGGCGTGTCGGACGGGCATGTCGCGATATGGTGTGCCCCATCAAGTGCCAGTCTACCGCATAGTGTGTTTGTAGTCACTCGGCAGGC
>Ga0208733_100751_pt1 | contig 12127 bp, 12 predicted proteins | sample SubbioR11Jul_8B1_FD_184816 | JGI IMG/M metagenome (GOLD analysis project Ga0208733, IMG submission 184816) | Serpentinite rock and fluid subsurface biosphere microbial communities from McLaughlin Reserve, California, USA - CR11Jul_8B1 (SPAdes) | ecosystem: Environmental > Terrestrial > Deep... | reverse complement strand
CGAGAAACCTGAGCGCGAGGGTCATTCTATTGGAAATCCGAGGGTCGGAAAGTCTATGGTCTGAAGGGATCATCCTGCAGACCCACCCAAAATGTCTGCTGTGGAAAACTTCCTAAGGTCACCCATCCTAGGAACCGGAGAAGAGTGCAGAAGTTTGGGTATAATGACCCTACATGAAAATTCCCATTCGTAAGTATGTTACCTGGCCGATGGTGAGCAAGGCCGCCTTAATTGTCTTAACGGTGGTTCTTTTCACCGTCTGGCTGCGGTTCACCCCACCCGGTGTCCTTGGAAAGGCGGATGCGATTGGTTATGCTGTCTGCCACCGCATCGATGATCGTTCCTTTTTTCTGGGGGAGCGCCAGACGCCAATGTGCGCGCGTTGCTCGGGTATGTTTCTGGGGATGTTGGTAGGGCTGGTTTACCAAGCGCGGTTGGGTAAACGCAGTTGGCTGCCGCCGTTGAAAATAAGCATCCCGATGAGCGCTTTTTTAATCACCTTTGGGGTGGATGGGTTGAACTCTATGGTCCAGTTTTTTCCAACTATACCGGCCTTATACCAACCATCCAATTGGCTGCGATTAGCAACCGGCACCGGATTGGGCATTCTGGTGGCGGTAATACTCATGCCGGTCTTTCATCAGGCGATGTGGGTCAACCCCGAGGAGCGGCCAGCTCTGGAAAGCTGGTCGCAAGCTGGAGGGCTGCTTGGTATTGCAGCACTGGCAGGGTTAGCCATGTATACCCAAAATCCATTTTTCCTCTACCCCCTGGCGGTTTTGAGTTCGCTGACCGTCCTCCTTGTTTTGACCTTATGTTATGGGTTGCTCTGGATTGTCGTTTTCCGGCGCGAAAATACCTATCAACGGTGGAGAAACACCTGGATACCCTTAGTGGGTGGGTTTATTACCGCCCTGGTGCAGATAGGGCTGATCAATCTGATTCGCTTCCAGTTGACCGGCACCTGGGCAGGTTTTCCATTATAAAAAAGCTGACCTAAGGAGTCGGGCATGTTGGATTTATTTGGCGTTTTTTCTGCATTTGGACTTTCGGCCAGCGCTGGCCTTAATGCTTATATCCCTATGCTGGTTGTGGCGCTTTTGGCAAAATTTACCAACTTGTTGGCTCTCCAAGAACCGTGGGACGCCTTAACCTCATGGTGGACGATTGGGGTTTTAATTGTGCTTTCGTTGATAGAGTTTTTTGCCGATAAAGTCCCAGCGGTCAATCACCTTAATGATATCCTCCAGACCTTCATCCGCCCGGTTGCCGGAGCGATTGTATTTGCTGCCAGTGCGGAGGTGGTCACGGATGTGCAACCGGTGCTCTCCCTGGTGCTCGGGTTGTTGGTGGCCGGGGGTGTGCACGCAACTAAAACCCTGGCGGTGCGTCCGGCCGTAACGGCTGCCACAGGCGGCTTTGGCAATCTGCCGGTCAGCCTCGCCGAAGATGCTATCGCAACCGTTCTATCGATCCTGGCGGTGGTTGTGCCGGTCGTGATTGGTTGTATTTTGGTGCTGGTTACCGCCTGGATCGTCTGGCGCATCTACCGCAAGGCGCGGCGCGAAGCGCGAACATAAAGCCGGCCTATCGTCTTTACCGCCCATTCTCCAACTTAATGAAGTGGAGCGCGGCAGTTGGTTGTAGGGTTATGCGCCGCCAACCCCGTAAAATTGTGGGTCGGTAGGTGTTTGGCCGGAAGGGTCCCAGACGTAAACGTAATCGCCTAGTTTAGCCCACTCAAACAACCATCTCGAATCACCGATGGATAAGTTGACGCAGCCATGGGTACCGGCAAAGCCCCAAAGGGTGCGCCAGTAAGCGCCATGGAGGGCGCGCTTCTGGTCAAAGTACATCGTCCAAGGGACATCTTGCAGGTAATAGAAATCGGAGCGGTCTGCTTCAAAAGAACCGCTCATCGTCTCGAGTTCTTTTTTCTCGTAGATCTGGTGCAGCCCTGGGCGGGTGAAGAAGGGGTCGCCACCGGTGGCAATTAGGGTCGCAAATACCAACTGGCGGTTTTCATAAACCATGATGGTTTGTTCAAAAAGATTAATTTCGATCCAGCGATCGCCTGTTACACCCTCTGGCGGGTCCGGGTTGATTTCCACCTGGCGAATGTAACGTCGTTCGACCCATTGCCGTGGAGCGATCATGAACCATTGGGTGTTGTTGGCTTCTTCGGTGGCAAAAATCTGGACGACCGTTTCGCGGTAAAGTACTCTGCCTGATTTGGCAGCCAGGTATCCGGGGGCAGTACGGACTTCGGCCTGATCGACAATCCAACCGAAGTTGTTGGGCGGGGTTTGGATGAAGACCAACCCCTGGAAGTCGGAGTAGGCAACCGGTGATGCGCGCAGCCATTCGCCCGAGCGAATCCGCACGTAAGGTTCGTTGTTATAAAACTGCAACCCGATGTAGGAAACAAAACGGGTTCTGCCAGGGTCGATGGTGCGGGTGGGGTTGCGGCCTTCCACTGCATCTTCAAAGGTGGCGAAGAGCGGCGTGGCTTCATTTGTCGGTAAGTTGATGCGTGCCACTGAGACCGGGCTGATGGCCAATGCCGGCTCAGGTGTGAAGGCTGGCAGCGGCCGCAGCGGGAGTTTAATCCCCTGGCGGGCCAGTTCGGTGATCTGCTGCGACGGGCCGAGCGGCAGGCAGTCCTGCGGGTCATGGAGAAAGACGCCGGGCAGGCAGAGCGGTTTGCCGGCAGAATCGGGCGAATCGCTTTGCGCCTGAACGTGAGAAGGTAGAGCCAAAAGGGTGATGAAGGTAAGTAAGAGGGTTAGTACCGGTAAATATTTTTTCACAAGGATGTTCCTTAATAATAGAAGGAAATTTTATCCTATTTTCGACTTTTTGACCAACGAATCCCTACCGGTAACATTACCTTCTGACTTAACAAGACTGGGAGCAACAAGTTTTATTTTTTCTTGTTTTACGGGATTATCAAAGGAGACCCAGAATTAAATGAAAGCAGGTTGGGTTGCCCTGCCCTTAAACACCTGAAATTTTTGAATTTCCTACGATAAATCCCTCTCCAGGTAAGCCTCCAACTGGAAAAGGATTTCGGTTAATTCCAGTTCGGCCTGGGAGACCTTGTTCGTTAACATCAAAAGGGGTGTAATTTTTCCTTCGCATTCCAGCTCGGCAGCCATTTCTGTTAAATCGACAGCCCCAACCGTCGCACAGTTTGATTTTAATGTATGGGCAGCCCGGATAAACGCGGGGGGGTGGTCGTCCTGGATGGCTTGTTTCATTTCCGTGATTAAGACTGGCCCCCCGTTCTTGAAGGAAAGGACGATTTCTTGGATAAAGGATTTTGCATCCTCCTCCATGAATTCATAGTATGAATCTAATTGGGTTCGATCGAATTTCAGCATCATTTTTTACCGTGTTGCGTAAATGTCCATAGGTACGTTTCAATCTCAATGCTCCCCTCCACGATCCCGCATGACTCTTGTTATTCACCTCCGGTTCTGTGCTTATTTGCGTTTGACATTCCCTCGTTCCTGAACCCGAACAAAACCTTTTGGAAAGGGTTTTGGCGGGACTTGTTGGTGATGTTCCTTGCTTAAGGAATAGGCGAGATCTTCAAAGAGTGCCCCAAGCGGAGAATCGGGCTTATCGTATACCGGCGGTTTGCCTAATGTGAGGGCACTCGCCAGGGCGTCACCGGCGTTGGGAAGAATAAATTCGATTTTCTGTTTGAGCGTTTTTTCAATTTCAGCCCGGGGTAACCCCTTGCCCTTGTAAACCCAATTTAAAACCAATTTCACTTTTTCCCGTGAATACCCGATCTGGTCAAAGATTTGCAAAGCCACATTGGCGCAGTGAACCGCTGCCAGTTCGGGGGAGAGCAATAAAAGAATTTGATCGGCCTCATCCAAGGCTGCCAGGGTCGTTTCATTAAAATTATGGGGTAGATCTAGCAGCAAATACTCCCCTTGTTTGCGCAAAGCTTGCAAGGTATGTCTGACGTGTTCACCGGACAATAATTCCGCCTCCTGAGGCCTCCTGGGAGCCGCCAAAACCCGAAGACCGGAATCGTGTCTTAATAAGAGCTTGCTTACCACTTCGGTATCTATTTCCGATGGCTGCATTGGTGCTAAATTACTCCAGCTATAGCGGAGGGGAATATCGAGCATTAACACCGAAATGCCATTTTCTAGAGCCACATCTGCCATGATGACCGGATAGGACCAGACTTGGGTGAGGCCAAGGGCAAGATTGGTCGCCAGGGTCGATACCCCGATGCCGCCGCGTAATGAAAAAACAGCGATTACTTTGGCTTGATTTTCGATCGTAATTTTAGGCTGCTGAGATGACCGCCGTAAAGCCACTCTAATTCGGGCCAGTAGTTCCTCAGCCTGAAAAGGCTTAGGAATGAAGTCATCCGCGCCGGCTTCGAAGGCTTTAAGCCTTTCATTGATTTCATTAAGACCCGTCAGAATAAGGATCGGAAGATGGGCGGTATCGGGCCTTTCGCGCAGCCGGCGACACAGTTCATAGCCATCCATGTCTGGCATCATGACATCCAAAATCACCAGGTTCGGGTTGGCGTTCTTAATATCTTGTAAGGCTTCTGCTCCATTTGAAGCCGTAGAAACGTTAAAACCCTTTTGGCGGAGAATGCCCGTAACAAGCTTAAGGCTCATCTCATTATCATCTACGGCAAATATATTTTCTTGCATCGCAGGCAGTACCCTTTCTGATGAATTGATTTGGGTCGTAAAGTGATTATAGGTTGAATTTGTCGCAATCTACATTTCAAGTTTGTTAACCAACTTTACAGTTTTATAGTCTCATCCACGATATGGCTCAAGAACAAGCAAATTCACCCCCTTTAGAATCGAACTTAAGCGGAAAAGGTTCGTTCGACCCGCCCAAATGGCTATTTAAGTGGCCAATCAGGATACCGATCGTTGGCCCTGGGCACAATCTTGCTCTTTTGAGGCCTTCTTTTGCCCATTTTCTGGCTTTGTTTTAGCGGCCAGGCTGGATTGGATCGGTGGCACGGAGTTTTTGGCGGCAAATAGGATTGCAAGCCGGTTTTCCCGATTTACCTGCTCTTTGGCAATTTACCCGCGGTGAAGCCATGGATCATCGGGCGCCGTAGGTGACGATGGGGCACTATAGAAAGTAGATTGCCAAAGATTAGTCGAAGTCTTTTTCTTGGAAGGAGTGGGAAAGACTGCGCTGGTAAGCCCACTGCATGATTTCGGGTTGCCTGGCGTGATCTGTGCACAGACGGTGTGGGTCGGGGTGGATGCCGGTGCGGCCGAGGTCCAGCCGGTCGGCGTCCCAGCAGGTCTGGACGGTGAGGCTGGCATTGCAATGACCGTAAGTATGGGTATGGACCGCGAGTAAAAGCAGGTTGATTTCGTCTTCGGGGAGGTTGATAAAATTGCCCTGAATCTCTTCTTGAATCAAATGAGCAGCCCGTGGGCCGTGTTGCCAATCGGCGCCTTCGTCCAGACGGGCGATTCGTGGGTGAAGGCGAACAAGGCCACAACCATCAGGTTAGCCCCATTGAGGAGCGCCAGGCGCTGGCCGTTCTCCCACACCCTCTGCCAATGCAAAGGTCCGTGGATGCTGGTTTTTCCCAGGTGGAACCGGTTATGCAGAAAATTCATCAAGGAAGGGGTAATACCGGGGACCAGGTCTCCGTATTCCGGTTGATTGTTCGTTCGCATAGAAATGAGATTACCAGAATTTTTCGATAAAAATCCACCCGGGCGGCGGTAATTTTCCCGTTATAATCAGCGCGGAATGACCCTTCCCTTTAATACACACCCTGGATTTTGGCGCGCCTGGTTGTTAGCTGCCAGGCCAAAAACACTACCGGTTGCGGTTGCCCCGGTGTTGGTGGGGACTGCCGCGGCGGTAGCCGACGAGGTATTTCGGTCTGGCCCAGCGCTGGCAGCCTTGGCCGGGGCGTTGCTGCTCCAAATCGGGGCTAACATTGCCAACGATTACTTTGATTTTAAAAAAGGGGCCGACACGGAAGAGCGGGTTGGGCCGTTACGTGTCACCCAGGCGAGGCTTCTCACTCCGCGCCAGGTTGTCATCGGGATGGCGCTGGTCTTCGGGTTGGCGGCGCTGGTCGGTGTGTACCTGATCCTGGCGGGGGGATGGCCGGTGGCGCTGATCGGTGTTCTGGCGATTTTGGCGGCGCTGGCCTATACCGGCGGCCCGTACCCATTGGGATATAACGGGTTGGGCGAGGTGTTCGTCTTTCTCTTCTTTGGGTTGGCGGCGGTTTGTGGGACGTACTATGTACAGGCGCAGGTGTTGAGCGCTGCCGTTTTGTGGGCGGCGCTGCCGCTCGGGGCCTTGGCGATGGCGGTGTTAGCCATCAACAATTTACGGGATATCGCCACCGACCGAGCCTCGGGCAAGCGCACCCTGGCGGTGCGCCTGGGAGAACCAGGGGCAGTCAAAGAATACTGGAGTTTCTTGGGCATGGCATATTTGGTACCGTTGGTTGCTTTTCTCTCCGGGGAGGTTTCGGTGGGGGTGCTGCTCACGTGGGTTAGCCTGCCGCTGGCGGTCCGCTTAGGGCAGCAGGTGGCTGTGCTGCGCGGGCGGCAGTTAAATGCGATCTTGGCGAGGACGAGCCAACTGGAGCTGGTTTTTGCGGTACTGTTTGGGTTAGGGTTGGTACTTTAGAAAATGGCTTCTCGGTAGGGTCGATGCAAGCGACGCCTGATCCGCTTGGGGCGGGAACAGGAGTAGGTTGGGTGGTATGGGTTTCAGGTACCATCCAGGGCTGATTGTAGATCGGTAGGTGGAGAAGTGAGCAATTTAATGTATAATAGAATAGGCTGAATATTGGTAATCGGCTGAAAGGGATTTTTATATGGTAATGACACGTCGTGAGTTTATTAGGCGAGTGTGTCTTGCCAGTGGAGCTGTGCTTCTCAAGGCTTGCACACCGAGGGGGGAACCTCAGCCAGTCGTAACATCCGATTGGCAACCTGCTTACATGAAACTTGAGGCAGAAGGGAAATTTGCAGATCGGATCAGGGAAGTTTATGCGATCCTGGAAAAATGCGAGATCTGCCCGCGCCGTTGTGGAGTAAACAGGCTGGACGGGGAAATAGGTTTTTGCCGTGCCCCTGAAAAAGTAGTGGTTCACAGTTACAACCCCCACTTCGGCGAAGAATTGCCGTTGGTGGGAGGGCGTGGTTCCGGAACCATCTTTTTTTCCAACTGCAATCTTCGCTGTGTGTTCTGCCAGAACTGGCCCATTGCCCACGAAGGGTGGGGAAACGAGGTCAGCATTGAAGATTTGGCGTCCATGATGCTTCATCTTCAAACGATTGGCTGCCACAATATCAACCTGGTAACACCCACCCACGTTATGCCACACATCCTTGACGCGACCCGAATGGCAATGCAACAAGGCCTGCGTTTACCGTTGTGTTACAACACCAGCGGATATGAGCGAGCTGAGATAATTGAGCTTCTGGATGGCATCGTCGATATTTATCTTCCCGATTTGAAATTTATGGACGGTGCCGAGGCTGAGCGCTACAATCTGGCTTCCGCATTTGATTATCCGGTCCGGGCTCAAGAGGCAATCATCGAAATGCATCGCCAAGTAGGTACTCTGGTTACGGATGAAAATGGGATTGCTAAGCGAGGGTTGATAGTGCGTCACCTGGTGATGCCCAACCGTGTGGCTGGCACCGAGGAATTTGTCCACTGGGTAGCAGAATACTTACCGAACGATACCTATATCAATATCATGTCCCAATACCGGGTCGAGTTCAGAGCCTTCGAATTTGAGCAAATTGCCCGCGCAATTACCACCGCGGAGTTTGTTGAATCGATAGAATGGGCAAAAGAAGCCGGATTGACAAACCTGGATGAGCGATCACTGGCGATGTTTGATATTCACCGCCTAAGAATGCCTTGATTTATACCCATCTTCCAGGAATCGGTGTGTCGCACACGCTGCACCTGCCGTTTTCAAGCCTAAGCTCGCCAACGATAAACCCGATTCGTTTGATCAGGATCTCTCCGCACACCGGGCAGATCGTGTTTTCTCCATCATGACCGATGACTTTGGCAATATAAACATATTTGAGGCCTGTGTCGAATGCAATTGCCCGGGCTTGGTCCAGGGTTGATACTGGCGTGCGCGGAAGGGTGGAAAGTTTGTAAAGGGGATAGAATCGGGAGAAATGAAGGGGCACATCATCTCCCAGTTCGTTTACAATCCAGGTGCACATGTTCCTGATCGTCTCAAAATCGTCGTTCAGGGTTGGAATGATGAGGTTGGTAATTTCGATATGCACTCCAGCCTCACGGAGCAATTTGAGCGTGCGGAGAACTGGATCCAACTCACCGCCGACAACCTCCCGGTAAAAATTAGGGTCGAAGCTCTTCAAGTCGATGTTGGCAGCGTCCAACTTCTCGCAGAGCAATTCGAGTGGTTCGGGTTGAATGTACCCCGCGGTATGGATGAGATTCAGCAAACCGGCTTTTTTTGCCAGGTCCGCCACATCCGCCATGTATTCGTAAAAAACCACCGGCTCACCAATTGCGTAGCTAATCGCACGGACACCCGACGCCTGGGCGTGAGCGATAATCTCATCTGGGGGCATATCATAGGCGAATACTTCCTCTGGCGCTACCAGAGCGATGTCCCATACTTCGCAAAATTTACAAGCAAGGTTGCATCCAGCGGTCGCAATTGACAGCACCCGGCTTGCCGGCGCCACGTGGAAGAAAGGTTTGCGCTCGATTGGGTCTTCCTGTACTATGGCCGGATTACCGTATGCAAGGGTATACACAGTCCCATTTTTGTTTTCGCGCACATTGCAGGGTGATCTTTCGCCTTCTGCCAGTTCGCACTGTTTGGGGCAGAGCGTGCACCGGAGTCGGGTCTGGTCGATCGGGGTAAACCAGGGAGAAGGGACGGACTTAAACCATCCCTTGCGGGTCTCGGCTGTTGCTGTCGGGATAAGTTCTGGGTTTTGGTTTGGGGCACAACCTATGGAGCCGCTCAGGTATAGGGAACAAGTGCCAATCGCAGCAGCTTTCAGCAGCTCCCGGCGGCTCATTTTTCCGCCAGGTGTTTCCATTTTAGCCATTTTTACGACCTCCTTGCTATCATAAGTGTAACAAATGCGGCCCCATTTGCAATACTGGCAATCCAGCAGCAGGCGGAAACACCCCATATTGGGGCCATGAGCACACTTGCCAGAGTTGCGCCTATACATGCACCGAACACTTCCAGACTGTAAACAATACCAGCAGATTTATCGGCGCGTTTGGTCAGGCGCATAGTGCAGGCAGCAGCTAGTGGGAAATTAACACCATTGATCACACCGGAAATGAAGGTGAGCGTGGAAAACAGGATAAAGATGATGGCAGGTGATGGTATCCCCGCGGCACCAGGGAGAATAAATCCAATTCCGCCGGCGAAAAATGCGGTTAACAGTTGGATTTTTGCCAGGGTGTTAAGGGTAGCTTTGTTCGCAATGTATTTGTTGGTAAAAAAGGCGCCCAGAGCCAACCCCAGCATAAAAATGGCCACAATGACCCCAATAATTTCGTAAACAAAACCATAGATACTCTGAAAAGAAAAAATTAGGGCAATTTGAAGCGCCATAGATGAAAACCCGGTGGTGAACACACTGAAATGCACCGCAAAATTACTGTCAACTCTTTCTCTGTGGCGCCGCGTTGCAATCCGTAAACCGGTTGTAACCAACAGAGGCAGACCGAATAGTAATAGTGCCCACTCTGGTTGAAAAGCCAATAATCGCTTTAACAATTCACCCTGACCAGCGCGGGTCAGGTCCTCAAGGTGCATAACCGTGTAATAATATCCGATGAGCCTAAAATCGGAATTGATGAAATAGCGAGGGATTAGCGGGGCAAGTGTCGTTTTCGCTTGCTCCTGTTCGAAATTATCGGCAAGGACAAGTGGAACTGCTCCAGGTCCTTCGAGGTGCGCATTATCACTCCGTCCGTGATGGTGGACGATCCAATTTACCCGCCGGAGCTGCGCTTCTTGCAACAAGGTGTAGAAATGCTCCCCTGAGAATCCTTCGGTCTGGATATTTCTGGCCTGATACCGTCCTTTAAGGGTGGGCGCGTCGAGCGAGACCTGCCCAGGCGAATTGGTGGCAAAATAAAGCAAGAATTGTTCACCGGCAACATCTACCCGCTCGAAAACAGTCGCCAACGTATGATAAAGGGTGCTATTTCGGTTCGCAATTGCCAGACTCCTTAAATCTGGGGTGGATGTTGCTCCGATCACCAAAACCCCACCTGGATACAGCAATGCTTCTGCCTCGCGGAAGAATTCCTGGGTGTAAAAACGATTCAAAACTGCGGTTGCCGGGTCCGGGATATCGACGATGATCATGTCGTACTTCGACTGCGCCGTTTTCACAAAAAGCCTTCCATCGGTGTGAATTAAACGCACCCGTTGATCGGCAAGTGTTTGCAGGTTTTTTGTTGGGAGAAAAGGTTTGGCAACTTTTGTCAGAACTTCATCAAGTTCGATATAGTCAATTTGTTCTACCGGGTGTTTGGCGATCTCGTTGAGGACACCCCGCAAGCCACCCCCAATGAGAAGTATTCGTTTAGGCGCTTCATGCTGCACCATCGAAAAATGGGCAAAGATAATGGCATCCTGATTTTCCAATCCAGGATCTGCAGCCTCAGGCCCGGCAGTACTGAAAATGAGATGCCCGCTCTGGAAGAAGCTGAATTGTCTCTCGCGTTGAAGGATTGAAATTGTGCCGTATTTGGACTGGTGTGTTCCGACAAGTTGATGCTGTGGAGAAAATATCTGCCACTGCATCCTGTGTGCCCAGGAATTGAGCGCATCCGAAAAAGGAAGGATAAGGAGGGAAAACCCCAATATTGCCCATAGAAGCCATCGAAATCGGCGAGGCGTGGATAAGGATTTCCGGGTGATGAGGAGAAGGGTGGCGGGCATCAGCAGGGCAATGATTACCGCAGACTGGACCGCATTCAGGTTTCGCACCATTAGGAAAGTAAAAATGATGCCGCCGAACATGTTGCCGACTGCCTCACCCACGTAGGTTTTCGCCGTGCCGGTAGTATCCCCCTTGTGGTCGTTTTCTCGCCAGACCTTTGAAAGCAGCACAAATTGCATTCCGATTAAAAGGCAAGTTGGTGCCATCAACAGAAAGGAAGAAATGGCCATGTCTTGCAACGAGAGATACGCGCCCGGGAGAACATCGAAAAATGACCGCACTCCCCGGATGAACCCTATGGTGGCGGGGGTTGTCAGGGCTATCCCCGCTGCTGTCAGCGCAAGAAGCTGGACCGGATGATTACTTCGTTCCGCAAATATTGCCCCGAGCCGGCTGCCAACGCCAACCCATGCTAACCAGGCAGCCAGGATGATCCCCATAGAAAGTTCGCTTCCATGAAAAACCATCAAGAGTTCTCGCAAGAACAGAACTTGGGCTATCTGCGATACGATCCCAAGGGCAAAAACTGCGGGAAGGTGAATCGGTATCCTGCGCATTATGGCGGCCTGGTTGCGGATCGATCATCTGTATTAATCAAAATACCGATGTTCGACATGATTTGTAAACAACCTGTCTTAAACTACCTTCAAAGTGATATCACCGTGTTTGCTTGGAAAAAATGGAGTGACCTGGCAGGGGGTTGGGCTGCGGTAGCGAGGATAGATCCACCGATTGTGCGCGCCTCAGCCAGGCGAGAGTGGCGCGATGCGGGTGATAAAATTTACGCCATGGTGTGACCGCGATGAAACTCGATCGGGATGAGATGGGATAGCAATGCGGCCCTTACACCATAGGTTTGTACACAGTTCTGATAATTATATTCTACCCTAAGAGTCCGGTATTGGAGCTGCAATTCGTAAAAACTCACAAAAATTTGTTCCTGACGGTCGCTTTGATGGAAATACAACCCCTACTACCTGTTTCAACTTAGTATCCCAGCCATTCCTGGTAAAATCAGGGAAAGAAGCTGGTGGAAAGGAGAGGGAGATTCTATATCACAGACATTCTATAGAATTTCTCTAGAATTTTGACAAATTAGCTTGCTTGTGTTAAAATACATCAATTGGTTAACAAAAATTCCGCCGGGTCACCGGCGCAGG
>Ga0208733_100750_pt1 | contig 12137 bp, 9 predicted proteins | sample SubbioR11Jul_8B1_FD_184816 | JGI IMG/M metagenome (GOLD analysis project Ga0208733, IMG submission 184816) | Serpentinite rock and fluid subsurface biosphere microbial communities from McLaughlin Reserve, California, USA - CR11Jul_8B1 (SPAdes) | ecosystem: Environmental > Terrestrial > Deep... | reverse complement strand
GAAGGAGCGGGAGACGGGATTCGAATAGCATCCCCCCTGTGGGGACGCGCGAATGTAATCCGCCTGGCGGACACGGATTAGTTATTCGAAGGAGCGGGAGACGGGATTCGAACCCGCGAATAGTAGCTTGGAAGGCTACTGCCTTACCACTTGGCGACTCCCGCAATTGGAGGCAATTGTACTTTTTTCTCCAATATCGGTCAAGGAGTTTGTGGAATTATGGCTGGGGGGTTATTTCGGAAGGAGGGAGGGTGCCGTAAATTACAGGCTGCAATAAGCGTGTGCAAAATTCATCAATTTCCTGCTGTTGGTAGAAGTCCGGGCTAACTTGACCATCGCCGATAAAGAATAACTGGACCACGGACCCTCCAAGCCCAGCCAGGTTGTACTCGAAAGGGTTGTATTGCATGTACCAGTGCAACAATTGGCGCAGGTCTTCAGGTGATATCCTTGATATTCCTGGGTTCCGACCGGCAAAATCTCGGCAATTATACTGAATGATGCTGCCACTGAGATATACCCTTAAGCCGTCGCAATAATCTTCACGCCCTCCACGCCTGGACCAGTTCAAAATCGGAATTTCCGTCGAAAACCCATCCACTTCAGCGAGGACAAGGTCAATTACGTCAACAGGTGTGCGAAACTCGAAATTAACACCCTCAGCCAGCAATCGTATCGATACACCCCGTGTTTGAATTTGACCGCAGGGGAGATCGGAAATATTAATTTCCAAACAAGTATCCTCGTATCGTACTTCGCGCTCGCTCAGTATTCGAATTACCGCCGGGTCGTAACCGAGCAATCCGGCCAGGAGTTGAACGGCCTGGTTGGCTGCCGGGCTGGCCAGGTTGATTTGTTCGTAACGGCGGATTTGATCGCCCTCGAGGTTGGTATGGTAGGTGTATTCGTGGTGCTCAAACAAAAAACTAACCCTGAAACCTGGAACGACTTGTTCGGCGCAAATCTCGCCAGGTGTCGGGGCTTCTAAGCAACCATCTTTCCATTCGACCTGCTCGACCTGGCGAATGATCATTTCTTCTGGCTGAACCCCCAGTTCCGATGCCAATAACCATTGGGCGTCGAGGACAGCTTGGGGCGGTTGAACCTGGCCACCATCTACCGGTGTGGGTGGGACTTGAGGTTGGATCCAGCTTTCTGGTAAGCGGCAGGATGCTGCTAGCAACAAAATAACTGCAAGTATAATAGTCTTGGGCATTTTGGAGAACTCCTCCAAAATGAATTCTACCTTACCTGTCGATGTCTTGGATAGATTTTGGGTTCATGAACGGTTAGGTTTTTGACCCAATTAGAAAAATTGGGCATATCCATGGGAGGATAACGATGGAACCAAAATACCTTATGCTAAAGAATCGATTGCACGAAATTGCAGATTTGAATAAAATCAGCCAGGTCTTAGGGTGGGACCAAAGGGTCATGATGCCGCCCAAGGGAGCGGCTGCTCGGGCAGAGCAGCTTGCCACTGTGGGAAAAATTTTATACGAGAAATTTACCTCGGATGAAATGGGGCGTCTGCTCGAGGACCTGCGGGGATATGAGCAATCGCTGCCTTTTGAGTCTGACGAGGCCAGCTTGATCCGTGTCACCCGCCGTGATTATGAAAAAGCTATCTGCGTACCGACCAGTTTACGGGTGGAAATGACCCGTACGGCAGCTCAAGGAAATCAGATTTGGGTTGAAGCGCGTAAAAACTCAGATTTTAAGTCATTTTTGCCGGTTCTTGAAAAACAACTCGAGCTGCGCCATCGCTATATCGAATGTTTTCCGCCGGCTGAAAACCCTTATGATGTATTGTTGGATGATTACGAGCGAGGGTTGACAACCAGGGAGGTACAGACAGTTTTTGATCAGTTGAAGAAAGACTTGGTGCCATTGATTGCCGCCATCACCGAGAGGGGTGAGGAGCTATCGGTAGCACCCTTGCACGGACATTTCCCGGTTGATCGGCAGCGTGAATTTTGCCTGGAGGTTATCAAGCGGTTTGGGTTCGAGGGCGATTCTTGGCGGTTGGATCCCACGGCGCATCCCTTTGCCAGTGGTTCGGCGATCGAGGATATCCGGATTACTACCCGTTATTATGAAGATTTTCTTCCCCCGGCTCTGTTTGGATCGATGCATGAAATCGGGCATGGTTTGTACGAAAATGGGGTTTCCTCAACCCTTGAACGGACTCTTTTAGCGCGTGGCGCTTCTCAAAGCTTGCACGAATCCCAAAGCCGGATGTGGGAAAACCTGGTCGGACGCAGCCGCTCATTTTGGAGGTTTTTCTACCCGAGGTTGCAGGCCACTTTCCCAGATCATTTTTCCAACCTCGATCTGGAAGATTTTTATCGAGCTATCAATAAAATCCAACCATCCTTGATCCGGGTGGAGGCGGATGAGGCTACCTATAATTTGCATATTATCCTGCGTTTTGAATTGGAACAAGAAATGCTGTCCGGTTCGATAGCGTTGAAGGATTTGCCGGAGGCCTGGAATACGCGCTTCAAAGAATATTTAGGGATCGATGTACCAAACGATGCTATGGGGGTGTTGCAGGACGTCCATTGGGCGTGGGGAATGGTGGGATATTTCCCAACGTATGCCCTTGGGAATATCATCTCCTGCCAAATATGGGAGAAAATTCTGGTGGAAATCCCTGATCTTTACGAACGCTTCGAACGCGGTGAGTTCGATCTACTCCGAGGGTGGCTGCGGGAAAATTTGCACCGATTTGGACGTAAATTCACGCCCAAAGAGACGTTGGAAAGGGTGGCCGGGACACCCAATATCGAAGTTGTCCCCTTTATCCGTTACTTGAAAGGAAAGTTTGGCGAGATTTATCGGTAATTTTGATAAATTGCCAAAACTTTATCCGCATACCTAAAGCCAACATCCATCGGGCCATAGGACTTTAATCCTTCCCGAATGGCTCCTTTGCGATGGATTAAGCCGGAGAGCATACGAACACCGTAGGCGATGTTGAATTCCGGATCGAAAAGTTCTTCCATGCTGGGGCGGTTAGCGAAACACGGACCGTTTACACACTGAAAAGCGGCTGCCAACCCGTCGCGCGGCATTACTTGCATCAAACCAACCGCTCCGCTGTGCGAATAAGCTTCCGGGTTACCACCTGATTCTTGCAGCATCACGGCCGCGATCAGGTGTGGGTCTAACCCGTGGTCGTGGGCATATTTTTGGATCCAATGACACCAACGGGTAATTTTTTCCGGGTAACCTGGGTAAATCGCGCAATCAACCGATTGAGAGTTATCCGCTAGTTCGACCTCGTTCTCTGAGGATGGCGGTACTGCTATTTCTTTCTGGGTAGAATCAGCGGAGGTTGAAGCTTGCACGATAGTTTGCGGATCAAAAATTAACCGTGTAATCGTGAAGACAGCCACAACGCCGATTAATATTGCCGGTATGATTGCTTTTTGGACTTCATTCATCGGTAGGTTCCTGTTCGGTCAGTTTATTTTATTATAGAACAATAGTTCTGTTTTTGCAAGGGTTTTTAGAGATTTAATAATTGGTTATAATCAGAATTCATGGGTTGGTAAATTTTTGGGGACAAGATAGGAGGAGGGATGATATCGAACGATTGGTTATGGTACCGGCATTCGGTTTTTTATGAAGTGTATGTGCGTGCCTTTCACGATAGCAACGGCGATGGGCACGGCGACTTGCGCGGACTGATCGAAAAATTAGATTATATCGACGAGTTAGGGGTCGATTGTATTTGGCTGCTACCGTTATACCCCTCTCCTCTACGGGATGATGGCTACGATATTTCGGATTACTGCGATGTGCTGAAAACTTACGGGACACCTAAGGATTTTGAGGACTTGGTTTTGGCGGCTCACGCGCGTGGGATACGGGTAATCACCGACCTGGTGATGAACCATACCTCCGATCAACACCCGTGGTTTCGAGCCGCCCGCCAAAGCCGAACATCCCCCTATCGCGATTATTATGTCTGGTCCGACAGCGATCAGAAATATCCAGAAACACGGATCATCTTTTTAGACACCGAAAAATCCAACTGGAGTTGGGATGAAGTGGCGGGACAATTTTATTGGCATCGTTTTTATTCCACCCAGCCTGATTTGAACTTTGATCATCCGGCTGTCCGGGAAGAGATGTTGAAAATTATGCGTTTTTGGCTCGAGTTGGGGATTGATGGATTTCGCACCGACGCTGTTCCGTATCTTTTTGAACGCGAAGGGACGAATTGCGAAAACCTACCCGAAACCCACGCCTATTTAAAAGAGGTACGCAAATTTTTAGACCAGCATTATCCTGGGCGGATTTTGCTCGGCGAGGCCAACCAATGGCCAGAGGACGTTCTGCCCTACTTTGGAAATGGGGATGAATTGCATATGAATTTCCATTTTCCGCTCATGCCGCGTTTGTATATGGCGCTCCGTCAACAAGATGTGAGCCCATTGAAATGGGTTTTCGAGCGCACACCCGCAATCCCTGGAAACTCACAGTGGTGCACCTTCTTGCGAAATCACGACGAACTGACTTTGGAGATGGTTACTCCCGAAGAGCGAGATTTTATGTGGAGTGAATATGCCCCCGAACCACGAATGCGCCTAAACCTGGGTATTCGCCGGCGGCTGGCGCCGCTGGTAGACAACGATCAGCGCCGGATTCGGCTGATGTATTCCATGTTGTTTAGTCTTCCGGGGACCCCGATCCTTTATTATGGCGATGAAATTGGGATGGGTGACAACATTGACTTGTTCGACCGGAATGGCGTTCGAACTCCGATGCAGTGGGATACCTCTGCTAATGCGGGTTTCTCCACGGCCGAATCAGATTCCCTATATGCGCCAATTGTTGACCAGCCGCCTTTCCAACTGGAGTTTGTCAATGTGGAGGCTCAGAAAAAAGATCCTGGATCTCTTTTTAATTTTATTCGCCGCTTAATCAGGTTGTGGAAAGACCATCCAGAGTTGGCTGCAGGATCCATTGAATGGTTGGAGGTTGGTACGCCTTCGGTGGCTGCTCTACGCAGACAAGATGACGGACGCTGGTTGGTGGCGATTCATAACCTTTCACCTCAATCGGTTGAACTTAAACTTGACTTAACAGAAGCTAAGGCCTCCCTGACCGATTTGATCGAGGGAAAATTGGTTTATAACCCAAATTCCAAACGGCTCCACCTCGATCCGTACCAATCGGTTTGGTTCGCAGGCTAAATAAGACCTCTAATTCCTAACATCGTGTTCTTACAAGTGATTATTAACCGGAAACGCAGCGGCCGAAAATTAATGGTGCTCTGGCAGGTTGGTGTCCGAAAGCTACCGGGCTAGCCACCCTCAGAGTACCTAAAATAGGACCATCTTGAACACCTACGGACCGGTCCCCAGTGAGTTATGGTTACCTAAATCAACGCCTGAGTAATCGGTTAATGGGTACCTGGTGGTTCGCAGAAACCCATCGACCACCGAAAAGGTGTTGGTTTTTATCTTTCCGGATTAAAACCAAGGGATAAAATCTTCGAGAAGCCGCCCTGAAGAATTCGATAAATTTCGTCGGCGGCTTTTTCGTAATCGGAGCTTTGTCCGCCAACCGGATCGGCGATTTCGAATGTCTCCCCGATCATCTCACTCAAGAGTTGTACTTTAGATGCGTACAAAGGAAATTCAACCTGGAGGGCTTCTTTATGGTCAGGTTCCATAACCAAAATAAGGTGATTAGAAGCAACCATCATCTGTGAGACTGAACGCGAGCGATGGTGGCTGGCATCCAGGCCGCGCTGGAGGAGGACTTTTTGTACTTCCTCAATAACCGGCAAACCCTCGCTCGCCCAAGTGCCAGCCGATTCGATCCTCCAATCGTGTGGATTTAACCCTTCCACCTCAATTAGGCGGCGGAATAAGGTCTCTGCCATTGGGGACCGGACTCGGTTGGCTGTGCAAACAAACAGAACGGATGGAGTGTGGAATGGATTTTTTCCTGTAACAGCCAAAATTAGCGCTCCATGCTGACCACCTGGTGTTCCCAGCGATGCCAACCCCCAAAACGCTCTTCGAGTATTCGGCGGCCTTCTCCAGGGGAGTTTTGTTTGGCTAATTCCAGATCGGCATCGACCATGATGCGCACCAATTCATGGAAACCTACCTTCGGTTCCCATTTCAGATCTCGACGGGCTAGGCCAGGATCGGCTAACAAATAATCGACCTCGGTCGGCCGAAAATAACGGGGATCGATGCGGACGTGATCTTCCCACTTCATACCGGCATAGCCGAAGGCCTCATCTAGAAACTCGCGCACCGAATGGGCTTCACCTGTGCCGATGACATAGTCTTTAGGGGAGTCCTGCTGCAATATCCGATGCATTGCTTCGACGTATTCAGGGGCATAGCCCCAGTCACGTTTGGCATCCAGGTTACCAAGATACAGGTATTTTTGGGCGCCAGCTTTGATAGCAGCCAAGGCACGGGTGATTTTGCGAGTGACAAAAGTCTCGCCGCGGCGCGGTGATTCGTGATTGAATAAAATCCCATTGCTTGCAAAAATCCCATAGCCTTCACGAAAATTACGGGCGATCCAATAGGCATAAACTTTTGCGGCTGCGTATGGGCTGCGCGGCTCGAATGGGGTATTTTCGCTCTGAGGGGGTTTGGCACCCCCGAACATTTCGCTGGATGAGGCCTGGTAAAAGCGTTCCTCGAATCCGCTCTTGCGGATGGCTTCAAGGATCCGTACGGTACCCAACGCGGTAACATCGCCAGTATATTCCGGCATATCGAAACTAACCCGGACATGGCTCTGAGCTGCAAGGTGATAGACCTCATCCGGGCGGACGTTATAGATAATATTGGATATCGTCTCGGCTACAGAAATATCGCCATAATGTAAATATAGTTTGACCTCCCCATTGTTGGGGTGGGGATCGTGATATACATGATCGATACGACGGGTGTTAAATGTACTTGCCCGGCGGATGATGCCGTGGACTTCATAACCTTTCGATAATAGTAATTCTGCGAGGTATGACCCATCCTGGCCGGTTATGCCGGTGATAAGTGCTTTTTTCAATGGATTGTTCTCCTGCGAAAAAAAGTTCTCCCTGGGTTAGAAAACCTGGCATTTTCCTTTCTATGGACCCAAAGGACGGATTTTGTTTATTCAATCGAACCAAAAGGGAAGTATACCGCAACTTTTGGGAAATAGAGGTTATTTGTTTTTCTCAACCTCAGCCACGACCGCTTTACGAAATGCGAGTTGATTGGTGGGCTCGTCCAAATCCACGATAACCGTGTCGCCTTTTTGGAATTGCCCGGCCAATACACTAATCGAAAGTGGTGATTCAATGTGTTTTTGCAGGGCCCGGCGTAAGGGGCGGGCCCCAAAATCTGGGTCGTAGCCAACATCGGCCAGCCATTTACGAGCGGCAACGGTTAATTCTACGTCCAACCCATGGTCTTGCAGGCGTGTGCGCACTTCATCCATTTGCAAGTCGACGATTTCATACATTTGGATAAGTGAAAGGGGTGAGAACATGATGATCTCATCGATACGGTTGAGAAATTCTGGACGGAAAGTGGATTTGAGAGCTTTTTGGATTTTCTCGTGCTGGACGCGGTCTGCATCATTCTTGGCTTCCTGCAAGAAGCCAAGTGTGCCGCCTTGGCGGACGAATTCTGTGCCGAGGTTGCTGGTCATGATCAAAACCGTGTTGCGGAAATCGACTACCTGCCCTTGCCCGTCGGTTAAACGGCCATCATCCAGGATTTGCAAAAGGGCGTTCCATACCTCGGGGTGGGCTTTTTCGATTTCGTCGAACAAGATAACCCGGTAAGGTCGTCGCCGGACTGCCTCGGTTAGCTGACCGCCTTCCTCATAGCCTACATAACCGGGAGGAGCGCCAAAGAGGCGCGATACTGTGTGCTGTTCACGGTATTCACTCATGTCCATTCGGACCATCGCATCTTCTTCACCGAACATGAACTCAGCCAGTGCTTTTGCCAGTTCAGTTTTTCCGACACCTGAAGGGCCGATAAAGATGAACGAACCGATTGGCCGGCGGGGATCTTTGAGTCCGGCTCGAGCGCGCCGGATTGCGTCGGCAATGGCCTTGATCGCTTCTTGTTGGCCGATGACACGCTCCATCAGGCGGTCTTCCATTGTGAGCAGCCGTTCGGCTTCCGATTCCATCATCTGGCTGACAGGAATTCCGGTCCATTGGGCCACAACCTGAGCGATATCATCTACATCAACCACTTCGTCAAGTTTGTGTTCTTGCTCCCACTGGTCCCGTAAGGTTGTAAAGGTTTCCTCCAGACGCAGGCGTTCAGCCTTCTTGCGGGCCGCGCGTTCGTAATCGCGTTCTACACCTGCCAGTTCCTCCTCAGCCATCAGCTTGTCTAGCTCGGTTTTCATTTGTTTCAAGTCGCTGGGAAGGGAAAAAAGGGCTACCCGTAATTTGGCCGCTGCCTCATCCATCAAGTCGATGGCTTTATCGGGCAGGTGACGGTCGGTTACATACTGTGAAGAGAGCCGCGCAGCGGCAACCAGGGCATCATCCGCGAAGTGGACTTTATGGTGGGCTTCATAGCGGTCGCGCAGGCCTCGCAGCATTTTAATCGTGTCATCGATACTCGGCTCATCCACATAAACCGGCGCAAAACGGCGTTCTAAGGCCGAGTCTTTTTCGATATGTTTGTGATATTCATCCAGGGTCGTTGCGCCTATACACTGCAATTCCCCACGGGAAAGGGCGGGTTTAAGCATATTCGACGCGTCCATAGCGCCCTGGGCAGCTCCTGCCCCGACGACCGTGTGTAGCTCATCGATAAACAAGATGATTTCACCTTCGGAGCGTTGGACTTCTTCAATCGTGGCTTTCAATCTTTCCTCAAATTCGCCGCGGAAACGGCTGCCGGCGATCATCGCGCCCAAGTCAAGGGAAACCACTTTTTTACCCATAAGGATTTCGGGGACATCGTTGGTGCCAATCTTTTGAGCCAACCCCTCAACAATGGCGGTTTTACCTACACCAGCTTCACCGATTAAAACTGGGTTATTTTTCCTCCGCCGGGAGAGAACTTGCATGACCCGTAAGATTTCCATGTCGCGTCCGATAACCGGGTCGAGCTTGCCTTCACGGGCTAGCTGAGTCAGGTCGCGTGAGTATTTGTCGAGTGTACGGTATCGAGTTTCAGCCTGCGGATCGGTTACTCGCTGTCCTCCGCGTAATTGCATGATCGCGTCCAGAACGCGCTCGCGGGTGATGGCGGTCGCTTCCAGCAAACGGGCGGCGGGAGTGTTCCGTTCACTTAGTATCGCAAGGAAAATATGCTCGGTTGAGATGTATTCATCCTTCAACCGGCTGGCTTCTTCATTGGCGAGGTCTACAATCCGCTTTACCCGGGGGGTAATAAAAATTTGTCCAGCGCCACCGCCAAAAATACTGGCTTTAGGGCTGGTCCGCAAAATATAATCCAGCCGTTCCACCAGGGATGCGGGATCAATTTTTAAAATTTCAAGGATTTGGGTAATTACACCCTGAGATTGTTCAATAAGCGCCAGAAGAATGTGCTCCGTATCAATCTGGTTGTGACCATAGCGTTGGATAATTTCAGCAGCACGTTGAGCAGCCTCTTGGGCGCGTTCTGTAAAGCGGTCAAATCGCATCATAATTCTTGGATCCTTTTTCGGTGGATACAATTAATCATTGAGAAATTATAGCATTGGGACGACCTCTGCAATGTAAATATTTTATAAGAAACCTGCCTATATTGTGTATACAATTTGACCTTCAGCCAAGGTCATTTTAATCTGAAAATCCGCATCAAAAAGAAACAGATCAGCATCCTTACCAGGTTCGAGGGTGCCTTTGCGATGGTCTATTCCGATTGCACGAGCTGGGTTCAAGCTGGCGCACGGAAGAATATTTTCTAGGGGGGCATTGACGTTGATTTTAAAGTTTTGGACAGCCCTATCCAGGGTCAATATACTGCCAGCCAGGGTTCCATCCGGAAGGCGGACAGCGTTATTTTTCAGGGTAACTTTTCTCCCATCCCAGTCGTATTCCCCATCCGGTAAACCGGTGCAGCGGGTGCTGTCCGATACCAGTACAATTCCATCCGGCCCACGTAATTGAAAGAGGATGTTTTGTGCGACCGGGTGAACGTGGACATTATCGGCGATCAATTCACAGCGGAGTTCTGGTATCGTCATTGCGGCGCCAACTACTCCTGGCCGGCGGTGGTGCAGGGGGCTCATAGCATTGAAACAATGGGTCACCTGGCGAACCCCCCGTGATACAGCCACATGCATTTCCTCATAGCTCGCTGCTGTATGCCCGGCGGATACCGTGATATTTTGTTTTTGGCACTCCTCAATAAGCCACATATTCTCAGGGAATTCTGGCGCCAACACAACCACCCGAACTATTTTATTTTTTAGAAATGCCATCGCTTCTTCATGATCGCTGGCTGGATGTATCCAATCGATTTCCTGAGCGCCAGCCCGGTTGGGATTTAAATACGGGCCTTCTAAGTAAGCCCCTAACAGGGTAGCGCCGCCGGGGATTTTTCCAAATGCCTTTAATATTTCATCCAAGGCTTTTTGGGTCGCGGACTTGGGTGCCGTCCAGGTTGCTGCAAGGAAAGAGGTTACCCCATGGCGGGCGAGGAAACGGGCAATTTCGTAGATTGAATCAACAGACCCATCCATAATTTCATGGCCGGCTGCCCCATGGACATGGAGATCAATCAGTCCAGGTGCGAGGCTTAAACCACCCGCATCGATCCTTACAAAATCAGCCTGGTTTTTAACTTTCGGGGGGATTCCACTGCCAACTTTTGTGATGATTTGCCCTTCCATTAAAACCCAACCCGTTTCAATCATTTCAGATGGACAAAATAACCTGGCATTGTAGATGAGCATTTTCTTATTAAACAACATACACCTCTCTACAACCGAAAAAAACAAACAGCAAAGGTTAAAGGAGTTGAAAAGTCGGGTGCTGCAATGACTCCTTGAAAATGATTGTAATTCATTTATAAAGGTTTACATTGTTGGTCTTAGAATAGGATCGGAGGTTAATTTCAGGTGATGCCGAGATGGGATTGGGGAAGAAAAGCAATCCTGAATAGACAATATAAGTGTAAAATAGGACCAATGGACGCGGCTTTATTTACGACCTTACCCAAAATCCGCCAAATTCGAACCCGTCGAGATATCGCTGCTGTTGCAGATTTAATCGAGTTGTGTTTTGCAAATACGATGGATAGAGATGGGCGGGAATACGTTCGCTATTTGCGTAAAATGGCATCCGGTGGAGATTTCCCTTTTATTTCTCCCCGAAATCCGCTCGAAGGTATTTCTTACTTACCGGTAAGGGGATTCGTTTGGGAAGAGGATGGGCTGATTGTTGGAAATTTGAGTTTGATATACATCCACCGATTTGGAAGATTGTATGCATTAATTGCGAATGTCGCTACCCACCCCGAATACCGCCGAAGAGGGATAGCACGCGATTTGACCTTAAAAGCCTTAAACGCAATTCAGTCGCAAGGCTTATCGGATGCCTGGCTGCATGTGCGGGATGATAATCCGGCTGCAGAAAAACTTTACCAAACATTAGGTTTTGAGGAACAGTTCCGCAGGACACAATGGCAGTGGGAACCAGGTTTGAACATGGGACCACCTCCGGAATTGGAAGATGTAAAGATTGAGAAGCGGACGAGGAAGGACTGGCAGCTTCAGGAAAGCTGGCTGGATAGGGTCTATCCGCCCGAGATTGCCTGGAATTTAGCCCTTGAAAAAACCCGCCTGCGGCCGAGTTTACAAGCAGCCATAAAACATTATTTTTCCGGCGGGGAGGATTTACACCTGGCTGCTCGTCACAAAGGCCATTTGATCGGGGTATTAAGCCGGCAATCATCGCCGCTTTATTCGGATAATCTGTGGTTGGGCTGTGATCCACAGCAAGAGGTGCTGGCTGGGCGAGCTTTATTAACCACGATTGCAGATAAAAAACTCGGTACAAAACCGCTGGCGCTGAATTACCCCGCCGGTAAGTTGGTGGATGTGGTTCGTCTCTGTGGGTTTTATCCGCATTTAACCCTGATTTGGATGCGGAAAACATTTAATATCGAAAGGAATTAAAACGA
>Ga0208733_100737_pt1 | contig 12344 bp, 10 predicted proteins | sample SubbioR11Jul_8B1_FD_184816 | JGI IMG/M metagenome (GOLD analysis project Ga0208733, IMG submission 184816) | Serpentinite rock and fluid subsurface biosphere microbial communities from McLaughlin Reserve, California, USA - CR11Jul_8B1 (SPAdes) | ecosystem: Environmental > Terrestrial > Deep... | reverse complement strand
TTGCTTAGCTATCGAGCGGTAGTGTTTAAGGGCGCTGATAAGCTCATCGCGGGTGAGGGTCACGTGCATCTTGGTGGTCTCCTTTCGCCAACTGAGTATGGCCCGGCATAAAGTTAGGATGCCGGAGCATGGCCTTGGCGCTGTCGCATGACATTGCCCTGATCTTACCTCAGCTCGAGTCGCTCCGTGCAAGGGACGGCATCAACCCTTGACCGACCCGGCCAGCAGCCCGCGGATGAAGTAGCGCCCCAGCACGATATAGATTATTAGCGTTGGCAGGGCGCCCAAGATGGCGCCGGCCATCGGCAGGTTCCAGCGCACGGCTTCACCTCCGGCCAGCCCGGCTAGCGCTACCGTGATCGGTTGCGTAGCGGGAGTAGTGAGCGTCACGGCAAACAGGAACTCGTTCCAGATCTGCGTGAACTGCCAGATAATAACCACTACGAATCCGGAGATCGACAACGGGAAGACGATGCGCCAGTAGAGGCCGAAAAAGCCTGCGCCGTCAATCTTACCGGCTTCTAGCATCTCGTCGGGGATCTCGGCGTAGAAGTTACGGAAAATTAGCGTAGTAATCGGTAAGCCGTAGACTACGTGGGTGAGGATTAGCCCCTGCAGTGAGCCGTAAAGGCCGACATCGCGCAGGAACTGAAAGAGTGGAATCAGGATCGACTGGTAAGGGATGAACATGCCAAATAGCATCAGCGGAAAGACGATGTTGGCACCGCGAAACCGCCACTTGGACAGCACATAACCGTTAAGCGAGCCCAGCATGGCCGACAGCGCGGTCGCTGATACCGCCAGGATTAGGCTGTTACGCAGCTTGGGTGCGAGCGTCTCCCAGGCCACTACGAAGCTCTGCCAGTACCAGACCTCAGGTAGTTGCCAGGCGGTAGCCAGGCGGATGGTGGCCGGGTCCTTAAAGGCCGTAATGACGACCAGATAGACCGGCAACAGGAAGAAGAGCGTGGCTAGTCCCAGCAGTAGGTAGATCAGCCAGCGCCAGGACAGCCCTTTACGGTAACTCATCGCCGCACCTCGCCGCGCAGGCTAATCCACAAGTAGGGGATGATAATGGTGGCTACCAGCACCAACAGCACCATGGCGATAGCGGCGCCGTCAGCAAACTGAGCAGCGCGGAAGGTGCGGATGAACATTAACAGCGAAGGCACACTGGTAGTAGCCAGATCGGGCCCGGTCATGGTGAAAATCAGGTCGAAGATCTTTAAGCTGATATGGCCCAGGATGATCATCGCCGAGAGGGTGATAGGACCCAAGAGCGGGAAGACCACCAGCCGGTAGGTCTGAAACTCGCTAGCACCGTCGACGCGGGCCGCTTCGCGCAGCTCTTCGGGGATGCCGCGCAGGCTGGCCAGATAGAGCGCCATGGTGTAGCCGGACATCTGCCACACCGCAGCGATGATGATGCCGACTAGCGCCAGATTGAAGCCGTGCCGCTCGGGGAAGGGGAGGATCTCGATACGTGCGCCGGTCAGCTTCCACAGGGCCAGCAGCAGGGCTACCGCGCCAAAAGTAGCCGCCCGAGCGCGTTGGTGGTGACGCCAGGCTCGCGCCGTTAGCCAGAGCAGCACCGCCACTACTACTAAGCCCGTGAAGAAGGGCAGGTCTTGCCAGTTGAAATGCCAGATCTGCTGACGCGAGGTGAGCCAGGTAAACTCACCCGGTGGTAGCCCGAACGCGGTCGGCAAGGCGTTGACCCCGCCTTGAGGTTGCAGCATCCAGCGCCAAACGGTGCCGGTAACGATAAAAGACAGTGAGAACGGGAAGAGAAACACGGTGCGGAAAAGCCCTTCGCCTTTAACGCCCTGATCGAGCAAGATAGCTAGCAGTAAGCCGAGTCCCAGCGAGCCGGCCAAGAAAAAGACGGTAAAAAAGAAGAGATTGATCAGATCCTGCCGGAAGCGCACCTCAAGGAAGCTAGTAAAGAGGCGCTCGTAATTGCTAAAACCGACAAACTCTAAGACCGGTCTGAGGGCTAAGGCCTGGACCGGATCGCGGCCCCAGTTGGTCAAAGAAACATAGAGCGTCTGGCCGATAAAGCCATAAACGAAGATCGCCAGCAGCACCAGTGAGGGTAGCAGCATAAAAAACGCTACCAGGTAGTCTTTATTGACGCGTTTCATGGTTTTGGTAGCGGAGAGGGCAGTAACCTACCCTCTCCCAAACAATTTACCGACCTAGGCCGGTCTGGAAGGCGACCGCTTGTGCGGCGTTGGCAGCAAACTGCGGGTCGCGGGTGTCGAGGAAGATGCCCATGACGGTCGCAAACTCGCTAGCAAACGCGGCTCGAGCGGCAGCGCCATGCACCAGGCTGGGTACCAGGCGGTTGGTGCGGAAGTCTTCGGCAGCCGACTGCAAGTAGGCGTTGTACTTAGTCAGGTCGCTATCAAGGCGCGGCGAGATGGAGCCCTTTAAGGGGTTAAAGGTGTCCTGGCCTTCGCGTGAGCCGATCAGGCGCAGCCAGTTGATAACGTTCTCGCGGTTAGGAGCGCCTACCGGCAAGCCAAATGAGTCGGAAAGCTGCATGAATGAGCCTTCAGTGCCGGGCGAGGCGGCCCAGCCGAAGCCGACGCCGGGCTCGAGCCCGAGCGTGGTGACCATGTAACCGGCGGCCCAGTCGCCCATGATATTGAAGGCGGCAGCGCCGTCAACTAAGCGGTCGGTGGCATGCTGCCAGGCCAGGCCGGCGGCGTCGGGGTTGGTGCAGGCCAGGATCTGGTCAAATAGCTCCCAGACCGCGACCGCTTGCGGATCGGTGAAGGGCAGCTCGCCGGTCCACAGCTTGGCGTAGTTATCCGCCCCCAACACGGCTAGCGCTACCGATTCCCAAAGGTGCTGCACAGTCCAGCTCTCGCCGACTACCAGCGGGGTCACCCCTTGCGCTTGCAGTGTCGGGCAGATGGCTAAAAACTCGTCCCAGGTGGTGGGGACGCTAACGCCCCAGCGTTCCAGGTTGGCCGGCACGTACCACATCACGTTGGAGCGGTGGATGTTAACCGGCACGCTCCAGATGCCCTCTTCGGTGCTGATCATGTCGATCAAGCCCGGCGGGAAGGCCTCCAGCCAGCCTTCTTCTTGATAGAGCCAGGTGAGGTCTTCCATACGCCCGGCTACCACCCAGGTGTCGATCAGCGACCGCCCGGCGTGGATCTGGAAGGTGTCGGGCGGAGAGCCTCCCAACATGCGGGTCTTTAAAACCGCCCGCGCCACCACCCCGGCGCCCCCGACCACATCGGCTTTAATTACCTCCACCTCGGGGTACTTGGCCTGGTACATGTCGATCAGGGCTTCAATGGCGGGGCCTTCGTCGCCTGCCCACCAGGTAAAAATCTCGAGCTGGTTAGCCTGGGACAGGCCGAACAGCAGAACAGTTAGAACTACCAAGAGTCGCTTCATCGTTACCTCACAGGTATGTCTAAAGAATAGGTGTCTAAAGAATAGGGGCCGTTGCTGTGGATGCTGCGGTTGCCTATCGACCTCCCTTCCCGCCATCAGGCACTAGACGGCTTCTTTTTCCCCATCAGCTTACTGCCAAGTTGTGTCTGACGTAAAGGGGTAAGGGGTAAGATGACCAAGGTGGCTACCCTAGCGCAACTCCGCGACCGGCTTAAGCGACCGCTCCAGCGCGAGCTGGCCGAGGGTTGCCAGGACGCCGTGGTGGTGGGGGGGATCGAGAAGCTGGTCGCCAACCTCGGCGCACCGTTTGCCGAGGTGCGGGCGCTAGTTGCCGGCTATCGCGACCTGGCGCCTGATGAGCGCGAGGCTAGGTTGCGTCGGGCCTTGGCGCTGCTCGATACCCCGCCCGCGGCCACGGCTCGGCAAAGTGCCGAGAGTGCCGCTGAGCCGCTTCAGCTCGATCAGGAGATCGCTAACCGGACCGTGGACTTAGGTGCCCAGGCTGCCAAGAAGCTGGCCGCTATCGGCCTTAAGAGCTACCGCGACCTGTTGCAGCACTACCCCCGGCGCTATGAGGATCGCCGCATCTTGCCGTACTTTTCGGCTCTGCTAGACCAGCAGACGGTAACCGTGGCCGGCACTATCACCGGGCGCAAGGCGGTCAAGAGTAAGCGCGGTATGACGGTGCTGCGAGTCTTTTTAGAAGATGCGCTGGGGGCCAGGCTGAGCGCGGTCTGGTTCAACCAGCCGTGGCTTGAAGCGCAGCTCTATCCGGGCCAGCGTTTAATTGTCTCGGGCAAGGTCAAGCGTTTCGGGCGTCAGATCGATCTCCAGGTGGCTCATCACGAGGTCGATGACGACAAGGCTACGCCCGATAATGCGGAGTCGCTCTCCAGCGGGCGGATCGTCAGCATCTACCCCAGCACCCAGGGCCTGTCGCAAGCTTATCTGCGGCGCGCCGTCTATCGCCTGCTCGAGGCGCTAGAGACCGTGCCTGATCACCTGCCCAGGAGCGTGCTCGAGCGCCACGAGCTGATCCCGCTCGATACCGCGCTACGCGAAGTTCACTTTCCCACCAGCGAGGCGATGCTCAGCAAGGCGCTGCGGCGGCTCAAGTTCGACGAGTTTCTGTTCCTTGAGCTGCGGGTGCTGTTAAACCGCGACACCACGCTGTTAGGCAAGCATTTCACGGTGCGCGAGCAGGATCTTAAGACCTTCCAGGAGAGCCTGCCGTTTACCCTGACTAAAGCTCAGCAGCGCGCTCTGCGCGAGATTTTGGACGACATGGCGAAGCCGCGCCAGATGGCCCGGCTGCTTCAGGGCGACGTCGGTTCGGGTAAGACGGCGGTGGCCGCCGCCGCGATCTACGTGGCGGTCAAAAACGGCTATCAGGCCGCCTTGATGGCGCCGACTGAGATCTTGGCGCGCCAGCACTATCTCAACCTGCTGGACTATCTCTATCCGCTTGGGGTTCGCTGTGAGCTGTTGCTGGGCACTTTGAGCGGGCGCGAGAGAAACTCGGCTCGAGCCCGTATCGCCTCAGGCGAGGCAGATCTGGTGGTCGGCACTCATGCGCTGATTCAAGAAGGGGTAGAGTTTAGCGACCTCGGCCTGGCGGTTATCGACGAGGAGCACCGCTTCGGCGTCGAGCAGCGCCGCCGCTTGATCCGCGGCCTCCCCGATGTCTTGGTGATGAGCGCCACACCCATCCCCCGTTCGCTGGCGCTGACCTACTACGGCGACCTGGAGCTGACCGTCATCGACGAGCTGCCGCCCGGACGCAAGCCGATTACTACCCGCCTGGTGGTGGACGCGCGGCGGCGCGAAGTCTACCGCTTCGCCTGGGGCGAGATCCTCAAAGGGCGGCAGGTCTACGTGGTGGCGCCGCTGATCGAGGAGAGCGAGGCGCTTACGGAGACGGTTTCGGCTACCCGCTTAGCCGACGACCTGCGGGCCATGATGCCTGAGGGGTGCCGGATTGGGCTGCTCCACGGCAAGCTGGGCGGCGAGGAGAAAGAGAGCGTGATGGAGCGCTTCCGGCGGCATGACTTCGACCTCTTAGTCTCTACCACCGTAATCGAAGTAGGGGTTGATATCCCCAACACCAGCCTGATGATTATCGAAAATGCCGAACGCTTCGGGCTCAGTCAGCTCCACCAGCTGCGCGGCCGGGTGGGGCGCGGTGAGTTTGACAGCTACTGCATCATGATCGCCGGCGACCGCAGCAAGAAGACCCAGCACCGCCTGGAAGTGATCGAAAAGTACAGCGACGGGTTTATTATCGCCGAAAAGGACCTCGAGCTGCGAGGGCCGGGCGAGCTGCGCGGCACGCGCCAGTCGGGGATGCCGGACCTGGTGCTCGGCGACCTGGCGCAAGACGGCGAGATTATCGAACTCTCACGCGACTTGGCCAAGCGGATGCTCGAAGCCGATCCTAAGCTGGAGGCCGCCTGGGCCGAGCGCTTGCGCGCCGAACTGCAACGCCGCAGTGCGCAGATCGGCTTTAGAGAGTTGATCTGACTTAGCCACCGTGAAATTGTTTACCCCTAGCGAGCGCGGCTCTGCTACACTAGAGGCGTGATGCGTTGGCTGGCCATAACTGTGCTGGGGTTGGTCGCTGCTTGCGCGCCGACGATAAGCGTCCCGGTGCAGGAACAAGTGGTGCGTCCACTGGTTTTTGAGCTGCTAGACAGCAGTTCGCTCGGCAAGTTCAATCCGCCCGGCGCCGGCGCGACTATTACGCTCGGTGTTGACGCGGTGGTCAGCAACCCCAATAGCTTTCCGGTCAGCCTGCAAGAGCTTGACTTCCGGCTCTACTTAGCCGATCAGGCTGCGGTGGCCGGGCGCTACCTGGTGCCAAAGCGGCTCGAGCCCGGTGAAACCGCCGGGTTACAGTTCGAGGTGGCCATTAGCTTGCAGCAACCCGGCCTTCTGCGCGCAGTGGCGGAGGCGTTTGCCGGGAATCCGCTGCCGGTGCGGATCGACGGCGCGGTTACCGTCAGCACGCTGGGCTACCAGCCGATCTTTGCGCCTGCCGTCTTGATGAGTGGCGTCGTCCAGGCCCGCGAGACCCTCAGCCCGCCGCTGCTACAGATGAGCGAAGCGGAGAGCGAAGTCTTCTGGCTCGAGCCCGGCGTGCCGGTGGTGCGCGTAGTCGGCTGGGCCATCAACCCTGGCGGGGTGGGTTACTTTGTCTACGGCACGGATTTATCGCTTGTTATCGGCGGGCAGAGGGTGGCCAGCGCCGATCTGACCCCCAGTCCGGTACCGGCTGGCGGTGCGGGGCGCATCGAAATCCTCTTCTTTCCCGACCTGGACGCCCTTAGCACCGAGGCCAGAGAGGCCCTCTCAGAGGCTATTGCTGGGACGCCGCTGCCGCTGGCGGTGCAAGGGGAGTTGCGGCTCGACGTGCTGGGGCTAGGCACTTTTCCGGTGGCGAGCAGTTGGCAGCTTACGGGTCAGGTAGTGGCCCAGCGCTTTTAGTACCCGAGGCTCCCTCGCTATAACTTCGGCTCCCATAGCTCCTGGTAGTACGCCTTGACCTTGGCTTCAGAAGGACGGGTCAGCAGACTCACCACGATAAGCACGGCACTCCCAGCCACGACGGCGGGGATTACCGGCAGCCAGCCAAACGTCCAGGCCGTCGGCAGGAGGCCGGCGAGCCAGCCGATGGTCAGCGCCGAGGAGACCGCCCCGCCAGCGACCGCGCCAGCTCTGGTGCAGCGCTTCCAGTAAAGCCCTGCCACCAGCACCGGGAACAGCATGGCGCTCCCCTGGAAGCTCCAGGCGCCGATCTCCACGATCAAGCCGGGCGGGTTAACAGCAATGGCAAACGAGGCAACAGCGATCACTACCACCGCGATCCGCCCGACCAACCCTTGCTGCGCCGGGGAGGCGTTCTTGTTGAGGTACCGGACATAGAGGTCTCGGGTAAAGAGCGAGCTGGTAGTCAAGAGTTGCGAATCCGCCGTAGACTTCAGCGCCGCCAGCGCCGCCACGATGACGATCACCGCCAGCGGGCCCGGCAAGAACGCCTCGAGCATTAAGGGCATGATCTGGTCCGGCTGCGCCAGCTCCGGGAAGACGGCTCTACCCCAGACGCCGATCAGCGTCGCCGGGAAAAAGATTGCTAGAATTAACAGCGGCCACACCACCATGATCGTTTTGAAGACCTGGGCGCTTTTCGCCATGTAAAAGCGTTGGAAGACCTGGGGGAAGAGCGGCACCGCCATAAAGATGAGCAGCTTGAAGCCGACTAGTGCCTGCCAGCTCCAGCGTTCGGTGGGGCCGGGCAAACTGAGCCACGCTTGCAGGTCCACTTCCGCTCCGCCGCGTGCGGCAAGACCAACAGCGATCAGAACAAAAGCGAGCAGCATCCCGGCGATCATCAGGAGCCCTTGCAGGATGTCGGTCCAGGCGACCGCCCTGAGCCCGCCGAAGAGCACATAGCCGAGGATGATCATGGCCATCACGACGGCGGCGGGCAGATAGGGGATGGCGCCGCCCGTGAGCGCCGCGATGGCGTGCCCTCCGGCGATGATCTGGATGCTGATATAGGGTGCGGTGAAAAGGAGGGCGCTCAGCGCATAAAGGAGTGCCAAAAAGGGGCTGTCGAAACGGTGGCCGAAGAACTCTGACGGCGTCACAAACTGGAACTTCCGCGCCGCCAGCCAGAGCCGGTAACCGAAGGCAAAAAAGAGCACCGAGATAAAGGCGTCGGTGACACCGACCCCGAGAAAGATGCCCAAGCCGTGCCGGTAGCTGTCGGCAGGCACCCCGAAGAAGGTAAAGGCGCTGAGCAAGGTCGCCAGCGTGGTGAAGGTGAGGACCAGCCCACCGAGGCCGCGGTCGGCGAGGAAGTAGCTGACCGGATCGCGCCCCGTTTTGCGGTAGCTCCAGATGCCGATCAGCGCCAGCACACCTAGGTAGAGAGCGATTATGCCCACGGTTATGGCGACGCTAGCCATCTTGCGCCTCAAAATCATTCTTGCTATCGCTCGGCTCCGGCCAACAGTAGCGTACAAAGTAAGCGTTGATAGGAACTAACAAGAGCATGATCAGGCCGGCCCACAGATACCAGATGGGAATGCCGAAGAGTTGCGGGTCGGCGGAGCGTACCCCGATAAGGGTAAGCAGCCATAGCACGGGATATACGACTATCATCAGGCGGCGCCGGGCGCGCCGCTTAGCAGCGTCTGGCATATATTACCTTTCGTTAAGACGGGGCCTAGACACCGGGGCCCAAAGAGCAAGGAGTTAAAAGGCAGCCGCCAAAGCCTCGCGGCAGGCCGCGTGGCCACCGCACCAGCGATGGGTAGCAAAGAAATTGCCAAGAGGCGTTAAGTTGTATCGGAAATCATAATCACTCCCATTGTTGACGTTTCAACTGCCGGTGGCCGGTTGGGCAACGCCTGCCGACAGAGGGCACACTTGGTGTGCGCCTGCCAGTATAACGGGTGCCGCTGGTTGTTGCAACTTGTCAGAACCGGCACTACCTCAGCCAGGAGCCTTGACGTTTAGTTAAGACTCAATTATATTTTTTATATGACTAAACTCCGAGATAGGCCCCGTGCCAACGCTGACCCACTTCACCTTGGCCGGGCGCTCGAGCGCTGTCTAGTCAGCTACCCCCCGCAGTGCGCCGGAACTTTCAGTCCGGATGCGGGCAACCCAGAAAGGAAGGAACAAAATGAAGACGGCTTCGCTGGTTTTGGGAATTATCGGCGGCTTCGGGGTCCTTAGCGGCCTTATTTTATACGCTATGGGCGGGATTGCTGAGGCTGGCGGGTGGGGAGCGGTATCGGGGACAAAGCTCCTAATGGCCGGACTGATGACGGCCGGCTTGACTGCAGCAACTTGGGTCGGCACCGGCATGGTAGCAGGGAAGATCAAGAGCAAGCCCGTCATCGGTATAGTCCTCATGGCCGTTGGCGCACTCGGTTTGGTATCCGTCGTAGGGCTCAAGTTGCTCTCGTCGCTGACTGTGGTCTCGCTAGGGTTGAGCGCGTTCCTTGGCATCCGGGCCTTAAGGAAGGGCGTCGGGCAAGCAGTAAGACCGGCATAGCCTGAGCGCTTTTGCGGCAAAGTCTGTTGCGCTGGACGGGGGTGTAGCGGATCGCACCGCACAGCGAATTACAGCTTGGTGTCCCTGCCTAGTGTGCGCCAGGCACCACCGTCATAAACTCAACCATGGCCGCCTATGTTCACCGTTTAGAGACGCTGCTGCCCGAGACCGCCTACACCCAGGCCAGAGCCCGCGAGGTGATGAGCCGGCTTAGCGAGCAGCGGTTTACCCAGCGGGTAATTCAGCAGATCTATCGCCAATCGGGGATCGACATGCGTCATAGCGTCATCCCCGACTTTCAGGAGGGCCATCCCGGCGGGCTGTTTTTCGAGCCGGGACAAGGGCTTCGCTCGCCGGGCACCAAGGCGCGCAACGACCTTTATACCGAGCACGCCAAGCTTATGTACCCGGCGCTAGCACATAAGGCGCTAGCGGGCTCGAGCTTCTCCCCGGCTGACATCACCCATCTGGTGACGGTCTCCTGCACCGGCTTCTATGCTCCAGGGCCCGACTACGACATCATCAAACAGTTGGCGCTGCAGTCAGGCGTGGAGCGTTATCACCTGGGCTACATGGGTTGCTACGCGGCCTTTCCGGCGCTGAAGATGGCCGCCGCCTTCTGTCGGGCCGATCCGGCGGCGGTAGTGCTAGTGGTGTGTCTGGAGCTGTGCAGCCTGCATCTGCAATTGAGCGAAGTTCCGGACGCCCTGGTAGCAGCTTCGGTCTTCGCTGATGGCGCGGCGGCGGCTATCGTTAGCGCTCGCGAGCCAGAGGGTCCGGCGCTTAAAGTTACCCGCTGGTACAGCGCCCTGACACCAGTAGGAGCAGCGGCCATGACCTGGACCATCGGCGATCAGGGCTTCGAGATGGTGTTGTCGAGCTACGTGCCCGATATTCTAGCGGCGCACCTCGAACAGGCCGTGACCCCACTGCTGCAAGGGGCCGGGGTGGTGCGGGAGGCGATACACCACTGGGCAGTACACCCCGGGGGACGCGCGATTCTGGATAAAGCGCAACAAGGGCTGGGGCTCAGCGCGGAGCAGTTGGCGCCTTCGCGGGAGGTGTTGCGCCGCTACGGCAACATGTCGAGCGCTACGATCCTGTTTGTGCTGCGCGAGATCGTCCAGCAAGCCCAGGCGGGCGAGCAGATCTGCGCTATGGCTTTCGGGCCGGGCCTGACGGTTGAGAGCGGGCTGTTTGAGGCGGTCTGAGATGCCCCTCTTGCTCTCCCGCCGCGCCCCCCAGGTAACCGAGCTGATGGACGACCCCGGCTGCGATACCAGGCACCTTAACAACACCTATGTCGGCTTCAGTGCGGTCAATCGCGCGGTATCTGGTTGGGCCCGCATTTATAAGGACTGGATAGCGCCGCTGGCGCAAGGCCGGGCCTGCCGCCTGCTCGACATCGGTTTTGGCGGCGGCGACGTGCTGCGAAGCTTTGCGCGGTGGGCTATGCGCGACGGCCTTAGGCTCGAGCTGCTGGGTATCGACACCGATCCCCGGGCGCTGGCCTTTGTCAACTCACGCAAACAGGACGGGGTGCGCTTTTTGCAAGCCTCGACCAGTGACCTCGTGAAAGGTGGTGAACGGTTCGACGTGGTCATCTCCAACCATCTGCTCCATCATCTACCCGAGCAGGAGCTGCTTGCGCTCTGTCATGACAGTGCCGCCTTGAGCCGCCAGCTGGTCATTCATAACGATATCGAGCGCGGCGATCTGGCTTTTTTGGCCTTTGCGCTGACTCGGCCGCTCTTCCCAAACTCTTTTATCACAGTGGATGGGCTGCGCTCGATCCGGCGCAGTTTTACCGCTCTTGAGCTGTCATGCTTGGCGCCGCCGGGTTGGCGGGTTAAAAAACTCTTTCCCTACCGGTTGCTGTTGGTCCACCAACCATGAACGGTGCTGATGTCGAAGTGCTGATCGCCGGCGGCGGGCCGGTCGGCCTCTTTTTAGGTTGCTCGCTGGCTCAGGCAGGTGTTTCGTTGGCGGTGTTAGAACAGCGCCAGACCATCAACACCGGCTCGCGTTCGATCGGTATCCACCCGCCCGCGCTGGAGCGCTTCGCGACACTTGGCCTGGTTGAGGAGCTGCTGGCTCGTGGCATCAAAGTTAGGCGCGGCCAGGCCTTTGTCAACACTCGCTTGATCGGCACGCTCGACTTTACGGCCTTGCCGGAGCCCTACCGCTACGTGTTGACACTGCCGCAGGAGCAGACCGAGGAGCTGCTGAGACAGCGCCTTTATGGGCTCCGTCCTGAAGCGCTGCGATTGGGGGCTAGCGTGACCGCGATCGAGCAGGACGGCTTGGGCGTCACGGTGCTATATCAGCAGGGTGGCCACAGGCGGCTGCGCGGGCGCTATCTGGTGGCTTGCGACGGCAAACGGAGCCTGGTGCGCCAACAGCTCGCTATCTCCTGGCGTGGTGGAAGCTATCCCGACACTTATCTGATGGGCGATGTGCGCGACGACAGCAGTTTAGGGGACGATGCTGCCATCTACCTGTGCGATGCCGGGGTAGTCGAGTCGTTCCCCTTACCCGGCGGGCTGCGGCGCTGGGTAGTCAAGACCGAACATTACCTCAAGGGGGCTACCGCCGCCGATTTGGCCGGGCTACTGGCGGCACGGCTCGGTATTGCCGTGGCGTCGGCTTCAGCTACTATGGTCAGCGCCTTTGGCGTGCAGCGCTATCTGGCCGGACGGTTGGTGGCAGGCCGGGTGATCTTAGCCGGTGATGCGGCCCATGTCGTCTCGCCGATCGGCGGCCAAGGGATGAACTTGGGCTGGCTCGACGCCGCTCACTTGGCCGAACTCCTGCCGCGCCTGCTCCGGGGTGAGGCGGGTGTCGACCTGGCAACCTATCAGCA
>Ga0208733_100733_pt1 | contig 12376 bp, 11 predicted proteins | sample SubbioR11Jul_8B1_FD_184816 | JGI IMG/M metagenome (GOLD analysis project Ga0208733, IMG submission 184816) | Serpentinite rock and fluid subsurface biosphere microbial communities from McLaughlin Reserve, California, USA - CR11Jul_8B1 (SPAdes) | ecosystem: Environmental > Terrestrial > Deep... | reverse complement strand
CCGGAAAGGTCCGGTAGTACAGGTACGGCCTGCCGTCGACAGTCATGCGGCGGACGAGGTCGCCTGGTGGCGACGCCCCGTTGACCTCCACCCGACCGGCCCCTTGGGCGCCTGGGTCCGCATAGGTGTTCAGGCCGACTTCCGTGAGGAATCCGGGGGAGCCCGAGGCCTGCTCCCTGAGCAGCTTGAACAGGCAGCCCATCGGGTACGAGTACGCCTCGAACTTCCCCGACATCGCCATGCCGACGAAACGGGGCGAGTCGCGATGGCTGAAGGTCGCGGTGATCACGCGCCTGACCAGGCCCTCGTGTGCCAGGTGTTCCAGTCCGGTCTTGGGATCCGCCTTCCAGCCCTGGCGGTTGGGAAGGAACAAGGTCAGGTCGCGCGGCGCACCCTCGGCCTCGAATCGTTCGCCCAACGCCTTCAGGACCGCTTCAGGCACGGCCATCGAGACCATGCCGCCCAGCACGACGGTGGCGCCCGAAGGCACGACCGCCGCCGCTTCGGCAGCCGAAACGAAGTTCCCGTCCTGCACGGCAGCGTCCGGCGCCTACTCGACCTTGGCGCCCGAGCGTTGCACGACCCTGCCCAGGTCGGTGATCTCCTTGGCGATGAATTCACCGAACTCCTGTGGCGTGCCGGTCATCGGCAATGCGCCCAGCTCGGCCAGCTTGCTGCGTGACGCCGGCTCTGCCAGGATCGTCTGCATGGCCGCGTTGATGCGCGCGATCGCCTCCGGAGGTGATCCGGCGGGCGCCACCAGCCCTACCCAGATCCGAATCTCGTAGCCCGGCAGGAACTCGCTGATGGACGGGATGTCGGGGTAGCGCTGGCTGCGGGCCTTGGTGGTGACGCCCAGGGCGCGCACCTTGCCGGAGTCGATGAGCGTGGCAACCTCGGAGATGCCACCGAAGTAGGCCTGGACCCGCGCACCCATCACGTCCACCAGTGCCGCACTGCCTTGCCGGTACGGCACGTGGACCATCTTGCCGTCGGCCATGCTGTTGAACAGCGCGCCGGCGAGATGCTGCGACGTCCCGCTGCCGCCCGAGCCGTAGTTGATGACGACCTTGCCTTCGCGCGCAAGCGTGATGAATTCGCGCAGATCCTTGGCCGGGAGGTCATTGTTCACCACCAGCATGTTGGGAACGATGGCGACCGGACTGATCGGCACGAAGTCCTTCAGCAGGTCGTAGGGAAGGTTCTTGTACAGGCTCGGGTTCGTCGCGTGGGTGTTGCTGATCATCAGCAGCGTGTAGCCGTCCGCCGGCGCCTTGGCCGCGTGGGCGGCGCCGATGTTCCCTGCCGCACCGCCGCGGTTTTCGACCACGATGGCCTGCCCCAGCAGGTCCCGAAGGCGGTCGGCCACCATGCGGGCCATGATGTCGGTGTTCCCTCCTGCGCCGAACGGTACGACCAGGGTTATCGGCCGGCTGGGCCAGCTCTGCGCGAACGTGGAAGTGGCCGCCAGTGCAGCGGTGGCCAGCACGAGCAGTCTGCGATGCAGGTTCATGGTTGTCTCCTCGAGGTTCTCGGTAGTCTGCGGCGAAATGCGGCCTCAGAGCCTGCGGAGCGCTTCTTCGACGAAGCCGCGGTCCCAACGACCCGCGTCGATGTCCTTCTCCAGTCTCTGTTCCGCCTGATACCTGGCCGCTGCCATGTCGATGACCTTGGCGGCCTCGGCTCGCGGGATGAGCACGACGCCGTCGCGGTCGCCGACGAGCAGGTCGCCTGGGGCAATGGACAACCCTCCGGCAGCGATCGGGAAGCCGATCTCTCCCGGACCGCTCTTGTGCGGGCCGTTCGGCGTGGCACCACGCGCGACGACCGCGAAGTCCATTGCCTCGAGTTCGTCGACGTCGCGGATCGCCCCGTCGATCACGATCGCCTCGATGCCCCGTGTCCGGGCGTACCGGGACATCATCGAGCCGATGATGGCGGTGTTCAGCGCTGCACCCGCATCGACGACGATCACGTCGCCCGGGCTGGCAAGGTCGAGTGCGCGATGCACGAACAGGTTGTCGCCAGGCCGTACCCGCACGGTGAACGCCGGCCCGGCAAACTTCTTGCGCCCGCCATAGGCCGTGAATCCGGCGGCGAAGGCCTGCAGGCGATGCACTGCATCGCCGATGACGGCCGCCGGAACGGCCCGGTAGCGGTCCACCAGCGCCTTCTCGACGCGGGGCCACTCCGTGTTGATTCGCATTCCGAGCCCGATCAGATGTTCCATGCGAAGGTCCGTGTTGCTGTGGAGGTTGAGCGGTCGCCGCCGGTCGACGGGATGTCAGGAGACCTTCGGGCCCAGCACGCCCGCTCGCGTCAGCGCATCGATCTCCTGCTGCGGGAGCCCCCAAGCTGACAGGGCCACGGCCGTGCTCTGCCCAGGCGTGTCGGGCCTTGTCGGGAGACCGCCGGGCGTCCGGCTGAATCGTGGCGCCGGCGCAGGTTGCACGACGCCGTCCACCTCGACGAAGGTGCCGCGTGCCACGTTGTGCGGGTGGCGCGGCGCCTCCGCAAGGCTCAGCACCGGCGCGAAGCATGCGTCCGTGCCCTCCAGCAGTTCGCACCAGTGTGCGCGCGACCTCGTCGCGAAGAGCTCCTGCAGTACGGCGCGCGCTTCGTCGTTCGACAGTTCGTCGAGCGCAGGCTTGCGGTTCGCCAGGCCAAGCTTGCCGATCAGCTGCGCCCGGAACTTCGGCTCCACCGGCGCGATGGAGATGTACTTGCCGTCCGCGCAGAGATAGACGTCGAAGTAGTAAGCACCGCCGTCGGTGGGATTCGTTCCTCGCTCGTCGGAGTGAAGGCCGGCCGCATGGCGCCCGTAGTACTCCGTCATCAACGACGCGCTGCCGTCCACCATGGCTGCATCGACGACCTGACCCAGGCCCGAAGTGCGGGCCTCGATCACGGCGCTCAGCAGGCCCAGGGCCAAGTAGAGGGCTCCGCCACCGAAGTCGCCTGTCAGCACCAGCGGCGGTGTCGGCGGCTGCCCCTTGCGCCCGATGGAGTGCAGGACGCCTGTCAGCGAGATGTAGTTGATGTCATGGGCGGCGGCCATCGCCAGCGGGCCCTCCTGGCCCCAGCCGGTCATCCGCCCGTAGACCAGCCTGGGATTGCGCGCAAAGCAGACCTGCGGCCCCAGCCCCATGCGTTCCATCGTGCCGGGCCGGAAGACATCGATCAAGGCGTCCGCCTTCTCGATCAGCCGCAGAGCGACCTCGATGCCTTCGGGCCGCTTCAGGTCGATGCAGACAGAAGGGCGGCTGCGCTTGAGGAGGTTGAACCGGTCTGGTCGGGGTGTGCCCAATCCGTGCGGCTCCGGGCGATCGACGCGGATGACGTCCGCCCCCAGGTCGGCCAGCAGCATTGCGCACATGGGCCCGGGACCGATGCCTCCCAGTTCCACGATCCGAACCCCACTGAGCGGCCCCTTGCCCATGAATTTGTCTTGTCTCCTTCTGCCGGAGGCCCAGTATGACAGCTTGCGGTAGATGTGTCAAATAGCGGATTCAATTCGATCAACTGCGCCGTCATATCTATCAATTTCACCCATATACTGCAGAGGCAGCGGGCCGATGGGGCCTGCGCATCTTGGAGAGCACTGAATGGGAAGCGGCATCGTCAAGCGCATGGTCGAGTACGGGTGGCGCGGCGTGAACACCGGAGGAAAGCACTCCGGACTTCTGAACGCGATGTACACGGCAGGGTTGCGGCCGTGGTTCGACGAGAGGATCGGCGACGTGCTGGCGGGACAGATCATCACGCACCCGAACCTGGCCGACAGTTCGTCGCGACTGCGTCCGCTGGTGCTTGCAGGCAAGATCGAGCAGGCCAAGGCGGCCAACGAGACCTTCCTGAAGGAGCGGGTCGCGGCCGGCGGCGTGACGCAACACACGACGGCACGGAGCACGCACGGGTGGGTGTTCGCCGACACGGCCTACATGGTGCCGCCGTCGCAGGCCATCCTCGGCAACTGGGAGCTGGCCTGCGCCGACCTCAAGGGCTTCCACAGGATCCTTGCCCAGCCGGACGGCTTGATGCGACATGTGTTCAATGCCTCCGTCCCGCCAGAGGAAAGCTATGTCGACATCGACCTATGGATAGACGGCACGGCATGGGGCCGGGCCAATGGCTGGTGGGTCGCAGGCGTCGTCGACAGCCTGGAAGTGATCCCTGAAGCTGCCTGGGACCGCGAGCTCTTGGCGATGTACGAGAAGACGGTGGCACGCCTCATCGAGTGCCAGGACGACGGCATCTGGCGCTCGACCATCGACGACTCGTACGCGTTGATCGACACCAGCGCCACCGTGATGATCGGCTACGCCCTGGCCAAGGGCGCGCAGCTGGGGCTGGGAGGCGAGAGTGCGGAACGGGCAAGCTTCGCGGCGCTGGAGGCGGTGATGCGCCACCACTTCGACTGGCGAACCGGCATCCTGCGCAACCAGCAGTACGGGCCGATGATCGTGAACGTTTCCAGCCCCAACCCGCGCCACCACGACCACGGCAACGCCTATGGCCAGGGCTTCCTGGCCGCCCTCTACGCAATCGCCGCCGATGGCGTGCGCGTGCGCGATCTCGGCGTGCGCTCGCTGCGCGTCGGCTGAGCGCGCATCGCCCGGGAGCCCAAGCCATGGACTTCAGGCTGTCCGAAGAACAGACGGCGATCCTGGACATGACACGCCGTTTCGCCCACGAACGCATCAAGCCTCATGTGCGCCGGTATGACCGGGAGGAGCGTTTCCCACTCGAGGTGTACGAAGAGATGGGCCCGCTCGGCCTCACTGGCGGCGTGATTCCGGAGGCCTATGGCGGCGCCGGCATGGACTACCAGACCTACGCGCTGATGATCATGGAACTGGCGGAGGTCTGCCAGGTCATGGCTTGCGCGGCCAGCTGGGCCAGTGGGGTGGGCGGCATCAGCGTGCTTCAGTTCGGCACGGAAGAGCAGAAGCAGAAGTACCTCGTGCCGCTGGCCCAGGGCCATGGACCCGTGGCGTTTGCGTTGACCGAGACCCACACCGGATCGGACGTCGCCTCGATGCGCACCCGGGCCGTGCGCGACGGTGACCACTACGTCCTCAACGGCACCAAGGTCTGGATCTCCATGGTGGAGAAGGCCCGCTGGATCCTCACCTTCGCGACCCTGGACCCCAGCGCCGGCCGCAAGGGCATCACCGCATTCCTTCTGGAACCGCACTGGGCCGGCATCACGCGCACGCCGTTCAAGAACAAGGTGGGCTTCCGCCCACTGGAGAGCGGCGAGCTGGTGTTGAACGAGGTGCGCGTGCCGGCTGCCAACCGCCTGGGCGCAGAGGGCGAGGGCTTCAAGATCGCGATGTCCTCGGTGGAGAGCGGTCGCCTGACCGTCGCTGCGCGCTGCGTCGGCATGATGCGCGCCTGCCTGACCCTGGCCAGCGACTATGCGAAGTCCCGCGAGACCTTCGGCCAGGCGATAGGCCGCCGCCAGCTGGTTCAGGCGAAGATCACCGACATGCGCGTGGCCTACGAGACGGCCAGGCTGCTGGTACTGCAGGCGGCCTGGAAGAAGGACCATGGCGAACGGGCGCGAGCCGACATGTCGATGGCCAAGATGTACGCCAGCGACCAGCTAATGCGCGTTGCCGAGGATGCGATGCAGATCCACGGCGCCTACGGCTGTTCGGAGGAGTACGAGATCGGCCGCTACTGGCGCGACGCCAAGTTCATGCAGACGATCGAAGGCAGCAACGAGATACACCGCGGCCTGATCGCCGAGTACGAACTCGGCTACCGGTAGGCTTCGCGGGCCGCTGCGTCAGCAGAGTTCGCCCTGCGCCGGGTCGTACAGCACGCCGGCCGCGGCAAAACCGCCGTCCACATTGAGTACGTGGCCGGTGACGAAGGCCGCGTCGTCCGAGCACAGGAAGTAGACCGCGGCCGCAATCTCGGCGGGCGTCGCGTAGCGCTTGATCGCCATGCGGGAGAGGAAGGCCTCCCGTTGCGCAGGCGCATGCGCTGTTCGCTCGACCTGCGTGGGGCCGGGAGCCACGGCATTGACGAGCACCCCATGCCGGGCCAGTTCCATGGCCATCGTCTGCGTCAGGTTGATGATGGCGGCCTTCGACGCCCCGTAGGAGGCACGCCCTGTGCCTCCTGCCTGCCCGGACACCGACGTGATGTTGACGATGCGGCCGCTGCCGGTGGCCACCATCAGCCGGGCCGCCGCCTGGCCACAGAGGAACGTCCCACCGAGGTTCACGCGCAGGACCTGCTCGAACTGCTCGAGGGACGTCTCCAGGAACGGCGAACGCTGCGCGATGCCGGCGTTGCTGATCTGCAGATCCAGGCGGCCGAACCGCTGCGCCACTTCGGCGTAGGTACGCCGCACTGCTTCCGCGTCGGCGACGTCCAGCACCATGCTCCAGGCCTCGGGGGAGATCTCCCGCAGCTGCCTGAGCGTTTCGGCCAGCGGTTCGGTGCGCAGGTCCGTGGCGATCACCGTCGCCCCCTCCTGCGCCAGTCGCAGCGCGACGCCGCGCCCTATTCCGGCACCGGCGCCGGTGACCAGCGCGATCCTGCCGTGAAGGCGCACGGTCGGCCTCAGCCTTCCGGGCGGCGGCGCACCATGCGCACCATCTGGCCCTGGCACATCGTCGTCCCGTCCTGCTTCACCAGACGCGCATCCCAGAAGACCAGCCCGCGGTCCTTCTTGGTGATTTCGCGTTTCTCCTTCACCGAAGCCACGAGATGAACCGTGTCGCCGATGAAGCCAGGCGCGAGGAATCGCCACTCGACGCCCGCCAGCGCCATGCCCGTCTCGTCCGTGATGCCGATGCGGTTGTACAGGCCGTTGGCAATGCTGATCAGCAGCATCCCATGCGCGGCGCGCTGGCCGAACACCGATTGCTTGGCGGCCTCGGTGCTGATGTGGAAGTCGGTGAGATCGCCGGTGAGGCCGGCGAAGACGTAGAGGTCGTACTCCGCGATGGTCCGCGTCGGTGACCGAAATTCCTCGCCGACGATGAGTTCCTCGAAGTATCTGGACTTTTCCATGGACTGGGCTCTCCTGACAGGACTGCAGCCGCGTCAGCGGCTTCAACGACCCTCGTAGCGCGGGGCTCGCTTCTCCTCGAACGCCGTCGCGCCTTCTGCGGCGTCCCGCGTCATCTGCAGCACGCGGTTCTGATGCTCACCCACCCGCAGCCCCTCCTCGACGCCAGCGCCCATGGTCCGCCACACCGTCTCCTTGACGGCCTGCACGGCCAGCGGCGGAAGCTCCACGATGCGACGGGCCAGTGCTTCGGCAGCCGGAAGCAGTTCGTCGCGCGCCACCACGCGGTTGACCATGCGCATCGCCATGGCCTCTGCAGCATCAATGATGCGGCCGGTCAGCAGCATCTCCATGGCCAGGCCCGTGCCGATCAGGCGGGGCAGCCAGTACATGCCGCCGCTGCCGGGAACCACGCCCCGGGTCACCTCCGGCAGACCGAAGCGGGCGTCCGGCGCCGCGAGTCGAATGTTGTTGGCGCCGGTGTAGATCCGCCACTATTCGCTGGCGAGGTGGCGTTTTTGCATGGTGGCCGAGACGATGAAGTGCAGATGGCCCCGTGAGGGGCCATCTGCTTGTTCGTGACGACGGCCGGCGGTGGCTGTTCAGAAGGGCTCGTCGGGATCGAACGCAGGCGGCTGCCCATCAGGTACGAGTTGCTCACGCCAGGCCTGCTGCACCTGCTGGCCATATGAGTCCCACAGCGCCTGACGCAGGACCTGCAGGCACTCGAAGACCGCCAGGGCTTGCTCGGGCGTCCAATGGCGCGGTACGAGTGACGCCGCTGTCGGCGTCAGCGGCGGCGCCGAGGTCGGGTGCGCGCTCATCGAGGACCCTTGCGCGAGCGCGAGGCCGGCGCCTTGGCAGCCCGCTCGGCCTTGCGCAGTGCATCGCGCTCATCGGCCTCCTTGGCGCGGTAAGAGGCGCCGTCGATGCGAACGACTTCGGCCCGGTGCATCAGCCGGTCGATCAGGGAGACCACGCAGGCTGCATTGGGGAAGACCTCGCCCCACTCGGCGAAGGCGCGGTTGGTTGTCACCACCGTGCTCTTGTGCTGGTAGCGCCGGCTGACCAACTCGAACAGCAGGTCGGCATGCCGGTTCGAGTACGACAGGTACCCCACCTCGTCGATCAGCAGCAGGTCCGGCGCGGTGTACTGGCGCAACTTGCGGCGCAGCGCCGAGTCGCTGTCCAGCGCGGCCAATTCGCCCAGCAGGTTGCCCGCCGTGATGAACAGCGCCGTGTGCCCGGCCAGCACCGCCTGGTAGCCGAGGTTGCACGCGCACATCGTTTTGCCCACACCGTTGGGGCCGACCAGCACGACGTTGCTGGCGTCCTTGAGGAAGTCCAGCGTCATCAGCTCCTCCACGGCGCCACGGTCGATGCTCCTGGGCCAGGCCCAGTCGAAGTCGGCCAGCGGCTTGAAGCGCCCGATGTGGGCTGCGCGCAGCCGCCGCTCCAGGCTGCGCCGACCGCGCTCGGCGGCCTCCCAGGACAGCATCTGCTCCACCCAGCTTGCCTGCTCGGGATGACCCATCACCTCGGGCCAGTGGGCCAGCAAGCCGTGCAGACGAAGCCCGGCGGCCTGCTCGCGCAACTCGGTCTGGGACGGGCGGTTCTCACTCATCGGCGTTCTCCGGTTGGTCTTGCCTGCGGTCATAGGTGTCCAGTGCGTGTGGCCGCACCGGTGCGTCGCGCCGTGCCACGTGCTCGGGCAGCACCAGCGCCACCGGGGGAGGCTGGCCGGCGGCCTCACGGGCGCGCTCCAGCGCCAGCCGCACGGCGTTGGGGTGTGGCACGTCACGGTCGAGTGCGTCGATGACGGCGGCTTGCAGCGCAGCGGCGCCGTAGCGGTCGAGCAGCCGCAGCAGTGCTGCCGTGATCGAGCCCAGGTTGTCGCCGCGCGACGCGGCGCGCTCGAGCAAGGTGGCAGCAGCCGGCGCGGCCTGTGCCAGCCGGTCGCAGGCGCGGTGCGCCCGGGCCGCGCGCTTGTGCTCGACCAGTCGCTGCAGGTGGGCTGGATCCTCGATCTGCTGGCCACGGTCCCAGCAGCGGACGTGGCGGGCGAGCTCGATGACGCCGTCCAGGATGCGCACCGTGTGTTCGTCGGCCAGCACGGTCAGGGTGCGCCGCACATGGGTGTGCGGCACGGAGTAGTCGTTGAGGTCGAAGCGCATGTACGGCGTCTTGCCCACCGTCACGGCCACGCGCTCGCCCAGCGCGAACTCGTGCCGCGGCAGCGCCAGCAGCTTCTCCCGCTCGGCCTCGAAGGCCTGGCGCACGCTCAGGGCGCCGTCCTCGCGCCAGCGCCGATCAGCGGCCGTGCCCAGGCACCACGCCCTGGCTTGCGCGTTGAGGTCGTCCAGGTCGGTGAACGTGCGCCCGGCGAAGAAGCTGTCGCGGATGTAGCGGATGGCCCGCTCGACCCGCCCCTTCTCGTTGCCGCGGGCCACGGCCACCGGGCGCGGCTCGAAGCGGTAGTGGCCGGCCAGTGCCAGCAGCGCCGGGTTGAAACGGATCGCGTCGCCCTGGCGCTCGAGCACCGCGCTCTTGAGGTTGTCGTACAGGAGCACCCGCGGCACGCCACCGAAGGCGATGAAGGCCAGGGCGTGGCCGCGCAGGAAGCTGTCCATGCGGGCGTCCAGGAAGAAGCGCAGGAAGACCATGCGGCAGTGGCTGAGCACCATCACGAAGGCCATCAATGGGCGGCGGGCGCGGCCGATCTGCAGATGGCCGAAGTGACCCCAGTCGACCTGCGCCTGCTCAGCAGGCAGCGTGCGCAGGCGCAGGTAGGCCTGCGCGCTTGGGCGCGGACGCATGCCGGCGATGAGGAAGCGGAAGTGCGAGGGCGCGCCCACGAAGCCGCGCTCGGCCACCATCGCGTGCAGCCGCGACGCGGTGAGCGTAGGGAACTTCGCCAGCGTGGCCAGGATGAACGGCCGGTACGGATCGATGCGGCTGGGCCGCAGCGGTGAGCAGTGCACCGGCGCGCAATTGCCAGCGAGCACGCGCCGCACGGCGTCGCGATGCACGTGCAACTGCCGCGCGATGGTGCCCACGCGCCACTTCTCCACCGTGTGCAGGCGCAGGATCTGCGCCACCAGGTCAGGGGCTATGGTCATGGCGCCGCCGTGCCGGCACACCGTGGCGCACGAAGCCCAGACGCAGCGCCGTGGGCTGCCTGGCGCCGCAGCGGCGGCAGGCCCAACAGGGGGCGACCGTGGGCAGCGTGGCGATGGCGAGTTCCTGCGGCGTGCCCTGCGCCGTGATGTCGGCGGCCGTGTCGGCAGGTGCGGCGGTGGCGCTGTCGTGTGTCCATGCCGCCAGTGGAGCCCAGGCCTCCCCCGGTCGGGAACCCTGGTGCGTCACGTTATGTGCGTCGACACCTGTAGCGCAGGCGGCGTCACGGGCAGCACGGCGCTGGCGCCAACGACGCGAGCGCTGCGCGTGCGCGATGCGCCCGCGCCAGGAGCGCTGGTAGCGCTGTGCGGTCTCACGCCGCGCCTGCTCGCGGGCCTGATGCCGGCACTGCCGGCCGCAGTAGCGGTTGCCGCGGTCGCAGCGGCTGCACAGGATGACCTGGACGCGACAGCGCGCGCACAGGTACAGGCGGGCGGGTTGGTCCATGCGCACCCCGGCACAACCGAAGTGCTGGACGGACTCGTCCCAGCGCGCCACACTGCTGTGGCACCGCCTTCATCGGCACGGTGTAGGGCGCGGCGGCGGTCGTCAAGCTTCCCGGCGAGTCAGACCGTTGCCGTGCCCACCTTCTTCGGCATCGACCGCGTTGTACCGCGGCGTGCCCACAGCGACGTCGGGCTACGCCAGGCGTGAGTGCCGGCATACCCGCCACTGCCAAGCACACTGCGCCGCCCGCGCCTTCCTGGCCGCCCTGCAGGGCGGCCAGGAAGGCGCACACCCCGATCAAAACCAAGCCAGACCAGCAGGCGCTGTTCGGCTGAACCCGCCGCGCATCAAAACCGCCACCTCACCGGCGAATAGAAGCGGTTCCTGACCAGCGTTCACAGAATGTCGCAGTTCAGTGCCAGTTCGAGCCCGCCACCGAGCGCCGGGCCGTGGATGGCGGCGATCACCGGCTTGTGCAGCGTCGGCGGCGGCACATAGTTGATGCGCCGTGGCTCGCCCGGCCGACTGGCCCATTCGTCGTTCGCGGGCAGTGACCCGTCCGGGCCGGCCCGCGCGCCAAACCCGAGATCCGTCGCGCGCAGGTCGCGCCCGGAGCAGAAGCTGTCGCCCGCACCGTGCAGGATCGCGACCCGGACGTGGCGGTCGAGGGCAATCGACTGCCATGCCGCCGCCAGTGCACGCACCGACAGTGGAGAAAGCGCGTTGTGGACGGCCGGCCGGTTCAGACAGACGAAGGCGATGCCTGCGTCAACGCGATACAGAACGCTCCCGTCGGTCAGGGCACCGCGCCCGCCGTCGTGCGTCACTGGAACTTGCCTGCCAGCACCTTGTCCCAGCGCACGTTCTGTTCCTTGACGTAGGCGTCGAACTCCTGCGGCGTGCTGGCCTTGGGATAGAGGCCGGCGTTCGCGAAGGCCAGCCGCACATTGTCACGCGACAACACCTCGCGCAACGCCGAGTTGATGCGCGCCACCACTTCGGGCCGCATCTTCGCCGGGCCCCACAGGCCGAACCAGGTCTTGTGGTCCAGTGCCGGGTAGCCTGCCTCGGCGGTGCTCGGCACGTCGGGCAGCGCGCTGCTGCGCTCCTTCTGCATGACCGCCAGTGCGCGAAGCCTGCCGGCCCTGATCATCGGAGCGACCTGCGCCACCGTGCCGGCGTTCAGCTCGATCTCGCCTGCCACGACGGCGGCCGTCGCCGGGCCACCCCCCCTGTAGGGCACGTGCGTGAGCTTGATCTGGGTCACCGTCTGGAGAAGCTCGCCGCCGAGGTGGTCCGAGCCACCGATCCCCGAGGAGCCGAAGTTGACCTTCCCGGGGTGCCTTTTGGCGTAGTCGACCAGTTCGGCCAGCGTCTTCGCAGGGAAGTTCGGGTTGACCGAGATGACGTTGGAGCCTTCCGCCAGCATGCCGATCGGCGTGAAGGCCGTCATCGGATCGTAGGGCATGCTCTTCTGTACGTGCCTGGTCGTGACCATGGCGATGTGGTAGACCAGCAGCGTGTTGCCGTCCGGCGCGGCATTGGCCACCGATGCCGCCCCGACCGTGCCGGCCGCGCCGGGCGTGTTGACGACGACGAACTGGACGCCGAACTTCTCGGCGAGCAGCGGCGCGATCGTGCGCGCAACGAAGTCAGTGGCTCCCGCCGGCGAGAACGGCACCACCAGCCTGACCGTCGAGCTGCCGAACTCCGAGGCGTGGA
>Ga0208733_100732_pt1 | contig 12418 bp, 11 predicted proteins | sample SubbioR11Jul_8B1_FD_184816 | JGI IMG/M metagenome (GOLD analysis project Ga0208733, IMG submission 184816) | Serpentinite rock and fluid subsurface biosphere microbial communities from McLaughlin Reserve, California, USA - CR11Jul_8B1 (SPAdes) | ecosystem: Environmental > Terrestrial > Deep... | reverse complement strand
TAGAGTCTGTTTATAAATGTCTTTTTCCGTCATGCCGGACTTGATCCGGCATCCAGAGACCCTTGAAAACACTGGATTCCGGCTTTCGCCGGAAAGACGACTTTTTAAAAAACCGTAGTTTATAAACAGACTTTAAATAATGACCAAAATCCCAACAACCCAATAACCCCTCACCCCTTTCCCTGCCTGCGGTAGGCAGGGAATTTGGTGATTGAAATTTGCGACTCAGGAGCATCAGAAGGGGAAAACACCCTTCCACCTTCGGGAAACCAGGATGAGCGAGGAAAAATTTTTCAGACCGGAGAAGAAAGGGGAAGAAAGGATAAGTGAAAGGTTTCAGGAAATTCTCAAAAGAGCCATCCGCGCGGCCTTTTATGTCCTTTTTCTAATTTTCTTCTTCTTCTCGGGCCATCAATTGTATGTCCGCCTTCTGGAGGACTCCTTTTTCAAGGTGAGGAGCGTGGAGGTCAAGGGGTGCCGGAAAATATCGGAGAAGACGATCCTCTCACTCGCAAGGATCGACGGAATGCCCAATCTCTTTACCCTCCCGCTGAAGAAGATCTCCGGGCGGGTGGAAGGTCATCCCTGGGTTGAGTATGTGAAGGTGAGGAAAGTTTTCCCTGACAGAGTGTTGATTCATATTGAGGAGAGGAAGCCGGTGGCGATCCTTCAACTGGAGGAACCTTTTTATATCGATTCGAAGGGGGTGATCTTTTCGAGGGTGGGAGATCAGGATGAATATAATTTTCCCTTTCTCACCGGCTTGAACCGGCAGGCGTTTGATAAAGACCCGGCCGCGGCAAAACATCTCGTCATGAAGGCCCTCGAATTTTTAAGGACCGTCGATCAGGAAAAGGCTCTTCCCCTTGATGGGATTTCGGAGATTCGGATGGAGAAGGCTTTCGGGATTCAATGTTTCACACAGGCCGAGGGGGTGGAGGTGAGAATGGGATGGGATCACTTTGAAGAAAAATTGAGGAGATTGTCTCTCATCTGGACCGATCTTCAGAAAAGGGGAGTCTCGGCAACGTCGATCGACTGCAGTGACTTGAAGAGAATGGCGGTCAAAAAGATTCCCCGCAGGGCAAATTAGAAAGGAGGTGATCCGAAGATGGGCAAGAGGGATTCGCTGGTCGTCGGATTGGATATCGGGACGACAAAGATCTGCACGGTTGTAGGGGAGATGGCGGATGGCCAGGTCAAGATCATCGGCCTCGGGACCTTTCCCTCAAAGGGATTGCGCAAGGGTGTGGTCATCAATATCGAAAGCACGGTCCAATCGATTAAAAAAGCGGTGGAAGAAGCCGAACTGATGGCCGATTGCCATATCACTGCCGTCTATGCCGGCGTTGCAGGAGGACATATTAAAGGGATCAACAGCCATGGGGTGATCGCCGTCAAGAACAAGGAGATCACGCCGAATGATGTGAAGCGGGTTATCGATGCGGCGAGTGCGGTGGCCATCCCGATGGATCGGGAGGTCATCCACATCATCCCTCAGGAGTTCATCGTGGACGATCAGGACGGAATCAAGGATCCGGTCGGGATGTCAGGGGTGAGATTGGAGGGGAGGGTTCACATCGTCACCGGCGCCATCACCTCTGCCCAGAACATCGTCAAATGCGCCAACCGCGCCGGTCTCGATGTGGATGACATCGTCCTGGAGCAGTTGGGGTCGAGCGAAGCTGTGCTGACCCCGGAGGAGAAAGAAATGGGGGCGGCCATTATCGATATCGGAGGCGGAACGACGGACCTGGTCATCTTTTCGAATGGCTCGATCAAACATACAGCCGTCTTCTCCATGGCCGGGAACCATATCACCAACGATATCTCCATAGGGCTTCGCACGCCCGTGGAGGAGGCCGAGAAGATTAAGATTCGTTATGGATGCGCGCTCACCTCCCTGGTTCGAAAGGATGAGACGATCGAAGTCCCCAGCGTAGGGGGGAGAAATCCCCGCGTCCTTTCGAGACAGACCCTTGCGGAGATCATCGAACCCAGGGTGGACGAGACCCTCTCTCTGGTTCGAGATGAATTGGTGAAGATGGGGTATGGGAATCTTCTTGCCTCCGGTGTGATCCTCACAGGGGGAAGCGCCATCCTCGAAGGGATTCCCGAACTGGCCGAACAGATCTTTAATCTGCCCGTCCGGAGGGGGACGCCTGTGGGAATCGGAGGCCTGGTCGACCTGGTCAACAGCCCGATCTATGCCACCGGAGTGGGCCTCGTCCTTTATGGAAGCCGGAATATGGCCCAGAGCCGGTTTAAGGTGGGCGAGGGAAATATCTTCAGCAAAGTTACCCGACGGATGAAAGAATGGATAGGAGAATTCTTTTGATGGAATAATGGAATGCTGGAAAAATGGAAGAATGGGTAAAATATTTTTGAGTAGATATAAGTAGGACCCAATATTCCATCATTTCCCTGTCTGCCGACAGGCAGGCATTCTTCCAACATTCCATCTTTAATCTTTTAATCTTCTAAAAAGGAGGGAGATATGATCGAATTTGACGAGAACAGAAACATGGCTGCCAGGGTCAAGATCATCGGGATCGGAGGAGGAGGGAATAATGCTCTGAACACCATGATTTCGAGCCGCCTCACCGGCGTCGAGTTTGTCGCCGCCAACACCGATGCTCAGGCGTTGACGGCAAACCTTGCACCGATGAAGTTCCAGCTCGGCGCCAGTTTGACCAAAGGTCTGGGAGCCGGCGCTAATCCGGAAGTCGGGAGAAAGGCGGCTCTGGAAGATGTGGAGATGATCCGCGAAATCCTGAAGGGGGCGGACATGGTCTTCATCACCGCCGGCCTGGGCGGAGGGACCGGCACAGGCGGAGCCCCTGTGATCGCAGAGGTGGCTCGAGAAATGGGCGCGCTCACAGTAGCCATCGTCACGAAACCCTTCCACTTTGAGGGAAAGAAGAGGATGAAACAGGCGGAAGAAGGGTTGGCCAATCTGAAAATGACAGCGGATGCCCTGATCACCATTCCGAATCAAAGACTTTTGAGCATCAGCGGCAAGAATATGACCTTACTGGAGACCTTTAAGAAGGCGGATGAAATTCTCTTCCATGCGGCCAAAGGAATTTCGGATATCATTGTTGGCCACGGGATCATCAATCTCGATTTTGCCGATGTGCGGGCCGTTATGTCTGAAACCGGAATGGCGATGATGGGAACGGGAATTGCTTCCGGAGAGAATCGGTCAATGGAGGCCGCCCAGAAAGCGATCTCCAGTCCGCTCTTAGAGGATATTTCGATCGAGGGAGCCAGAGGGCTTCTCATCAATGTCACCGGCGGAGAGAATATGACCCTCAACGAGATCAATGAGGCAACCAGCCTTATCCAGAAAGAGGCTCATGAAGATGCAAATGTCATCTGGGGGATGGTGATCGACCCATCCATGAAAGAGGATATCCGGATTACCGTTATTGCCACCGGTTTCGGAAAAGCTGTAGAGAAAAGGACGGATAAGCCGGTTCCCTCAGGAGTGAAACGGTTTTCTCACATTCCAGGTTTCAAGGACCGCAGCAAAGAGATCCCTCCATTCTCCATCAGCGTTAAGGAAGGAAGCCGGGAAACCCCCGCTTTTATGAGAAGGGTGAAGGCCAACGAACGATTCGATGAATTGAAATTGGATCCTCCCTCCGATTTCACCATTGAGGATGAGGACCGTTTTGACATCCCCACTTTTTTAAGAAAGCAGGCGGACTGAAGTTGGAACGTGGCAGGTGGAAAGTGGTAGGTAGTTAAAAGAAATATTCCATGAACGTGTGGGAATTTGTTATAGTGTAATTACGACTATCTACATTCCACGATCCACTGACCAAAGATGATTTCCCGGAAACTCATTCAGAAGGCGAAGACCATTCTTGAAAAAGAGAGGGGGGCCGTCCGAAAGCCCTGGGGAGGAAGATTTTCGATATGTCTCCTCTATCCGAATTCCTATCATGTGGGGATGTCGAATCTCGGGTTTCAGGCCGTCTATCAGAGGCTCAACGCAGAAGACGACGTCGTCTGCGAGAGGGCCTTCCTTCCTGATCCGGAAGACCTCCAGGACTACCGGAGGACGAAAACCCCGCTTCTCTCACTCGAATCCCAGAAGCCCCTTTCAGGCTTCGACCTATTAGCCTTCTCCATCTCCTTTGAGAACGACTTCCTCAACATTCTCACCCTCCTCGATTTAGCCCGTATTCCGTTGGAACGTCACCTTCGCGGAGAGAAAGATCCGCTGATCATAGCAGGAGGCGTGGCCGTCTTTCTCAATCCGGAGCCCCTCAGCGAATTTTTCGACCTCTTCGTCCTCGGGGAAGCGGAGGAAGTGATCGGCGAATTCCTGGAGGTCTACCGTCACTCAGGAAGGGAAGATCTATTGAGGAGGCTGGCAGGAGTGGAGGGAATCTATGTCCCGGAATTTTATCATGTCACTTATGGTGAAGATGGAAGGATAGGGACGATTGACTCTGAAGCAGGACTGCCCGGGAAGGTTAAGCGGAGATGGATTTCGAAGATCGATCGGTTCCCGGCCCAATCGACTCTCTTCACTCCGGATACGGAGTTCAGGGAGATGGCCGTGGTGGAAGTGAACAGGGGGTGCCCGAGGGGGTGCAGGTTCTGTGCGGCCTGTTTTGTTTATCATCCTTTTCGAAATCGAAGTCTCTCATTGCTTGAATCACTCTCCAGAGAAGCCATTTCAAAAGAAAAACGGATCGGTCTTGCCGGAACAGCCATCTCCGACTATCCCTCTCTGCTTCCACTCTGCGAGGATATCCTCTCCCATGGAGGGGGAGTCTCGATTGCCTCGCTAAGGGTCGATGCGATCACGCCCTCCCTCGCCGACTGTTTAAAAAGAGGCGGAGTCAGAGCCGCCGCCATTGCTCCGGAAGCGGGAACGGAGAAGCTCCGGAAGGTTTTAAAGAAGAGTTATGGAGATGATGAGATTTTAAAAGCCGTCCGGACACTGGTTGAGAATGGGCTTTCGCAGATCAAGAGCTATTTTCTCATCGGACTTCCTTCTGAGACGGATGAGGAGGTGAAGGCGATCCTCTCCCTTTCGAAGAAGATTGAGCATCAAATTGTCTCCTCCCGTGTGAGCGAGAAGAAAAGGTGGAAGCTCATTCTGAGCGTCAATCCATTTGTGCCCAAGCCCGCCACTCCCTTTCAATGGGTTCCTTTTGAAGAAGTGGGCGAATTGAAGAGGAAGCTGAAAATTCTCAGGAATGGGGTCAGAAGGGAAAAGAACATCGAGATGATCCACGACCTTCCCAAGTGGGCCTATATCCAGACCCTGCTTTCGAGAGGAGATCGGAGGGTGGGGCAGATCTTGATGGCCGCTCACCGCCATCAGGGGAACTGGGAACAGGCCCTCCGGGAGACAAGCCTCAATCCTGATTTTTTTGTCTATCGAAGAAGGGATCTGGATGAAGTCTTTCCCTGGGACTTCATCGACCATGGCATTCCGAAAGAGAAGCTGAGAGAAGAGTATGTGACGGCGATGAAAGAAGCAGGAGTGAAGATAGAATAACCAAATTCCAAGCACCTGCCTTCGCCGAAGCGGCTTCGCGCAGGCAGGGAATTTGGTGATTGGAATTTTAGTTGAGGCGGTAGGATCAAGGGGAAATAGCAAGGTGATCATTAGGAGAGTTTAAAAATGAAAACAGAGAAAGTTTCTTTTAAGAGCGAAGATCACAAAATTTCAGGCATCCTTCATCTTCCCGACAGGAAGTCCCCTCCCTTTGTGATTGCCTCACATGGTCTCCTGTCGAGCAAAGACAGCGAAAAGTATATTGCCCTTGGGAATCGAATGTCAGAAGAGGGGATGGCCATGCTTCGGTTTGATTTCAGGGGGATCGGGGAGAGCGAGGGAGGTGAGGAGGACAATACCGTCAGCAAAAAACTGGTTGATCTCAGATCTGCCATCCATTTTGTCCGCTCTTATCCAGGTCTTGGAAATCGGATGGGACTGGTGGGGTCAAGCCTTGGAGGCTTTCTCTCTCTGATCAGGGCTTCGAGAGATGAGGAGATCCGATCTGTGGTTATCTGGGCCACCCCTTTTCATATGGATGACCTTGAGTCGAAGGAGGGGAACGAGGAGACGCCGCTCCCGCCCGAAGCCTTTTTTGAAGATCTGCCAAAGCATCGTCTGCTTCCTCTTTTGCCTCGGGTTTCCAACTGCCTGGTCATCCACGGAGAAGAGGATGAACTCGTTCCAATCGAACAGGCCTATGGGATCTTTCGCCACCTCAGCTTGCCGAAGGAGATCCATGTGATCGGCGGCGCGGACCATCGCCTCACCGACCCCGAACATCGTAAGCGCGCCATCGATCTGACCATAGACTGGTTCAAGAAATACCTGTTTTAGATCAACTCATTCCCTATGCTTCCGGTGCGACTCCCTATGCGTTTGAGAGCTCTGAAAAACTACTTTACACTCTCTTAATTAGAGATTTCTAGACTTTTTCAGAAATCTCCTAATTTATTTCTTGACATTCCTTATTCCGGTTTATATAATTTTATAGAATTGTCGTGTTATTTTTATAGTCATATGGAAACAGTTTATGCGGTATCTTGTCCCTGAAATCACCCGATTTTTTGCGGAAGTGACCAGGATGGATTGAGGCGAGCGGCAGAATGATCATCTATAAAGTCTTTTCCAAAAATTATGAGCTGAAGAAGGGTGAGCTGATAGGGATGTTGATAGAAAGGAGGAAAGACCTGAGAGGGATGACGCAGGTTCACTCAGGGATGAGATGGGCAAACGTGACTTTTGGCCGTATGATAAAGGATAAGAAATCGATGTTCATTGTGCCGAGTGAGTTGAAATTAAGAAGCGATACCAGGTGGCTTGTGGAAAAGGGCGTTTTTACCAGGGAGGAGTTATTCGGGATATCTAAACTGATGGACGAGGGGATCAGGGCATAAAAAAAGATCTGAGGGGCGACCCTGTAAAAAATTGACCATAAAAGTGGGGCGAATCCAATTGGGTTCGCCCCACTTTTATGGAGATTGGGGGGGAGACTTTTGGGAGGACACTTCCGATTTACCCCGTTAGAAATAATGCCCCGCTGAAATTTCTAACGGGGTTTGCCTACGGAGGTATTTAAGGGTTAATATTTACATATGGACACCATCACCCATGCCCTCACCGGCCCCGTCATTGCAAGAGCCATCGATGACGAGAAAGTCGGAAAGTGGGGGATCGTTGCAGGATTGGCGATGGGGCTCTTTCCAGATTCCGATTTTGTCCTTGGCCTCTTCAATCACCAATTCTCTATTCAATACCATCGCGCCTTTACCCATTCCATCCTGTTGATACCCTTCTACTCTCTCTTCTTCAGCTGGCTCTTTGTCAAGATATCGAAACGTCCCTATCTCTGGAATTTCTATAAAATCTGTTTCCCTGTTCTATTGAGCCATGTTCTGGTCGACCTCCTCACTTCTTATGGCACAATGATCTTCTCCCCTTTTTTTGAACATCGGTTTGCCTGGGACCTCGTGTTCATCATTGACTTGATCTTTTCGGGAATCATTATTCTCCCGTTACTGGCGAGCCTTTTCTTGAAGAGAGGAGCGCAATGGATCTGCAGGGGATCTCTCATCGGACTGGCCGCCTATATTTTTTTCTGCTGGTTTCAACATGGGGAGGCCATAAAAGAGGTCAAAGGATTTTCAAAAGGATTAAATGAGGAGATCATTCAAATTGCGGCTCTGCCCCAGCCCGCTTCCCCTTTCCGCTGGGCCCTTTATGTGGAGACAGAGGATAAAGTCTTTCAGGGATTCGTGGATTTGAGGAGGAAGGACCTCCCCGAACCTGCTTCACCTCAGGCCTCGTTTTTCGAAAGATTGGACAGCCTCTATTATCCATCCGGAAGCATTCCCTTTCAGTCCATGGAAAAATTGCCGGACTCTCCATGGGTGGAGAAAGCCCTCGCTACAGAAGGAATCAAGTTCTACTACTGGTTTGCCCGATTTCCCGTTGTGAAGTCTGTTAATGCAATAGATGGGGTCCACAGGGTGGAGTTTATGGATGTGCGGTTTTCCCTTCCCGGGATACGCCTCCCTTTTGTCTATTATGTGGAATTGGATGACTCAGGGCGGGTCCTGTCAGATGGGTTTGTGGAAGATCGAAGAAAGCTATAAACCCGATTTAATTTCTCCTATCTTCCATGTTGCATCCTCTTTCTTAAAGATCACATCGAGGGTTGTTTTGCTTTCCTGGGGTTGGCCGCCGCTTTTCGGAGAAAACCTGACCAGCCACTCCACCCTTGCTCTCACCGCATTCCCGGATACCGAATGGGTGACAAGATCATAAGTGAGATCGAGAAAATTGAAATTTTCCCAGGATTCAAGCGTCGATTTCTTTTTTCCTTCCCGGTCCTTAAAATCATTCGAATAGCATGATAGAAAGAGATCAATATTCTTTCTCAGATTTGCCTTCCTGACATTTTCGAGAAGGTTTCTTATTTTCTCTATCTCTTCCGCCTCAGTGGGAGAAGCGCTGGAAGGGGGAATCACCGAGGAGGCGGGGGAGGGGGAAGAGGCCGTCTCTTTAGAAAGAGGGATGGCGCTGGAATCCGGCTTCTTTGTCACGATGTGAGAATAGGCGGACCAGAGGAGATATCCTGCGGCAATGCAAATGATGGCGATGCCGCTCCAGTTTAATAAGATCCGTGGATAGTCTTTTTTTATCTTTCTTGCAAATCTTCCCTTTTTTATCTGTTCCTCTACGGTTCCTTTAAGAGTTTTTTGATCGGGTGTTTCTTCCTGAGAAAGACCTTCTTTGAATTCCGGAGGGGGGGGTGATTTAGGCCCGGGTTTTTTGGCTTCGAGGGGGCGGGATTGCCTTGGATTTTTTTCTCCTTGGGGTAGACCCGCTGAAACCAGCGCGGCTCCGCATCGGATGCAAGACTTGCCTCCAAGATGGTCTTTTTTGCAAACCGGGCAGATGAGATGCTGAGGCGGTGATTCCAGCCATTCGTTGGCGGTTAAAACCTGAGGCGACTCTCTTCCGGCTTCAGGCTCCTGAACTGTTTCTGCCTCCTCTTTTTCTTGAATGGAGGATAGAAGAACGACCTCCACTCCGCACCGGATGCAGGTCTTTGTTTTTTCATAGATGATTTTACAATCGGGGCAGATGAATTTTTCCTTTGGTTTTTCTTCGGTTGTTTTTCCCGGGTCCTCGGTATCAAAAATGACCGCCTCTTTTCTGACAAGAAAACTTCCGCACTGACTGCAGAACCTGCTGTTCCCCTCATATTCGACCTGGCATTTTTTACAAAATAGCATCTTCTGTTTTCGGTCCTCACATCGGTTTGGGTTTCGGGGTTGCACCGGGAGTAGGTTTAGGGGCCTCTGAAGTGGCGGCCTTGTTCACCCATGCCTCACGTCCATCCTGCAATCGAACCCGTAACCAGTTTCCCTTGTCTTCGAGAATCGACAGAGAAGTTCCCTTTTTTGCATTTCCGATCACTCTGTAATTGGGTCCAGGCCCTTCCCGAAGGTTGACGGAATCCCAAAAGATTTTAGCGGTACGAAGGGGAGCCTGCGGGGATGGCAATGGTTGGGATGGCGGGGTCGCTTTCGGAGGTTCTAAAACAGATGGCGAGACAGGAGGCGGAGCTGGTTTGGGTGGAGGTTCTGGAGCGGGCCGTGAGCCAGGGGGGGCTTCCTTCTTGGGCTGTTCAACTTTTTCTTCAACAGGAGGGGCAGGTTTCTGTTCGGGCTTCTGTTCAGGTTTTACTCCTGCGCAACCAAACACAAAAGAGAGGGCAACCCACAGGATCACCATCTTTAGAATGGAAAACTTTTGAAAAAGTCGTGAACCTTTTTTCATTTCTTTCAATTTTGATAATGCGAGAATTTCCGTCTTTTATAAAAAGCAAAAATGATACCAATTCTAACAATTCATAACCCTTTGAATTTAAACGTTATATTTAATAAGCGTTTAAATTTTAAACAAAAAAGTACAATATTTGTCCTTCCTGTGACAAAAAATAGCCATCTTCAGTCCTGCCTCGAAAATTATTATTCTATCCATACTAAACCAATCCAGATGAGGCGATGCAATTTCATTTGGGGTTAGAGGCTTGGGGCTAATCCCTTTTTTACACTTTCTAAGATATTGGTCATGGTCGAACCGGCCTGACCATGAATGACCATATCGGCCATATCGTCGTAGGGGGTGGGATCGCGGTTGATGATCACCAGTTTCGCTCCATTCCTTTTTGCGACCAGGGGCATCGAAGCCGCTGGTTGAACCACAAGGGAAGATCCGATAACGATGAAAAGATCGCAAGTGGAGGAACGGCGATAAGCCTCCTCTGTTTCTCTCTCAGGCATGGATTGGCCGAAAGAGATCGTGGCGGGCTTGAGAGGACCGCCGCAATCGTCACAGTAAGGGACCTTCGTTCCTTTTTGAAGGCGTCCCTGAATTTCATCGCGATCAAACCTCTTTTTGCAGCTCAAACAGGCGACATGCATTGCTGTCCCGTGAAGTTCGATAATCTTTTCTTCCGAATTTCCTGCTTTATGGTGGAGGCCGTCAATATTCTGGGTGATGACACAGTCGAGCTTGCCCAGCCTCTCCAGTTCAGCAATGGCGAAGTGAGCCGGATTAGGTTGAGCCTTCTTCATTGGCCCATACATTTCGGTGGCCATCTGCCAGTACTTCTCCTTTGAGGCTTCGCTGGAAATAAATTTTTGAAAATAGAAATCCTCCGGATCGTATCGATCCCAGACCCCGCCAGGACTGCGAAAATCAGGAATCCCTGACTCCGTGCTGAGGCCCGCTCCACCAAAGACAACAACCCTCTTAGATGAGAGGATCAATCGGGCCACTTCTTCAAGCTGTTTCATCATAAGGCATACCTCTGGGGACATCTATTGAATTACCAAATTCCCTGCCTACCGCAGGCAGGCAAGCGCCAATCATCAAATAATAACCAAAATCCCAACAACCAAATAACCCCTCACCCCTTCCCTCTCCCCTCAGGGGAGAGGATAAAGGTGAGGGGGCGCTTGGTCATTGATTATTGGAATTTATATTTTCTATATCACACGCCCCCCCTGACTTGCAAGGCAAAGATGGCATATGATAAACTTCTAATATGCGATGCAATTTGATCAAACAGGGATATCCCCAGGGGAACTGCTTTGTTGAGGTGGAGGGTGGAAAATCCCTGGCCTGCGAGGCGACGCTCAAAGAATCGGACAGAGGATTGCTCCGGTTGATCTCTGCCGCCCATCTTTCCCGCCCGGAAAACTATCTCTCCATCTATCAGTCAGGATGTAACTTTTCCTGCCGGAAATGCCATTCCTGGACTTTTACCAAAAAAGCCAAAGGGGAATGGTGGTCGCCTGCGGATGTGTTGAAGGCCTGTAAAGAGTATGAAAAAGGAGTGACGATTCGGGAACCCAGGAAGAGGGCCACCGCTTTTCATGCCCATGAGTCCTGTCGCTGTTGCGGCGCCTGTGTCATGCATGGAAAACGATCCTCTCTCTGTCCCAGGGTGATCCAGAAAAAGGATATTGTTTTAAGCCCTCAGGGATGGGGCCCTGCTCGGGATATTGTCGCCTTTACCGGAGGAGACCTTACCTGTTGTCCGGAATTTTATGTCGAATGTGCAAGACTGATTAAGTCGGAGACCAGCCTCCGGATACTGATTGAGACCAATGGGTACGGGCTTACCCCCCAGAACCTCGACGCCCTCAAGGAAGCAGGGGTGGGCTCCTTCTGGCTCGATATCAAGGCCTACGATGGAACAGACCACAAATGGTTGACGGGCTGCTTCAACCGAAATATCCTTAAACTTCCGGAAGAGATCGTTAAAAGAGGTTTTGTTCTGGAGGCGCTCTCCCTCTATATCCCCAACTTGGTGGAGACACCCCAGTTGAAGAAGATCGCCCGGCTGCTCTTTGATGTCGATCCTGAAATTCCCTTTACGATTCTTGCCTTCTTCCCGGAGCATCAGATGAAGCAATACAAAAGCCCGAAGGTCTCGGATATGATCTCAGCGTATAACGAGGTCAAAGCCGTGGGCCTGGTCAATGTGAGATTGGGAAATACGGGGATTTTTACCTCATCTGAAGAGGAGTATCACCTTCTGAAGGAGCAGGTGGGGGCGGGGAATTATTAAACCATCAATGCAAAATGGCCAATGTAAAGTTAGCAATGGAAAATATAGAGATTTCTGAAAAAATCCAGAAATCTTTGATTACATCGATTAGGGACCGATTACACAGATTAGAAATGCAGAGAGCGTAAAGTAGTTTTTCAGAGCTCTCATATAGGTTGGAAAACGGGGAAGAAGATGGAATGGTGAAAGACTGGGATAATGGGTTAGAACCCAACATTCCAATATTCCACCCAAATCCCGATTTAGAAATTTACCGTCCACCGTAAATCCCCTCCCCTGGCGGG
>Ga0208733_100728_pt1 | contig 12500 bp, 9 predicted proteins | sample SubbioR11Jul_8B1_FD_184816 | JGI IMG/M metagenome (GOLD analysis project Ga0208733, IMG submission 184816) | Serpentinite rock and fluid subsurface biosphere microbial communities from McLaughlin Reserve, California, USA - CR11Jul_8B1 (SPAdes) | ecosystem: Environmental > Terrestrial > Deep... | reverse complement strand
ATTCGGTTACCATGCCGATCAGTTTGCCCTTCTTGTCAACAACAGGATAGCGACGAACTTTATCTTTGCGCATTCTCGCCAGGGCGTCTTGAACCGGAACATCCGGTGTAATGGTCAATACTGGAGTTGACATCCGTTCACCAACTAGCATGGGTTATTCCTCCTCGACAAAAGCAAAGGATGCGGTCTTAATTGTCTCTATTGTATAGGTATCCCTGCTAATAAACAAGTAAACCCAAACGGTGAATAACAATTTGGTAGTTTATTAGGATTAGCGAAATTTATTTATAATATTTTTAGAATTTATTGACTTCTACAAGTTCCTTTTGTACAATCAATTTGGAGTTAAAAAGTAATCTTAGTCTAATTATAGTTTCATTACCATTCTTATAGGCATCATCGCGAGGCCTTTAATTTTGTTGTAAATAAACCTGAATGTCTCAGCGAGCTATTTACGAAACCGGCGGAATTTACTGGTTTCCCTAAGCCATAATCCAAACACAAACCTCACACGGAAAAAGTAGGGTTATGGAAAGGCGCACCGGAAACGACCAGAGGATTTATGCGGTCATCAACCATTACACAAAAAAATCTGGGTCTTGATGAAAGTCAGAAAAAAGTATCCTGGCGGTTTTTACCACCAGGGTTTGAATGGCACATCTTTGCGGCTGCTTTACTCCTTGTTGATGCAATAAATATTGGATTAGCACTCCGATTTGCCTACTTTGTCCGGTTTGAACTGCCTCTGCCGTTATTCGATCCATTGGGCGTAAGCTCGATCGATCACTACCAGGGGTTAGTTGTATATATTGTTCCAATTTGGTTGGTAATCTTCCTTCTAAGGGGCATGTACCATCGGACGATTTTAATGGGTGGTATCCACGAATATCATCATCTGTTTTGGTCGACCACATTGGCTCTGATTGTGATTATTTCGGTCGGATTTTTTGAACCTGGATTTTTCTTTGCCCGCGGTTGGATTCTCATTGCATGGCTGTCGACTTTCCTTTTTACTGCACTTGGTCGTTTTATTTTGCGCCGGGTTGGTTATTACTTACGAACCCGAGGTTTTTTTCTCTCCAATGCAATTATTGTTGGCTATAACGATGAGGCTGCCACCATGGCTGAGCAGTTAGCTTATGCTCGAAACTCCGGGCTAGCCCTGATGGGGTTTGTCGATAACCATCTGGTACCGGGTAAGCCGGTGATCAAGGGGTTTTCCTGCCTGGGTGGGTTGGATTCTCTTGGAGAAATCGTCAGGTCAAAAAAAGTAGAAGAAATCATTTTAACCTCCAGTGCATTAACTCGCGAAGAGATTCTGGCCATCTTTGAGGAACATGGTATTTCTAATGGAGCAAAATTGCGGTTATCTTCTGGACTATACGAAATTATTACCACTGGCCTGCGGGTGCGCGAGTACGCCTGGGTTCCTCTGGTTGAAATAAATAAAGTCCGTTTAACCGGTGCTGACCGAATCTTAAAAACGATTCTTGATTACGGCCTGACAATCCCGGCTGTCCTTGTACTTTTGCCCATTTTTTTGACAATTTCGGCTTTCATCAAACTTAATTCCCCTGGACCGATCATTCACCGCCGGCGGGTTTTGGGAGTAAACGGGAAAGAGTTCGACGCTTTCAAGTTCCGCACAATGCACATCAATGGAGATGAACTTCTCACTCGGTTTCCGGATAAATTGGCCGAGTTAGCCCGAACGCATAAAATCAAAGAGGACCCTCGCGTAACCGCTGCTGGGCATTTCTTACGGAAAACTAGCTTGGACGAATTACCACAACTCTTCAACGTCCTGCGCAACGAAATGTCCCTGGTTGGTCCTCGGATGATATCCCCCGAAGAAATTGGCGAGTATACCAAATGGGGCATCAATTTATTGACGGTTAAACCTGGTATCACAGGTAAATGGCAGGTCTCTGGGCGGTCGGATGTAACCTACCAGGAACGTGTACGTCTGGATATGTATTACATCCGTAATTGGAATATTTGGTTGGATCTTCAATTACTTCTCCAAACGATCCCGGCAGTCATTTTTCGTCGTGGGGCTTATTGAAACACACATTAGATGACGAAAGGAATTAAGCGATGAAAATTTTAGTGACCGGTGGAGCTGGTTTTATTGGATCAACAGTTGTGGATGCCTATGTCCAGCACGGTCACCAGGTCGTTGTGGTCGACAATCTGGTGACTGGTAGGTTTAGCAACCTAAACCCAGCAGTCACATTTTATCAATTAGACATTCGTAGTTCCAATCTGCCACAAATTTTTGAAAAAGAACAGCCAGAGGTGGTTAATCATCACGCTGCCCAAATGGATGTCCGCCGCTCCGTTTCCGATCCGCTTTACGACGCCGATGTCAATGTTAAGGGGTCACTAAATTTGTTGGAGTGCGCCCGTAAATACGATGTCAAGCAACTCATTTATAGCTCATCCGGTGGAACGGTGTACGGTGAGCCTGAATATCTGCCCTGTGATGAGAACCACCCCATTCGTCCGATTTGTCCATATGGCGGGACAAAATATATGATGGAGTTATATTTATATATTTACCGCGAAATGTACGGGCTCAATTATGTTGTCTTCCGGTATCCCAATGTTTATGGTCCTCGCCAGGATCCGAAAGGCGAAGCAGGTGTGGTCGCTATTTTTACTGGGCAGATGTCCCGCGGTGAGCAAGTTGTCATTCATGGAGATGGCGAGCAAGAACGCGATTTCGTCTATGTAGAAGATTGTGCGCGAGCAAATGTATTGGCCTTGGCGAACCGAAAAGGGGGACGTGTGTATAACTTAGGCGCGGGCGAACCGACCTCAATTAACCAAATTTTTGCGACCTTAAAAACCATCACCCATTACCAAAAGGAGCCGGTTTATGCTCCTGCCCGGCTTGGAGAAACACGCCGGATTTACCTGGATGCTGCCAAAGCAGAACTTGAGCTTGGATGGAAACCCGCTGTCAAATTAAACGAAGGGATGGAAAAATCGGTGTCCTACTATAAAACCATGGAGCTTTCAATTTGATTATCATCCAAACTCCCTTACGGATCAGTTTCTTTGGTGGGGGGACGGATTTCCCTTCCTTTTATATGGAGGAAGGTGGGTGTGTATTAAGTTCGGCGATCGATAAATATATTTTTGTGACTATTAAGCAGCGTTTCGATGACAAAATGCGGGTTGGATATACTCGCACCGAAATGGTCGACACCATTGATGATCTTCAGCATGAGTTAATTCGTGAAGCCTTTCGCAAAGTTGGTATTTCCAAAAGGATTGAAATAACCACCATGGGCGATATTCCTTCCGGGTCCGGGTTAGGTTCATCCAGCTCGGTTACGGTTGGATCGCTGCACGCGATGCATGCATATCTAAATCATTCGGTATCCACCGAACAGTTAGCCCGAGAAGCATGTGAAATTGAGATTGATGTATTAAAAAAACCGATCGGTATTCAAGATCAATACATCGCTGCTTATGGCGGACTGCGTTTCTTTGAGTTTTCCACCAGCGGCCAAGTTTGCAACGATCAAATCGACTTGGACCCAGCCGTGCAAACCCGCTTGAATGAAAACCTGCTCTTATTCTTTACCGGAATCACCCGCCAAGCAGATAGCATCCTGACCGAACAAAAGGAGAATATTCACGCCCGGAAAGAATACTTGTGCCAGTTGAAAGATATGGCTTTAAATGGACGGGATGAACTCTTACGAGGTAATGTCGATTCGATTGGTGAAATGTTACATGAAAGCTGGCAGATTAAGAAACAATTAGCGAGTGGAATATCGAATGGGGTGATCGAGGCGATGTATAACTCTGCCCGTACGGCCGGCGCTATCGGCGGAAAAATAACCGGTGCCGGTGGCGGTGGCTTTTTGTTGTTGTACTGCCCCTATGAAAAACGAGAAAATGTGCGCCTTGCGTTGAGCAATCTGCGTGAGATACCGATCCGGCTTGAACCAGATGGTTCAAAAGTCATCCTTAACTATCGTCGTTAGACTAATTTATCCCACCTTAACGGGTGAATAGTTTGGAGGAACGCCCAATGTTGAACAATCTTAATCATTATCTGATGAACTTGCGGAATACCCTTACGGGTTTACCAATAGAAAAAATCGACCAGGTTGTGCAATTATTGCATTATACCCGTCTGAATAATCGCCAGGTCTTTATCATGGGGAATGGGGGTAGTGCTTCTACGGCATCCCACTTTGTTTGTGATTTAGCAAAGAACACTGCCTATCCAGAACTATCAGGATTTAAGGTGATTGGTTTGACGGATAATATGGCAATATTTTCCGCGCTGGGAAACGACCATGGCTACGACAATGTTTTTGTTGACCAACTGAAGAATTTCGTGCAATCGAATGATGTCGTCATCGGAATCTCGGCGAGTGGGAATTCGAAAAATGTGATCCGCGCGATTGACCTTGCTAATGAAATTGGCGCGTACACCATTGGAATGACCGGAAACGATGGCGGAAAACTTGGCAGCATCGTTCAACTTGAAGTGCGTGTACCTTCGACCAATGTCCAACACATTGAGGATATTCACCTTGCGCTTGAACATATGATTTGTTCCGCTTTGATTCATCTGGCTGAAGTAACCGTGGCGAGTCGCTCCCAACCGATCAAAGCGCCAGCGGAACTTCCGCGCTCCTTGGTCGATACTCTGTTTGATAATGCCTTCAGTACACCAGCTCCGCTCGTTGAGGAACCAGGTGCAAACCCTTACCCAAAAAACAACCCTCCTGAGGAGTCTGGGGAAAATAACTTGGGTTATATGCTGCAAATAGCCCTCTGCAGCACGGGTGCTAGTAGCGGGACTTTGATCCTTGTGGATCAGAATGGTGATGTGGTCGCTGGTGCGATTGTTCGTGATGGAGAAGTCACCTCCCCGCCAGTAGAGCAATTAGCCGAAATCAGCCAACACGGTTTGGCTGGGTGGGTTGTCAAAAACCGCACTCCAGCTTTAGTGGACAACACTGTAAAAGATGAGCGCTGGTTTCAGCGTCCATGGGAGAACGGCAATAACCAATCGCGGTCAGCGGTTAGCGTGCCGTTGGCCGTATCGGGACGGGTGCTAGGGTCCATTACCCTCGTACATCCTCAAGGCAACCAATTCACTCAAGAAGATCTGGAGTACGTCACCAAAATGACGACTTCATTGACACCTTCGATTTTGGCAGCAGCCCATTTGATCTGAGGACGGTAGTAAGAAACCGCCCAGACAAACTTGAAAAGGAGTTAAACGGCGGTAAAAACTAAAAAACTGGATAGGCTGGGTGCGCGGAAACCCACTCGCTTTTCCAGGGTCATAGGAAAAAATACTTTCGAATTTATGTCGAAATGGCGGAGCACGCATCATCGTTTTTATTTGAGCCAAAACAAACCCTAATGATAGAAACCACCCACCCAAAAGAAAATCGACCTTCGGGTATGAAAACCCTCGGTCTTTATCTTAAACGCCAAGCGGCCAATCCTGGCAGGTACCTATTGGAGCAGCTTTTGTTCCTCCTTATCGGGTGGGTGCCGACGATTATTGGCATTGGAATACGAGCTGTGGTATACCGGTTGATTTTAAAAATGGATGGTTGGGCAGCGATAGAAAGCGGAGTCCGGCTTCGTTATGCCAGTTTAATCCGCTTGGCACACGGGGCTTACCTGGACCATGGTGCATACCTGCACGCCTGCCCCAATGGGATCGAGATTGGTAAGAATAGCATCGTCATGCACGGCGCTGTACTGCATGTGTACAACTTCCGAGGAATGCCGCATTCGAAGATCAAGATCGGTTGCGACAGTCTGATTGGTGAATATAGCGTCATACGCGGTCAAGGGGGTGTGTCCATCGGTGATCGGGTATATACATCACCCTTTACCCAAGTCATCGCGGTCAACCATGTCTTCGCTGACCCACAACGCTCATTTGTCGACCAGGGCATTACTGCAGAAGGAATTGTGATTGAGGACGATGTTTGGTTGGGGGCCGGGGCAATCATCACCGATGGCGTGCGGGTTGGTAAGGGTGCGGTTGTAGCGGCCGGGGCTGTTGTAGTCGATGATGTACCTGCCCATACGATTGTAGGTGGTATACCCGCTCGAGTCATTCGTAAAATCGACAAGGAAACTCCTCCTCGCGATCAAAATCGGACAGTTTTTTATTAAAAAGAGGTTAATGTGTGCACTTTATCGGTCATTATTCCTGCATATAACGAAGAGCAAGGTATTTCTCAGATTATGGAACGTGTCCTGGCTGTGCGAAACGATCTGAGAGAGGTTGGCGTTGATCGTCTTGAACTACTCGTTGTCGATGATGGATCGCGTGACCGGACAGCCGAAATCGCCCATCAGATCGCCGGCAACAACCAGGATGTTAAAGTTGTGACCCATTCCATTAATAAAGGATATGGTGGTGCTCTCAAAACTGGTTTTTCTAAGGCCAGTGGTGAATTGATCGGTTTCTTGGATGCCGATGGCACCTATCCACCGGAATATTTCCCCCTTCTGTGTAAAGAAGTACTGAAAAATGGCACCGAACTCGTGATTGGCTCACGGATGGCCGGGGCTGATAGCCAGATGCCGGTTACGCGCCGGGTAGGGAATGTTTTTTTTGCAGGTTTACTTACCCTTTTGGGTTGGCAGCGAATCACCGACAGCGCAAGTGGGATGCGTGTTTTTCGCCGCGAAGTGCTCTCGGCGATCTATCCCCTTCCCAATGGGCTTAACCTAACCCCGGTGATGAGTACCCGCGCTGTCCATGAAGGAATCCGCATGGCTGAAGTGGCCATCCCTTATAGCGAGCGGGTCGGGCGTTCTAAATTAAGCGTCATCCACGACGGCCTTTTGTTTCTTCAATCGATGGTTTGGACGGTGATGGCCTATAATCCTGTCCGAGTCCTCGGCCTACTCGGGTTGGTGGGCATTGGCGCGGCTTTCTTGATCACACTTGGATTAATTATTTCCCGCCTAAGTGGTGTAATGACCATTAGCCCTTGGGGTGTGGTGGCATTATTTGCTGCCCTCGTTTTTGCAGTCGGGGGTATTTCTTTATTCTCCCTTGGGGCCACCTCCAATTATCTGGTCTCCCTCTTTTATAAACAAACGGTCCGGCAGGGATTGTTTGGCAGGCCTATTTTCTTTAAGTCGGTGGAGACCCGGTTTGGCCTCATCGGCAGCCTGGTATTGTTCGTTGGTATGGTCATAGGGATCGTAAGCTTGCTCTTAGGTATTAATGGCTGGGATATTGACCGCATTTGGTTGTATTTACTAGGTAGTGCTATGCTCATATTGGTAGGGTTACAAATGATCCTATATTGGGCTTTGATGCGCGTTTTGGAAGACCTCAGCCAGAGAGAACAACTGATCAATAAAGATCTTGCCGCATTCTAAAATAACCTTTTTATAGGTATGCGAGGATAAAATGAACCAACAAAATCAACAAGAACGGAAATTTAAAAACCTTGGTGCGCACCGATTGCCATCATTAAAAATGGCAAACTTTCCTAATGCTGACCAAATCGTCCGTGAAGGGTTGCTCCAAACCCATCGTAACCCCGAAGCGGTAGATGTTTTACTCGTAAACCCCCCCACCCCGGATGGCGGGTTGTGGATTCGTACCCAACACAGAGTTGGACGCCGAACACGCGAAAACATGGTCTGGCCGCAAGTGTCTTTAGCTCAGATGGCAGCCTTGTTAGTGCCGACATACAAAGTCAAGATCATCGATGCCAACGCAGATCGTACTGGCTGGGTTGAATTTGCGAACCTGATTTCAAAATATCAGCCAAAATACTACCTGACCCAAATGACAGCCCCCACCCTGGAAAATGACATGTATGGTATTTTCCTCGCCAAAGCACGAGGGGCCAAGACCATTGCTTTCGGAACCCATATCACCCCCGTTCCGGTTGAGACGATGCGACCGTACCCGGCATTGGATTTTGGGTTGGTCGGTGAACCTGATCTGGCGCTGCGTGATCTGATCGACCACCTGGAGGGTAAACTGAATGACCGCCCACCGGTGGTGCAAAAATTAATCGCTGAGCACGATCCGGAGTACCGGCCTGCCCTAAACGAAGACGGGAGTGTGAATCTCCACGAAATTAAAGGGTTGGCCTGGCGCAAAGGCGAGGAGATCATTTTAAATAAAACTCGCCCATTTATTAAGGATCTGGACGACTTACCTGTACCACTACACGAAATGCTGCCCTACAAAAAGTACATTATGCCGTTAATGAAAGGGCCGTTCACTTTCATTGTCTCCAGTCGTGGTTGTACCGCTGGTTGCATCTATTGTATCAAGCATGTCACCTACCAATACAGTGTTCGGTTACGCTCCCCAGAAAAAGTCCTCGAGGAGTTGTGGGTGCTTAAAAAACTTGGGATCAACAATGTCAACATGTATGCCGATCTCTTTACGGCTAATCGTGAACAAGTGATGGGTATTTGCAAAGTGATGATCGAATCCGGCATCCATATGAAATGGACGTGCAACAGCCGGGTGGACTATGTGGATGAAGAGATGCTGCAAATGATGGCAAAAGCCGGCTGCTTCCTAATGACTTGGGGAATCGAAAGCGGCTCCGAGCAAGTGTTGCGGCATGCCCGCAAGGGTGCCTATCCAGAAGTTGCCATGCAGTCTCTCACCTGGGCAAGAAAAGCTGGGATCAAAAACTGGGGTTACTTTATCATTGGGTTACCAACAGAGACGGAAGAAACCATTCGCCAGACCATGGAGTTTTCCAAGAAATTACCCCTTGATATTGCCCTCTTCCATGTGGCTGCCCCCTACCCTGGAACCCCCTTCTTTTTCGAGGTGGTTCGAGAAGGCTGGTTTAGGAAAGGGACTCGTTGGGAGCAAGTAGACATGGATAAAGGTACAGTTTTGGATTACCCCGGCTTGTCAGCCGAACAGCTTCTGTACTGGCAAAAACGCGCATTTCGAGAATGGGCGTTGCGACCTGGCCCGATTATGACCTATTTGAAAATGTTGTTTTCCGATTTCTCGACGATGAAAACAGCGATCAGCGTAGGCTTACAACACTTCCAATGGCAATCGGGTGGCGCTGATTCTTAAATAAACCATATCCATCATGAAGTCAATTAACCCCATCCTTATTCTTTTCATCGCATTGACCACTCTGCTAGGCAATTTTCCCGGCCGAGTTAAGGCGCAAGCTAGCCAGGAAGGCTGGCAGCTGCCCGTCAACTTATCCAATTCTGGAGGTGTCGCCAACCCGAACATTGTGGTCGATTCGAACGGGATTGCCCATGCGTTCTGGGAGGACTTGTACGCGGACATGGTGTATTCGCGTAATTCGGGTGAAGGTTGGTCCGAGCCAGTGCATTTCGACCTGCCGTTTAATAATACAAATTACCTTTTGCTCGCAGATTGGAGAGGTCGTCTGTACGCGTTTTGGATCGACAGTGAGCAGAACTTCGCTTACAGTAGAGTTACAGCATCGAATGCAGATAACCAAAACTCGTGGGAGCCGGCGGTACAGCTCGCCTCGGAGGTCGTTGGCTTCGATGTTTCTGTAGATGCGAACAGCAAAGTCCATGCAGTTTTTGTCCTAGCTGCCAGCGGAGAAAACATTGCTGGAGTGTATACTTTATCCACATTTCAGGACACATCCACGTTTTCCACACCAAGGCTGCTGTACGCCTCAAGGTACTATCGCACCTTACTGCCGCCACCAGGGACAGAACTACCTCCTGGGACGATGGCTGGGCAATTGCCCGCGGTTTCAGTTTCTGCCCGTGCAGTTGGCGACTCATCTGTCGTTTTGGTAGGATGGGATGATGCCGCCCTTAAACGTAGTTTTTATGCCCGCTCTGTGGACGGGGGAGAAAATTTTAGCGAACCTGTGCTGCTGGATGGTCCAGAGACCCTGCCCTCCTATCTTGTGCCGCAAAATGTTAAAATTCACTACGACGATAATGGCCTGCTGGTTTTATGGGAACGCAGCGACCCGCTTGGAGCAAGTTGCTCACAGCGTTACATTTTCTCGCCGGATGGCGGAGAAACCTGGACCCATGAAGGCGAACTATGGAATGATTTTAATGTCTGCCCCGAAAAATTACGATTTCTAAGTACGGGTAGACCTTCTTTGGTGTTTGCCCTTATTCAAGGCCAGGTGTTTCTAACAGCCTTTATAGAAGGGCAATGGAGTAGAGTACACAACCAAATTGAGTTAAGTGATCTGAATAACCCCCAAACCAGAGAAATAATCGATTTGAATTGCCAACAGGCTGCTTTGCGGGGTGATGAATTGTTCGTCATCGGTTGCGATTCGCGGTCCGGAGGTGATGTGTGGACGATTTCACGCTTTTTAGGTTCCATAAGCTCATGGTTTGAACCACGATCTAACTGGCTGCACCCGGTTACGATTCCAGCCGGATCGGACGTTATTCGTAATCTACAGGTGGTGGTTGGTACCAACGCCATGACCTATGCAATGTGGATGGGCGTAGAGGCGGAACTTACCACAGATGAGATTCCAGGGTTGCAGGTTGCGTCCTGGAAAGGTGAAGGATTAGCCCTCGGACCGTTCGAAATCCACAAAATACGCAACGGCTTTCCAGATCGGCTCGACTCGGTGTACTTGCCAGCCGCAAACCGAATCGTATCCGTTTGGCAAGCTGGTCAGGTGGGGGAAGTGTATTCGAGTTGGTCAAGTGCCAGTGATGCAATCAATCGGACCAATTGGTCTAGCCCCGAATTGATCCACCAAAGTGACCCGCAGAGCTTTTTCCCAACCTTATTGGCAGGGAACGGTAGTCAAATGGAAATTGTTTATGCCATTCCGTTCAATGAAAAACGCGGAGTTTACCTCTCTAAATCGGCAGATAGCGGCCAGACCTGGGAGGGTGGGCGCCAGATCGCATCAGGCTCCGCATTAGGTTGTCAGGGAATTCAAGATCCGCAGGCCAGCAAATATGAAGAATCCATCCATGTGTTGTTTACCTGCACTACTTTACCAGGCGGAATTGGCCCACTAGCCTTGTACTATCTGCGCACTACCGATGGTGGGCAAACCTGGTCGCCTATCCAATTGGTTGCTGAACAACGCGTGACCTGGAGTAAGATCATCGTGATCCATGAGAACTTGCTTTACCGGGTATGGAAAGAAACCCAGCCTGAAAATGACCGCTTTTCTTTCTCTATTTCTACAGATAACGGGTCAAGTTGGAGTGCACCGGCGAATTTCTTTACATCAGAAGTCGAATTGAACCAACTCGATCTAGTGGCTGATCCTGCGGGTGGTTTACACCTTCTGACTGCTTTTCAGACTCTTGAGAATGAACCACCCCGGCTTGAATATCTGTTCTGGAACGGAACAATTTGGGAGCGGGGTCAGAGCTTTGAATTTGACCACAGGTCAGCCAGTTCGATTACCGCGTTGTCAGCAGGTATTTTGAATAACGAGACTCTGATGGTTGTGTTGGCTGGTCGGGTGCGCAACGAAATCACCGCGATGAGCGAAAGCCGTATCTTTTTCACCTCCCTGCCGGTCGAGATCGACGCACAACCTATAGAGATTATTGTCCCGGAGGTAACCCCAACTATCGAAATTGCCCCAACCGATGAAATTATCGTTGAGCCGACTGAAAACCTGGAATTCTCACGCCAGCCAGGAGGTGGTGGGGTGCCCCCCTGGACCGGAATCGTTGCTGGTGGTGCTTTGGCTGTCATCCTCATTGCGGGTGTGATGGTATATACCCGCTTTATTCGGAAACCAGAAAAATAAGGGTTGCTTTTCAAAACTTAAATAGGAGTTATAAATCGATGATCGAAGAACAAATTCGCCATTATATCGCCGAAAACATCCTTTTTAGCGGAAATGGGTACCCTCACAGCGATGATACTTCCTTTCTCGAAAATGGCGTTGTCGATTCCATGAATGTCATGGAGTTGGTGGCCTTCGTCGAGGAAACCTATCATACGAGGGTCGAGGATAATGAGATCGTCCCATCCAACTTTGACTCTGTTACCAATCTTGCGAATTACCTTCGTCGTAAGGGTATCTGATGATGGCTGAAGTTGCCCTTGTGCACGAATTCCTGGAACGAAACGCTGAACGGCTGCCAGAAAAAATTGCTCTGGTCTGCGATGGCCAACGGTTGTCGTACGCAGAAATTGAGACAAAAGCCAACCGCCTGGCGAATGCATTAAATTTCTTGGGAGTTCAGCGTGGCGACCGGGTAGCGTTATTTTTACCCAACAGCACCGAATTGGTCATCGCCATTTTTGCAACCCTTAAAGCGGGGGGGGTGTTCGTAGTTATTAACCACAGCACCAAACCGGATAAGGTTGCCTATATTCTTAATAATTGCCAGGCCAGCGCATTCTTTACCTGGCCGGCTCAAACCGCACTAGCAGCCGATTTGTTGGCTGGAATCCAATCCTTAAAAGTGGCTGTAATCTCGGGATCCCCATTAGGGATTACAGAGTCGGACAAAGTATACTCTTTCGAACAGCTCTTGGCGCAGCA
>Ga0208733_100727_pt1 | contig 12521 bp, 10 predicted proteins | sample SubbioR11Jul_8B1_FD_184816 | JGI IMG/M metagenome (GOLD analysis project Ga0208733, IMG submission 184816) | Serpentinite rock and fluid subsurface biosphere microbial communities from McLaughlin Reserve, California, USA - CR11Jul_8B1 (SPAdes) | ecosystem: Environmental > Terrestrial > Deep... | reverse complement strand
CAGCGAGGACGGGATTTTCGAGGTCTCGGGCCGCGGCGAGCTGCACCTGACGATTTTGCTGGAAAACATGCGCCGCGAAGGCTACGAGCTGGCGGTGAGCAAGCCGCGCGTGGTGTTTCGCGACGTGGGCGGCGAGCGCCACGAGCCGATCGAGCTGGTCACGGCCGACATCGAAGAGCAGCACCAGGGCGGCGTGATGCAGGCGCTGGGCGAGCGCAAGGGCGATCTGGTGAACATGGAGCCCGACGGGCGCGGCCGTGTGCGGCTCGAATACCGCATCCCGGCGCGCGGCCTGATCGGCTTTAGCAACGAATTTTTGAACCTCACGCGCGGCTCGGGCCTGATCAGCAACATTTTCGACGGCTACGAGCCGCACCGGGGCGAGATCGCCAGCCGCAAAAACGGCGTGCTCATCAGCATGGACGACGGCGAGATCTTCACCTACGCGCTGGGCAAGCTCGACGACCGCGGGCGCATGTTCGTGCGCCCCAACGACCCGGTCTATGAGGGCATGATCGTGGGCATCCACAGCCGCGACAACGACCTGATCGTCAACGCCACGCGCACCAAGCAGCTCACCAACTTTCGCGTCAGCGGCAAGGAAGACGCGATCAAGATCACGCCACCGATCGAGCTCACGCTCGAGTACGGAGTCGAGTTCATCGAAGACGACGAGCTGGTCGAAATCACCCCCAAGAGCATCCGCCTGCGCAAGCGCTTCCTCAAAGAGCACGAGCGCAAACGCGCCAGCCGCGAGAGCTGAGCAGCGGCCGGGCCGGGCAGGATCGGGCCCGGTCTGGGTCCGGGCCAGGGCTGAGGCCTCTATGCCGTGGGGCCATGGGTGGACGTGGGCGGTCCTAGGTGGCCGCCCCCCCAACTCCTACAATAGCCGCACCTCACTACCCGCCTAGCGCATGACCCACGCCTCCCCATTCCCCGCCAGCGCCTTCAAGGCCTACGACATACGCGGCGTCGTCCCCGATGCGCTTAACCCTGCTTTTGCCACCGCGCTCGGGCGCGCTTTTGGGGCGCGCGCGCTGGCGCTGGGCGAGCGCACGGTGGCGGTGGGGCGCGATGGCCGACGCAGCAGCCCGGAGCTGGCGGCGGCGCTGACCGAGGGCCTGCGCCAGGCCGGGGTGGCGGTGCTCGACATCGGTCTGTCCACCACGCCCATGCTCTACTACGCTGCGCACACGCGCTGCCGCAGCGGCATCCAGGTCACGGGCAGCCACAACCCCAAGCAGCACAACGGCTTCAAGATGGTGCTGGCCGGGCGCGCGATTTATGGCGACGACATCCTTGCGCTGCGGCGGGCGATGGAGGCCGATGCGGCTGATGCAGCCCCCGCCGCCTCCGCGCCCTTGGCCGCGCTGCAGCGCATCGACGTGCTGCCCGACTACGTGGCGCGCATCGTCGCCGACGTGAAGCTGGCGCGGCCGCTCAAAATCGTGATCGACAGCGGCAACGGCGTGGCCGGGGCCAGCGCGCCGGGCCTGTTTCGCGCCCTCGGCTGCGAGGTGATCGAGCTCTACAGCGAAGTCGATGGGGATTTCCCCAACCACCACCCAGACCCTTCCAAACCCGAGAACCTGCGCGACCTGATCGAGGCCGTGCAGCGCAGCGGGGCCGAACTCGGGCTGGCCTTCGACGGCGATGGCGACCGGCTCGGCATCGTCACCCCGAGCGGGCAAAACATCTACCCGGATCGGCAGATGCTGCTCTTTGCCCAAGACGTGCTCGCGCGCGTGCCCGGCGGCACCATCGTCTATGACGTGAAATGCAGCCAGCGCCTGGCCCCGGCGATACGCGCTGCGGGCGGCGTGCCGCTGATGTACAAGACCGGCCACTCGCTCATCAAGGCCAAGATGAAGGAAGTGGGCTCGCCCTTGGGCGGCGAGATGAGCGGCCACATTTTTTTCCAGGAGCGCTGGTTTGGCTTCGACGACGGCAGCTACGCCGGGGCGCGGCTGCTCGAAATCCTGAGCCGCTCGCCCAACGCCGGGGCGGTGCTGGAGGCGCTGCCGAGCAGCCACAGCACGCCCGAGCTCAACGTGGCCTGCGCCGAGGGCGAACCACACCGGCTGGTGGCCGAGTTGCAGGCACTGGCCGACTTTGCCGCACCGGCCCTGGTGAACACCATCGACGGCTTGCGCGTCGATTGGCCCGATGGCTTTGGCCTGATCCGTGCTTCCAACACCACCGCGGTGCTGGTGCTGCGCTTCGAGGGCCAGACGGCGGCGGCGCTGGCGCGCATCGAAGCCGAGCTGCTGGCGCTGCTGCGGCGCGTCAAGCCCGATGCCGCCGTGGGCGCGGCGGCGCACTAAAGGCCCCTTTTGCCTGACACCATGAGCACCCCCAGCCCAGACCCGGAAATCGTCGTCTTCAACCTCAAGCAGCGCTACACCGGGGTGTCGGCGACCGTGAACGCGCTCGTGCCGTTGCAGTTGCAGCAGTGGCCGCTGGCCTATTGCGGCACCCCGCTCTCCAACGGCGTGCCCGGGCTCACGCTCAAGCAGGCGATTGCGCTCTCGCGCCAGCCCGCGCCGGGGCGGCGCTTTCGCATCTGGCACGTGCGGCGCGACCCCGAAATGCTGGCCGGCCTGTGGGCGCGCGACGTGCTGCGCTTGCCGATCAAGCTGGTGTTTACCTCGGCGGCGCAGCACCGGCACGGCTGGTTTCCGCGCTGGCTCATTTCGCGCATGGACGCGGTCATTTCTACCACGCCCAAGGCCGCCAGTTTCGTTCCCAACACCACGGCCGTGGTGCCGCATGGCATCGACTTGCAGCGCTTCGCCCCGCCGCCCGACAAGCTAAACGCCTGGGCCGACTCCGGCTTGCCGGGGCGCTACGGTGTGGGCGTGTTTGGCCGGGTGCGGCCCGACAAGGGCACCGATGTGTTTATCGAGGCGATGATAGAGGCGCTGCCGCACCTGCCCGAAGTCACGGCCGTGATAGCCGGGCTGGCGCAGCCGCAGCACCAGGCCTACCAACGCGCGCTGCAAGCCAAGATCGACGCCGCTGGCCTGAGCCAGCGCATCGTGTTTCTGGGCGAGGTACCGGCTGCCGAGGTGCACCGCTGGTACCAGCGCTGCCTGCTGTGCGTGGCCTGCCCGCGCTACGAGCCTTTTGGCCTCACGCCCTTCGAGGCCGCGGCCACCGGCTGCGCGCTGGTGTGCTCGCGCACCGGCGCCTTCGAGGAACTGGTGCAGCCGGGCGTAAACGGTTATCTGGTCGATACCGGCGACGCCGCCGGCCTGGCGCAGGCGGTGCAGCTGGTGCTGCAGGACCCGCAGGCCGCGTTGCGGCTGGGGCAGGCGGCGCGCGAGCGCGTGCACAGCACCTTTACGCTAGCGCAAGAGGCGGCCGGAATAGCGCGCGTCTATCAGGGTTTGTTTGATGCGGCCTGAGGGCGCATGGCCCTTGAGCCCCGTCGAGCGCTGGGCGCTGGCCGTTTATGGTCTGCTGATGCGGCTGCTGCAGCCTTGGGTGCGCCGACGGCACCGGCGCCGGGGCCGCGCCGAACCGGGCTATTTGCAGCACATGGAACAGCGCTTTGGCCACTACCCGGGCTTGGCGCCTTCGAGCGGCTGGGTCTGGATACACGCCGTGTCGCTGGGCGAAACCCGCGCCGCCGCCTTGCTGCTGGCGGCGCTGCGCGAGCAGGTGCCAGGCATGCGCCTGCTGCTCACCCACGGCACCGCCACCGGCCGCGCAGAAGGGGCCAAGCTGCTGCGCCCGGGCGATCTGCAAGTCTGGCAACCGTGGGACACATCCGCCACGGTGCAGCGTTTTTTGCTGCACTTTAGGCCCGCGCTCGGGGTGTTGCTCGAAACCGAAGTCTGGCCGCACTGGGTGCAGGGCTGCCGCGCCCACGGTGTGCCGCTGCTGCTGGTGAATGCGCGCCTGAACCCCCAATCGCTGCGCGCCGCACAGCGCCTGCGCTGCCTGATGCGCCCGGCCTACGCCGGCCTGAGCGCCGTGCTGGCGCAAACCGAGGCCGACGCAGCGCGCCTGCGTGCCATCGGGGCGAATGCGGTGCAGGTGCTGGGCAACCTCAAGTTCGACCTCACGCCAGACCCGGCGCAGATCGAGCGCGGGCGGCGCTGGCGCGCGGCGCTGGGCGGGCGGCGCGTGCTCATGCTGGCCAGCAGCCGCGAGGGCGAAGAGGCGCTGTGGTTGCAGGCGCTGCGCCAGGCGCAGGACAGCCCCTTCGGCCCCGAGGCCCCGCTGTGGCTGCTGGTGCCGCGCCACCCGCAGCGCTTCGACGCCGTGGCCGCGCTGTTGCAGCAGGCGGATCTGAGCGTGTTTAGGCGCAGCCAGTGGCCCGCGGGCCTGGATGCCGCAGACGCCGTTGGGGCCGCTGGGGCCGCTGGGGCCGCCAATTCAGCCGCTGAGCCCGCCGAGATGGCAGCCGCCCCCGCCGCCGCCCGCAGCGCCCAGGTCTGGCTCGGCGACTCGCTGGGCGAAATGCACGCCTACTACGCCATGGCCGACCTGGCCTGGCTGGGCGGCAGCTTTTTGCCGTTGGGCGGACAAAACCTGATCGAGGCAGCCGCCTGCGGCTGCCCGGTGCTCATGGGGCCGCACACCTACAACTTCCACGACGCCGCCGAGCAGGCCCTGCACTGCGGCGCAGCGCGGCGCGTGCCCGATATGGCCGCCGCCTTGCCCGCCACCCGGCATTGGCTCGAAGACGCAGCCGCCCTGCAGCGCGCGCGCCAAGGCTGCGCCGCCTTGCTGCAGCAGGGCCAGGGTGCAGCGCAGCGCAGCGCCGCCTTGTTGCGCGCCGCGATGGCGCCCTAGACCAAGCTCCAGAAACAGGTTTACCGCTTACCGGTATTCGGTATAAAATGGCGCCTCATGATCCAGTCCTTCAAGTGTGGTGATACGCAGGCGCTTTTCGAGTCTGGCAAGACCAGACGTTTTGCCAACTTCAAGGAAGTCGCTGAGCGCAAGCTGACCCAGTTGGCTGCTGCAACTACACTGGAATTTCTGCGCTCACCGCCGGGCAACCACTTGGAAGCCTTGTCGGGGGACCGCAGCGGTCAGCACAGCATCCGGATCAACAAGCAATGGCGGCTGTGTTTTGTGTGGACCGCAGAAGGTCCGGCCGAGGTAGAGATCGTCGATTACCACTGATTTGATGCCATGGAGGGCCATATGATCAAGAACGGAATGCGGCCGGTGCACCCCGGCGAGGTTTTGCGTGAGGATTTTTTGAAGCCGCTGGGCATGAGCGCCCACGCACTTTCCAAGGCCCTGCATGTGCCGGCCGGGCGGGTCAATGACATCGTGCTGGAGCGGCGCGGCGTGACCCCAGATACCGCCCTGCGCCTAGCCCGCTTTTTCGGCGGCGATGCCCGGTCGTGGCTCAATCTGCAGCAGATGCACGACCTGAAGTTGGCCGAGCGGGCCATGGCCAGCCGGATTGAGGCAGAGATCGAGCCGATGGTGGCGCATTGAACGAGAAATCCGGAAAAATCCGGGGAAACTAGGACTGACCCTACGGTTTCTAGTCTGGCCGCAGGCTTGACCTGCCAAGGCGACAATTATTTTGACGTATGGGGACCGGCCGGTCCCATTCAGCCTCAGAATGCACCTACCGAACGCCCACCGGAGACACGCCATGAACGAGAGTTTGCTGTCGCAACGTCTGCTGGCCCTGTTCGCTGCCGCCGTCTTGCTGTTTAACTTTCCGCTCATCGCCTTGTGGGACAGCGAACTCAAGTGGTGGGGCATCCCGCTCTTTCCGCTGGCCATGTTCACGCTCTGGGCCGTGCTGATCGCGCTGCTGGCCTGGCTGATGGAGCGCAAGCCCGACTAAAGCAGCCACCCAGCCCCAACCCAAGCCTGCGCCGCACCGCCCCATGTCCCCGCTGCTTGTCATCACCGTTGCCACCGCCTACCTGCTGCTGCTGTTTGCCGTGGCCTTTTACGGCGACCGGCGCGCCGCCCAGGGGCGCTCGCTGATCGGCAACGCTTGGGTTTATGCGCTCTCGATGGCGGTCTATTGCACCGCCTGGACTTACTTTGGCAGCGTCGGGCGCGCCGCCACCGACGGGCTCTGGTTCCTGCCCATCTACCTCGGGCCGATGCTGGCCATGATTCTGGGCTGGATGGTGGTGCGCAAGATGATCCGCATCGCCAAGACCTACCGCATCACCTCGATCGCCGACTTCATCTCCAGCCGCTACGGCAAGAGCCCGCTGCTGGCCGGCGTCGTCACGCTGATCATGGTGGTGGGCATCGTGCCCTACATTGCGCTGCAGCTCAAGGGCATCGAGGTGGCTTATGCGGTGCTCACCACGCCGCTGGGGCAGCCCTTTCCAAGCCCCTACATCTGGTGGCAAGACAGCACCTTTTACCTCGCGCTGGCGCTGGCCGGTTTCACCATCGTCTTTGGCGCGCGCCAGCTCGACAGCAGCGAGCGCCACGAGGGCCTGGTGGCGGCGATTGCGCTCGAGTCGCTGGTCAAGTTGCTGGCCTTCATGGCGGTGGGGGTGTTCGTGAGCTTCGTGCTGTTCAACGGCGTGGGCGATATTTTTGCCCGCGCCGCCGCGGTGCCCGAAATGGCCGGCCTGCTCGAACTCGGCGACGACAGCCGCTTTGCCTACGCGCAGTGGTTCACGCTCACGGTGCTGGCGCTGCTCTCGGTGCTGCTGCTGCCGCGCCAGTTTCAGGTGATGGTGGTGGAAAACGTCGATGAGCGGCACCTCAAGCGCGCGGTCTGGGTGTTTCCGCTCTACCTGCTGCTGATCAACCTGTTCGTGCTGCCCATCGCCTTGGGCGGCATGCTGTATTTTGGCGCGCAGCCCGGCCTTGCGGTGCACCCCGAGACCTTCGTGCTGGCGCTGCCGTTGGCCGAGGGCTGGCTGTGGCTGGTGCTGCTGGCCTTTATCGGCGGCTTTTCCGCCGCCACCGGCATGGTGATCGTCGATGGCATTGCGGTCTCGACCATGATCAGCAACAACCTGGCCGCGCCGCTGCTGCTGCGCCTGCAAGGTTGGTTGCGGCAGCCGCTCGATTTCAAGCGCTGGCTGCTGCAAATCCGGCGCGCGGCCATCGTGCTCATCATGCTGTTGGGCTACCTCTACTACTACCTGGCGGGTGACGCCTACGCGCTGATGGGCATCGGGCTGATCAGCTTTGCCGCCGTGGCGCAGTTTGCCCCGGCGCTGTTTGGCGGCATGTACTGGAAGGGCGGCACCCGCGCCGGTGCGCTCAGCGGCCTGCTGCTGGGTTTTGGCCTGTGGTGCTACACCCTGATGCTGCCCTCGCTGGCCAAATCGGGCTGGCTCGACGACGGCTTTTTGTTGCACGGCCCTTGGGGCATTGCCTGGCTCAAGCCCGAGGCGCTGTTTGGACTGCAGGGGCTCGATCACCTCACGCACGCGGTGTTTTGGAGTTTGTTGCTCAACGTTGCGGCCTACGTGTTGGTCTCGCTCTGGCGCAGCCCCTCGGCGCAGGAGGCCAGCCAGGCGGTGCTGTTCGTCGATGTGTTCGAGCGCACCGCCGCCACGCAGCCGGTGTTTTGGCGCGGCCAGGCGCGGCTCGACGACCTGCTGCCGCTGGTGCCGCGCATCCTGGGCCCTGAGCGCGCCCAGGCCGCCTTGGCCGACTACGCGCGCCAGCGCGGTGTGGCCAGCGTGGCGCAGTTGCCGGCCGATGCGCAACTGGTGCAGCACGTGGAAACCCTGCTGGCGGGGGCCATCGGCAGCGCCTCGGCACACGCCATGGTGGCCTCGGTGGTGCAGGCCGATGCGCTCGATGTGGCCGACGTGCTCGGCATCCTGGAAGAATCGAACCGCTTGCGCCTGCATTCGCAGGAGCTGGAAGAAAAATCAAGTTCGTTGGAGCGCGCCACCACTGAGCTGCGCGCCGCCAACGAACAATTGCAAAGCCTGGACCGGCACCGCGACGAGTTCATGTCGGCCGTCACGCACGAGCTGCGCACCCCGCTGACGGCAATCCGCGCCTTCTCCGAGCTCATGCGCGACGACCCGGAACTGGACGCGGCGCAGCGCCAACAGTTTCTGGGCATCATCGTGGCCGAGACCGAGCGCCTCAGCCGCTTGGTGAACCAGGTGCTCGACATGGCCAAGATCGAGTCCGGCCACGCCGACTGGCAGCCCACCGAACTCGACTTGGCTGAGCTGTTGCGCCAGACCTGCCAGACCACCGCCGAGCTGCTGCGCGACAAGGGCACCGAGTTGCGCTTGCTGCTGCCCGAGCCGAGCGAGGCACCCATCTGGGTGCGCGCCGACCCCGACCGCCTCACGCAAGTGATGCTCAACTTGGTTTCCAACGCCGCCAAGTTTGTGCCCACACCGGGCGGGCGCATCGAGCTGCGCTTGCAGCGGCGCGGCGACTGCGCCGTCGTCACGGTGCAAGACAACGGCCCCGGCGTGCCGCTGGCCGACCAGCAGCGCGTGTTCGAGCGCTTTCGCCAAAGCAGCGACGGCCAGGGGCGCTTGCGCGGCACCGGCCTAGGTCTGCCGATCAGCCGCCAGATCATCGAGTATTTCGGCGGCCGCCTGTGGCTGCACAGCGAACCGGGGCAGGGGGCGTGTTTCGGCTTCGAGCTGCCCCTGTGCAGGGCGGTGGGCACGGCACAATCGGTACCAGAACCAGACCCAGGAGACTTGCCACCATGAACCCAACCCTGCTGATCGTCGATGACGAGCCCAACATCCTGCTCTCGCTCGAATTCCTGATGAAGCGCGAAGGCTACCAGGTGCATCTGGCACGCGACGGCCAGCAGGCGCTCGACGCAATCGCCACGCTGCGCCCCGATCTGGTGCTGCTCGACGTGATGATGCCCATCAAAACCGGCTTCGAGGTCTGCCAAGAGGTGCGCGCCAACGAGGCGCTCCAAACCACCCGCATCCTCATGCTCACCGCCAAGGGCCGCGACACCGACGTCGCCAAGGGCCTGGCGCTGGGCGCCAACGCCTACATGACCAAGCCTTTCTCGACCAAGGAGCTGGTCGAGAAAGTGCGCCAGATGCTGAGCCACTGATATGGCACGCCACCAACCCACTGACAAGCGCTTGGTCTGGCTGCTGGCCGTGGCGGCGCTGGTCTCCATCGTCTGGCTGCTGTTCACGCTCTGGCTCGTTGCCGCCACGCTCACGCCGCCCGATCGCGCCACCGTGTGGGCCTTGGTGGGCCCCAGCCTGCTGCTGGTGAGCCTCACCTGGGGCGCAGGCATGGGGGCGATTGCCTGGGGCCTGAAACGCTGGTTCGGGCACTGGGTCACGCCCTCGGTGCAACTGGCCGAAGAGGCGCAGGTGCTGCTGCGCACCGACGTGGTGCGCGAGCTGCGCCCCAAAGGCAACGTCGAGACCAAGGAGCTCACCAAGCTCTTCAATCAGTTGGTGGCGCAGCGCGAGGAGCTGCGGCACCAGATGCAAGACAAGGTGCGGGCCGCCGCGCGCGACATCGAGCAGGAAAAATCGCGCCTGGCGGCACTGATGTCCGAGCTCACCCAAAGCGTGGTGGTGTGCAACCTCGATGGCCGCATCCTGCTCTACAACAACCGGGCCCGGACGCAGTTTCGTGCCCTGTCGCAAAGCCCGCGCCTGGCCGATGGGGCCGAGCTGATCGGGCTTGGGCGCTCGATCTACACCGTGTTCGATCGCAAACTGGTGGCGCACGCGCTCGAGAGCGTGCAGCAGCGCTTGCAGCGGGGGGTCGCGCAGCCCACGGCGCAGTTCGTCACCAGCACCCGCGCCGGGCAGTTGCTGCGCGTGCAGATGACGCCGGTGCGCAGCGTGGCCGAGCCCGCTGCCGCGTCGGCCCCGGAGCCCGCTGCCGCCATCGCTGCGGCGGAGGCGGGGGCGGGGGCGGGGAGTGGGCCAGCCAAGCAAGCGCCGCCTCTGCAACTGGCCGGCTTCGTGCTCATGCTCGACAACATCACGCGCGAGTACGAGGCCGAAGCGCTGCGCGAGCGCCTGGTGCTGGGCCTGACCGAAGGCAGCCGGGCGGCGCTGGCCAATATGCGCGCCGCCATCGAGATGCTCGACTACCCCGACCTCGAACCGGCGCTGCGCGAGCGCTTTCTGGCCGTGGTGCGCGACGAGGTGCAGACCTTAAGCGAGCGCGTGCAGCGCAGCAGCAGCGAAGCGGCCGAGGTTTTTCAGAGCCGCTGGCCGCTGGAAGACATGCTCGGCACCGACTTGCTCAGCGCCGCCGGGCGGCGCATCGAAGAAACGCTGGGGATCGGGCTCAACCAGAGCGAGGCCGACCCCAATCTGTGGCTGCGCATCGAGAGCTTTTCGATTCTGCAGGCGCTGCTGTTTTTGAGCTCGCGCCTGCGCGACGAATTTGCCATCCGCCACGTCAGCCTGCGCCTGCGCCCCTCGGCCCAGGGGACGGACAAGGCCGAGCTGGACCTGATCTGGAGCGGTGCCGCGCTCAGCACCGAGACCGTGATGAGCTGGGAGATCGACCCCATGCGCATCGGCACCGAGGCCAGCGCCTTGACGGTGCGCGAGGTGGTGGACCGCCACGGCGGGGCCTTCTGGCTGGAGCGGGACCGGGCCAGCAACCGGGCCTGGTTTCGCTTCCTGCTGCCCACCGCCACGGCGCAAGAGCAGCTCGACAACGCCACCTTCGTGCGCCATGAAAGCCGCCCGGAGTATTACGACTTTGACCTGTTTCGCGTCAGCCCGCGCAGCCAGGCGCTCGACGACGTGCCGCTGGCCGATTTGTCGTTCACCGTGTTCGACACCGAAACCACCGGCCTCAATCCGGTCGAGGGCGACGAGATCATCCAGATCGGCGCGGTGCGCGTGCTCAACGGCAAGCTGCTCAGGCAAGAGGTGTTCGACCAATTGGTCGATCCCAAGCGCGAGATCCCGCCCGAGTCGATCCCGATCCACGGCATCACGCCCGATATGGTGCAAGGCCAGCCCGGCATTCTGGAGGTGCTGCCGGCCCTGCACGCCTTTGCCGCCGACACCGTGCTGGTGGCGCACAACGCCGCCTTCGACATGCGCTTTTTGCAGCTCAAGGAGCGGCACACCGGGCTGGCATTCGATCAGCCGGTGCTCGACACCCTGTTGTTGTCGGCCGTGGTGCACCCGGGGCAAGATTCGCACCGGCTCGAGGCCATTGCCGAGCGCTTCAACGTCACCGTGATCGGCCGCCACACCGCCTTGGGCGACGCCATGGTCACGGCCGAGGTGTTTGTGCGCCTGCTGCCGCTGCTGGCCGAAAAAGGCATCCACACCCTAGGCCAGGCGCGGGCAGCGGCGCAGCGCACCTACTTTGCGCGCATTCAGTATTGAGGCGCAGCGGGTCGGCTCGGGGGCCTCAAAGGCACAGGGCCTTGATGTGCTCCGGTATGGCGATCGCCTTCATGCGCTCGGGGTGCTGCGGGTGCCGGATGCAAAAAGCGCGGGTCTCGCGGCCCTCGCAGAGCAGATCATCGCCGCGCTGGACCCGGTGCTCGTGGATAAAAACCTTGTCGCGCCATTCGACGATGCGGGTGTGGATTTGCAAGCGCTCGCCGTAGGTGGCGGGTTGCATGAACTTGGTGTGGATTTCCAGCAGCGGGGTGCCGATGATGCCGCTGGTCTTGACCAGTTCGCGCCAAGGCGGTACGCCGCACTGCCTAAAGAAGTTCAGCGACGAGGCGTCCATCCACTTGCTGAAATTGGGAAAAAAAACGATGCCGGCCGGATCGCAGTCGCCAAACATCACATCGACTTCAAAAACAACGGATTTGCTCATGGCACTCACGCAGCCCCAGGGTTTTCGATCAATACCGCCATGCCTTGGCCACCGCCCACGCAGGCGCTGGCTATGCCCCAGCGCTGCTGGCTGCGGCGCAGTTCGCGCGCCAGCGTAATGCCCAAACGCAGCCCGGTCGCGGCCAGCGGATGGCCGAGCGCGATGGCACCGCCATTGACGTTCAGGCGCGCCAAATCCAGCCCCAGCTCGCGCGCCACCGCCAGCGTCTGCGCCCCTTGGGCTTCGTTGATTTCAAAGCGGGCGATGTCGGACAGCGCCAAGCCGGCGCGCGCCAGCAGCAAGCGGATGGCGGGTGCCGGCCCGATGCCCATGACCTCGGGCGCCACGCCCACGGCGGCACTGGCTACCAGGCGCGCCAGGGGCTGTTTGCCGCTGGCCCGGGCCCAGCTTTGGGCATAGGCGCCGGTGGCCACCACCGCCGCGGCCGCCGCATCCACCAGCGCCGAGCTGTTGCCGCCGGTTTGCACCCCGCCTTCATAGACCGGCTTGAGTTTGGCCAGCACCTCTACGGGGGAGGGGCGGGGGTGCGTATCGGTGCGCAGTTCGGGCGTCTTGGAGGGCAATTTGATGGCGCGCGTTTGGTAGCCTGCGAGCTCAAAGCGCTCGCTCACCACAGGGACGATCTCATCCTCGAAAAAGCCGCTTGCTTGGGCCGCCATCGCCTTGGCAAATGAGTGGCTGGCAAAGGCATCGACTTCGGCGCGGCCGATGCCGTATTGTTTGGCCAGGTTTTCTGCGGTCTGGATCATGCTGATGCCGGGGGC
>Ga0208733_100726_pt1 | contig 12524 bp, 11 predicted proteins | sample SubbioR11Jul_8B1_FD_184816 | JGI IMG/M metagenome (GOLD analysis project Ga0208733, IMG submission 184816) | Serpentinite rock and fluid subsurface biosphere microbial communities from McLaughlin Reserve, California, USA - CR11Jul_8B1 (SPAdes) | ecosystem: Environmental > Terrestrial > Deep... | reverse complement strand
GGGGCCGTCCACTCGGCGAAGCCATGTCTCGCGCCACTCGCCGCTGCGCAGGCCTGTCAGGGAGCGGGTCTGGGAGAGGCGCATCGTGGGCATACGCATAAGGCACCGCGCACGACCGGCCTTGATGAAGGAAGGGGCAGCTATGCTGTGGACCATCATCGGCATCCTGATCGCGCTATGGCTCATCGGTTTGGTTGCCGAGATCGGCGGCGGGCTCATCCACCTCTTGCTGGTGGTCGCCCTTGTCGTCTTCTTGATCAACCTGTTCACGTCCCGAAGGGCGCTGTAGCCGGGCCGTGGCGGCGCGGTAGGGCGTGAGCCGGGTGTTTGCCGAGGTGGTCTGGGCCCGCGGCGGCCTTGACGCAGTGGCAACCTACCGTTCAGATATGAGCTCCTCCATGATCGCGAGCCAGTGACCGAGCAGTCGCGTGGTGAGGAAGTTCTCGCGCACGTGTTCCTTGCCGAGCCTGCCTATCTCCTTGGCCTCGGCCGGGTTCTCGAGCAGGTAGGCGACCCTATCCGCCGCGCCATCGTGATCGCGCGGGTCCACAAGGAACCCGCCGGTGCCATCGCTCACCTGCAGCGGGATCCCGCCAACCGCGCCGGCGACGACCGGCGTACCCTTCCACATCGCTTCGGAGACGGTGAGGCCGAACCCTTCACGCACAGACTTCTGCATGACGACAGAGGAGACACGCTGCAGCGCGTTGATCTCGGTGTCTTTCGCACCTAGGATGAAGATGACGTCGCCCGACTCCGCCAGGCCTCCGGCCGCCATCTTCGTCTCGGCGAGCACATCCGCGCCTTCGGGGTCATCTGTGGCCATGTTGCCGGCGAGCACGAGGCGGCAGTCGACGCGCTCGCGCACGCGCTTGAAGACCTCAACCACGCCTGCGGGGTCCTTGAACCGGTCGAAGCGTGACACCTGGGTCACGATCGGTTTATCCGCGGGTATCTTGAATCGCGCAAGCGCACGAGCGATCGTCTGGTCGCTGAGGTCGCAGTTCTTGTGGCCGAGGGGATCGATCGCCGGGTGCACGATCCGCTGCTCCACGGGGAGGTCAGGCCGTCGGTACGACTCGTGGCTTATCACCACGAGGTCGTAGCGCAAGATGAAGCCCTTCAGGTACTCCCACAGGCCGGGGTCGGGGTTCGAGAGGTCGATGTGGCAGCGCCACACCCACGGCTGCACCTTGCGGTAATAGCGGATTATCGGCAGTGGTTGTGGGTCGTGGATGATCACAGCGTCGTGGCTGCCGATGTGGGTGTACTGGGAGAAGGCCTCATTCGTCTTCAGGTAGAGGTCCTTCATTTCATCGGTCAGATCGATCTCGTTGCCCTGTACGCCGTTGTGGAACGACTTCGTCACGTTGAAGAAGTCGGAATCGCCCACCAGCACGCGCCACCCGGCCTGCAGCCCCGCATCGTTCATCAGCGGAACGAGCGAGTATAGGATCTCGGCCACTCCCCCGCCGTATGCTGTCGAGTTCATGTGCACGATGCGCTTGCCAAGCAGCCTCGATGCCCGGCGGTGCAGGTCGGCGATCACGTCGTCGGAGACGATTCCCCGGTAGTCCTCGAGTATCTTCATCGGTCCTCCTGGATCATCCGGTACAGCAGCGCGCGCACTGCCCAAACATCCGGCACCGAGTACAGCGCGGAGGTGGCACCGGGTCCCACCTTCACCGTCCATGCTCCGGGCGGTGTCGCCTCGAACACGTCCTCGTCGGTCCGGTCGTCTCCCACTGCGAACACCAATCCGCTGGTGTCCTCTCCTGATACCCAGCGATGGATCGCTCGACCCTTGTTCACCTCGGCGCGTTTGATCTCGACCACCCGGTTGCCCTCCATGGTCGCAAGGCCCATGCTCGGCAGCATTCCCGCGAGGGCGTCTCGAAGCTCGGCCCGCCGGGTGTCCGCGAGCGCGTGCTGCACGTCGCGGTGGTGCCACACGAGCGAGAAGTCCTTCTCCTCGATGAACGAACCCGGGGTGCGATCAACGAAGATCTCGAGCACCTGCCGGACTCGAGGCTTCCATGAGTCGCTCATCGGCTCGATGGTGGCCCACTCGCCGCCGTTCGGGCGTATCCACACCCCGTGCTCGGCTACGAGGCCGATCGGCAGGTGTCCGAGCCACGACTGGAGGGTGTGACGGTCCCGCCCCGATACCACGACAACCTCGTTGCGGGAGTCTTCGGCCAGCTCGCTCACCAGCGAGAGCACCGTCTCGTCGGGGGCGACGTGCTCGGGCTGCGTTGCGAACGGCATCAGCGTGCCGTCGTAGTCGAGGAGCAGCACGCGCCGCTGCGCATCACGGTACCCGGCAAGCAGGCGCTCCGCCGCGGCCTCGTCGAGCGTGCGCGAGGCGTCGCGGATCTGCTCCGCCTTGACGGCCTGAAGGCTCTCGAGGAAATCCTCCACCCAGCGGAACACGTCGTAGCGCTTGATCCGATTGCGCATCGCGCGCATGCGATCGGCCTGTTCGTCGGCCGGCATCTCGAGCGCGCGTACCAGCGAGGCCACCATCGCATCCGCATCGTTCGGGTTCACGAGCAGCGCTTCGCCCAGCTCCTTCGCCGCCCCGGCCATCTCAGAGAGGATCAGCACGCCGGTTCCGGCGGGCTGCGCGGCGCAGTACTCCTTCGCGATGAGGTTCATCCCGTCGCGCAGCGGGGTGACGAACGCGATGTCGCTCGCCGAGTACAGCGCCGCGAGGCGGTGGAACGGCAGCGAGCGGTACAAGTAGCGCACCGGGGTCCACTCGATCGAGCTCCACCTTCCGTTCAGGTGCCCGACCAAGCGGTCCACCTCTTCTTTCAGCATCCGGTACTCATGGACCTGCGAGCGCGAGGGTACCGCGACGCACACCATCGAGACCTTTCCGCGCCACTCGGGGTACCGCTCGAGCAGGCAGTCGAAGGCGCGCAGGCGCTCGGGTATGCCTTTTGTGTAGTCGAGCCGGTCCACTGAGAGCACGATTTTGCGAGTGGCCGAGGTGGCGCGCAGGTGCTTCGCCTCGCGAAGCGAGCCGCGGTAACGGGTGGAGTCGGAGTACCGGTCGAAGTCGATCCCCATCGGGAAGGCATCGGCTAGCACCCGTCGGCCCTCCACGTGCAGCTCGCCATGCTGCTGGTCCAGGCCAAGCAGACTCCGGGCACAAGCCAGAAAGTGGCGGACGTAATCGTAAGTGTGAAAGCCGATGAGGTCCGCGCCGAGCAGCCCCTCAGTCACCTCGCGGCGCCACGGGAGCATCCGGAACGTCTCGAAGCACGGGAAGGGGATGTGAAGGAAGAACCCCACCGAAGCCTCGGGCGACCGCTCACGCAGCAGAGCGGGCAGCAGAAGCAGCTGGTAGTCCTGCACCCAGATGGTGTCCCCACGTTCGGCGATGCCGGCGACGGCCTCGGCGAACTTGCGGTTGACGCGCTCATACGCAGCCCACGTGGCGCCGCTGTATTCGACGTGCTCGGTGAAGTTGTGAAAGAGCGGCCATAGCGTGCGGTTCGAGAAACCGTAGTAGTGGTCGGCGATGTCCCGGTCGGTGAGGAAGACCGGCTCGGAGCTGTGCCCGCTGACGAGCGCCTCGCGGACGCGCGTCCGGTCCGTGGAGTCCATTCGGTTGGAGGGCAATCCGGGCCAGCCCACCCAGACCGTGTCGCGAGAAGAGCCCTCGGTGTAGGAGCCGAGGCCGGTGGCGAGCCCGCCCACGCTGCGTCGGTACGTGTACTCACCTGCCCGGCGCTCGACACTGACCGGCAGGCGATTGGAGACGATGATGAGCCTACTCACGTGAGGAGCGCCTCTTCCCGGTGGTCCACGAGCATCCGGGCCAGGCGTTCGGCATCGGCCGGCGCGTGACCCTCGGCGTCGTTGTTGAAATAGGCGTACGCATCGCGCCCCGCCTGGAGCTGTGCCCGAAGGAACGCCGCCCAGGGCTCGAGCTGCGGACGAGCGTAGGACCCGTGGTGGCGGGCGGTTCCGTGGAGGCGCACGTACACGAAATCCGCCGTGGGAGTGAAGTCGGCGGGGAGCATGTCGCCACTCACGTGCACTGACGCGGTGTGGTGCTGTCGCAGCAGCGAGAACACGGGGTCGCCGAGCCACGACTCGTGGCGGAACTCGATGGCGTGCCGGATCCCGTTCCCGGGAAGCTCGCCGAGGAACGACTCGAGGAGATCGAGGTCGCGCTCGAGGAATGGGGGGAGCTGCCACAGCACGGGGCCGAGTTTTGCGCCAAGCGGGCGTACCCGCTCCGTGAAGGTGCGGACCTCATCGCCTGCATCGCGCAGTTTTCGCACGTGTGTGATGTACCGGCTGCCCTTCACGGCGAAGACGAACTCGGCCGGCACAGCATCACGCCACTCCCCGATCGTCCTGTTCTTCGGGAGTCCGTAGAACGTGGCGTTCACCTCGACGGTTGCGAATCGCGTGGCGTAGAACGCCAAGCGTCGGCGAGAAGGCAGGTGCTCGGGGTAGAACCGGTCGCGCCAGTGGTCGTAGGACCAGCCGCTCGTTCCCACGAGGAGCCTACCCGTGCCCAAGCCCGCACCTCCCGCTGTATCGACGCCGAACGGTAGATGCCCAGTTCGGCGGTAGGACGCGCGCTTGGCTACCAGTCCACGATGCGGCGTTGGCCCTCCAGCGCGCGGATGCCGGTTACGTCTTGGACGATCTCGAGGCAGCCTTTGTAGGCGCCGGCACCGTCTCGCATCGCGAAGTAGCGGATGTGTGTGAACCGCCCAGCCATGTCGATCCAGAACTCCGCCACGTCCTTCTCGCCAGAGCGGAACGCGGTGAGGATCTCCTCCACCTTGTGCACGCTCTTGGGCGGGTGGCAGTTCTGGACAGCCCGTCCGATCACCTCGGGCGACCGCGGGAACACCCGCTCGCCTTCGGAGTAGAACCGCACGCGGTCGTTCTCGTCGGCGAAGGAGAGGTCGAACGGGAGCACGCCGAGCAGCAGGTCGATCTGCTCGCGAGTGAGTGCGCCGGTGGTGAGCGGCAGCGCGGCGCCTCCAGCGGCAACCTGTGTTGCGACCTCCCGGGCTGCGGGGCTCGCTTCGACGGGCCCGCCCGCAACCTCGATCCACGCGTACCCGATGTCGGCATCGCCCGCCGCCATCCGGTCCCACTCCTCGGCTGTGATCACCTGCAAGGCGGTGGGGAAGAGTATCTTCTCTTCCTTGTAGACCATGTCGTCGAGCGCGGTGAGCGTGCGCGGGAGTGACACCGCGAGCGAGTCGAGGTCGCCTTCGCGTGCAAGCAGGAGGTCGTTGCGAACCATCGCGACGATGTCGTCATCGAGTGCCCACATGACCTTCGTGGGCCCTTCGATGCCGTGGCGCTCCAGCACAGGGAAGAGCTGGTTCTCCTTGCGCCGGTAGTGGACTGCCACGCCGGAGAGGCGCTCGAGGTCCTCGAGGATCCCCTCGATGGCCCATCTGTCGGCAGGCGCCTCCGGAAGCCCCCCACGGATCTTCGCCGTAAGCCGGGAGATGACCTCGTTCTCCCGCAGGTACGCATCGAGCGGATGGCCCGGCGGTACGGTAGGGAGCGCCGCGTTGTCGAGGGACTCTTTGAAAACCGTGACATGCACGTCGCACAGCCGCTGGACCTCTTCCACCGGCATCCCCTCGGCGATAAGCGCCTGCTCCATCGCCGCCACCTCGGCGGCGTCGATGTCGCGCACCAGCTCGTCGAAGCGTGTCTTGACGGCCCCGACGCTCGCGCCTGCGTGCAGCTCACGGATGAGTTCCTTAAGAACCTCCTGGCGCCTGGCGCGCTCGACGTCTTTCAGCCGGCTTTTGCCGCCGCCGGCCTTGTGCGCTGCGATGGAGCGGATCGCGATCTGCTCACGGAGGGCATCCAAAAGGACTTCCGTGTCCATGTCGGCCATCTTCGCAGCCGCCTCTATCGTGGCCACGCGGCCCACGGTGTTGTACACGACCGGGTTGCCGAGCTTCTCAAATGCCGACCGGTACGCCATCAGCCAGTCCTTCAGGTACGGGTACTCGGTGAGCAGGTCGTGGATCTTGGTCTCCGGCGTGACGGTCATGGCAGCACTCCTCTTGAAGTCAGGGGACTCACTGAAGTACATACCACTCCGCGCCCCGACAGGCGTCTGCTACTCCCTACGCAGCCTCGGGCAGCGCCTCTCGCCGGAGTTCGCGCACCTCGGCAACGGTCCTCGGTTGGCGCCACGCCAAGTAGGTGAGGCCGGCACCGAGGGCGTAGAGGATGACCGTGGCGACGTAGGGCAGCTGGTAGGAGACCTCCATCAGCCTTCCACCGATGAGGTTGCCGAGCAGCCACATGATGTTTAGTCCGAAGAACATCCACCCGGCGAAGATCGGTTTCTCCCGGTCGGATGCGCCCTCCGTGGCCAGTTGGTTGTACAGCGGCCCCGCCATGTTCATGAGTGCTCCGCGAATCCACAGCGCGCCGATGGCGGCGGGCAGCGAGGTGGCGATGGGCACCACTGCGAGGAAGGGTACGGAGAGCCCCTGTAGGACCGCGACGCCGGTGGGCAGGCCGAGCTTGCGCGCCACCACCGGCATGCCGAACACGCCAAGAGCAGTGACGAGCGAGCTCAACCCAAGGATCGCGCCGATCTCGCCGATGCTGGCACCGAGCGTGCCCTTCAGGTAGAGGGGGACGAACGGGATGACCATGCCGCCGCCGAGTGCGATCGCCGCCTGCGGAACGATGAGGCGCGCGATCCGCCTCCATTGCCGGAGCGCTCGGAAGGAGTCGAGGTAGGCGGTCGTGACCGAGACCCTTGGCCGCCGGTCCTCGAGCGAGAGCATGGGAATCATGCCGGTTCCAAGCACGAGCGCACCGATAGCGACGGTCCACTGGAACGCGGCCAGCTCGGGCAGGAAGCCGCCGAAGAACGTGGGCAGCGCGCCGCCGGCGAGGCCTCCGAGCAACCCTGCGCCCACCCGCACAAGGAATTCCACCGAGAAGAGATGCGTCCGTTCCTCCGAGCCGCTGTTCTCGGACATGAAAGCCGAGCCGACAGTGCGCAGGAACCCGTCTCCGAGGCCGACGGCGACGGAGAAGCCGATGAGCGCTCCCGTCACCGGCAGCGACGCCATCCCCAGTCGCGCGCCCACGATGAGGGCGAGCGCGGCGACCAGCCCGAAGCGGTAGCCGAGCGTCGCGATGAGCGGGGCGCCGAGCACGGCGATGACGGCAGCAGAGGCCGCAAGGACCGCCTCGGTGTCGCCCACAACGCTCTCCGACAGGCCAGCCGTCTTCATGTAGATGCCGAAGACGGTTGCGAGCACCCCCGTGCCGAGTCCCTGCAGGAAGCCTGAGACGAGAAACCGCCTGGCGTTATGTCCGAACCCCCGAAAGGCGGTGCGATATTCCCGGATCTGCCCACGGAGTGAGCGAGCGCATACAGCCACCAATAGATAAACCTTCCAGCGTTCGGTCAGACACACAACAGGCACGCCTGTGTTGGGCGTGCCGGATGCGTGTATCGGCTGGGAATGGCGCGGGCTTTACCTCTGATTCGATGAATTCGTGGCGTGGCAGCAACAGGTGCTTGTGCTCCGGCGCGTCGGGGTACGAAAGCCGTCTGATGCATCGTGTTCGAAAGGGGGTGTTTCGATGACGGAGGGAACACCGCGAGATACGGCGGGACCCGAGCGGCTGTTGCGGCTCGAGCGCATGATGACCGATGCCTACGATGCTGCCCTCGGCAAGGTCAACGACCAGCAACTCGTAGAGACGCTGGCGGCGTTCCGCCAGCACCATCAGATGAACGCGGATGCTTTGCATGAACTCGCCCGGCAGGAGGGAGCCGCACCTCCGCGGCTGGATGCGCAGTTCAGGCGCTACCTCGCGGAAGTGCTCGAGACGATCGAGGAATCCGTCCGTCGCGACGAATCCATCGGCGAGCTGCGCATCGCACAGGCGGCGCTTGGCATGGTGTATGGACAGGTGCTCAGCCAGACCACCGACGAGCAGGCTGCGCGCACGATCGAGCGGTGCCTGAAGCAGGAATCGGAGCACCTCGGCGTGCTTGCCATGGTGCACGAGACGGCTAAGCCGTAGCGGTCCCGCCCGAGGAAGCCGTGGATTGCCGCCGCACGTCCTCAGTACCGTATCAGCAGACCGCCTTCATGACCGATCACCTCTCATCGGGCCCCCCGGCCTGGCTCTCCTTCGTGATGTCGAGGCCGGCCTCCATTACGTGCTTGAGCCGCTGCAGGTCCTCTAGGACCTCGGCCTGGGCCACCGGGGCCATGAACTTGGCTATCGCAAAGCCCGCGACGAGTCCTTTCGGCCGGTAGCGCATGCGCACTAGCAACTCCGTGCCCTTGTCCCCGGCATCTTTGAAGTGCACCGAGCCGGCGTGCTCGATCTGCGAATCGGGCAGAGATCGCCATGCGAGATACTCGACGGGCTCCTCGGTGATGAGCTGGGCGTCCCACTCCACCGGGATGTTACGTGGGCCACGGGCCATCCAGTGCGTCACACCGCCGCCCACGTCCTCCACCGAGATGAGGTGCCGCATGAACAGCGGCAGGTTCGTGACATCTCGCAAGAACTCGTAGATCTCCTCGCGCGGGCGCATGACCGTGATGCTGGCGTGAAGATCGATGCCCGCTCTCTCGCCGAGGCTGGCCGAACTGACACCGAGCGCATCGTAGACTTTCGAGTGTCCGGTCGCCGCCCGGGTGAGCAACATGATGCCGCTCGTGGCCGCCGCCGCTTTGCCCGCCCCGTGCCACCTGCCCAAGCGTAGAAGCGCTGTGGCGCCGATGACCGCCGAGAGCATGCGGTCCGCCTTGCCAACGTTATGCTTGTGCGCCGAATCGCCGTTCGACGTCGGCGGATGTGCCTGCATCGCGTGACCCATGATTCGCACCCCCTTCATCAGTGTGCGTCCAGTGGCTGGCGGTATCTCGATGTACCCGCCCCGAGGAGCCGCTAACGGATGCGCCGTTTGCGGGCGGGGCGCACGGGGCAGTAAAAGAGTCCACGCCACCGATGATCGGAGGGCAGGTCATGGCGACAAGGATGGCGATGATGTCCGACAGGGAGTTTCTCGAACGGTATCGGGAGAAACTTGGAGACTCGCTGCGAAAGGCTACGTGGATCGGCTCGGTCGAAGAACACACAGGGCGTCAAGGGGAGACGCTGGCGACCAGGAGTCACGAGGTCATACAGCAGTGGGCGAAGGACCGCGGAGCTAAGCCGGCAACGGTTCCCGGCACGGAGCATGCGGGTATGCCTGGCGTGTTGCGGTTCGACTTCCCGGGAGGCATGAAGGGGAGGCTCAAGGAGGTCGAGTGGGACGGGTGGCTCGAGACCTTCGACAGCCGCGACCTCGTCATGCTCTTCCAGGAACGTTTGAGCAACGGCTCTCGCTCGAACTTCTTTCGCTTCATCAACCCGCACCGCGAGGATGCGTGAGAGCAGCGTACGTCGCCCGCGTGCCAGTGCCCGGTGGGCTCACTAGTCGTTGACGTCCTCATCGTGGGGCCTGTGAGGACCTGCTTGGCCGCTATCGGCGGTACCGCCGCTACCCCGGCGTCGCATCCCGGCGGTCAGAACCGCCCCCGTCTCGGTGCTCTCGCCGTGCGCGCCTTGGGGAACGCGCTCCTGGCGCTCCTCGAACTCGCTTCGTCTACGCTCCGGTCCCGTGTAGTTGTAGTTGATCCCGACGCGTCGCTCGGGTCCGCTCCAGGACCGCTGCCGCTCGCCCTGCTTCCCCTGCCGTCCGCCCTGCTCGCCCGGTCGTCCCGCGTAGCTTTGGTTGGCCATCGCCTCGACACCTCCCGTTTTCTCACGCCGGTCCTCGTGCCGGTGTGGCCGATGTGTACCCATGCCGTGCGTGCTACCTAACCCTTCCAGTCCCCTCGGCGCGAACGGGTGGCTGAGGCCTCACGCCCATGGGCTCCGGTCATCGTCTTCGGCTCACCCGCACCCGTTAGCTGCGCTCTCGATGGGGGAACAGCATTCCTTCGGAAGAATGCGGCGTGATGCCGTGACGGAGGAGATGCCGTATGGCGGCAGAAGCATGTTCGCTCCTGAGCGTTTCGAGGAGGGATTTCCTCAAGTACTCTGGATGGGTGGCCGCGGCCATCGGATTGCCCGGGATCACGGGCGCGGAGGTCGCTGAGGCGCTTGAGTCCGCCATGACCAGACGACCGGTCGTCGTGTGGACGACCTTCCAGGCGTGCACCGGCTGCGCCGTCCAGATCCTCCAGTCCCGTAAGCCCACCGTGGCGAACCTTATTCTCAAGCAGATCTCGCTCGAGTATCAGGACAACGTCATGGCCGCTGCCGGTCGTGCTGCCGAGGAGCACCTTGAGGGGGTGACCTCAGAGGACTTCTACTGGGTCGTCGAGGGGTCCATCCCCACCGACCCGCGCGAGGCCACGATGATCGGTGGACGGACGGCGGCTGAGATCGCTGAGGACCTGTACCCGAAGGCGGCGGCGACCATCGCGCACGGCAGCTGCGCGTGCTACGGCAACATCCAGGCATCCGATCCCAACCCCACCAACGCGATGGGTCTGACCGAGTTCCTGCGTACCGAAGGCGGTGTGGCTGATCCCGCCGTCATCAACATGTCCCGCTGTCCCGGACACGGTGAGGACCTCATCACGGCCCTCAGCTACGTGCTGGTCACCGGAGAGGTGCCGCCGCTGGATCCCGTGGGTCGCCCGACGTTCCTGTACGGCCAGACCATCCACGACACGTGCTTCCGTCGCGGCCAGTTCGACGCCGGCACGTTCGCCGAGGCATTCGGCGACGAGGGCTGGAACAGCGGTGCGTGTCTGTACAAAGTGGGATGCAAGGGCCCCGTGACGTACGCGCCGTGCGGGGTCTCCCAATGGAACGGCAACGTGAGTTGGTGTGTGCAGAACGCACCGTGCCAAGGCTGCGCGGAGCCTGACTTCTGGGATGCGCAGACGCCGTTTTACGAGCAGGTCCCCGGTATCCAGGTCCCCGGTGTCGGCAACGTCTCGGCCGAGAAGGTCGGCATCGGCCTCGGCATCGCAACCGCGGTCGGCCTTGGCATCCACGCGGTGGGCCAGGTCGCCACGGGGAGGATGGGCAAGGGTGGCCCAGCCGAGAAGGACACGGGAGGTGATCGCTGATGCCTAAGGTGGTCATCGATCCGGTGACCCGCATCGAGGGTCACCTGCGGGTCACCTGCCAGGTGGAGGGCGGCCAAGTGGTCGATGCTTGGAACACCGCGATGCAGTTCCGCGGCTTCAACATATTCATGCGCGACCGCGACCCGCGGGACGCGTGGCAGTTCGCGCAGCGCATCTGCGGAGTATGCCCCTCACCCCATGCGCACGCCTCGGTGCTCGCCACGGAGCAAGCCATGGGCGTGGAGAGGGTGCCTGACGCCGCCCGCGTGATCCGCAACATGTACGAGGCGTCGCACATCGGTTACGACCACATCCTGTGGTTCTACATCCTGAACGCGTTCGACTACGTGAATGTGCCGAATGCGCTCAACGCAACGCCGGGCACTCCGGCGCTCAAGGCCGTGCAAGACCAGGTGCGGGCAGTGGTGGATTCGGGCCAGCTCGGCCCGTTCGCCAATCACTGGTGGGACCACCCGGGCTATCTGCTCCCGCCCGAGCTCGACTTGGAACTCACGGCGCACTACCTGCAGGCGATCGAGATCCAGCAGATCGCCAACGACGCGCAGGCGTTCATGGCCGGGCGCTTCCCGATGGTGATGAACTACGCGGCGGGCGGGATGCAGAACGTACCGTCGATCGAACAGATCCAGTACTACATCGGCCAGATGCACCTCGTGAAGAACTTCGTGGACGGCGTGATGGTCCCCGACCTGCTGGCGATCGCCCCGTTCTACATCGGCCTTGCCGAGTCCGGACAGGGGCATCGCAACTACCTGTCGTGGGGCATCTTCGACGACGAGTCGCAGGACCCGGCGAACCGGCTCATCCCGTCGGGCACGATCCTAGACGGCAATGTCACCGACGTGCAGGACGCGAACCTCGACGATGTGCGCGTGTACACGCAGCACTCGTGGTACGCGGATGACGGCGGCGGCCAGCACCCCCTTGATTTCGAGCAGGCTTTCGGTTTCACCGAGCTCGACGACATGGACGACGAGAACACGTACCCGGAAGGCAAGTACGACTGGTCGAGCTCGGCACGGTACGGTCAAGACTCGGTACCGATGGAGGTCGGCCCGCTGGCCGACATGCTCGTTGCCTACGGGTCAGGACGTCGGGAAGTGGTGGACCTCGTGGACTCCACGCTGGAAGCGGTCAGTACCGCCGGGCAGCCCGAGATCCTGATGTCGAACCTGGGACGGATCGCGGCACGCGTGCTTCGGGCGAAGCTCAACGTGGACTTCGCGCAACAGTGGGCGGATGAGCTGCTCGGGCTGATCGGTGCCGGACGGACCGACGTCATCGACACACGGAACGTGCCGAACGAAGGCGAGGGGGCGGGCGGCTGGAACGCGCCCCGCGGCGCGCTGGCGCACTACATGAGGATCGAGAACGGACGTA
>Ga0208733_100721_pt1 | contig 12566 bp, 15 predicted proteins | sample SubbioR11Jul_8B1_FD_184816 | JGI IMG/M metagenome (GOLD analysis project Ga0208733, IMG submission 184816) | Serpentinite rock and fluid subsurface biosphere microbial communities from McLaughlin Reserve, California, USA - CR11Jul_8B1 (SPAdes) | ecosystem: Environmental > Terrestrial > Deep... | reverse complement strand
CCCGGCCTCGCTCGACGCGCTGGGCGCGCGCACCGGCTGGCCGGCGGCCGAACTCGCCGCGCGGCTGCTCGAACTCGAACTCGCCGGCCACGTCCAGCGCCTGCCCGGCGGCCTCTACCAGCGCCGCGAGCGGGCTTAGCCCGGAGCCGGCAGCCCGGCGCGGGGCTCGGGTATAGTGGCTGCATGTTCGACGTGCTGGTCTACCTCTACGAGAACTACTGGCGGCCCGAGGCCTGCCCGAGTCACGAGCAGCTCGCACGCAAGCTCACGGCAGTCGGCTTCGAGTCGGACGAGATCCAGGAGGCGCTGAGCTGGCTCGACGGGCTGGCGCAGTCCGCGCAGTCCTACGCCGGGCAGCAGGACGCACGCTCGCTGCGCGTCTACACCGCCGCCGAGCAGGAGCGCCTGGGCGCCGAGGCGATCGGCTTCGTCAGCTTCCTCGAGAGCGCCGGCGTGCTGCCGCCGACCATGCGCGAGATCGTCGTCGACCGCGCCGTGGCCTCGGGCAGCGGCCCGCTCGACCTCGAAGACCTCAAGGTCATCGTGCTGATGGTCTTCTGGAGCCTGGGCGAGGAGCCCGACGCGCTGATCCTCGACGAACTTCTCGTCGAAGCCGAAGACCGCGCAATCCACTGATCGCTCGGGCCGAAGCGGCTGCGCCGCTTGGCCCGGCCCGACTGCCGGATCCGGGTTCAGTTCAGCAGCCGCGCCGGGTCGACGTCGAGCTTGGCCAGCGCGCTGCGCGTGGCCCGCACGGTCAGCGACTCGTCCTGCGCCGGCTGCAGCAGGCCCGCCTGCAGGAACGCCGCCAGCGCCTGGCGCTGGAACAGCACGCAGCGCCCGCTCTGCGCGACGAACAGCGACAGCCGCCCGCGCAGACCGCGCCAGGCCAGTTGCACCGGCTCGACGCGGCCGCGGTAGTCGAGCATGAACCAGGAGCCGACCTGCAGCTCGAGCGCCCAGGCCAGCATCGCCGCGCCGGGCAGCGCGCCGCTGGCGGTCACGACCTCGAGCTCGCTGCTCTCGTAGCCGGAGAGGTCGAGCACCAGCGACTCGTCGATCTGCACGCCGCCGGCCTCGGGCAGCATCTCCTCGAGCCCTTCGAGGCGCTCCTTGAGCTCGTCGAGCCGGGCCTCGGGGATCGCCGCGGCCTTGGCCGTGAAGGCCGCGGCCAGCGCATGGTTGAGTTCGGCGATGCGCTCGTCCTGGCGCTGCACGGTGTAGCCGGCGAAGGCCATGCCCTCGCGCAGGGTCTTGAGCAGCGGCGGCAGGCGGCGGATGACCTCGGCGCGCTCGTCGCGGGTGACCTTGGCGCCGGCCGACCAGGTCAGGTCGGCCGCGGCGCGCTTCATCGTGCGCGTGGTCTCGCTCTGGGCACCGGTGCGCAGCGCGCTCATCGCCAGCACGTCGGCCCAGACCTGGAACAGGAACTGGCGCACGCCCTCCTGCACCGGCACATGCTCGAGCATCTTGCGCAGCTCGATCGTGTACTGGATCGCCTTCTCCTCGCGCTGCTCGACCTGCTGGGCCAGCGACACGCCCTTGCGGCTGGCCTCGTGGGTGTGCTTGAAGTAGCGCTCGAGGAAGCGCTCGAACTCGGTGAGCACGGTCTGGAACACCCGCCGCCCGGTGTCGGGGTAGGCCTCGACGACCTGCACGACGCGGCGGATCTCGGCCTCGAGCGCCTCACCGCCGGCTGCGGCGGTGCTGCCGTCGAAGCCCATCACGCAGGCGCCCATGCGGTCGATCAGCCGCCGCGCGGGGTGGTCGACGGTGGCGAAGAAGTCGGGCTCGCCGACGGCCACGCGCAACACCGGCATCTGCAGGCGCGCAAACCACACCCGCACCGAGGCTGGCAGCCGCTCCTCGGTCAGGATGCTCTGGAACAGCAGCGCGACGATCTCGATCGTCGCGCGCTCGACCGGCGTGGCCGCGGCCTGCTTGAGGGCCTGCTTGTGGCGCTGCAAGGGCTCGAGCAGCGCCGGCGTCGTGATCAGCGCCCCCTGCACGGTGGCGGCTTCCAGGCGCTCGCGGATGTTGCGCTCGGCCACCGCCAGCGCGTCGCCGAGCGCCGGCGACAGCGGCCGCGGCTGGGCTTGGGGCTTGAGCGTCTGCCCCAGCGTGTCGGCGAAGCCGGGCAGGTGGCGGCTGACCAGCCGCGTCAGCCGCGCCAGTACCGCCCTGGCCTGCTCGCCATGCCCGCCCGGGGGCAGCGCCGGGCTGCGCGTCATCAGGCGGGTCTCCTCGGCCGCGGCGCCAGGCCCGCGCCCGCCAGCGCTCCCGGCCTGCGCCGGCTCGCAGGCCGCCGCGCCAGGATCACCGGCAGCGCCCGCACCGAACGCCCCTGCGGGCAGGCGCTGCCCGCCGGTGACCGAGGTGTAGCCGCTGTCGGTGCTGAGCGCCGACTCCTGCTGGCGCCGGATCATCGGCCGCAGGTCGATCTCGGGCAGCACGCCGCGCGCGGCCAGCGCGCGGTTGACTTCGTGGTAGGCGGCGTGCGCCAGTTCGGCAAAGGCCAGGTGCAGCGCCGACTGCAGCTCGCGCCAGCCGTCGAGCCGCAGGCCGGCGCGGCACCAGCCGTCGACGACGACACGGGCCAGCACATGCGCGCGCAGCAGGTCGTTGGCGTCGAGCTCCTCGCGCCGCTCGAGCGAGGCCATGCGCGCGCGCACGTCGGAGAACTCCGACGCCACGCGGTCCATCATGGCCAGCGCCAGCCGCGAGCCGAGGATCTCGCGCTCGATCGTGTCGTCGTCGACCAGGGTCAGCGGCCCGGCCCGCGCCGGCAACGGCGACTGCAGCGAACGCGTGCCCGCACCGCCGTCGACCAGCACGTCGCGCAGCGCACCGACCATCGCCTGGTGCCAGCCGGCTGCGCCGCGGTGCAGAGCGGCGGCCAGCTCGCGGCGGCGAAAGACCACCGGTGTCTCGGCCGGGCGGTCGCGCAGCAGGTTGGCCGCCTCGACGATGCCGTTGACCAGGCCCGGCAGCGCCTTGACCAGATGCTCCGTGTACAGGCGCCGCGCCTGCGTGGCCAGGGTGGTCGGGTCGACGTGGGCCATCGGTCGAGGAGGCGGGCTGCCGCGGGTCGACCGACTCTACACCATGGCTCCGGCGTTCGGGTCGTTGGGATCTGCGTCCTTGGCGGTCGGGCGCACCAGGTCCTCGCGCCGCACGCCCAGCCACATCGCGATGCCCGAGGCGACGAAGATCGATGAATAGATGCCGAACAGGATGCCGATGGTCAGCGCCAGCGAAAAGTGGTGCAGCGTCGGCCCGCCGAAGATCAGCATCGACAGCACCATCATCTGCGTCGAGCCGTGGGTGATGAAGGTCCGGCTCCAGGTCGTCGAGATGGCGTGGTCGATGACCTCGGGCACGCTCATCTTGCGCCGTCGGCGGAAGGTCTCGCGGATGCGGTCGAAGATGACCACCGACTCGTTGACCGAGTAGCCCAGCACGGCCAGGATCGCCGCCAGCACGGCCAGCGAGAACTCCCACTGGAAGAACGCGAAGAAGCCCAGGATGATGACCACGTCGTGCAGGTTGGCGACGATGCCGGCGACCGAGAACTTCCATTCGAAGCGGATGGCCAAGTAGGCCATGATGCCGATGACCGTGAAGATCAGCGCGATCGCGCCGTCGCGCGCCAGTTCGGCACCGACCGCCGGCCCGACGAACTCGGTGCGCTGCAGACGCAGCGGCTCGCCGGCGCCGGCCGAGCAACTGGGCCGGCTGACCTGCTCGCCCTGCGGCGTCGTGTACTGCGTGACGCCGACCGTGCCCTGCTCGGCCGTGCACAGCGCGGCAAAGGCCATGCGCGAGACCTCGGCCTGCTCGAGGTCGCCGCGGATCGGCATGCGGATCAGCACGTCGCGCGAGGTGCCGAACTGCTGGACCTGGACCTCGCCGAAGCCCATGCCCTCGATCGTTGCGCGCGTGCGCTCGATGTCGGCGGCCTGCGCGTACTGCACCTCGAGCACCGTGCCGCCGGTGAACTCGATCGACAGGTTGAGCCCGCGCGTGGCCAGGAAGAACACCGCCAGCAGGAAGGCCACCAGCGAGACGACGTTGAGCGCCACGGCGTGGCGCATGAACGGGATATCGCGCCGGATGCGGAAAAACTCCATGGCGGGTCCTCAATCTCTGGCGATGGCGGGCTTGGTGTCCGCGTCGGGCCGCCAGATGGTGCCGATCGACACGCTCTTGAGCTTCTTCTGGCGGCCGTACCAGAGGTTGACCAGGCCGCGCGAGAACACCACCGCCGAGAACATCGAGGTCAGGATGCCGATGCAGTGCACGACCGCGAAGCCGCGCACCGGCCCTGAGCCGAAGGCCAGCAACGCGACGCCGGCGATCAGCGTCGTGATGTTGGAGTCCAAAATGGTGCCCCAGGCCCGCTCGTAGCCGGCGGCGATGGCCGCCTGCGGCGACGCACCCGCCCGCAGTTCCTCGCGGATGCGCTCGTTGATCAGCACGTTGGCGTCGATCGCCATGCCCAGCGTCAGCGCGATGGCCGCCATGCCCGGCAGCGTCAGCGTGGCCTGCAGCATCGACAGCACCGCAACCAGCAGCAGCACGTTGAACGCCAGCGCAAGCGTGCTGAACACGCCGACCACCCGGTAGTAGAACACCATGAACACGGCGATCGCGGCGAAGCCCCACAGCACGCTGTTGAAGCCCTGCGCGATATTCTCGGCGCCCAGGCTGGGGCCGATCGTGCGCTCCTCGATGATCTCCATCGGCGCGGCCAGCGAGCCCGCACGCAGCAGCAGCGCGACGTCGGTCGCCTCCTGGGTGGTCATGCGGCCCGAGATCTGCACCCGCCCGCCGCCGATCTCGGTGCGGATGACCGGCGCGGTGACGACCTCGCCGCGGCCGCGCTCGAACAGGATGATCGCCATGCGCCGGCCAACGTTGGCCCGCGTCACGTCGCGAAAGACGCGCGCACCCTTGGCGTCGAGCGTCAGGTGGACCGCCGGCTCCTGCGTCTGGCCGTCGAAGCCGGGCTGCGCGTCGGTGAGGTTCTCGCCGGTCAGGATCGCCTCGCGCTTGACGATCAGCGGCACGCCGCCGCGCTCGACGAAGCGCTCGGAGCCGAACGGCACCGGGCCCTGCCCGGCCGCCGCGGCGGCCGCCTCGGCGCTTTCGTCGACCAGCCGCACCTCGAGCGTGGCGGTGCGGCCGATGATGTCCTTGGCCTTGGCGGTGTCCTGCACGCCGGGCAGTTGCACGACGATGCGGTCGGCGCCCTGCTGCTGCACGACCGGCTCGGCGACGCCGAGTTCGTTGACGCGGTTGTGCAAGGTCGAGATGTTCTGCTTGAGCGCCGACTCCTGGATCGCCTGCGCCGCTGCCGCACGCAAGTTGCCGACCAGGCGCAGCGCGTCGGCCTCGCCGGCCTCGGTCCAGTCCATCTCGGGCAGCCGCTCGTTGAGCAGCGTGCGCGCCGCGGTGCGCGTGGCGGCGTCGCGGAAGCGGATCTCGACGGTCTGGGCGTCTCGGGTCACGCCGGCGTGGCGGAGGTCGGCTTCGCGCAGCAGTGCGCGGCTGTCGCCGACGACCGACTCGGCGCGGCGCGTCAGCGCGGCCTGCATGTCGACCTGCATCAGGAAGTGCACGCCGCCGCGCAGGTCCAGCCCGAGGTACATCGGCAGCGCGTGGATGCGGGTCAGCCATTGCGGCGACTGGCTCACGAGGTTGAGCGCGACGACGAACGACGGATCGGCCGGGTCGGGGTTGAGCGCGCGCGCGATGACGTCGCGCGCGCGCATCTGCACGTCGGTTGTCGCAAAGCGCGCACGCACCGACTGGCCGTCGAACTGGATCAGGTCGGCCTTGACGCCGGCGTCGCTCAGCGCGGCAGCGACGCGGGCCTCGACGGCCGCGTCGACGCGCACGGTGGCCTTGCCGCTCGAGACCTGGACCGCAGGCGCCTCGCCGTAGAAGTTGGGCAGCGTGTAGAGAAAGCCCACGACCAGCGCCACCGCAAGGATCGCGTACTTCCACCAGGGGTAGCGGTTCATGGCTCGGGACCCTCAACAACGCACGGGTACGACCGCGACCCGCGCCGGCAACATCATTTCAGCGTGCCCTTGGGCAGGACCTGGGCGACCGCGGTGCGCTGCACCTGGACCTCGACACCGTCGGCCACCTCGACGCCCAGGTAGTTGTCGCCGAGCTTGCTGATGCGCCCGGCGACGCCGCCGGCGGTGACGATCTCGTCGCCCTTGGCCAGCGCCTCGACCATCGCCTTGTGCTCCTTCTGGCGCTTGACCTGCGGCCGGATCATGATGAAGTACAGCACCACGAACATCAGCAGCAGCGGCAGCAGGCTCAGCAGCGTCGAGTCGAACCCGCCGCCACCGGCGGGGGCGGGTGCGGTCTGGGCGTAGGCAGTGGAAATCAGCACGGCAGCGTCCTCGGGGGATCAAGTGATGACAAAAGCGCAGGATTCTAGGGGCCGTACGGTGACAGCGGCGCGACCTGCGCAAACGACACAGGCCCCTCGCGGGGCCTGTCGGTGTGCTTCGGCCCCCGCGGGGGCTGCTTGCCAGACCGGACCGACCCGCTTCGGGACGATTCGATCGATGCCAGCAAATTTGGTTGCGGGGGCAAGATTTGAACTTGCGACCTTTGGGTTATGAGCCCAACGAGCTACCAGGCTGCTCCACCCCGCGACTGAAGCTTTGCAGTATACACCGAACGCGGGTGCGGTGCGCGCCGATCTCGGGATCTCAGGCGGCGGGCTCGGCAGCCTGCGCCGTGGCCTGCGGCTCGGGCCGGTCGACCAGTTCGACGAAGGCCATCGGCGCGTTGTCGCCGAGGCGAAATCCCATCTTGAGGATGCGCGTGTAGCCGCCCGGCCGGGCCTGGTAACGCGGGCCGAGTTCGGCGAACAGCTTGGTCACGATGTCGCGGTCGCGCAGGCGCGAGAAGGCCAGCCGGCGGTTGGCCAGCGTGGGCTGCTTGCCCAGCGTGATCAGCGGCTCGACGACGCGGCGCAGTTCCTTGGCCTTGGGCAGCGTGGTCTTGATCGCCTCGTGGCGCAGCAGCGAGACACACATGTTGCGCAGCATCGCCAGGCGGTGCTCGCTGGTGCGGTTGAGTTTGCGCAGTCCGTTGCGGTGACGCATGGTGCTTTCCTTTCCTTATCGAACCTCGGCCGGATCAGGTACCGAGGGTTGCACTGCAGCTACGCAGTCAATCAAGCGGACGCCGAGGGTCCGGCTCTGCCGGCCCTCTGGCGTCGCCCCCCCGAGGGGGCGGCCGCAGGCGGCCGTAGGGGGTGGGCCGTTTATCGCTTGTCGAGCCCCTGCGGCGGCCAGTTCTCGAGCCGCGAGCCCAGGGTCAGCCCGCGCGAGGCCAGGACTTCCTTGATCTCGTTGAGCGACTTGCGGCCGAGGTTGGGCGTCTTGAGCAGCTCGGTCTCGGTGCGCTGGATCAGGTCGCCGATGTAGTAGATGTTCTCGGCCTTCAGGCAGTTGGCCGAGCGCACGGTCAGCTCGAGCTCGTCGACCGGGCGCAGCAGGATCGGGTCGAAGCTGCTGGCCTGGCGCTGCGGCTGGCTGAACAGCCCGTCCTCGGCGCCGACGTCGATCTGGGCGAAGATCGCGATCTGCTCGACCAGGATCCGGGCCGAGGCACGGATCGCCTCCTCGGGGCTGATCGCGCCGTTGGTCTCGATCTCCATGACCAGCTTGTCGAGGTCGGTGCGCTGCTCGACGCGGGCATTCTCGACCGCGTAGCTGACCCGGCGCACCGGCGAGAACGAGGCGTCGAGCACGATGCGGCCGATGGCCTTGGTTGGCTCGTCACCGTGGCGGCGCAGGTTGCCCGGCACGTAGCCGCGGCCGCGCTCGACCTTGATCTGCATGTCGAGCTTGCCGCCACTGGCCAGGTGGGCGACGACATGCTCGGGGTTGACGACCTCGACGTCGTGCGGGCACTGGATGTCGGCGGCCGTGACCGGTCCCGCGCCTTCCTTGCGCAGCACCAGCGTGACCTCGTCGCGGTTGTGCAGCCGGAACACCACGCCCTTGAGGTTGAGCATGATGTGCACGACGTCTTCCTGCACGCCATCGACCGTCGAATACTCGTGCAGCACGCCGGCGATCGTCACCTCGGTCGGCGCATAGCCGACCATCGACGACAGCAGCACGCGGCGCAGCGCGTTGCCCAGCGTGTGGCCGTAGCCGCGCTCGAACGGCTCGAGCGTGACCTTGGCACGGTGGCCGGAGCCGCCCAGCGGCTCGACCTGGATGGCTTTGGGCTTCAGCAGATTGGTTTGCATCGAATCGTGTTCCTCTCAATACCCTCGGCTCGTTACACCGATAAGGCTGATGGACCGCACCGGGGAGGGAAGGACAGCGCAGCGCCCCGGCAGGCGCTGCGCATACGCTGGTCGCTCGCGCCACGGGCACGCCTGCACCCGCGGGCGTGGGCGACGCCGTCAACGCGAGTACAGCTCGACGATCAGCGATTCGTTGATCTCGGCGCCGAACTGATCGCGGTCGGGCGCCTTCTTGAACGTGCCCTCGAGCTTGGTCGAGTCGACGCTGACCCAGTCGGGCAGCCCGACCGATCCGGCCAGCTTGAGCGCGTCCTGGATGCGCAGCTGGCTGCGCGCGCCCTCGCGCACGGCGACCACGTCGCCGGCCTTGACGAGGAACGAGGGAATGTTGACGCTCTGCCCGTTGACCGTGATCGCGCGGTGCGAGACGATCTGCCGCGCCTCGGCACGCGTCGAGCCGAAGCCCATGCGGTAGACCACGTTGTCGAGCCGGGACTCGAGCAGCGCCAGCAGGTTGCTGCCGGTGTTGCCGCTGCGCCGCTCGGCTTCGGCAAAGTAGCGGCGGAACTGCCGCTCCAGGATGCCGTACATGCGCTTGACCTTCTGCTTCTCGCGCAGCTGCACGCCGTAGTCGCCGGTGCGCGAGCCGCTGGTGCGGCCGTGCTGCCCGGGCTTGCTGTCGAACTTGGCCTTGTCGCCGATCGGGCGGCGGGCGCTCTTGAGGAACAGGTCGGTGCCCTCCCGGCGGGAGAGCTTGGCCTTGGGGCCGAGATAGCGTGCCACGTGTTGTCCTTCTCGATGAAGCTGACGCGAGGCCCTGTGGGCCGCGCGCGAGTCCGGCGGGTGTTGTTATAGGCGCTCGGACGGTGGTCTTGTCTGGCGGGCGTTGGCCCGCGGTTTCGGCATCAGATGCGGCGGCGCTTCTGCGGCCGGCAGCCGTTGTGCGGGACCGGCGTCACGTCGCTGATCGAGGTGATGCGGATGCCCAGCGTGGCCAGCGCGCGCACCGAGGACTCGCGCCCGGGGCCGGGGCCCTTGATGCGCACGTCGACGTTCTTGACGCCCTGCTCCTGCGCCGCACGTCCGGCCGTCTCGGCCGCGACCTGGGCCGCGAAGGGCGTGCTCTTGCGCGAGCCCTTGAAGCCCTGGCCGCCGCTGGACGCCCAGGCGATGGTGCCGCCCTGGCGGTCGGTGATCGTGATGATGGTGTTGTTGAACGACGCGTGCACGTGGACGATGCCGTCCGCAATGTTCTTGCGAACCTTCTTGCGCACGCGCTGCGCGGCGGTATTGACGGGTGCTTTGGCCATGGGTGTTTCCTCGAGTCAGCCGGGTCGCGCTGCTGCGCTCACTTCTTGAGCACGGCGCCCGACTTGCGCGGGCCCTTGCGGGTGCGCGCGTTGGTCTTGGTGCGCTGGCCGCGCACCGGCAGGCCGCGGCGGTGGCGGATGCCGCGGTAGCAGCCCAGGTCCATCAGCCGCTTGATGTTGATCGACATCTCGCGGCGCAGGTCGCCCTCGATCGTCATGCGGCCGATCTCGTCGCGGATCTTCTCGAGGTCGCGGTCGTCGAGGTCCTTGATGCGCTTGGAGTACGGGATGCCGACCGCCTCGCAGATCCTCTGCGCCGTCGTGCGGCCGATGCCGTAGATCGCCGTCAGGCCGATCTCGGCGTGCTTGTGCGGCGGAATGTTGATGCCGGCAATGCGTGCCATGGTGGTCCTCTGTTCCTCAGCCTTGACGCTGCTTGTGGCGCGGGTCGGTGCAGATCACGCGCACGACGCGGTTGCGCCGGATGATCTTGCAGTGGCGGCACATCTTCTTGACCGATGCGGCGACTTTCATCGTCTACTCCTGGGCTTGCTCTGTATGCTCGGGTCCGAAGGTGCTCACTTGGCGCGGAACACGATGCGCGCGCGACTGAGGTCGTACGGCGTGAGCTCGACCGTGACCTTGTCGCCGGGCAGGATGCGGATGTAGTGCATGCGCATCTTTCCCGAGATGTGGCCGAGCACGACGTGGCCGTTCTCCAGCTTGACGCGGAAGGTGGCGTTGGGCAGATTCTCGAGAATCTCGCCCTGCATCTGGATGACGTCGTCCTTGGCCATTTAGGGGTGTGGTGTCCTGCGTCCGTGTCAGCTGGGCTTGAAATTGGCCTTCTTCAGCAGCGAGTCGTACTGCTGGCTCATCACGTAGCTCTGTACATGCGCCCAGAAGTCCATCGTCACGATGACGATGATCAGCAGCGAGGTACCGCCGAAGTAGAACGGCACGTTGTACTCGAGGATCAGGAACTCGGGCAGCAGGCACACCGCCGTGATGTAGATCGCCCCGACCAGCGTCAGCCGCGACAGGATGCGGTCGATGTGGCGCGCGGTCTGGTCGCCCGGACGGATACCCGGGATGAACGCCCCGCTCTTCTTGAGGTTGTCGGCGGTCTCGCGGCTGTTGAAGACCAGCGCCGTGTAGAAGAAGCAGAAGAAGATGATCATCGTCGCGTACAGCATGACGTAGATCGGCTGCCCGGGCGAGAGCGCGCCGGCGATGTCACGCAGCCAGTCGATGCCCTCGCCGGCGGCAAACCAGCCGACGATGGTCGCCGGCAGCAGGATGATCGACGAGGCGAAGATCGGCGGGATCACGCCGGCCATGTTGAGCTTGAGCGGCAGGTGCGAGGACTGCCCGCCGTAGACCTTGTTGCCGACCTGGCGCTTGGCGTAGTTGACGAGGATCTTGCGCTGGCCGCGCTCGACGAAGACGACGAAATAGGTGACCAGGACGACCAGCGCGACGATGAACAGCGAGACGATGATGCTCATCGCCCCGGTGCGCACCAGCTCGGCCAGCCCGCCGATCGCACTGGGCAGGCCGGCGACGATGCCGGCGAAGATGATCAGCGAGATGCCGTTGCCCAGGCCGCGCTCGGTGATCTGCTCGCCGATCCACATCAGGAACATCGTGCCGGCGACCAGGCTGGCCACGGCCGTCACGCGAAAGGCCATGCCGGGGTCTATGACCAGCCCGGGCGAGCCCTCGAGGGCCAGCGCGATGCCCAGCGACTGGAACAGCGCCAGCCCCAGCGTGCCGTAGCGCGTGTACTGGGTGATCTTGCGCCGGCCGGCCTCGCCTTCCTTGCGCAAGGCCTCGAGGCTGGGCACGACGTGCGTCATCAGCTGGACGATGATCGCCGCCGAGATGTAGGGCATGATGCCCAGCGCGAACACCGAGAAACGCGACAGCGCGCCGCCCGAGAACATGTTGAACAGGCCCAGGATGCCGCCCTGCTGCTGCTCGAAGAGCTGGCGCATCTGGTCCGGGTCGATGCCGGGCACCGGCACGTGCGTGCCGATGCGGTAGACGATCAGCGCCAGCAGCAGGAACAGCAGCCGCCGTCGCAGGTCGCCGTACTTGCCGCTCTTGGCAAGCGTTTGAGCCGAGGTCGCCACGCCGATCCTAAGGTGTGTAGCCAGCCGCAGGCCGCATCACGTCAGCCGCGCGCCGGCTTCTTCGGAAGCTTGCGCGGACGCTCGACACGGGTCAGCTCGGGCGCCGAGCCGCCGGCGGCCTCGATGGCCGCCCGCGCACCCGCCGTCGCCGCAATGCCGTTGAGTGCCAGCTTGCGCGACAGTTCACCCGACTTGATGACCTTGACGTTGCTGACGATCTCGGCGACCAGCCCGGCCTGCTTGAGCGCGATCAGGTCGATCTCGTCGATGCCCAGCGCGTCGATCTCGCCGAGCGTGACCTCGGCGTTGTACTTGGCCGAGGCCGACTTGAAGCCACGCTTGGGCAGGCGCCGCTGCAGCGGCATCTGACCGCCCTCGAAGCCGACCTTGTGAAAGCCACCGGCGCGGCTCTTCTGGCCCTTGTGGCCACGACCCGCGGTCTTGCCCAGGCCCGAGCCGATGCCCCGGCCGACGCGCCGGCGTGCCTTCTTGCTGCCCGCGGCGGGCTTGATCGTGTTCAGTTGCATCACAGCACCTTCACAAGGTACGAGACCTTGTCGACCATCCCGCGCACGGCGGGGGTGTCTTCGAGCTGGCGCTGGCTGCCCAGCTTGCGCAGGCCCAGACCGCGCACGGTGGCGCGGTGGTCGGCACGGGTGCCGATGGGGCTGCGTACCAGCCGAACCTCGAGCGTCGTCTTCTCAGCCATGTCGCTACTCCGGGCGCCGCCTCAGTTGAAGAGTTCTTCGACCGTCTTGCCGCGCTTGGCGGCGATCTCGGCCGGGGTCGTCGAGCGCTTGAGGGCGTCGAGCGTGGCGCGCACCATGT
>Ga0208733_100720_pt1 | contig 12586 bp, 14 predicted proteins | sample SubbioR11Jul_8B1_FD_184816 | JGI IMG/M metagenome (GOLD analysis project Ga0208733, IMG submission 184816) | Serpentinite rock and fluid subsurface biosphere microbial communities from McLaughlin Reserve, California, USA - CR11Jul_8B1 (SPAdes) | ecosystem: Environmental > Terrestrial > Deep... | reverse complement strand
CTCGAGACGCTCCGCCGCGCTGAGGGGTGGCAGCAGTCCGCACAAGGCTCTGGCGAGCATCGTCTTGCCCGCTCCGGGAGGTCCTACGAACAGAACGTTGTGTCCTCCGGAGGCGGCGATCTGCAGGCATCGCTTCACCTGCATATGTCCCACGACGTCTGAGAGGTCCACGCCGGGGGCCGATGGCGGCGCCTCCTGCGGGGAACGCCGTCGACACGTAGAGGGGATCCCTTGCCGCGCGGCTCGGATGCCGACTAGCGGGCGATAGCGCAGGTCGGGGACCGCATGAACCACCGTGGCCGCGCTCTCGGGGCCCAGCAGGTCGCGTCCCTGTCGCGATGCAGCCAGCGCATGAGCGAGCATCCCGGGCACTTCGCGCACCGAACCGTCCAGCCCGAGTTCTCCCACCGCCGAGATCCTGTCGAACGCACGCGGCTCGAGCTGTCCAGTTGCGCACAGGACTGCTAGCGCGATAGGCAGGTCGAACCCAGTGCCATGTTTGCGTAGGGGCGCGGGAGCGAGATTGACGATGACGCGAGCGTTCGGGAACTCGTAACCGGAGGTTCGTAAGGCCGCTCTGACCCGATCCCGTGCCTCCTGTACGGCGACGTCAGGTAGTCCGACGATCCCGAACACGGGCAGGCCGGAGGAGACGTCAGCCTGCACTTCGACCGGCACGGCGTCCACCCCCACGAGCGTGGCAGTCGTGATTGTCGCCTGCATGTCAGCCCACGACGAACGCTGCGCGGTGGTGGCGCAAGAGGGCCCGGTCCGCAGCCAGAACGCGAACGGTCACGACGTCGAACCGAATGTTGCATGTCTCCCCGATTCCCGCCGATGCGGCATACGCCTGCGCGAGTCGTGCAAGCTGGCGTTGCTTTGCGGGTGACACGGCATCCTCAGGAGTACCACGGGAGTCGGTGGTGCGAGTCTTGACCTCGCAGATGACGAGCTCTTCGCCGTCGAGGGCGACGATGTCTATCTCTCCCCTGCCGTTACGCCAGTTGCGGTCCACCACCTGCATCCCGACGCGCTCCAGATATGCGGCGGCTGCCACTTCCCCACGGGTACCGATCTCCGATTTGTCCATGAGCGTTCCCTCCCTTGGGGAGAGGGTCGCATGAAGGGGTAACTGCCTGGTAAGCGGGACTCTACCGGAATCAGAACAACGGATGCTGCGAGCAGGGCGAGAAGGAGGCTCGATGCACCGGGGCTGGGCCGAGGGCCGCAAGTGCTTCGAGGTGGCCGGAGCTCCCATAGCCCTTGTTGTGGGCAAAACCGTACGCAGGATACTCTTCCGCCAGCGTGGTCATGATGCGGTCGCGTTCAACCTTCGCGTATACTGCGGCAGCGGCTATGGCTCTCACCGAGGAATCGCCCTTAACGATGGCGGTGCTCGGAACGCCGAGTTCCACCTGCCTGCCGTCAACGAGCACGTGCCCGACATCGATGCCGAGTCCGGCCAGTGCCCGGCGCATCGCGAGTACGATGGCGCGGGTGATTCCGAGCGCATCGATCTCAGCGGGTTGTGCGTGGCCCACGCTGACAGAAACCGCCGTCCGCCGTATCTGGTCGTGGAGTCTCTCGCGCGCGATTGCGGTGAGCCGCTTCGAGTCATCGAGTCCCGGAAGCATCGCATCACGTGGAAGGACGCACGCGCCCGCACTCACCGGGCCGGCGAGCGCTCCCCTTCCTACCTCGTCAACGCCCGCGACGATCACGCCGCGGTCAGCGAGGGCCCATTCGCACGCCGCGAGCGATTCCAGGCGAGCCCGTTCTGTCCGGTCGCGATCCAGCCTCCGAGTCGCCCGCAGCAGTGCAGCGGTCACGCTGGAGCGCGGGTCGTTGCAGTGGGCTGCGAGCAGGGTGGGCAGTTCGTCGGCCGATGCTTCGGAGAGCAACGCCTGGATGCGGGTCACGGAAAGCCTGTCCATGAGGCACAGTGTACAGCGTGGCGCGCAAAGGCTCCCGGAAAATCCGGGAGCCTTTGGTGGAGGTGTGTTCGGGGCGGTACGCTAGCGGCGTTCTTTGACACGAGCGGCCTTACCGACCTTATCGCGCAGGTAGTACAGCTTGGCTCGGCGCACCTTGCCGCGAGTGACGACCTCGAGGCTCACGATCTTGGGGGAGTGAACTGGGAAGGTACGCTCCACGCCGACCGCGAAAGAGATCTTGCGGACCGTGAAGGTCTCACGGTTGCCAGAGCCGTGACGGCGGATCACGATGCCCTGGAAGGGCTGAAGGCGCTCCCGGGTCCCTTCGACGACCTTGTACATCACTTTGACGGTGTCTCCGACGCTGAACGCCGGGATGCCCTCACGCAGCTGCTGCTGCTCGATGGCTCGGATCTTGTCCATGACGCATTCCTGTTCAGTCAGTTGAGTGGTTCCTGAGGTGCCCTGAGGCACGAATGCACAGTATAGACCAGGCCCGCTGAGGGAAGCAACGGGCGCTTCTCCTGCGCGTCGCCCTCCGCCAGCCACCGCCCGACAGCCTGTGCCATCACAAGGAGCCCATCCTGTCCACCGGCCAAAACGTGCAGAACGCCTTCCCGTTGATGTCGCTCAAAGGGACTGCGCCGAACACGCGCGAATCGGCGCTGTTCGGGCGGTTGTCACCCATAAGCCATACAGAGCCCTCAGGGACCGTGTATGGCATGTCGATGATCATGGGTTCGGTGGGCGCACCCAGCGAATACGGCTCATCGATGGGGACGCCGTCGATGAGAACACGGCCGTTCTCGATGTCGACGGTCTGGCCTCCCGTAGCGACGACGCGTTTGATCAGCGTCTGTACCATTTCCGTCGGGTCGTCCAGCACGACGATGTCACCCGCCTGCGGCTCACTGAAGCGATAAACGAACTTGTTGGCAAGGACGCGATCGGATATCTCAATCGTCGGCTCCATCGAGCTGGTCGGAATCACGTAGGGCTGGATCACGAAGGCGCGGATGCCACTCGCAAGCAAGAATGCGAGCGCCACCATCACCACCAGCTCTCCCAGCCATCGGCCGAAGGATACCGGCGCCTCCCGCTCGGGCTCCTCGCTCAGTTCTTCGGGGTACGGCTGGCCCTGTTCGGTATCCACGTGGCGCTACTCCGATCCTTCGATGATCCGCCGAGCGAAGACGCGCTCGTCTTGGGTGAGATCCGCGCACGCAATGAGGTCCGGCCGCCGTTCGGCAGTGCGTCTGATGGCTTCGCGCCTGCGCCATGCGGCGATGCGGGCATGGTCACCGCTCAGGAGTACCTCGGGTACGTCCCTACCCGCAAATGACGCTGGTCGAGTGTACTGAGGATACTCCAACAAGCCCTGCGAGAACGACTCGTCCAAAGCGGAGTCCTCATGGCCCAGTACGCCGGGGAGCAAACGTGCCACTGAGTCCGTCACAACTAGCGCTGGCAGCTCTCCACCGGTGAGAACGTAGTCGCCGATGGAAAGCTCAAGGTCCGCACGGTCAAGGATGCGCTCGTCGAAACCCTCGTAGCGTCCGCACACAAGTACGAGCCGCGGAAGGGCCGATAGCTCACGGACGAGGTCCTGGGTGAGCTGCAGGCCTTGCGGGGTGAGTAGTACGACGGTGGGCTGTTGCGTAGCGGCGGCACACACCGCGTCCAGTGCGCGGTACACAGGCTCGGGCTTCATGACCATGCCCGGTCCGCCGCCGAAGGGCTGATCGTCCGTGGTGCGATGGCGGTCGTCGGTCCACAGTCTGAGGTCGTGGACGACGACGTCGAGTGCCCCGGAACTGCGTGCGCGGCCGATGATCGACGCGTCGAGCACCGATGCGAACATCTCGGGCAGTATCGAGATGATATCGACCCTCATTCGGCATCTCCGTCGATGAGACCCTCGAGAAGCGCCACGCGCAGCACGCCGTCGTCCGTTCCGCGCATGACGTCCGGTATCACCGGAACGAGCACCTGACCGAAGGGTCCGTCCTCGCAGATCAGCACGTCGTTCGCGCCGGTCACGATCACCTCCGTCACGGTACCGATGAACCCCCGGGTGTCGTCGTGGACCCGCATGCCGACGAACGCGTTCCTCGGAGCCGCGTGATCGGACTCTTCGCCTCGGGCAAGAAGCTGCCTGCCGGCGAGCTCGTGCGCGGCGGCGGCATCGTCGATGCCTGTCAGGCGCACGAGCCAGCCTTTCGGTCCTGGCCGGACCTCCGAGATGCGTGTGGCGGCCGCACCGGCTTCGGGAGGAGGGACGATCCATACATCGGTTTCCTCAAGACCCGAAAAGGAGAGGCCGTCGCGCGGGGCGACCGACACCTCTCCTTGCGTGCCATGGGCCTTGGTGATTCGGCCGAGCCGTCGGTACGGCGCCGGCATCGTTCTAGCCGAGGATTTCGACCGTTGCGTCGGAACCGTCAACCGACGCCGCGGCGCGAACGAGCACCCGGATGGCCTTGATGACCCTGCCCTGCCTGCCGATGATCTTGCCCGTGTCATCGGTATGGACCGAAACCTCATACGTGATCACGTCACCATCACGCTTGTCGACACGCACCTCTTCCGGATGCGCGACGAGCGAGGTGACGAGGTAGTTCACGAGAGCATCGAGGTTTGGCGTGCCTGGCACGGCTACTCAGCCGCCCCTTCGGTGGTCTCAGCGGCAACCTCTGGCGATTCGCGAGGAGTCTTCTCAGCGGCCTCGGCCTTCGCCTCAGCAGCGGCCTTGCGGTCCGCCTCGAGCTTCGCCTGCGCCTTCTTGGACAGCGCCTCGCCCTTGGAGGGGGCATGTGCGTCCGGGTCCTTAGCGATGGCGATGAGCTTGGCGACGGTATCGCTGGGCTCGGCACCCTTGGCGAGCCAAGCGTCAATCTTCTCGATATCGAGCTCGATAGCAGACGGCTCGGTGCGTGGGTTGTACCGGCCGAGGATCTCGATGAAGCGTCCGTCGCGTGGTGCGCGTGAGTCGGCGACGACGACGCGGTAGAACGGTGCCTTCTTCGCTCCAGCGCGAGCAAGGCGGATCTTGACTGCCAAAACGTTCACCTCCGTGTAGGTGGCCCCTCATGGGGCCACACCCGAGCAAAAGCAGCGACTAATGATACGAGAGAAGTCTGCGGGGGTCAAAAGGACCACCACCCTGCTCAGGGCCATGCTAGAAGGGCCCGGGCATTCCCGGCATCCCGAACCTGCGGCGCTTCCCCTTCTTTCCCTCACGCTCCATCGTCTGGAGTTGCTTGACCATCTTCTGGGCCTGAGCGAACTGCTTGAGCACCTGGTTCACGTCGAAGACGCGGACGCCTGCGCCTCGGGCGATCCGCTCCCGCCGCGCGCCGTTCATGATCGCGGGCTTCGCTCTCTCCGCGATCGTCATCGACTGGATGATAGCCTCGGTCCTGACGAGAGCGCCCTCGTCTACGCTCGCGTCGGGCGGTAGCTTGCTCGCTCCGGGGATCATCTTGAGCAGTTCTCCGAGCGACCCCATCCTTCGCACCTGTTGGAGCTGTTTGAGGAAGTCGTCGAGCGTGAAAACGCCGCTGCGGATCCGTGCCTCAGCCTCTGCAGCGCTGGTCTCGTCGAAAGACTCTTGGGCCTTCTCGATGAGCGTGACCACATCGCCCATGCCGAGGATGCGCTTGGCCATGCGTTCAGGGTGGAATGCCTCCAACGCATCGAGCTTCTCTCCCACGCCCGCGAACTTGATCGGCTTGCCCGTGACGGCCTTCACCGAGAGGGCGGCGCCGCCGCGGGCGTCACCGTCCAGCTTGGTGACGATGACTCCATCGAAATCGACGCGCTCGGCGAAGGCGGTTGCGGCGTTCACGGCGTCCTGGCCTGTCATCGCGTCGATGACCATCAGGACCTGGTCCGGGCGGAGCGCATCTCGGATGGCGGCGGCCTCGGTCATCATTGCGTCGTCGATGTGCAGCCTGCCCGCCGTGTCGATGATGGCCACGTCGCGCATCCGCGAGACGGCCTCCCGTACGCCCGCTTGGGCGATCGCCACGGCGTCCGTCCCGTCACCGCGGTACACAGGTATCTCGAGCTGCATGCCGAGGGCCTCGAGCTGATCGACGGCGGCCGGCCGGTAGACATCGCAGGCGACCAGTATCGGACTCCTCCCCTGCTTCTTGAGAAGGCTGGCGAGCTTGGCGGAGGCGGTGGTCTTTCCCGATCCCTGGAGACCGACCAGCATGATGACGTTGGGTGTCCTCCCGGAGAAGACGAGCCTTGATTCAGAGCCACCCATGAGCGCGGTGAGTTCATCGAGGACTATCTTCACGACCATCTGACCCGGTGTAAGGCTCTTCATCACGTCGGCGCCGACCGCTCGCTCCCGCACGCGCGCGACGAAGCCCTTGACGGTCTTGAAGTTGACGTCAGCCTCAAGGAGCGCCATGCGGACCTCTCGCATGGCCGCGTCGACATCGGCTTCGGACAAGACGCCGCGGCCGGTCAACGTGCTGAACACCGCCTGGAGGCGGCTGGTGAGGTTATCGAACAACGTATCCTCCGTAGGTTCGTGAGTGCTACAGCCTAGGCGCCGGACGTCCGCTCAGTCAATCGGGCGCGCACGATGCACCGGGAGCATGATCGCGACACCTTTACCCTCGATCGCCTCGAGCGGCACGGGTCCGATCTCTCTGCTGTCGAGCGCGTACGGCCGGTTGTCGCCGAGGACGTAGACTGTTCCCGCGGGAACAGTGAGCTGGATGCGCGGCCCCGCCTCGGTCCCCACGAAGGCGGTGGGGGCGACGTCGGAGAGCTCGCCGTTGACATAGACGATATCGCCGGCCATCTCGACCTGGTCACCGGGGATGGCGACGACGCGCTTGATGAGGGGGTCCGCTCCGCCGTCGGGGCCGACCACGGTGAAGGCGACGATATCACCGGCCTGCGGCACCGCATACCCGCGGGTCACGAGCACGCGGTCGCCCGAGTGAAGCGCGGGCACCATGGAGTCGCCGTTGACGCGTACGACCGAGAAGACGACGTACAGGACGGAGATCAGGACCGCGAGCACCACAGAGAGGAGCAGCAGCAGCGGCAGATACCTGCGGTCGCTGGAGCGCCACGCGATGAAGAAGTCCTCGGCCACGGCTACCCTGCGGTACCGGCGATGGCCTCGGCAAAGACCGCTGCATCGAACGGCTCGAGGTCGTCGACGCCCTCGCCGACGCCGATGTGCAGTACCGGAACGCCAAGCTCCCGCGCGACCGCGACAACGATACCCCCCTTTGCGGTACCGTCGAGCTTGGTGAGGATGATGCCGTCGAGCCCCAGAGCGCGATGGAACTCACGCGCTTGGATCAGGCCGTTTTGGCCTGTCGTCGCATCCATCACCAGCACGATGCGCACGGGATGGGCGCTTTCGCGTTCGGCGACACGTTTGACCTTCACCAGCTCAGCCATCAGATCCGCAGAGGTATGGAGCCTTCCCGCGGTGTCGATCATCACGAGATCCGCACCCTCGAGCTTGGCTTCGACGAGGGTGTCGAATACGACGGCTGCGGGGTCTGCCCCGTGCGAGCGCTCGATTACGCGAACCGCGGCGCGCTCAGCCCACACGCGCAGCTGCTCGATGGCCGCGGCGCGGTAGGTGTCAGCGGAGCCGATGACCACCCGCCTGCCGGCGTCCGCCGCCGCCTTCGCGAGCTTGCCGACGCTGGTCGTCTTGCCGGTGCCGTTCACGCCGACCACGAGAATGGTCGCCGTGGGGATGGCGAACGGGTCTTCGCCGGTGACGGTCACCTCGCGGGCGATCTCTTCGGAAAGGCGGTCGAGGACTGCCTGCGCATCGGGCAGCGCGTCGCGGGCCGCAAGGCCGCGCAGGCGTTCGACCAGCTCCGTGGAGGCCAAGATGCCCATGTCCGCCTGAATGAGCGTGTCTTCGAGTTCCTCCCAAAACGCCGCATCCAGCGCGGGTCCGCGGCGAAGCAGGACGTTCAGATGCCCGCGGAGTTCGCCGCGGGTCTTTGCCAAGCCTTCACCGACGCGCTTGTACCACGGCTGTGTCATGCAGAATTCGCCTCTACGAGCCGTTCCAGCTTCTGGCTGACGACCTTGCTCACTCCGTCGGCTTGCATGGATACCCCATACAAGACGTCGGCCATCTCCATGGTTCGACGCTGGTGGGTGACGATGACGAACTGCGTGTGAGCACGCAGGCTGTCCACGAAGGCGATGAACCTCCGAAGGTTCGTGTCATCGAGTGCCGCCTCCACCTCATCGAGGACGTAGAAGGGGCAGGGCCGGGTGCGGTAGACAGCGAACATCAGAGCAAGGGCGGTGAGCGATTTCTCACCACCGGAGAGCAGAGTCATCTTCTGCAGGCGTTTGCCGCGAGGTTGCGCCACCACTTCGACGCCCGTGCACTCGGGGTCGTCCGGATCGGTGAGCGAAAGATACGAATGACCGCCAGGGAACAGCAGGGCGAAGATGTCCTGGAAGTGGTTGTCCACGCGTTCGAAGGTGTCAAGGAAGCGATCGCGGACCTTGCGATCTATGGCGGCGATGACCTTCTGAAGCGCCTTTCGGCTCGACTGAAGATCATCTAGCTGAGCGTTCAGGAAATCGCGACGGGAACGCAGGGCTGTAAACTCTTCGACAGCGACCGGGTTGACGGGGCCGAGGTTCGCGAGGCGCTTGCGCAGCGCATGGGCGCGGTCGGTCGCGACCGGCCGGTCTTCGATGGGCGAGGTTTCGAGCGCGCGCTCGACGGGGACGCCGAGATCCTCGACGATGCGCTTCACGGCCGCTGTGACCTGGACTTCGAGGGCTGCCTTCTCGACCCGCACCTCCGACATGGCCTCGTTAGCCTCGTCGACCGCAGCCTGGGCTCCACGCACTGCGTCCTGGCCGCCGTGGATCGTCTGCCGGAGCGATTCGGAATCCGCCTGCTCGAACCGGGCGCGGTCACGCAGTCTGTCTGCCCAATGCTCGGCACGTTCGAGAAGGTCGCTGTAGAGGTCGTGGAGGGGGTGGATGCGCAGGCGCAGCCCCTCGAGCGCCTCCGCGGTCAACGTGGAGCGGGAGACCGTCTGTTCGAGTTCACGTGTCTCGGCGGTCAGGGTGGCAAGCCGACCCTTGAGGTGCACCTCGCGCTCCGACACCGCCGCGATCTCCACTTGGCAGGCAGACAAGCGGGTGGCCACCTCGGACTCCTCCCGGAACCGGACGTCGCGCTCCTCGCGCCTGGCGACAGCGCCGTCCTCCAACGCCTCGATGCGCAGGAGTCCGGTTTGGATGCGGTCGTTCAACGCGCGTTCCTGCGGGCGGTCCTTCATGGTCTTCTCGTCGATCTGACGCAGGCGCAGATCGATCTGAGACGACTCGGCGTCGCTTTCGGTGATGCTGCGTTCTATCCTGCCGATGTCCTCGCGAAGCGAGGCCTCCTCGCCAGAGAGGGTGGCAATCGTCTGGCTGAGCTCGAGCGCGTCTTGCTGCGCCGCCGACACGGCCTCGGTGGCCTCGACGACGGCAGCCTCGGCCTCCCCGACGGCGACGTCCATCACCGCGGCACGGTCCCTGAGGTCGACGACGAGTCGCTTACGCGCAAGGATCCCCGAATCGTCGTCGAGGTTGGGTCCCACGCGAACGCGCCCGTTCTGCCAGACAGTGTGACCCGCGCGCGTGGTCATCCGCCAGTCGGTCGAGTTGGCGTGGAGTGCTTCGTCGAGCGTGTCGACCACGCGCACATCACCGATCAGCGCCTCGATGGCTTCCCGGAGCTGCGATGGACACTCGATGACGTCGATCAGGCGGATGCCCGGGCCTTCCGCCGGAAGCTCGGGGGCGTTCACCGTGTCCACTGGGGCCAGAGAGAAGTCGGTTGCGCCGTGCTCCTCGAGGACGGCCACGGTGTGTCGAACGTCGGCAGCCTGGGTGAGCAGCACGCAGAAGACGTCGGCGCCCAGCACCCGCTCGACGACACGCTCATACTCCTCGGGGACGGTGATCAGGTCGGTGACGGGGCCGATCACGCCGGGGAGGTCGTGCTCGCGCGCGAGCATCCACGCAAGCGCAGGCGCTGCGGACTCGAAGGCGCGGTCCACTTCCTCGAGCGCACGGATCTCCGCACGTACGTCGGAGTGCTCGAGCCGGAGTCGCTCAAGCGTGGACCGACGGCTCTCGAGCAGGCGGACCCGTTTGTCGACGTCCGAGGCTGCCAGACCGGCCTCCTTGCGCGTGTGTTCGATGCGGCCCGTGAGGTGCTCGAGCCGGTTGCGGCGGGCCGAGAGCGTCTGCATCAGCGCGGTACGGTGGTTCTTCACGGCGGTCGCCCGCTCGGAGAGCATCTCAGACTCAAGCACGAAGGCAGAGAGTGCCTGCTGGACGTCGGCAAGCTCAAGCCGGGCGTCGTCGACCTCCTTGCGGGCTCGACGGCTCTCCGTCATCACGCCGGAGAGGGCTTCATCGGCGGCGAGGCGTTCCTTGCGCGCGGTCTCCGACTCCCGCCGAAGCTCGCCGAGCTGGGCATAGAGTGCCTGCAGTTTGGCTTCGGTAACCGCACGCTGCTCGGTGATCTGCTCGATCTCGCGAGTGCGGCCCTCGAGGCGGCTGCCGCTGTGGTGCATCTTCTGGCGCATCTCCGAAAGGCGCTCGACGAGGTTCTTGCCCTTCTCCTCGAGCAGGAGCAGTCCGGAGTTCGTGCGCTCGAGCACGGATTGCAGGCGCCGGCGCTGTTCCGAGAGGTCGCCGACGAACAGGCCCTTCTCTTCAAGCAGGGACTGGAACGTGGCGAGTTCCCGCTCGGCCTCGGCCAGCCGGTAGCGCGCAAGCTCCACACCCGCGTCGTGCTCGCGTTCGCGTTTCTCGAGCGCGTCCCACTGTCCCTGCAGGCCGCGAAGATCCGCCACCGCAAGCGCGATCTCGAGGTCTTTGAGCTCGGTCTCGATCCCCCGGTGTTCCTGAGCCTTGTCAGCCTGACGCTGGAGCGGCTTGAGCTGGCGATCGATCTCGACCAGGACATCCCGGATTCGATCGAGGTGCACGTCCATGGCGGCGAGTTTGCGGACCGCACGGTCCTTGCGCTTCTTGTGCTTGAGAACCCCGGCGGCCTCCTCGATGAGCGCGCGACGGTCTTCAGGCTTCGAGTTGAGGATCTCGTCGAGCCGGCCTTGGCTGATGATGGAGTGTGTGTCACGCCCGAGCCCCGTGTCATGAAGCAGCTCCTGGATATCGAGGAGTCGGCATGGGGACTGGTTGAGGAGGTACTCGCTCTCCCCGTTACGGAACATGCGCCGGGTGATGGTCACCTCGGAGAACTCAAGCGGTAAGGTGCCGTCGGAGTTGTCCATAACCAGGTCGACCTCGGCCACGCCGACCGCTTGTCTGGCGGAGGAACCGGCGAACACGACGTCTTCCATGGAGTTGCCGCGCAGAGTCTTGGCGCTCTGCTCCCCGAGGACCCACAAGACGGCGTCGGAGATGTTGGACTTGCCCGAGCCGTTCGGGCCGACGACAACGGTCACACCGGGCTCCAGTGCGAGCTTGCTCCGGTCAGCGAAGGACTTGAACCCCTTCAAGGTGAGGGACTTCAGGTACAAGACGGGCCCAATCCGCTGGTCGTGGGTGTCGATGTGGACGTGCGCCGCGGCGCGCAAGGAACGCACCGTATCCTAACACAGCGCCCCGCTACCGGGACCTCGGGGCCACAGTCAGTCCGGGCTGGACAAGTCGCTGTGGAGTGCGCGGACCGCGAGCAGCGCCGCCGCCGCCGCGGCCTTCTCGGCGGCCTGCTTCGTGGGGCCTTCACCGGTGCCCTGGACGGTGTCGCCGATCAGTACCTCTGCGGTGAAGCGGCGGTGGTGCGGTGGGCCCTCGGCCGACACGATGCGGTAAGCGGGAAGCGTCTTGGCCGAGGACTGCGACCACTCCTGCAGCGCGCCCTTCACGTCCGGCGCCCCAGCGGCATGACCCTGCAGTCGTTGCTGGAGGATGCGGAGCACGAAGCCCCTGGCCACCGCAAGACCGCCGTCCAGGTACAGGGCGGCGATCAGAGCCTCAACGGTGTTCTCGAGGACGGATGCGCGCTGCCGCTCTCCTGAGGCGTGGGCCCCCGCACCCAGCAGCACGAGATCGGCAAGGCCGATCTGTTCGGCGGCCGAGGCCAGCGCGTCTCGGGAGACCGCGTGGTGTTTACGGCGCGTGAGCATCCCTTCAGACGCATGGGAGAACTCTCGGTACACTTGGTCGGCCACTATGAAGCCAAGGACGGCGTCACCGAGGAACTCGAGGCGGTCGTAGGTTTCGGCGTCCACGTTCTCTGCCGCGTACGACGGATGTGTGAGCGCCGTACGAAGCAGGCCCGGGTCCGAGAATCGGTGACCAAGGATTCGCTCCGCTGCGGCCGCTCGGTCCGGATCCACGGCTAACCTGTGATTTCCGTGAACAGCAGCGATGCGTTGTGCCCGCCGAAGCCGAACGAGTTGCTCATGGCGGCGCGGATCCGGGCTTCCCGGGCGGCGTTCGGCACATAGTCAAGGTCGCATGCGGGATCCGGGGTTTCGTAGTTGATCGTCGGGGGCAGCAGGCCCTCCCGCATCGCACGAAGGCAGATGACAGCTTCCAAGGCGCCAGCGCCACCGAGCAGATGGCCTGTCATCGACTTGGTGGAGGAGACGGGC
>Ga0208733_100719_pt1 | contig 12596 bp, 12 predicted proteins | sample SubbioR11Jul_8B1_FD_184816 | JGI IMG/M metagenome (GOLD analysis project Ga0208733, IMG submission 184816) | Serpentinite rock and fluid subsurface biosphere microbial communities from McLaughlin Reserve, California, USA - CR11Jul_8B1 (SPAdes) | ecosystem: Environmental > Terrestrial > Deep... | reverse complement strand
GTAACCAGCCTGAGTGTTATCCAGAGAAACCGATCCGACCTGGCTATCATCGGATGGTGAGCCAATGAGCACCATGGGGAATTCGGGGAGGAAATACTTCCGGCGGCCATCGATAAAAGGGTTGATGACCAATATCCCTTCGGTGCGCCGGCTAGAAACCAGACGATCCACTAAAATCGCAAAATTCGCTTCATCGGGCGCAGAAGAGGCAACAAGGAAATAACCATGCCTACGAGCTTCAGCTTCAGCCCCTTCGATGATACTGGCAAAAGTAAAGTCTGTCAGATTGGGTGCCAGGCATGCCAACATGCGTGTCCGACCTTCGGCCAACGAACGTCCTATGGCATTTGGACGATATCCGAGATCCATTATTGCCTGGTCAACCTTATGGCGGGTTGGTGGTAAAACTGCAGAGTCACCATTGATGACCCGCGACACAGTCTGGTGGGATACCCCAGCGTGCCTGGCTACGTCTCGCATGGTTACATTAGGACTTTTCATTGCAAGATTTGAGGAAAAAATGAGTTGGGGGATAAAAATCGATCATGTTACCGGTCACGTGACCGGTAACATCTATTATAGGTATTTTAAACCTGATGTCAATACCCCTTTTTAGGTTATTTTTGAGTATTATGTATTCACATACAGTTTTTCATCGGCATTTTTGCCAATCACCATTCTCATTAATCGTGGATTTGTGTGTTTCCATAAAAATGGGGAGCTGCCGAGATACCCTTTACCGGTTCCCCAAAACCCTCGGGTTTTGCTGCACCAGTCACCGAAAGACCAATGGTAAGATGAAAATAAAGGATTCAATTTATTTGGATTTGAACCTTTCCGCAACCATCGGCTGATTATTTCGTATATGGCTATAGAGACAAACGAAGGATCTGGAGCAAATGGTGACCAACGATGAAGTGGAATGGCTGGTCAAAGCTCAAAACCACGATGACGAAGCCTTCTCCAATTTAGTGATCCGCTACCAAAACCCAGTGTACAACTTGTGTTACCGAATGCTTGGCAATCCACAAGAGGCTGAAGATGCCGCTCAAGAAACTTTTTGGCGAGCTTTTCAAGCTATTCGCCGGTATGACCATAACCGTCCTTTTGCAACCTGGCTGCTTTCAATTGCGGCCCATTACTGTATCGACCAACAACGCAAACGCCGCTTGCCCATTTTAGAAATTGATGATTGGATGGAAGAAATTGTCCCCGACCATTCGCCTATACCAGAAAAGCTGTCCAGCCAGACAGAAGATAAACAATTTCTACACCAATTGCTGGCTGGATTGAACCCTCAGGACCGTGCCGCGATCATTCTTCGATATTGGTATCAATTTTCAGAAGAAGATATCGGCCAGGCGTTAAAGCTTAGTGTCAGTGCTGTTAAAAGTCGCCTGCATCGTGCTCGTCTCAAATTAGCCAATTTGTATCAATCCGAGCATTTCACTCATGGTGAAAGGATTCAAGATGAGTCACCAGTCTTTTGAAATCTGGCTCCTTGACCCAGGAGCACTTTCCCCAGACCAATCGGTCCAGCTCCAACAGCATCTTAAAGACTGCCCCGCCTGCCGCCAAACCCAATCCGCTTGGAGCGAGGTACAACGGCTGTTGGTATCTGCTCCGGTTCGGATTGCCCCCCCAGAGTTTACCTCACGCTTCCAGGCTAGCCTGGCCGAACGCCGCCAAAAGACCCATCGCCGCCAGGTGCAAAAATTGATTTTCTTTTTTGGGGGAACAGCTTTATGGATCCTTACCCTCTTTTTAGTGCGGTTTTTAACAAATACATCGATTACCGAGTTGATCCTTAGCGGGGTGAAAATATTCACCCAGGTTCCGCAATACTGGTTGGATCTCCGTTTCATCATTTCATTCTGGGCATTTGAACTTCCGGATGTATTTTGGATCTTTAGCGGCGCTATTCTTACCAGTTGGACTTCCATCTTGCTCATTTCCTGGATGATCACGCTTACCTACATCAAAACCCAAGGAGTAACAAACCGATGAAAACTCTAAACAAACTAATCCCATTTTTTATTGTCCTGGTTCTACTTTTCTCTTTACCGGTTGTCGTACTAGCCCAAGAACCACCCCCAGGGCAAACGTTTTCCGGCGATAAACTCATCTTCGGAGATGATTATTTCTTGCGCGAAGGTCAGGTTCTTAATGGAAACCTGGTTGTCCTTGGCGGAAACGTCGTTATCGAAACCAACGCTACCGTAAATGGTGATATCGCCTTGGTTGGCGGCAACCTGGATTTTTCGGGGACAATTAGCGGTACGATCAGCGCGATCGGCGGGAATGTTGTATTCAACTCGGGCGCCATCGTCCGTGGAAATGTCGACACCTTCGGCGGCAACCTTTCAGGTACCGATGAAGCTACAATTTTTGGTCGTGTCAATACCCTAACTCCCCGCACTGTGTTGTTCAATTATGACCGTATTTATGGGGGTACGATCGACCCTCTCCACCCTTTAAAAATAGCAGGAACATTCCTCAATGATATATTATCCAATATTCTCAGGATCCTGGCATTCGCTATCCTGGCTCTAGTAGTTGCTTTACTCATGCCCAAACCATTGGATAGAGTTACCCAATCCATTGCTTCCCAACCCTTACTTAGCGGGGGAATCGGGATATTGACGTTATTGTTAACTCCCCTGATCTTGTTAATCCTCATCATCACGTTGCTTCTAATTCCTGTCGCTTTGATCGCAGTACTGGTTTTGACGGTCGCCTTGCTCTTCGGTTGGATCGCAATAGGCTACGAGATTGGCCGACGATTGGCGGTTTTGCTTAAAACCCATTGGGCCGAAGCCATTTCTGCTGGTTTGGGAACTTTGGTTCTGGGTACGATCATCTGGTTGTTTGGTTACATCTTCTGCTTGGGTGGGTTGATAAGTATCTTGGTTGCCAGTGTCGGGCTGGGTGGGGTCATCCTGAGCAAATTCGGTACCCAAGGTTACCCAACGAATAGCAGCACTCGGTCAACCCTTATTCCGCCGGTCATCCCCCCTATCGATCCTTCCCCATCTGTTGTGCAGAGCAACCCAACCGAGATGGAACAACCATCGAACGGTGTAAAGTCTGAAATAAAAGGCCAATGATCAAACCCAACGGTAAACGCAATCCACCTATTCGATCCCATCCAAGAAGGTACCTCAATGAAAAAAGTTTTCCCAATTGCCGTCATTGCATCCCTGGTCTTAATTTCCCTCGCCTGTTCGATTACGACCCCTACCCGGACAACAACGAGCGGAAAAACCGAGACGTTCATTATTCGTGAAGATTATCCACCCGATGGCGATGTCGCTCGCTTAAATATCGAGATGGGCGCTGGGACCTTAGAATTATCCGGAGGGGCCCCTGGGCTGATCGATGGTGAAGTTTACTACAATGTCAGCGAATGGCGGCCCAGCATAGAGCGGTCGGTGAACAGCCTGACAGTCCGACAAAGCAACCTGGAGAATGTACGGATAACTACCGATGAAATCATCAATGATTGGGTGTTCAAACTCGGTCAAAGACCCATCCACCTGACCATTTCGGCAGGTGCATATAAAGGTACGCTTGACTTAAGTGGCGTGCCACTCACCAACTTATCCATCAGCGACGGCGCCAGCCAGTCAACGGTTCAATTTGGACAACCCAACCCGATCGAGATGGAACTTCTGAGTTACCGCACCGGAGCTTCACAGGTCACACTGGTCGGCCTTGCCAATGCCGGACCTTCGCATCTGGTTTTCGAAGCTGGGGCTGGCTCTTACACCCTGGACTTCAGCGGTCCATTACAGCGCAATATGAATGTAAGCATTACTGCCGGGATCAGCCAGGTTAAAATCATCATCCCTGAAGGCGTATCTGCGAGAGTTACGATTTCAGGCGGTTTGAGCAATGTGCAACCGCTGGGAACTTGGAACATTTCCAATAATGTTTACGAATCATATGGCACGGGCCCGCTGATTGATATTTCCCTCAGCATGGGGTTGGGTAATCTAGAATTAATCCAACAATAAGTATCCCTAAGGACAGATCATATCGTAAAGAAAGATTCGTTCAGCAGTGCGGACAGCCAGGTAACGCGAATCAAAAGACCATTTGGTCTCCAACGGTCTGCGGATAGCTCCATCGAGCGGAAATCGCGATTCTCTGGCAAGATCTGCCACCCAGGCTTCCTGGTTTCGGTCGGCAAAAAAAACTAAACCACCATCCGGCGACCAGTTCGCATTAAACCAGTTTGGATGTGGGCTGATACCGGGTTGATATACCACATAATCCAGGCTGGTATCCTGGTTAATTCGTAACTCCTCCAAAGTTCGAGCTCCACCACCACCCAAGGTATGTTCAACGATCCGTAAACAGTCAATACCACACCGTTCAGTAACTTGAATGTTTTGGCTGTCACGCCAGGTTAAGATCCCCTTGCGGCTTGAAAATTCATCTGTGAGTGCCGTAGGTCCATACAAATCGGTTATCTCACCTGTCGTAACATCCATCACCATTACGGTGAAGCGGTTTTCAAGCGAGCGAAAGGCTATGAAACCAATCATCCGACCATCGGGTGACCAGGTAAGGTCGCCGCTGACTTTGATATCCCGAGTGGCATTTTCTGTCTCATCACCTAATGGATATAGCACAAGGTCGCCTGTATACCACCCCCATTCTCGCCCAACCGGTGCAACGTAGGCCAGTGTGATCACATCAGGCGCCCACGCTAACAAGTCTCCCTGGGCAATATTGGTTTGGATCACCGGCAAATCGGTAATCCGGCAGGCTGAGGTACGTATGATTTGCATCCCATCGCCGACCGTATCGGCAGGCATCGGGGTTGCAGTAGCTGCCATTTGGTCATCCCCTATAATTTGTGGAGAACAACCAGCCAACAGAAAGATCAAAACCACAGCGGCCATGAACCATTGAACCGGTTTTTGGCGAAAATTTTTCTGAAAAATCGTCATGGGTCTAGTTTATTTCCCCGAAAAAAAAGGCAAGTCGGCAGTATGGAGGAAATGGAGTCCCGCTGCCCGTCTAACAGTCCTCTTTTGTTGCGATAAGGCTTCTCGGTGGAGTCATTTCGTGTCTCGGTAAAGTTGATAACGGTCAATCAAATGGAACACCTGCGGTTGTAAGTAGTAACGGAAATTGCGCCCGGTGGCTGCCCGCTCACGGATTTGGCTGGAAGAAATTTCAAGCAAGGGTGCGTCGATAAAGTGTACTTTGTTGCTCAATCCCTGGATTTGCCGGTCGAGGCCGCCTAAGTCGACCGCATCCCCCGGCCGCCGCATAACCCCTAGACCAGAAATCGTTTGTATAAATCCTTGCGGATCAAACCAGGTGGGTAAATCATGGAGCGAATCTCCACCAATCAGGTAAAAAAGTTCCGCCTTTGGCAACAATTTTGCCAACATCCCCACAGTATCTACAGCGAAATGCGGGCCAGGACGATCCATCTCTACTCTAGAAATTTCAAAAACCGGATTTTCTTCGATGGCTGCCTGTAGTATTTCCAGTCGAATTTCCAAAGATGTAATTGCCTGGTTTAGTTTGTGCGGCGGGTTTGGCGTTAAAACCCATAACAAGCGCTGTAATCCCAATTGATCGACAGCTTCACCCGCCAGGATGAGATGCCCGACGTGGGGAGGGTCAAAAGTGCCGCCGAATACACCAACTCGCATATTTCAATCCTGCCATTCCAGCTCATATTCATCGCCGATATAGACGGTATCACCATTTTGGATACCCATTTCGCGTAACCGGTCTTCAACACCCAATTTATCCATCAGGCGTTGAAAGCGGCGTACGGACCCTTCAAATTCCCAATAGGTCATTGCAGCGGCGCGTTCTATCGCTGTTCCGAACACCTTATAACCACCGTCATCCGTCCGCCTGATGTTAAATTCACGGGGATCATTTGGAGGCCGGTAAACCGGCAGTTCTTTGGCAGCGACGGGTTCCGGTGCATTGCGCAGCAATTCTACGCATTTCCACAATAAGGGATCCAATCCAAATCGCGCCAGCGCTGAAACGGCCACGGGTTGATCGACCCCTTTGCTTTTTAGCAACCTTTCAATGTCTGCCCACCGCTGTTGTACTTCTGGCAGGTCAATTTTATTGAGGGCCACAATTACCGGTTTTTTGGCCAGCTCGGGATCGAACAAGGCTAACTCTGAATTGATCTGGCTGTAATCTGCTAGCGGGTCTTCCGAAAGACCGTCTATTAAATGGATCAAAACCCGTGTGCGCTGTATGTGGCGTAAAAAGGCATCACCCAAACCAACTCCTAGGTGAGCGCCCTCTATTAAACCAGGAATATCCGCCAGCACCAGGCTGGTATTTTGGTCCATTTGGGTCACCCCAAGGTTGGGGTGCAAAGTGGTAAATGGGTAATCCGCAATTTTGGGATGGGCGTTGGTAACCGCCGCGAGCAGGCTGGACTTACCCGCATTCGGAACTCCAACGATGCCGACATCCGCGATCAGTTTCAACACCAGCCCTACGGTCCGTTCTTCACCAGGTTCGCCCTTTTCTGCCGTACGAGGTGCCTGATGACGTGAGGAGGCGAAGTGGGGATTGCCACGCCCACCGCGTCCACCTTTACATACCACCAAGCGTTGTCCTGGTTCAACCAAATCACCCAACAACTCGCCACTGGCGGCATCGTGCACCACAGTCCCGGGAGGAACGGGCACAACCAAATCACTGGCTGACCTTCCGGTCATGTTGTTTACCCCGCCTTTTTTTCCATCATCAGCGATGAACCTGCCTTTGTAACGGAAGCTGACCAGTGAATTTAAAGTCGAAACCACCTCGAATACAACATCCCCCCCACGACCGCCATCACCCCCATCTGGACCACCACGGTTAACATATTTTTCTCGATGGAAATGAACAAATCCGTCCCCACCCTTACCAGACCGAACGTAAACCTCTGTTTCGTCAATGAACATGCTTTTGTTTCACCTGTCGAGAATCGTGAATCGAATCTGGGAATAGGATTCACGATCCTCCCAATCATCATTCTATTATTTCACAAATTTTGCTACCAAAATATCTTCCAGGGTTGGCTGCCCAATCTCCTGAAGTTCATAACGAACACGCTGCATTGGCTTTTTGACTTTGATGATCCGGTTTAGATCAATGGGTGTCGCCGAAAGGACCAAATCGACATCGGAACCGTTGATGGTTTGTTCCAGCTCATGCATCTGCTCATCGCTATAACCCATTGCTGGCAAAATCGGTCCGGTGGATGGATATTTTTCGAAAGTGGCTTTGATCGATCCGATAGCAAAAGGGCGTGGGTCAACGATTTCAGAAGCTCCAAATCGCCGGGCGGCCACCCATCCTGCCCCATACGCCATTTCTCCATGGGTTAAGGTTGGACCATCCTCGACAACCAAGACACGCTTACCGCGAACGGCAGCCGGATCGTCAACAAACAACGGAGAGGCCGCTTCTATCACAACCGCATTGGGGTTTAATGCGTTCAAGTTTTTGCGAACCGCGATCACAGAATCGGAATTGGCAGTATCAACTTTGTTGATCACGAATACGTCGGCTTTGCGCACATTGGTTTCGCCGGGATGATAGCGAACTTCATGTCCCGCACGATGTGGATCGGCTACAACGATGGCAAGGTCTTCACGATAAAATGAAAAATCGTTGTTGCCACCATCCCAAAGGATGATATCCACCTCCTTTTCGGCCTGGCGCAGGATTTTCTCGTAATCCACTCCGGCATATACGATGATACCATTATCGAGGTGGGGTTCGTATTCTTCTCGCTCTTCGATCGTACAATTATTTTTATCCAGGTCACTGTAATCCGCAAAACGCTGAACCGCCTGCTTTACCAGGTCTCCATACGGCATGGGATGCCGGATCGCGGCAACCTTAAAACCCAGGTTTCGCAATATCATGGACACCCGCCGGGTTGTCTGGCTCTTGCCCGAACCGGTTCTTACAGCACAAACCGACACAACCGGTTTGGTTGAGGAAATTTGTGTTCCACCAATTCCCATCAATCGGAAATCGGCCCCAGCCGCCAATACTTCGGACGCCTTGTGCATCACATACTCATGGGATACATCGCTGTAAGCGAATACGACCTGAGCGACCTCCACCTCTTTTATCAAACTGGATAATTCACTTTCCGAATAGATTGGGATTCCCTCTGGATACAAATCCCCGCTCAGTTCGGCTGGGTAGCGCCGACCATCAATGTTCGGGATTTGAGTCGCAGTAAAAGCCACGACCTGGTACTCCGAATTGTCTCTAAAATAGACATTGAAATTATGAAAGTCTCTTCCCGCTGCACCCATAATGATCGTTCGAGTGGTCATAAATTAATTTCTCCTTTGCATGTGAAAAAGATGACTATCTGTTCACATCGCTTGTGGGGCTGTGATGCCCAGCAAAGCCAGGCTATTGGCGATAACCTGGCGGGTTGCCGCTACTAACCGCAGCCTGAAGCTGCGGACCGGTTCCTCTGCCTGAAGGACCGGACATTGGGTGTAAAAGTCGTTAAACGCCTTTGCCAATTCGTAGGCATAGGTGGCAATCCACAAAGGTCGTAATTCTGCGGCTGCCCGCTGCACTTCCGATGGAAGGCGGGCGATTAAATCGACCAGTTCAATCTCCTGGTGGGTCATCACGGTCGGCAGCCCATCCAGCACTGGTGTTCGAGTCCCCGCCTTTCTTAAGATACTACCGGCACGGACATAGGCATATTGGATGTATGGGGCAGCCTGGCCATTGAAATCTAAGGCCGTTTCCCAATCAAAAGTTACCACCTTGGTATTCTCACGGGCCAACATCGGGTATTTAATCGCCCCAATCCCAACGGCATGGGCGACGGCTTGTTTGACCTCCTCCGAAAGGTCTGGGTTTTTCTCTTGTACCACTTGAAATGCACGAGTTGTCGATTCGCGAATCAGATCTTCAAGCAGAACAACCGTCCCATCCCGCGAGGCCATGACCACATTGCCCGGCAAGTTGACCAACTCATACGGCACATGCCGGCAGCGTGCCGCCCAATCATAACCGGCAATCTCCAGGGTTTTAAATATTTGTTGAAAATGTAAAGATTGGCGCACGTCCACGATGTAATAAGAACAAACCAGGTCAGGATAATCATAAAATTTCTGCCTCGCCAGGGCTAAATCCTCGGTTGCATATAAAGCGGTGTTATCCGAGCGTAAAACAACCATAACCCGGTATTTTTCGTTCGGTGAACCGAGCAGTTCGTCAATTTTAACCACAACCGGGCCATCGGGACGATCGTCCTGAGCAATCCCCTTCTCGATCAGCTCCTGAACGAGCTCTTTCCCCGGGTGCTCGACCTGACTATTGAAATAATAAACATCAAAGTGAATGTCCAACAGGCGATAAATTTCCGTAAACCCATCCAAAGACCATTGGCGGGTTTCTTCCCACATCTGCACTACTTCTGGATCTCGCTGGTCCCAACGGGCATACAACCCCCGAACATCACGCTCTAATTCCGGGTTTTCTTCTAAACGCCGGGCTGCCTCTGCATAAATATCACCCATCCAACGGGTAATGTCTTTTTCAGGTTTTTCACCCGGGTGAAAATTCAGATAACACCACAACCACTTGATGACATGTAATCCGATATCCCCCGGATAATTCGCCCGGACAACATCGCAGCCAGCAAATTCGAGAATCCGGGCAACCACATCCCCCAGGATCGCGCTGCGCAAATGGCCTACGTGAAAAGCCTTATGGGTATTGGGTTGTGAAAATTCCACCATGACCCGCTCTTGACGTTTAAGCCCGCGTCCAAAAGCCATTTTCTGGTCTAGAACATGGTTGAGCACCCGTTCTGTATAGACAACCGAAGAGAAATAAATATTTAAGTAGCCATTGACTGCTTCAACCTTTTCAAAACCATCCGGTGTTCCAAGAATTTCCGCAATCTTTTGAGCCAGTTCGGTAGCTCGTTGATTGACTTGGATAGGTTTTCCAGCCCGTGCTTCCTGAGCTGCTAATTGAAAAAAGGCTGTGGAAATACCCCAACACCCGCTAAAGGGTATCCACTTCCATTGAACAGCCAATTCTGGTAGCCCTTGGGTTGTACAATAGTCCTTGATTACCGCTTCGATCGCTGCTTGCTCGGCTTCGAACATCACCTTACCTTGTTACGTGATTCCAAAAAACTTGTGAAAACTTGAGACAAAATGAGATTATAACATACGCCTATTCGTCAGATCGCGAGGTTTTCCCCATTAGGCCTTGCTAGATTAAGTCGGTATTCGATTACAAATCACCGCGAGCTGGATTGACTGGAACGGTGAAGGATGATGATCAATTTATGCTGGATAAACTCAAAAGCGGGAGGATCAACTCCCGCTGGCTTTATTCAAATGAAAATTCGGATACCCAGTTAAGCTTATTCCGAAAGTGTGGATAACCGCTTCATCAGACGGCTCTTCCGTCGTGCGGCATTATTTTTATGGATGATACCTTTTTCAGCGGCTTTATCCAAAGTACTAATCGCCAACAGAACGGATTCGCGTGCCTGTAATTCCTCACCGGCATTAATCGCGATTCGTGCTTTATTAATCGCCTTCCGGGCAGCACCGCGGGTAACCCGGTTGCGCAGACGGCGGTTTTCATTCTGTTTATTGCGCTTGATCTGAGACTTAATGTTTGCCAAAATCCATCCTCCAAAATATCTTTCAACCGATTACAACCCCTAATTCTAACCTAAGGCTTAAATTTTGTCCAGTAAATCCCCCCTCATTACCCCAGCTCGGCGTTCCTGCTTGTTGTCCAATAGGATCTATCCCGAAAATATTCATGTCCTATTTTTTCTGCTGATGACCTGGGCACCTTGAGTTGTTAACTTCAAGATCCAACCCCTGGATTTCAACCCGGCATCCTGAAATGCATCCTGCATTGCTTTCATCACCGTCTCCGAGTGGTTGATACCAAAAGCAATGACGCTCGGCCCTGCCCCAGATAATGCCGCGGGAGCCCCTAGATCCCTTGCAGCCTGCATTGCTTTTTGAGCACCAGGGATTAATTTTAACCGATAAGGTTGGTGTAATAGATCCTGCATACCTGCGGTAAGCAATCCAAAGTTACCAGAACGAAGGCCCTCCACGACCATCGGTGTCCGACCCAGATTAAAAATAGCATCCTTTAATAATACGTTTTTTGGAATCGCATCGCGGGCATCCCTGGTCGATAATTTAACCTCAGGTAACACTACTACAACCTCCAATGGTTGCACCGCTAATGGGGTAACGACCAATGGATTTTGGTCCGCCAATACCAGGATCAACCCTCCATACAAAGCGGCAGCGGCATTATCAGCATGGCCCTCCATTTGATTCGCTATGCGCAGTGTATCTTCGCAATTTAAATCTTCACCAAGCCAGGCATTAGCCGCTAGTATACCTGTCAAAGTCGCTGCTGCACTTGACCCCAATCCCGACCCTAATGGGATGGAATTATGGCAATCGATTTGAAGATTTTCAGGAGCATCTTGTCCTTTTTCTTTAAACCAAACCTTAAAAGCGCGCGCAATCAGGTTAGTCTCATCTTGTGCCAGGTGGTCCGCGCCTTCTCCGAAAACCTCGACCCGTATGCCTGGCCCACGATCAGAAAAATGGGTGATATTCCAAAGGTCCAATGTCAAACCAAGGCAATCGAAACCTGGACCCAGGTTTGCGGTCGTGGCAGGTACGCGGACCTCAAACTGAACCATACTTTACCCCGACCTTAAAATTGCTTCTTCAAGCGCAGCAAGCTTTGCTGGAAGGACCTGAGGTTCGCTGAAATGTTTGGTCACGATATCTGCATCCTTTAATCCATGGCCGGTGCATACTGCTACCACTCGTTTCCCGCCAACATCTATTTTCCCTTGCCTCAGTTCAGCCGCCAGGCCGGCCAACCCGGCGGCGGAGGCTGGCTCAACCCATATTCCGTTCGCAGCCAGCCTCCGCTGCATGAAAAGGATTTGATCATCGCTTACCGCAATGATCCGCCCATTGGACTCTTCCGAGGCCTGCAAGGCCTGCTCACCTCGCGCCGGACGCCCGATACGAATGGCTGTGGCAACCGTCTCCGGGTTTTCCACTACATGCCCGAGCACCAATGGTGCCGACCCGGCAGCCTGTACACCCAGAATTCTAGGTAAGCCGCAGCCTTTTTCCTGCTCATACTGCCGAAAACCCATCCAATACGAGGTAATATTACCGGCGTTACCCACCGGTAGACACAGCCAGTCCGGTGCTGCTCCTAAAACGTCACAAATTTCAAACGCGGCAGTTTTTTGCCCTTCAAGACGGTATGGATTAAGTGAATTAACCAAGGCAATCGGTTGGTGCTGGCTGATCTCTACTACCAGGTTGAGGGCATCATCAAACGAGCCTTTAATTTGAATTACTTGTGCCCCGTATGCAATCGCTCCAGCCAATTTTCCGGGGGCAACTTTTCCTTGAGGCATGATCACAATTGCGCGCTGCCCAGCCCGGGCAGCATATGCGGCGGCCGAGGCGGCTGTATTTCCAGTCGAAGCGCAAATAACCGCCTTAACCCCACGCCCCAAGGCTTCGCCTATGGCAGCCGTC
>Ga0208733_100717_pt1 | contig 12618 bp, 10 predicted proteins | sample SubbioR11Jul_8B1_FD_184816 | JGI IMG/M metagenome (GOLD analysis project Ga0208733, IMG submission 184816) | Serpentinite rock and fluid subsurface biosphere microbial communities from McLaughlin Reserve, California, USA - CR11Jul_8B1 (SPAdes) | ecosystem: Environmental > Terrestrial > Deep... | reverse complement strand
GCGTTCGCCCAAATAGCTGGCCCGTCCTTTTCGGGCAACCAGGGGAATCGTTGCTTTCATCCCCTCCTCTGCAGCACGAGCAGACCGTTCCAGCGCATCCCCTATACCATTGCCTTTTTCTGCGGCTTGTTTAAGCGCATTTAGGGCGGGAAAGAGGGAGTCAACCATGGTTTTATCGCCCAATTCGGCTTTTCCACGCATCTTGACTCCCTCGATACCTGCCTCTAAAGCTGTAATCCAATCCTGAAGAGACATTTCCATCTTACCGGTGGTCTTCATCCCGGCCTGAAGGAAAACGGTCGAGTACAATGGCCCTCCTGCACCGCCGACTGTGGATAATAGTGTCATTCCAACGGTTTTGAAGATGGTGCCAATATCTTTATCGAGCATTTCCGGCTTTTTTTTCATTACTGCTTGAAAGCCGCGGTCCATATTGGCGCCATGATCAGCATCCCCAATGGCTGCGTCTAATTGGGTCAAGTATTCACGATTTTCCGCGAGTGTTTGTGTATAACGTTCAATCCATTCGAGAACATTATCACGTGTGATGCTCATTGCTTCTCCATAAATGCCAGGTAAAGACCCAGGTAATTCCCAAATAATTAAACTCCCCAGCGCAACCCGGGAGTTTTGACCGGTGCATCCCACAACTTGAGCAGATCACGATCCATCTTGAGTACGGTGATGGAGGTGCCGGCCATTTCGAGGCTGGTAATGTAAGGGCCAATCAGGTTGCGAACGACTTTCAACCCGTGTTTGGTTGCAATTTCATGGGCTTTGCGATAGACCACATACAGTTCGATTAGGGGGGTCCCTCCCATGCCATTGACAAACATCAGCACTTCATCACCAGTTTCAAAGGGCAGATCGTGGAGGATGGGTTCCATCAACATTTCTGTGATCTCATCAGCGCTTTTAATTTTCATCCTCTTTCGGCCAGGTTCTCCATGGATGCCCACCCCGATTTCCATTTCGTCTTCAGGTAAATCAAAAGTAGGCTTGCCAACATGAGGAACCGTGCAGGATGTAAGCGCCATACCCATGCTCAGACCCCAATCTTTGACCTTACGACAAACATCGGCTACTTCTTGTAAAGAGCGGCGCTCCTCAGCGGCCGCGCCGCAGAGTTTCTCCGCGAGAACAGTGCTGCCAACCCCACGGCGGCCGGCGGTGTATAGGCTGTCCTCTACCGCGACATCATCATCAATGATAATGGCCTCTATCTCGATGCCCTCGTTGCGGGCCAGGTCAGCGGCCATTTCAAAGTTCATTAAATCGCCTGTATAGTTCTTTACGATGTGCAGCACGCCAGCGCCGCCATTTACTGCCTTGGTGGCTTCCAGCATTTGATCGGGAGTAGGCGAAGTGAAGACTGCGCCGGGGCAGGCTGCATCCAGCATGCCCATGCCGACAAAACCACCATGCATCGGTTCATGGCCTGAGCCGCCGCCGGATATGATACCCACCTTGCCTAGTACAGGCGCATCTGCCCGGACGATGAAGTTGGGATCAAAGTAAACTTTAACCAAATCGGAATGGGCAACGGCGATTCCTTCAAGTTCCTCTTTAACCACATCATCTGGTTTGTTAATTAATTTTTTCATTGCGAACCTCCTTTCTCATGAATATAAGTTTCACGATTCGAAATTCCCTTCAGTACAGATTAGGGGCCTGCTGAAATTCGAAAGCAGGCCCTGGTTGTCATGAATTATTCGGTTTTCTCGGGAAGGTGGGGGGTGATGAACAGGTCATAGAGTATGATACCGAGAACACCACCGATTACGGGCATGATGACTGGCACCACCAACCAATAGAGCCCATCGAACAACCCTTGTGTTCCAACTAATGCCCCAAAAATCCGTGGGGCAAGATCGCGGGCAGGGTTAATCGAGTAACCGCTGGGGCCACCGAGGCTCATCCCAACAGCCAGGACGGTGAAACCAACCAATAGGGGGCCTAAGTTAAATTTAAGCCCTGTATTACGCTGATCTCCCGCTGCCATCACACCAAGTAGCAGCACCATGGTGCCGACTACTTCGGCGATGCTGGCGGTCAACATCGAGTAAGGGCCTTGGGCGGCGACACCAGCCCCCCCCCAAAAGGTCTGACCGAACACTGACCCCGGCCCTGTGGCCCACACGTTCGGCATACCCGCAGCTACCAGGCCATCCATATAAACGAGATAAACACCTAACGAACCCAAGAAAGCTCCAATCATTTGAGCTACGATATAAACTGGGACTTTAGACCATGGAAATCCTCGTTTGACCGCCAAGGCGATGGTTACCGCCGGGTTAATATGAGCGCCGGACACTCCAGCGGACACATAAACCGCGATGACCACCGCAAATGCCCAGCCGATGGTTATGGTGTTCCAGTTATAAGCTTCTGCGGCCAGGCGGGGCGCTAGCCCAACATTGGCAACCACACCGTTACCGAGAAGGATCAACAGGAATGTACCAAAAACCTCTCCCATGAACTCGCTAAAACCTTTTGATTTCATCGTCGAACTCTCCTTTCAAATTTCGTTCAGAAAAAAAGTGGGGACGACAGGTGAGAACAGAACCTTAAGGTAATCGATGCAAATACCCTCCTTATAGGTCAGTATTGGAGATCAATGAGGATTTCGAAACGTGCAACTATTCGGTTTGCAAAAACACTACCGCTCAAGATTACCCATCGCCGGTAGTAATGCAACATGGTAGCGGAGCGTGAGATGGATATGACCTGGACGAGGCCGGCTATAAAGGGTCAGGATGGTGGGAATGTCAGAGTTAGTTCTAAAAAATAAACGTCGCCCTTTATTCTACATCACCCATAAAAAGCGTCAAACGGATTGATAAAAAATGTTTCATTTTGAAACATTAAGGGTGGCAAGTGGTTCATTTTGTAACATCATTAAACTTGTTGGCATGGTTGCGGAACTGGTCCGGCGAGATATTCATTTCCTTGAAACAACGCCAGATCGTCGATCTGCTAATATGGAGGATTTTTGACATTTTCGAAATGTTTCCCTTGCAAAAATGGGCAGTTTGGAAGATTGCCTTAAGTTTCATGTCTTCTAAAGGCATTAACCCAATGGGCTTGTTCCAGGTCGGGTTTTCACTTTCCAAAACCAGTTGTAGCTGGGGGAGGTTCGCAGGAGTAATCCACTGGGATGGACTGGCTTGTATGCTGGCACGTGTTAGGACCGATTCTAATTCGCGAATATTACCCGGCCAGGAATAGGACTTCAAAAATTCAACCGTCTCTTTGGTGAGCGAAATGGTATATCCAAGTTGGCGGGATAATCGCTGCAAAATCTGGTCGATGATAATGTCCATATCGGTTTTGCGTTCTTGCAGTGCCGGCAGGGTAATTTCGAAGGAACTCAAACGATACAGTAAATCCGATCGGAAATTGCCCTCGGTAACCAGGTCTTCCAATGGAGCTGCGCTGGAGGCAATCACACGCACATCCGCTTCAATTGCCTTTCGGCTTCCAATCCGTTGGATTACTCCCAATTCAAGAAAATTGAGCAGCACATATTGGGCCTCAAGTGGCAGCGCTTCAATATCCTGAAAAAAAAGGCTGCCGCCATCTGCAAGCTCAACTTTACTGGTATGGGGAGAACCGTTCGATATCCTACGTTCTACACCTAGTAATTCTGGCAGCACCAATTCGCTGGGCACGGCCGTACAGGAAAAAACGACAAAAGGCGCATCGCTGCGCAGGCTGTGGTAGTGAATCGCGCGGGCAAGCAGGTTCTTTCCGGTTCCGGGTTGCCCGCGGACGAGCACACACCCACGGGCGGCGGCAGCACTGCGTGCCAGCCGTCTAATTCGGCGGATTTCCGAGGATTCACCAACCAGGTTTTGTAGATCGAACGTTGGCGAGCCAACCTTGCGTTGGACAAACTCGCGTAACGATTTTTCCGGTCTAATAACCGCAATGGTTGCTCGCAGGTTCTGTCCGCTGTGGATATAATGTAAACTAAGCAGGCAAGAGATGGGTTCGCCGGCGACGGTGAGTTGGATATCATAGTCCGAAACGGTGGTTTGTTTATCCAAGGCTTCCAAAATGTTGGGCGGCAGGCTGACGTACGCTTGCAGTTTAGATCCCATCAAGGTTCCCGGACTAACTTTGAGGATATCTCCGACCATAGGATTGGCGTGGATGATAGTGCCTGCGTTGTTCCAGACCAAAATCCCCTCTTTAATACGAGCCAATATTGCATTCAACTGAGTGAGCTGGTTGTTTTGTTCTTCCAAAAGTTGGTCAGCCTGTCGTTGTGCTTCAATCGATCTAGCGGCTGACATGACCAGACCTAATGTGTGCGGGTGAAAATGGGATGCCTGGGTGATGATCCCCAGCGTGCCCAGTAATTTTCCACTCATGGCGAAAATTGGCGCAGCGGCACTTCCGAATTTATGTAGGGGCTGTCGAAAATGTTCAATTCCGGCGACATACTCGGGCGTTCTTTCTAACAAAGCCAGACTGATTGCATTGGTACCTAACTCGCTTTCAGCGCAGAGTGTTCCCGGGCGTACCCCCATCCTATCCAGCTCAGACATAATGTTGACATCACCGATCATTTCCAATAGATAACCAACATTATTTGCAAATACAACCGCCGATCCCGAATTTTCGATGTATTGATAAATATCTTCGATGACCGGTTTTACAATGGCGATCAATTGAAAATGATTGGCCTGCATTGAGTGCAGGTGGTTTTCGGCCAGGTGGTGTGGTTTTATCGAGCTATAGGGGTCAATGGTCGCCCAACATCGTTCCCAGGAGGAGGCGATGACAGACCGAACCTGGGGAAGAAGAGCCCGCCGGGTTACGTACTCGTACCAGGCGGGGTGTAAGTCGGTGGTTGGGTTGTGGATCATACTAGCTCCCTTTTTTACTGTCCCGAAAACAAGATCCACCCCTTATTATATATTATTGCTGCGGTGGTAAATATTAGAGAGGCTGCCCGTTTGTGATTGGCATTAATAAGGGCGAACATCCTTCATCCAAAATTTGAGTGTCGGTTAAAACCTGGACTTCCTAGATCACACTGGAATCTTCCAGGATTTGGAAATAAAACATTAATAGGGCTATATCGATTCCAAGGGATTCCGCCGACTATTTTTAAATAAAGAGAGGATGCCGGGTAACATCCTCTAGAGCTGTGTCGGGGCGGGCGGATTTGAACCGCCGACCTCACGGTCCCGAACCGTGCACTCTAACCGGGCTGAGCCACGCCCCGAACACTGGAATTATACCCCACCCCAGTCTCTTTACGCAAGATATCGCCACCGGGCGGATATTAAAATACAGAATCGAAAAGGACGGGCCCTATATCCATTTGCCCATTCCCCCATAATGGCTCACCTTTCTGATATAATACATTTGTTCTATTCGATGATCGTGGATTGTCAATTGATCGAGCTCATCCAACTCCTCTTCAGTTTTTGGCCGTTTATTTTTTTGGCCTTATTGCTCCCCTGGCGGACACCCGATCCAGGCTGGTTCACCCGTCTGCGCCACCGGCTCCTCGCCTTCTTGGCAGCCTGGGGTCTATGGGCATTTTTTGGCATGATCCTCCTAACCACCGGTGTACCTACGCTTGGACTGATTCCAGAACCTATCAACACTTTGTTGTATTTACTCTTCGGTTTATTGGCGGCAGCAGTTTGGATTTCTCCGGTATTTACCACCTATATTCGAATTCACCGGGCGATGCGCACTGCCCGAAGTGTGGACGATCTTCGTCGGCTAAGCCCAGACAATTTTGAGGAATTAGTTGCCGCCTTCTTCCGCCAATTTGGTTATAAAGTCCGCCGTACTGGGCGTAGCGGCGATCATGGAATTGATTTATTAATCTATACGAAGAAGGATGGAAAATGGGTCGTACAATGCAAACGCTGGCGTGGTTCAGTTGGCGAAGCGCTCATCCGTGAATTATATGGCGCTATGCATCACGAACAAGCCCAACGTGCATTTCTGATGACCACCGGAACCCTTACCCCATCGGCAGTTTCATGGGCAAAAGGGAAACCTATCACCTTGTACGATGGCGAAGGTTTGGTAAGATTATTAAAACACCTTCAAAAAGTTCGCCGATAATTACTTCATCTGAAGGAGAGGCCATGCCAAAATTTTCCCGATGTCCAGCCTGTGGAGCACCGATGCCTGCCCGTTGGGGTCCTCGCGGGGTCGCTTGTGAGTACTGTGGCACTTTCCTTAACCGCGCAGTCCTCGACCCCCAGCTTCCCCACCAGGATCTACCAGACGAACCGCTCGAATTCATTCCACCCACACCCATACCCTCACCCCGCTTTCCGGAAACTCTCAGCCCAACCCTTCCAAAAAGCTCTTCTTTTCAGTTCAACCCCGAAACCTTAGGGCGGATTCTTCCAAAACGCGCGCGCCGCTTTGGCAGACGGGTCATTGTGGGCATCGTCCTGGTTGTTTTGGTTGCCTGCCTTTCTTGTTTTTGCCTTGTCATCGTCCTGGGAAGACAAACTGGCATTTTCCTAAATCTTTTAAATCCTTAAACTTTCGATCGACATCAACAATAAATCGTCACGCTGATGCCAACCAATTTCCTCCCAAAACTTTATTGCTTTTTGGTTATGGCGGTACACAAAAATATGAACTTTATCGATACCTTGGGCGGCGACTGCATCCAGGCAGCGCTGGGCAAGCATTTTCCCTATCCCCCTCCCGCGAAAAGCTTCGGCCACTGCCAGGTGATGCAAATACCCCCTACGCCCATCTTGCCCGCATAAAACCGCTCCGACCAATTGGGTCCCATCCCAAGCTGTAAAGCTGCTGCCTGGGTTGCGCTGCAGGTATGCCTGAATCCGTTCCCGAGAATCGGCTGAGCTCAACCCGACTCCTTCGCTTTCTTGCCACAATTTGATGATTTTTTCGTAATCTTGAATGTCGAATACATGTAAATCGATCGTCATTCTTTCTCCCTTCTGCCGGGTCAATTTAGGATGCATAGACGACCAGCTTCTAGCCTAAGGTAAGTTGGAGGAGGAATAATCCAGCCCATGGACGCTTTTTGCCGGAGATCAACCAGCCTTAACTACGAAGGGTTTTTATCATCGGCAAAACCAGGGTGCCGTCAGGTCGTTTAACCGCCGCTCCTCTCGTTCGATAACCTAAGCGCTGCCAGAAAGCCAGGGCTTTCGGATTGTTGACCTGAACGTGAGAATAGATCCTATCAACAGAGGGTATTTTCGTAATTTCAGCTTCGACCAGGCGCACGATCACCCCACCTAAGCCCAAGCTGCGATATGGTTTTGCCAACATCAACAGCTCCAAATACGCTGCCGCCTTGTTACCCTTGTATCCCTCCGGGATGAAATCCACCACACCAATTAATTTTTCATCCTGATAGTAAATTCCACAAAAGATTCCCCCCACAGCACGCGATTGAAGCAGGTCATTGACGACCATCTCTTTACTCGCTTCCGGTTCAGGGCCCAAGGCCAGAAAATCTTCGCTTTGCCGGTAAACTTCCAAAATTGCATCTGCATCAACTTCACTCACTGGGCGAATGATCAACCCAGAATTTTTTATGAAAACCTTTTTTTTAGTCATTGTTAGCTTTCCTATGGTTTCTTGAACCCCTTCAGCTTTATTTCCCCGGTTGCCAGTTTAGCACAAAGGATATTTGCTCGTCAGTTTCTGGCGAACGACTACCCGACAGCACGGATTGGCGCAATTCGGCCACCTTTTGAAGAGCGGCTTTGCCGTCTTTCCCGTGGCGCGCTAAAAAACATCCTACTACCATTCCTGTACGTCCAATCCCACCCAAACAGTGAAGGTAAACTTTTTCCCCATCCATCAAATATTGGTCGATGGTATCTAAGATACGGATCATTTCCTTCACAGTCGGGACAGAAAAATCCTTAATCGCCATCCGGAGGTAGGATATTTGCCGGCCTATCACCCTCGCTTCCTCTCTTAAATAAGATTGGTAAGGAAGGTGTTGATCTTCCTCAGTCAAATCTACCAGGGCGGTTATCCCGTACTGTAATAACCGTACCAGTTTTCGCCGTGTCTCCTTTTCTTCATCCGCCCCCGGAAACGGTCCCGCCAAAAAACGCCCAGAGAGAACCCAATAACAGTCCGGAAGGGGGATCGAATTAGAGGTCAATGCGGCCTTGTTCACCTCTTAATTTTACCGTAAGCATTCAATTTGCCCACCAGGAAATGGTTAACCCGCAATCCCATTTTCCCGTATCTCGATCGCCAGAAGCTTCAGGCAGGCATTCGGTAACAATGGCGACAAAAAAGGCCTGGCACACTCTCACATTCCGGTCACTGCAAACCCGATCGATTTGCCAGGATTAGGAACTGCCATTATTAAAGTCGAAGCATCTATCCTGCCGGTTCAAGCATGACCCTTGAGTTACCTACCACCTTGTCAGAAGTTAAACTTTAAAGTATAGTCAACTACGCTAATCAGAACCGATTTCAACCCATGACCCCATAGGAAATATGAATTACACGCCTGAACCATCGACACCTACAACCTGGCTGGACAAACCAATATTCGAATCTCTCCCCAAGATTCGTGTCGAAACCCTCATCATCCTCACCATCCTAATCCTGACGATGATCAGCCGCTTCTATGATCTTGGCGCGCGGGTGATGAGCCACGATGAGATCAATCACGTAATCCCTTCTTACGAATTGGCAACCGGAAAAGGTTACCGGCATGATCCTGTAACCCATGGGCCAGATCAGTTCCACATGATGGCCCTGTCTTATTTCCTTTTCGGAGCTAACGACTTCACGGCCCGTTTTCCGGCCGCACTCTTTAGTATTGCCACGGTAGCATTTGCCATTTTCGGGTTTCGCCGCTACCTTGGGAGAATCGGTTCCATTGTCGCCGGATTTGGACTCATGATCTCTCCGTATATGTTATTTTACGGACGATACGCGCGGAATGAAGCCTTTATTGCCCTTTATGTTTTAATTACTCTTTATTTTGTTTTGCGGTACCTCGAAAAGGGTAGTACCACCTCGCTATTATGTCTCACCGCAGTCACTGCTTTGCATTTCACTGCCAAAAGTACCGCCTATATCTCTACAGCCCAACTATTGGTCTTCCTGGCTTTTCTATTTATGGATCGAATAGCCCGAGCCCATTGGCCTAAAGAAACAGACCGGCGTTCATTTTTATATCTATCCTCAGGGGCGCTCATTTTATTATTGATCACCCTGGGGTTAGCTGGTTGGCATGCTATCGAAACAAGGAATGCTCCGCCAGACCCCTCCGCTGGAATTTCTCCGATTGTCATTGCCGAGCTGGCCGGGGTTATCATTGCGCTCGTTTTGGGCATCCTGGCGATCATCATTTTATTGCGCTCGATTGGATGGAACAACCTTAAGAAGGAGCGCTCCTTTGAATTGCTGATTTTAATTGGCAGTTTGATCCTTCCGCTCCTGGCTGCATTTCCGATCCGAATCATCAGCGCCTTGTTCGGACTGGATTGGAACCCCCTGGACTACACCTCACAGGGCCTCCTTCGGACAGGGATATTTTTAGTGGGGTTGACGGTACTTTCCTTTGTGATTGGTTATTTATGGCGGCCTAAATTGTGGCTGGCTAATTTTGCTTTGTTTTATAGTATTTTCGTCGTTTTATACACCACGATGTTTACCAATGGGTTCGGTTTCTTCACGGGTATCGTGGGGGGATTAGGATACTGGCTGGATCAGCAAGCGGTTCACCGTGGAGGACAACCCTTTTATTATTACGCCCTCATTCAAATTCCTATTTACGAATATTTACCTGCCTTTGGGGCTATTCTGGCAACTTATTTCGGGATACGCTACAAAAAATTTGCTGCATTCGCGGGGAATTTCATTGCCCAAAATCATCAACCCCTGACCACAAGCCCGGATGCTGCTGAACAACCACCTCCAAACCGAGAGGGTCCCACCATTCCTGAAGACAGAGCAGTGGATGGGTTGGAACCCCTACCGACTCATTTGAAAACAGATTCCGAAGTTGAACCCGTTTTTTCTCATAAAAACCCCTTACCCATTCTGGCATTCCTTTTGTTCTGGTCTGTTACCACCTTTTTTGCCTACACTTTAGCCAGCGAAAGAATGCCCTGGTTAACCGTCCACATAACCATGCCACTTTGGCTTACCGCAGGGTGGGGTTTTGGCTACCTGATCGAGACGACCCCATGGTCAAAGCTGAAACAAAACACAAGCTGGCTGGCGCTGGTTTTGCTGCCGGTTTTTATCATCAGCCTGGGGGGTGTATTCCGATCATTGCTCGGGCCGCAACTGCCTTTCCAAGGTAACACCTTGGACCAATTACAAACTACCACAACTTTTATCTTTTCGGTAACGTTCGCAGGTTTTAGCGGTTGGGGTGCAGTCCGTATGCTGCGGGATTGGCGACAAAACGATGTTTTACGCCTTTTTGTCATTGGCCTCTCGGTTTTTTTGGCAATCTTCACGGCCCGAACTGCTTTCACTGCTGCTTATATCAACTACGACAATGCTAAAGAATTTCTAGTTTATGCACATGCTGCTCGCGGTCCTAAAGATGTTCTGATCCAGGTCGAGGAGATTTCCCGCCGGACGACACAGGGGAAAAACATTGAGGTTGCGTACGACCACGATGCCAATTACCCCTTTTGGTGGTATTTCCGCGACTTTCCCAACAGGCGCTATTTCACCGACAATGTCACCCGCGATATGCGCGAATTACCTGTAATCATCGCCGGTGAATCGAATTGGGGAAAACTGGAATCGATTACAAGAGGTAATTTTGTGGTATTCGAATACATGCGCCTGTTGTGGCCGATGCAAGACTATTTTGACCTGACTCCAGAACGAATCGTAAACGCGCTTACCGATCCGGCCATGCGGGCTGCCATCTTCAAAATCTGGCGTGACCGCGATTATACCGATTATGCCCGCCTGACCAATAATCCTAACCTTACCTATGAAACCTGGCAGCCTTCGCAACGAATGCGCGTTTATATCCGCAAAGACATCATCGCCCAAATTTGGAATTACGGAGCGGCACCTGCGCTCCCCGCACTCGAGGTTATCGACCCCTACCAACAGGGCATGGTTTCCCTGATACCGGATCGGGTTGTTGGACAACCGGGCAGCGAACCCGGACAACTCCAGGCCCCACGCGATATGGCTTTTGCCCCGGATGGTTCGTTTTACGTAGCCGACTCTCGCAATCACCGTATTCAGCATTTTTCTCAAGATGGTGAGGTTTTACACGTTTGGGGCTCGTTCGCCGACGCAACCAATGCCGAAACGCCCGGTGGTACTTTCAACGAACCCTGGGGAATAGCGGTCGCCGCGGATGGATCCGTGTTTGTAGCAGACACCTGGAACCATCGGATTCAGAAATTCAGTCCAGAAGGCCAGTTTATTCAAATGTGGGGATTCTTTGGTCAGGATGTTGCACCTGAAGCTTTTTGGGGACCGCGCGACCTGGCCTTTGACACCCAAGGCCGCCTGTTCGTAACCGATACTGGAAATAAACGAATTGCGGTCTTCAACCAAGACGGTAGTTTTATTACAGATTTCGGATCCCATGGCATGGATCCTGGTCAGTTTGATGAACAGGTAGGGATCGCAATCAATCAAAATAATGAAATATTTATCACCGATACCTGGAACCAACGCATTCAGGTGTTCAGCCTGAACCCTCAAACTGACCACGCCGAAGTCATTCGTTCCTGGGAATTTAGCGGCTGGTTTGGTGAATCTTTGGAAAACAAACCCTACATCGCCGTCGATAACATGGGAAATGTTTTTGTTACCGATCCGGAAGGCTACCGTGTCCTACAATTTAGCGAGGATGGCCAATTTATTCGTGGTTGGGGCGATTACAGCACGGAAATCGATGGTTTTGGCTTGCCTTCTGGTGTTACCGTAGACCTCGAGGGAAAGGTGTGGGTAAGTGACTCAGCCAACAACCGGTTGATGCAATTTACAATCCCTCTGCAAAGCGAACAACCGTTACCTTAACCTGGATGGATGGATTTCTGCCGAATGGGTTGGCAGAAACCCATCCCCTATTATTTTTTACCTGCGGCGACCGTCGCGGAAAACCTGGCTTAATACAAAGCTGACCACGCTGACGATCAAGGCTCCCAGGAATGCACCCCAAAAGCCGCTCACCCGGAACCCAACACCGAACTGGTCGCCAATCCAACCCACCAATACAAACAGAACGGTATTGATCAGCAAAGTTCCTAAACCAAGGGTTAGAATGATCAATGGACAGCTCAATACCATTAATATTGGCCGGATAACGCCATTGACAACTCCAAAAATTAATGCCAGCCAGAAAAAGTTCAACCAGTTATCTGAACTTGGAAAAATGTGCTGGCCATCTAATAAAGCAACCGCCATATAGAAAGCTACGGCATTAATCCCAAGGCGGATCACAAATCTGGGCATCGTTTTATTTCCTTTCGATATTAAAAGTTTTCCGCATCCAAATCAGGGTTAAATGCGGATAAAACCCACAGAGACGAACTACATCCACCAACTTACCGGCGGGGTAATTCAGAGCCAGCGGTTTTGCTCCGAGTTTTTTATCTGCAATCGTGGTTAATAAAGCTCGCCCAGCCA
>Ga0208733_100712_pt1 | contig 12687 bp, 11 predicted proteins | sample SubbioR11Jul_8B1_FD_184816 | JGI IMG/M metagenome (GOLD analysis project Ga0208733, IMG submission 184816) | Serpentinite rock and fluid subsurface biosphere microbial communities from McLaughlin Reserve, California, USA - CR11Jul_8B1 (SPAdes) | ecosystem: Environmental > Terrestrial > Deep... | reverse complement strand
TGAACACCTCCTTAAATATGAATTGGGTGTTCATGATATAACGGGCTGTGGCTATTCGATTGTCAAAGAGCGTTTGTAAACGATGTCCTGAATGCTAATTGAGTAAACGATGTCCTGAACGTTGTCAATTAAGGCTTGGGAATTGGGAACTCCCCATGGGGACGTAGTTAAATTAGTTAAAACACTTGGCGAACCGTTTGGCCGCCAAACCTCACAGGGCTATCGAGCTTCCTAATTGACAATCACGTTGAAGGAAGCAAAAAATACGTCGATCAAATCGGGGCGGGACTGGGTACCAGGTAAAAATCACTTTTGGAAACCAGCTGAGACAGATTCTCTGGGTGTAAAAGGTTTAGACTTCGACAGGGATGGAGAATAGCAAAATGAGGATTGAAAAAGGAAAACTTTACGCGGTTATTACAGGAGATATAGTAAATTCCTCGAAATTACCATCGAAACAAAGGCAGAGGCTTCACCACGTCATGAAAGAGGGATCGAAGGCCATTCTTAAAGCCTTTAAAGAAAGCGTCCCACTCGAAGTGGATATTTTCAGAGGAGACTCCTGGCAGCTTTTAGTGAATGATCCTTCGAAATCTTTGAGAATCGGATTGTTTTACAGGGCCTATTTGCGGGCTTGGATGGGGACATCCAGGCTGGATACCCGTATGTCGATTGCAGTAGGGACGGTTGATTTCGTCCCTGATGACAGGGTTTCCAGGGGGGATGGACAGGCTTATCAATATTCAGGTAGTGCCATAGGGGAAATGGTGAAGGCAAGCAATATGAGTTTAAGATTTCCAGGGCAGGTGATTGAAGAGCCCCTGGATATTTTGATTCAACTTGTGGATGCGATGGCTATGAATTGGAGTGGGAAACAAGCACTAGCCGTCACTGGCGCATTGGAGGGCTGGAAACAGGAAAAAATTGGAAGCTTGTGGAAACCTCCCATCACTCAGCAGTCCGTTAATAGGCATCTCCAGCGGGCCGGTTGGTTTCCAGTGGAGAGGGCGATCAGATTCTTTGAAAAACAGCTTTCAGAGGCTGTAAGATAGGTTTACAGTCTTTAAGGGCTGTTAAAGCTCTTCCCCCTGTAACGAGAGGTTGGAAGGGGCCGCACACAGCCCTAAAGAGCTGTAATGAAAGAGAAGTTAGGAAGAACGAATGAGCGAATTTGAAAAACAGCTCCTTGTTGTTCTGGTGACGACCCATTTCCTAGGGGATTTCATCTTTCAGTCTGATGCAGACGCATCGTCAAAGAGGAGATCTCTCATTCTTTTGAAACATGCTTTTATCGTCGCCGCCTCAAGTTACATACTCTGTGGAATCTGGCATCTCTGGCAAATACCCCTTGCCATCTTTCTCACACACGGGTTGACGGATTACATGAAGGCCAGGTTGAAGAAAGAGAGTGTTTATTCATTCATCGTTGATCAGGCGGTGCATCTTGCCATCATAAGCGCCATTGTCATCCTGATTGCCAAAATGAAAATTCTCTCAGCGAGCGAATCATCGACATTCTGGGTTGAACTTCTCGGGAAAGGTTTCTTGAAGTGTCTTGTCCTTACTTCAGGTCTCATTGTTGCCGTCAAAGCCGGAGGTATCCTTATAGGACTTACTGTGAAGCCATTCACGGACCAGTTGCAGAAGAATGGGGAAGAAACAATAAACAAAGGAGTGACCGGCACCAGAGGATTCGAAAATGGAGGAAAAGTCATCGGATGGCTTGAGCGCAGTCTAATCTTTTTATTCATTCTGACAGGGCAACCGGAAGCCATCGGTTTCTTGATTGCGGCCAAATCGATTCTTCGTTTCGGCGAAATAAAAAACCGGGAGAACCGGATGGAGGCAGAATACATCATTATCGGAACGTTAATGAGTTTTGGCTATGGAATATTCATTGCGTATGTGACGCAGTTCCTTCTTGAAAAGGTCTGATGAAAATTATTCCATGAGTAAGAAAGCGAGGCAGGGACGTTCTTAAGTTATTTAAGAAACTTGCCTCCGAATCGTTTTGGTGCTAAGCCTCACAATTGAAAGGGAGACCATACGGGAAAATCAAGAATTTACGCGGATGTAAAAGAAACAAAGAATACGCCGATCAAATCCATGGTTGGGAGGGAGTGAAAAAGGGAATACAAAGAAGAGCATAAGAACTGTGGTTTGATCTGGATGCACTTCTCTGATTTTTTCGGCTAAAAATAATAAAGGGATATCAGACGCTTGAAGAGGAGGTATGAGCGATGAACTGGCGAGAGCGAATTAGCATAGATGCGAAAATCTGCCATGGCAAAGCCTGCATCAAAGGCACGCGCGTGATGGTTTCCATCATCCTTGACAACCTGGCGGAAGGGGAATCCTACGAATCGATCATGAGCGGTTACCATGTGGCGCAGGAGGATATTCAGGCCGCCATTGCGTATGCTGCCGATCTGGCCGAAGAACGTCACGTCTCATTGGAGCAAGAGGTGCATTGATGCGCTTCAAGGTGGACGAAAGCCTGCATATCGAGGTGGCGGATTTATTGCGTGAACAGGGCCACGACGCACTTACCGTGTTCGACCAGGGACTCCGTGGTCGTGACGACCATGACATAGCCGACATGTGTCGATCCGAGAACCGTGTGCTTCTCTCCCTTGATTTGGACTTTTCGAATATCTTGATGTTTCCCCCGGAGAATTATCCTGGCCTGGTTGTTTTGCGGTTACGCAAAAAGGGTCGGGCAGCGATCCGCCACGTTGTCACCAGAGTAATGGACCATCTGAATAAGGAACCCCTTGCCGGACGCCTCTGGATTGTGGACGAACACCGCATCCGAATCCACCATGCCGGTCAAGGTTCCGATGTAGAAGAGATGCCATGACCAAACCTTTGTGCGGCACGTTTAGGTTATCTTATGCGAGTTGATCCGGTCGAATTAATCCAATTTGTTGTCTGCCAGGCAACGGAATTTGGGGCTTCTTTAACTCCAATCAGAGTTGTCAAATTCCTGTATCTTGCAGATCTTTATCATGCACGGGAAAACAGAGGGGAGACTCTAACCGGGTGGCCATGGAAATTTGTTTATTTTGGTCCTTACAGTCAGATCCGGAAGGGATTGGTATTCTGAGCATAGGGGGCCATGTTCAGAAAATGAGAAACAGGGGTTGGTGTTGCCCCTTTTTTTACTTGACAAAATTCACTGTATATAATATTTTGCCTCATATAAACCAAAAGTTTGAAGCAAAATATAATAAAATTTTATATACTGGAGAAAAAATGAGTAATTTTAATATATTAGGACCTAATTTGCGAAAAGAGAGAGAATCACTTGGCTACAAAAAGAAAGATGTTGCTCGGAAAATGGGATTTCCGAGCTATCAAACTCTTAGCGACATCGAAGACGGAAAAAGAGAGATTAAGGCTTGGGAATTGTTCAAGCTTGCTGATATATACGGACGCAAAACCGAATACTTTATGCCAAGTGGAGAAAAACTTTCTGAACCCCGGGTCTTGTGGCGGAATCCTTCATCTGTATCAGAGAGGTTAAGGGGGGAGAGGAAGTTTCTTTCATTTTTTAGCAATTATAGGAGGCTTCTTGATCTCGTTGGTGAGGGCGATCTCAATACTCCTTTAAATCGGTTCTGCATCCCCGACAAATCGGCTTTTAGGAAAAGGGGGTATGATTATGTAAACGATCTCGCGCAGGAACATGGCAAACTACTTAATCTTGGCAGCCGACCAGCCTGTTGCCTTTCGGATATTTTGGAACAAACCATGGGCATTTTAGTGCTCTATTTTGATTTAGGCCCGGGTGGATCTGGAGCCTCAACCTGGTCGGAGAATGGCGGAGCTATTTTGATAAACTCAAGCGACGCACCGTGGCGAAGGAATTACGATTTGGCTCATGAGTTTTTTCATATTCTCACGTGGAATATTTTTTCGGAGGAAGAAGTATATTCATCGGGTGCAGGCGGAAAAAGCGAAGTCGAGCAATGGGCTGATATGTTTGCTTCGGAACTTCTTTTGCCAGAAAATGAGGCGAGGAAAGAATTTTTGAAAAGGGTTTCAGATGGTAAGATTGCTTATATTGATCTTGTACAAATCGCAAGGGATTTTAAGGTTTCTATAGATGCTTTGCTTTGGAGATTGGCGAATCTTAAATTCTTAGATAAGAGAGATGTGTCTAAATGCCTCACAGAAGGCAAAGTTAAAGAAATCGACCGGCTGATAAGGGCTGATGACTGGGGGGATAGAAAACCTTATCTATCAACCCGATATATTTCTTTAGCGATAAAAGCTCTTGAAACTGGCCGGATTTCTAAGCTCAAATTTTCCGAATACTTGGATATTCCGTTTAGTGAAGTGTCGAATTACTTGGGAAAATACGGATACGACGAGGCTGAGGACTACTCTCTTGATTTTGCTACTACCTGACGCAGATGTCGTTATTGACTTACATAGCCTTAATCTCTGGGATCGCATAACGAGAATCCATAAAGTTTACATTCCTTCCATTATTCTTCATAAAGAAGTTTACCGTTACCCCGATTCGCGAGGTGATTATCATACGATTCAACTTGAAAATCAGATTGGAAAGACGATCACCGAAATTTCTTGTGAGGCAGATGACCTTTTAGAATTCTCTCAAAGATTTGATTTTACCTTTCAGACTGAAATCCATGAAGGTGAAAAAGAAGCCCTTATATTACTGAAAAAGAAGGACCAGCTTAGATTCTGTACTTGCGATAAATCTGCCATCATAGCTTTGGCTCTCCTTGATTTGGTTGATAGGGGTATATCGTTTGAAAAACTGCTGAAGATAAGTGGGATTTCAACCCGACAGTTAGAATATAAACACACAGAAAAGTATTTCAGGCACTGGGCGAGAGAAGGCAGTATTATGAAGATTCAAGGGAGAGGAATTAGCTCGAATAAATCAAAGAAGACAAGAACAAGATAGGGAAAGCTGGGAGGGGACATCTTTAAATTTGTTCACTTTAGCCCATCAACGATGCTGGGCTGAAGGAACCTTGCCGGGACAATATGAGAGAGTAGGTATGACAACAAAAAGATCTTCCAAGCGGAATAAGATGTCGCCTTTGGTATCTAAGATCCGGCCCCTTGCGAGGGAACTTGTTCGTGTCAAGAAGCAGGCCGAAGCGATGGGGGGATTCACCAACGACCGTGAACTTCTGGAATGCCGTAGGTGCGATCTTGTGGAGGACGTAGCCTTCGATGGACGGCTCGTGACGTATCATCGAAAAAGCAAGGATTATAGCGACAGTGGCCTTCGATTCGAGAGGCTGAATGACAAGACCTTCCGTTGTCCAATTTGCAGGACAAAACTGAACGCAACGATATTATAAGGTCAAAGTGCCAGGGCTTTGGCAGGAGATTTCGACGAGTTCAATTGAGCCGCTTAGAGTTTATTTATCTTCAAAATTAGGAGGTTGAAAATGGGAAAGGTTTATTATTCGTCTTTTGACTCAACATGGCTGAAGAAGGTGTTTGTTGCCTCGACAGAGAGGGGTGTTTGCATGGTGGACTTTTTAGCCCAGGAGAAAACTTTTTTAAAAGAGTTGAAAAGGTCCTTTCCCGGGGAGATTATCCGTGATGATCGAAAGAACCAAGAGGCCCTTTCTCAACTGGAGAAGTATCTCAAAGGCAAGCTCCGGTGTTTTGATTGCAAACTGGATATGAAAGGGACGCCTTTTCAAAAAAAGGTCTGGTCAGCGCTGGCCAGGATTCCCTATGGCGAAACACGATCCTATCAGGATATTGCCAGGGCCATTGGCCATCCCAAAGCTTTCCGGGCTGTTGGAAATGCAAACGGAAACAACCCCATCCCCTTAATCATTCCCTGTCACAGAGTAATTGAGAGCAACGGCGGCCTGGGTGGTTTTGGCCACGGGCTCAAAGTCAAGAAGGAGTTGCTGGACTTCGAAAAGACCCATGCACTTTGATGAGTTTCTCAAAGAAGTTGCTCCTTGCCTTGGCCTTCAGTGGCGGCCCTTTCAGAGGAGAGGGGTCAAACGAAAAGTTGAGCGGAGAATCATTGAACTTGGATTTTCTCGTTTTGATGAATATCTCTTAGAGGTTCAAAAGGACCCTGAAGAAAAGAGTCATCTCTCCAAAATCCTTACCGTCACCATCTCGCGATTTTTCAGGGATAAAGAAGTCTTTGATACCCTCGAAACCTCTGTCCTTCCGGCGATTCTTAAAAACAGAGAAAAAGGCGGTTTGAATGTCTGGTCAATCGGTTGTGCCAGCGGTGAGGAACCATACAGCCTTGCGCTGCTATGGAAAAACTCATTCGAGAGGAATTGGCCTCAGATCCATTTTTCTGTTTTAGCAACAGATATTGACGAGAAGATGCTCCGAAGGGCGGAAGAGGGGAGATATAAAAAGAGCAGTTTGAGAGAGACGCCCCAGGCGATTCCCGAAAATTATTTTAAGAAAGAGGATGGTTTTTTTATTCTTAATCCGTCTGTCAGGAAGAGTGTTGAGTTCAAAAGGCATAATATTCTCCGTGAAGAACCCTTTCCCGGAATAGATATCATCTTCTGTCGGAATTTAGCCTTTACTTATTTCTCAAAAAAGTCTCAGATGAAGGTGCTCAAGAAGATTTTCTCCAGTTTAAAAGAGAAAGGGTATCTGGTGATCGGAAAAGATGAACCCTTGCCCCTTGTTTACCCAACCCTTTTTGTGCCAATCTTTCAAACCCAAAATATTTATCAGAAGTTTACCCCATAAGAATTGAACTACCACCAACTACAAGCTGGTGGATTCTCTACCGACTAAAGCCGGGTAAAGAAAATACTGATCGGCACAGAAATTCTCACGAGGGAAAACCCGAAAAACCTGTACACAGTGTGCATACTAAAGTCTTCGCCTGAAGGCGAGAGTTTTCCTCCCCGAGTGAGACAATAATGGACCGCTAGGTTTCCTGCCTGCCGGCAGGCAGGCGAGTCGCAACGACTCGAATTTCTAACGGGGTAAACCCCGAATGGGACAGCAGCACTGGATGATAGATATTAGAAATCATCGAATCGAATTAAAAACGCCGAGTGCACCTACAATTCATCAGAATCAACTTGTGGAAAGATTGACGATTACCATTTGAAGGTGAGTATAACAAAGAGAACGTCGGTCGTGGCTATTTCAAGGGAATTTTATGTCGTTTATTAGACAAAGAAGCGACACGGTGTCGCAAATGTTTTATCTACAATGAAGAAAAATTGAGTGCTGGTTAAAGAGGAGGAAATAAAAATGTTGCCTTTTTAAGTAGAAGGCGACAAAAATATAGAAGGTTTTAAATTGAAATTACTCCTGTGGCAAGGCTACAGGGGATAGTCAAGTTTAATCTTAAATTCATAATGAAGAGAGGCGAGCGGACAGCGGAAAGGTTCAGCGGGGGGAATCACAGGGCAGGCGATTAATGCGCCTGCCCTGTGATTTTTAAAATTATGGAACAGCGTTTTGCCCAGGGAGAATTATAGCTGCATCCAAGGTAGTGATAGAAAACATGCTATTATCAACCAAACTAAACCTGTACAAAAATAAGTTATTAACTGTTGTGCTACATCCGGGCCAAAATTGGTTTACACTATCAAGTAAGTATTGTATCGTGGATGTCGTTATACTTGTGATAAAACCTTCAACACCATTGAAAGCTACTTTTCCTGTGGGGGTTACACCGTAACCTAGGATAATCCGTACTATACATGATCCTGAATCTATTTTGTTTGTAAAATGGAGAAGCGCAGCTCCAAAATTTTCAATGTAAGACGGGGGGAAAATAATGTACGTAAACCCATCTGGAAATAAACCAAGTGAAATTGGGTTAGATAACTCAAAGTAATAGTAGCCACTACTAAATGAAGCATTTATAAACACCCCATCCCCAGGAATACCGGGATTGCCTTCGACAAAGGAGAGCCAGGGGCCTCCAGGAGGAGGTGGAGGAGCTTCGAGTAGGGAAATGATATCATGTGTAACAACTATAATATCATTCCAATCGAGGCTCATCTGATTAAATTCATCAATGCTGGTAATGTGCCTTTTCCTCCCGTTTTCAACCAAATAAACCTCGGAGGTATTGATCTCTCGGATAAGTAATCCGTCTGAATTAGTATTCGGTTCTATAAAGTTCCTTTGATGAAATTCAAACTGGTTGATCACATCAGATGGGTACGTTGCGACCTTGCCCCATCCCCATGTGGGAAGGCTTGACATTTTTTCAATGATGCCAGGTAATACATGATATTTCTTTCCATTTTGAATCCAAAAAACATCGATCGAGCCTTCTGCCTTAGCTAAGAATGCAACCTGTGTATCTCTCTTATCAAAATAGTCGTTGGGATTGTGGTACCCATATAGGTCGGGATTGGCCGGTGTGTAACCCCAGTGAAGCCCATTTCCAGACGGATTGTTCAACACGTTTCGGTCTTTCATTTCAAAATGAAGATGTACCGGCCAAGGTCCTAGTGCACGGCAACCGGCAGTACCACCCATAATTCCGATTTCCCCCCCCTGTTTTAACCATTGGTCACGCTGAACTGAAACAGAATTCATATGAGCGTAAAGGCTATAGATAACTTTCGCGTTTGCCAGATAATGTTCAATAATGACGGTATTGCCCATATTTGCACTGGTACAATCGTTTGGTTGAACAGTTAATACTTTTCCGAAACCAGTGGCCCGAATATGTTCGTCACCAGTAATATCTCTTCCCGTATGATATCCGTAAGGGGCCCACAAGTTATTATAACTTTGCCCCCAAATTACGTTATTCACTGGGTCTCTGAAGCTGAGTAAATCACTTGCTGCCGGTGGAGACACATTGGAAAAATTTGTAGGAGACCCAAGAGCAAAATTAGAAAAATGTGTTATTGTCGCCGTTACTGTTTTGGTAACTATATCGACAATTGAATCCTGTAATATTTCAACAATTTCAAAATTATCATTTAAGACTGCTAAGTATAAATCTGCCTCATTTACTCCGGGAGAAAGAGTAGTAGGATCATATCCAAAGATTATTTGCACCGGCTTTGAAAAACTTAACCCACTGGGGGAAAAGGAATATACTTTATGGAATAAAGGACTGGTTAGTTCCTCTATAAGTATTACGCATGCAGAAGCCAAGGATCCTTCAGGTATTACAATAGTAGATCTATCGTCTGGTGTGGTAATAATTGCACCGTTAGCGCCAACCACTGCTCCAGCATCTGCATCCACCTCTTCTGTAACTTCAAGAATGAGATAACTACCCGGTTTGCTTCTGAGCTCAACGGAAATAGAATTATTCTGGGCTATGCTAAGGGGAACTTCTATATTATAAATTTGCTGGTTAAAACTATTCGGACCTAATATTTGGTTCCCGTTAACAAAGATTAAAGCACTGCTCACGCGGTTATTTCCGGAAGTATCACCGTTTTTTATGATGAGCTTACCTTGCCCGGCTATCCCAGGAAAGGTACCGGAATACACATTAGGCTTGCCGGTGCTCCTTGAATACTGATTAGGTCCAAACAAGGTAACTTGGGCAGCAAAAGACGAGCCAACCCATAAAGACAATAACAACACCGATGCGATCAGAATAGATTTTTTCATGGTGTCCATCCTCCATCTCAAAAAATAAAGCCTAGTTTCGATAGTTTTGCGTGCCAGGCTTTTCAGATCTTCTTTCCACCTTTCCCTCCTAATAAGGTGGTTAGATGCTAAATCGGCATTAAACTAAAACTTTAGTTAAATTCACTACTGTCCCAACGTTAATGTAATAAATTCAACTGGTTAGAAGTAACGTCCTTTATTTCTTTGGGTTTAACAGTTCCCAAGGCCTCTAAAATGGGGCCTTTTTCGAAAAGAGTAACGCTCAAAATCTGTAGAATTGTGTAGAGACTCTTTTCGAGTTTCAGTTGTTTTTTGACGATGGCCACCAGCACATAAACCGTGATGGCGATCCAGATTTGGGTTTTGACGGCATTGTCGCTTGTGCCATAAAAAGCTTTGATTCGGAGATGCTGTTTGATCCATTTGAAGAACAATTCGATCTTCCATCGGGACTGATAAAGCTGATCGATGGTCAAAGCGGGCAGTGTAAAATTGTTGGTTAGAAAAACGAACCATTTGTTCTGGGTGGCATCGAAATAGCGGATTCGTCTCAATTTGTCGGGATAATCCTTTTTGGCGTAGAATCCCTTGAGGACAATGATTGGGTCGCATTGAACGCCAGTGGATTTGTCGACCGGTTGAGAATAGAGGCGTTTGAACTGGAAATTGTTTTTGGCTCGGGTCACAAAGAATCCAGAGGCTCGATGGATCTTGTGAAGGCGAGCGAAATCCAGATACCCTCGGTCGAAGATGTAGAACGCTCCTGGTTCGAAGCTCAGTTGATCGAGAATCGTCACATCGTGAATCTTCCCGTGGGTAATGATGATGAGGGAGGGGATGTTTCCGCGCAGGTCTAAAAGGGTATGCAATTTGATTGCTCCTTTGCGCTTTCGGAACTTGGCCCAAGGGAAAAGGGACAGGCATAAGTCGATCAGAGTGGAGTCCAAAGCGTAGGCGGTTTGATCTAACTCTACTCCGAACGAATCGTTGGCATAAAGACGCCGGGCACGACCAATCAGGATTTGGGCAAAATCCGCATAGATGCGCCAATTCCTGACTTCGTTGGCATGAGCGAGGGTATTGCGTGAGACCTTTCCGCGAAAGCCCATATGGTAGAGATGGTGCTGGGCCGACCGAAGACAGGCTTCGATATCGCGAAGGCTTTCGCGATACGTTAACTGGGCAAAGGCCATGCAAAGGAATTGGTCCCAGCAAGAGAAGCTTTTGATCTTGTATTGCCCTTTGTAGCGTTGGACACACTGTTGAAAATCGTACCTTGGCAGAAACTCCATGACTTGAGCAAAGACAGGTTGTCGAGTATCCATGAGCCACCTCCTTCTGCGATGATGAAGAAGTATGGCTCATTCGGAGCTTTGTATCGAAAAAAAACATTTTATGGTTAATTTCCATAGCATTCAAGAGGTTGCAAAACTTTTTCAATGCAACGTTGGGACAGTAGTGAGTTAAATTATTAAGTTGTTTTATCGAGTAAGCATGTTTGCCTTTTAATACATAAAATCAATGGCTTTGTCAATCGTTGTTTTTGAAAGACTTCAATTCAGACATAAGAAAGGGGGGGGGAGGAGGGGTAGTTTACTGCCCTGGCTCCTTGACCGAGAAGACGGAACTCCATTCAAGGGAGGAACTAGCGGGGGGATGGATCATTCTGACCCCTATGGTCGAAGGGAGATGAATAAATGGGGACGGATTTGAAAAGAGGTACGGAGAGAAAAAACTTCCCTGGCTACCCAATGGAGCAGGGGCGTTTTAGAAAGGCATCCGAAGGAGTTGTGCAAGCCCAACGGTTTATTTCCTCAGGGAGCCCGGATCTTTTTTCTTCGAAACTTCTTGATCCACCGGCACATTCTCTGGTGAGCTTTCGATTTAAGATGCAAAATGATGTCCGTATATTCATCCACATCAAAGACGGCAAAGTATTTTTCGGCGTAGACAATCACCGCGTCCTTCCCCAGTCGCTCCTCCTGCCTCAAGGTCTCAATCGTCTGGGTAGCGAACTCTTCGTGGTGGGTTGCCTTCAAATAGAGCTGAATCAATGTATAGGTGAGCAACACGAAGAAGATATGGACGGTATCTGCATTGAAATTCGGTGTCGTAAAGGATCCTACCCACCAGCAATTCTTGATCTGATCAATTCGCTCTTCAATCTGCACCCTGCCCGTGTATAACTTTCTCGGTTCCCTGGGATCACGAAATTCTTTCGTCGAAGCTAAGGCCCAAATCTCGGTCCGACCATCCGCTTTGCGCGTTCGCACCAGAACCACGTATAATGGAACCTTACAACTCTCCCACGATTCCACCTCCCCCACCCCCGCCACTTCCTCCACCTCCACCACCTTTCCGCTCTCGTCCCTGACCTCATCATATTTCACCCAGTTCATCTTCTCGATTCTTGAAATCCCCAAAGCATCCAATAACGCATGCATGTTCGACTTCAAGGGCACCAGAGAATCGATCCCATAGTCCTTCTTAAAACGCGTGATCATGCCCCCGTCAATATACTCCCGGTCCATGATCAACAGCTTGATCACCCCCTTGCCGATCTTTGAAACAAATTGGTCGACTAATTCCTCCCCCCGTTTTAACCCCGATTCATTCCCCGGCCCCAAATGCCCACCGGCAAACATGAAATAATCGTCCTGTCGACTATAATGCAGCAAGAGCGTCAATTGATAAGTACGGGTATATTTGAATCGCTTCCTCTCTGCAGGGCTCAGCTTCTTGACATCCACATACCGGCCTTCTTGGTCCAACGGTAAAAGGGCCGCCTCCTTATAATTGGGATTATCCGGCAGGGCAATCAACGTAGGATCCAAGATGTAAATCCCTTCCTTGTCCGAATAGCCTCGGTGCCTTCTCAGCCACCCCTGCACCTCGGTGTTATACCAATGCTCAACCCCCGAAGCCTCCGTGTCCTTAAAAAACTTACGGGCCGTGTCCGGATCGATAGCGATCTCCCGCCTCTTCTTGTTCTTCTCGTTGAACCCTCCTCCTTTTAAGCCCACATTAAATCTCATCCTCGTCAAGATAGAACCCGACCGCAGAATATAGCCTAACCTATGGAAAGCAGCGGTCCGA
>Ga0208733_100711_pt1 | contig 12765 bp, 12 predicted proteins | sample SubbioR11Jul_8B1_FD_184816 | JGI IMG/M metagenome (GOLD analysis project Ga0208733, IMG submission 184816) | Serpentinite rock and fluid subsurface biosphere microbial communities from McLaughlin Reserve, California, USA - CR11Jul_8B1 (SPAdes) | ecosystem: Environmental > Terrestrial > Deep... | reverse complement strand
AGTAATCCAGTTCGGCATCGGCGGGGCGTACCTCGGCTCAGGCTTAAGCGTGGCCCAAGCGGCGATAGCGGCCCGCGAAATCCACCTCGACTCGGGCGTGCAGGAGGCCGACGGCTGGCACGGTATGAGCGAGCTGGGCTTCCCACTGGTGGATAAGGGGCAGCCGATGTACAACCTGATCCCTACCGACCAACGGCTCAGCCACGCCCTGGTTGACGCGACCGGCCTGCCGCTGGTCACTTTCGGCACCTCGGAAACCGTCACCGGCGACTTTGCGCTGGCGCGGGCCTTGCAGGAGCGCTTTGACGTGGCGGTAGAGTCGATGGAAGGGGCGGCAGCGGCCCAGGTCTGCCTCGCTCTAGGGGCTCCGTTTGCCGAGCTGCGTGGCATCTCTAACATCGTGGGCGAGCGCGACAAGGCAGCCTGGGACATCCCGGCGGCCTGCGCCGCGGCCTGTCAGTCGCTAATGCAGTATATTCGCAACGCTTACAGCGGTTTTCACAAATACTGAGTCGCCTTAGCGCAGGTATCATCTCTGCAAAGGCGCCCTGGAGAACGATTCGCAGGCTGACACCAGCTCAAACCAGATGATACCTGCTATAATCGACTACAGCTCAGCGGAGCTGGCCCACACTCAATTCCGGAAACCGGCCCGGTAGCGAGACAAAGCCGTCTAGCGCCAGCGCCACCCCGCCCATCGGCACCTGCTCGATCCCTAACGGCGAGATCACGAGGCGCACCGAGGCGCGCGGCGCTTCGAGCACCACCCGCGCCATGACCTGCTCGATTCTGGGTATCAGGTACTGCGCTACCCAGGCCAAGTTGCCACCGAGGATGACCAGCGCTGGGTTGAGGGTATTGATCAGGTTGGCGATGGCGATGCCTAAGTAGTCACCGGTCTCATCAATCACCCGCCGCACCACCATGTCGCCCTGGGCAGCCGCGGCAGCCACAGCGGCTAGATCGGGCAGCGCCCGGCCCGCCTCGGCCAGCCTGGTCAAGATGGCGTTCTCGGAGGTGTACGCTTCCAGGCAGCCCTGTTTGCCGCAGCCGCAGCGCCGCCCACCGGCTACTACCTCCAGGTGGCCGACCTCTCCGGCTACGCCGCTAGCGCCTCGGTACAGGGCACCGTTTAAAAAGAGCGCCCCGCCGATGCCGGAGTGCCCGGCGATGACCAGAAAATCATCGGCGTCCCGCGCTAGGCCGAACAGCTTCTCGGCTAGCGCCGCCGCTTTGGTGTCGTTATCGACATAGACCGGCGCGCTAAAGCGCTCTCTGAGGAACTGCAAGATCGGTTCATCGCGCCAGCCCAGGTTGGGGGCCAGCACCAGATTCCCCCCCTTATCCATCAGCCCCGGCACTCCTACCCCGATGCCGCGCACTTCGGCCATGGTCCGCCGGCAGCGTCCTAGCAGCTCCTCCACGGCCTGGTGCAGCCGCAAGATGGCATCTCCTACATCGCGGCTGCCCTCAACTTGCAGCCGCTCGATGATACTGCCGTCTAACTCAGTGGCGATCAACCGGATGGTGGCAGGCTCGAGCCGCACCCCCACGAACAGCCCAGCCTGGGGCGAGAGGCGCAGCGGTACCTCCGGGCGGCCGACCCGGCCGTTGCCGTGGCGCGGCGTGCGGATAATCAGCCCCTGCGCTTCCAGCTGCGCCACCACCGCCGACACGGTGGCTTTGTCCAGGCCGGTGACGGCGGCCAGCTCGCGCTGGGAGCTGTCGGGGTGCTCGCGCAGCGCGTGGAACACCCTAGCTAGATTGACCTGGCGGATCAGGGCGGTGTTCATAAGCCTTTAATACCATACTAGCCCAAAGTCCCGCCCCGTAACCTACGTAAACGCTGGCCCGGCTCACAAAAACCTCACAAACACCCGGCTGAGAGCTTCCAGATAGCCTAGGTTCTCCTGCAGGACCCGGTAAACCCGGCGGCGGTCTAGCTCGAGGTACTCGTGTACCAGCAGATTCCGAAACCCGATCATCCGCCGCCAGCGCTCGGCTAACTCCTGGTCCACCAGACCCCGGCGGTAGAAAATCTCCACCAGGTCCCTGGTGCGCTCGAAACTGCCCCAATCCTCATCGGCAGCTAGGTGGGCAGCCATATCGTTGACGGCCTCGATGGCCAGCTGCAAAAACCGCTCTGCAGCCCCGTAGCGCTCAGGGCTGGCTAAAAAGTCGTCCAGGGTATAGGCCGTAAGCCCTCGCAACACCCGTAGGTTGGCCTCCAGGTGGGCTATCCGCCGCCGCAGCACCTCAGGTCGGGTCACGGAGCCACCGCCTTTTCATAGCCTCGCGCTGCACCCGCAACAGCGGCTCCAAGTCCCAGTACTCCCGCGCTACCAGCGAGACATAGCCACCCACCTCGAACCCCTCCCGCGCATACACTACCCGGTTGGCCCGCACCACCTCGAAGGCCAGCACCGGCGGGGCCTCGTGCAGCAGCACCAAGTCTACCCATTCAAAGCCTGCCGCCACCAAAGCCCCCAGCAGCTCCAGCGTGGGATCGGGCTCCGGCGGCTCGAGGTAGACCGCCAAATCCCAGTCGCTTTCAGAACGCGCTGTGCCAAAGGCCCGTGAACCGAACAAAAACACCGCCTGCACCTGCCGGTGTCGGGCAAAGATAGCGCGGAGCTTGGCCAGGTCTGCCGCCTGCATAAGCCCAAGGTAGCACACCAGCCGCCCCAGGTTAGCCGAGCGCGCCAATTCGGCTCCACCGTGCCTCTGTCGCAGCTACCACCCTAAGGCTCGCGCTACATGCAGCCACCCGAGCGAAGCGAGACGCTGTCTAGAGCCCGCCGAGGGAGTGATGTTAGACCGAGGCGGGTTTGGCAGCTTGGCAGCTCGGGGCTGTTGACAAAAAGGCGGCGAGAGACTATTGTTTAGTTCAACAGTCGATCTAATGGCGGCATGAGCGTGTTGCCCACCCCGCCTGCCCTGCTCGCGTCCCTGAAGCGACTAAGGAGGTGATCCCTGTGAGGTGAGAGTCTGGCCCACCCAAGGCAGTCAACCCAAAACCCTATTGCTAAGTAAAGGATAAGCAAAGGAACGGAGGATAAAGTATGAACTTGAAGTTCTACTGGCGGCTTATGATCTTCGCACTTGCCTTAGCGTTTTTAGGACTGGCAAGCGCCCAGACTATCACTCTCAGGTGGTGGGACTACATGGCAGCTGGGGCAGGTTACGTCGCTAACAACAACGCCATAGCACGCTTTATGGCAGCGCACCCTCACATCAGGATCGAACGCACTGCGTACACTTTCGGCGACCTTAAAGCCGCCATTGTCCGCGCCGCCGCGACGAGAACCATGCCCGACATCGTAATCATCGATAATCCGGATCACCAGGCGATGGCAGCACAAGGGGCCCTGACGGATATAACTGACCTCATCCAGCAGTGGCCTGACCGAGAGCTGTATTTCGCAGGGCCCTGGGCGTCAACCGTGTTCGAGGGCCGGAACTATGGCATCCCCTGGCGGAGCAACGCCACCGCGCTCTATTACAACGAAACCCTGTTAGCCGAAGCCGGCCTCGCACCCCCCACTACCTGGGAGGAGTTGCGGAGCGCAGCCAAGGCGCTCACGGCTCCCGGCCGGCATGGTTTATGCTTTTCCGCCGTTCCCACTGAAGAGGGAACCTTTACCTTCCTGCCTTTCTTGTGGCAAGCCGGCGGCGACATCCCCACTCTCGGTGATGAAGCAAGCATTGAGACACTGGCCTTTTGGAATACACTGGTCAATGAAGACCAGACCGTCTCCCCAGCGATAACAACCTGGAGTCAGGGTGACGTCTTATTGCACTTCATGGCAGGCCGCTGCGCCATGATGATCAACGGTCCCTGGCAACTTCCGGTCATTCGTGCCGAGACGCTGGACTTTTCCTGGAACGTAGCGCCGTGGCCTTGCCACCGCGAATGCGCCTCAGCGCTCGGCGGTGAAAACTTCGCCATCGGCCTGGGCGCCAATGTCGAGGCGGCTTGGGAAGTCATTCGCTGGTTGACTCAACCCGAGCAGCTCGAAGTCTACTTGCAAGAGGCAGGTATGTTGCCCAACCGGGCTGACATGGCTGGCGACCCTGTCTGGCACGAAGATCCCATCCTCGGTCAGTTCGTCGACATGGTGGCCATCGCCAGGGCGCGCGCTTACGGACCAAACTATCCGCAAATATCCGAGCAGATCATGACGATGGTCCATAGCGTCATTGCCGGCGGCCAAGCTCCTGAGGTAGCTGCTGCCGAAGCCGCCAGAATCATCAAGCCCCTCCTCCCCTAAGTGGTGCTAGCGCGGGGTGGCTCGGCCACTCCGCGCGCCCCAAGAAAGCTTGGAGAGACCATGAAGCAAGCTCTAACAGCTTCCAGGAGTTACGGTGCCAGGCAACTCCCTTTCCGACAACGGCTGATGAAGGGCTCAAACCGCCTCGTCAACTACACCTTCGTACTGCCGCTTGCGCTTTTCCTCGGGGCGTTCATCGCCTACCCGGTCTTCTTAAACATCACCATCAGCTTCCAAGACTTAAGAGCCATCAACCTGCTCAGCGGAGACGCCCCCTTTGTCGGTCTCGACAACTACCGAGCCATTCTATCCAACCCGCTCTTTTTGCGGGTCATAGGCAATACCCTTGTCTTTACCGCCGGCTCTATCGTCTTTCAGCTCGCTATCGGTCTGGCGCTTGCGCTCTTTTACAACCTTAGCTTCCCCGGCTGCAGGATCATGCGCGGACTCTACCTGATCGCCTGGACGATACCGATCATCGTGGTGGGCGCCGTATTCCGCTGGATGCTTGAGGGCCAAGTCGGCATCTTTAACTGGGCGCTGGGAAACCTTGGAGTCATCGACGGGCCAGTCTTCTGGCTTTCTAACCCGGATCTGGCCTTAGGGGCGGTCATTGTCATCAACATCTGGCTGGGGATACCCTTTAACATGACTCTTCTCCTGGCCGGCTTGCAGGGGATTCCTCACGAACTCTACGAAGCTGCTGAGATCGATGGCGCCTCAAAGCCGTCGAAGTTCCGGTATATTACCCTGCCCCTTTTGCGCCCGGCCCTCCTCGCGGTTCTCTTGCTGGGGCTCATCTACACCTTCAGAGTCTTTGACCTGATCTGGGTGACTACCTCCGGTGGACCGGTCAACGCCACCCACACCATCTCGACATTTGCTTACCGGGCGGTATTTCAGCAGTTCTCCTTCGGTCCTGGCGCGGCTATGCTCAACCTCTTGTTCCTGGTGCTTTTTGCCATCTCGCTCCTTTACCTCTGGAACCTAAGGCATGAGAGGACCACCTCATGAAAGTGTTTAAGTCATGGTGGAAGCGCGGCTACGGCCTGACCCTTCTAAGCATCCTAATGCTGTCAGTATTCCTCTTCCCCATCTATTGGATGCTCGCGACATCGGTCAGGCCCGTGCCGGAAATCCTGGCCTACCCGCCGCAGATCTTTCCCTCCAGGATCGATTGGACGTCATGGGAACGGATCTTCAATACCCCAGCAATCCCGCGCTACTTCCTCAACAGCGCCATCGTGGGCCTCGGGACGACGCTTCTCTCCCTGGCGCTAGCGACGCCAGCCGCTTACGCGCTAGCTCACCTCGCCTTCCGTGGCAAGCCCCTTTTGGTCCTCATAGGGTTAAGCTCGCTCATGTTCCCGGCCATCATGGTAGCCACCCCACTGTTCGTAATATTTAGCCGACTGGGGCTAACCGACAGCCACCTAGGGCTTATCCTGGCCAACACGGCCCTGGCGCTACCTTTCGTCATGGTTGTGCTGAGGCCTTTTTTCCTCACGCTGCCAAGCCAACTTGCCGAAGCCGCCAAAATCGACGGCTGTGGTGAGTGGGGGGCCTTTTTACGGGTTATGCTCCCACTGGCAACACCAGCCATCGCCACTGCCAGCATCTTCACCTTCCTTTTCGGCTGGAACGATCTGGTGTTTGCGCTGTCGCTCACCAGCAGCGACGCCTACCGACCTGTAACGGCAGGCTTGTGGCGGTTTGTCGACCCCAACGCCATGCCGCAATGGGGCCAGATCATGGCCTTCTCAACGCTGGCGATGCTGCCCCCGCTGATTGTCTTCCTCATGGCGCAGCGCCATGTCATTTCAGGCCTTACTGCAGGCGGTATTAAGCAGTAAACCATGCGTTGCCCCAGCCAAGCATATGGACTCCGTGCTGCTTGACATCTCCATCCACGTGATTACGAGCTTTCGGGAGATATTGTGTCACATCCGTTGCCTCTTCGTCGTTCAAACGCTATGAGGGCGCTCCTGGTCGGCTGCGGCGGGATAAGCCGCACTTGGCTCGAGGCCCTCAGGGGTATCCCTGAGATCGAACTCGTTGGCCTAGTCGATCTCATTGAGGCCCAGGCCCGTTCCCGGGCCGCTGAGTTCGGTCTCGACCTGCCGCTGGGCACTGATCTGTCAGAGATGCTGCGCCGCACCGCGCCGGACGTCGTCTTTGACTGCACGGTGCCCGAAGCCCACTACGGCGTGACACTCACGGCGCTCGAGCTCGGCTGCCACGTGCTAGGCGAGAAACCGATGTCGGACAGCCTAGCCCAAGCCCAGGCGATGGTGGCCGCCGCGCAGCGCACCGGTAAGGTCTATGCCGTTACCCAGAACCGGCGCTTTAACCGTCAGCTCAGGCGGCTTAAGGCGTTTTTGGCGACAGGCCAGCTCGGCCAGGTTACCGCTGTTAATGCCGACTTCTTTATCGGCGCCCACTTCGGCGGCTTCCGCGAGCGCATGAAGCATGTGCTGTTAAACGATATGGCAATTCATACCTTTGATGCCGCGCGCTTCCTTACCGAAACTGACGCCCAGGCCGTCTACTGCCATGAATGGAACCCCGCTGGCTCCTGGTACGACCACGGCGCCGCGGCTATCGCCACCTTCGAAATGACCGGAGGGGTGGTCTTTAACTACCGCGGGAGCTGGGTGGCTGAAGGCTTAAGGACGAGCTGGGAGAGCGAGTGGCGCATTGTCGGCGAAAGAGGGAGCGTGAGCTGGGACGGCGCCGGGAAGATGGTGGCCGAGGTAGTCGCCGAGACGCCGGGGCTCCTCTCGACCTACCGCAGCCCCCCCATCCCGCCCGTTAACGAAGAGTGGCCCGAGGGCCACGCCGGGGTAATAACCGATTTTGTCCGGGCGCTGCAAACCGGCGGCATCCCGGAAACTGTCTGTTGGGATAACATCAAGAGCCTAGCCATGGTCTTTGGCGCCATCGAGAGCGCCGTGGCGCGTCGGCGCGTCGAGATTGCGCTTTAGGAGGGTTATGAAACTGGGTGTTTTTGATCCGCTTTTTCGTTCGCTGGGGCTCGAGCCCATGCTAGACAAGCTGGTGTCGCTCGGCCTGGAAGCCGTCGAGATCAGCACGGGGGGCTATGTCGGCAAGAGCCACTGCTCTCCCGAAGAGCTTCTTGCGGATGCCAAGGCCCTTGAAGCCTTCGCCGCCGCCTTCGAGCGGCGTGGCCTCGTCATCTCGGCGCTGTCCTGTCACGGTAATCCACTGCATCCGAATCCCGAACTGGCCAGCGGGTTTCACGAAGACTGGCGGCGCAGCGTTCTTTTGGCTGAGAAGCTCGGCGTTAAGACGGTGGTGACTTTCTCGGGCTGTCCGGGCGGCGGGCCCGATGACCGCACCCCAAACTGGATCACCTGCGCCTGGCCTACCGACCATGCCGTCGCGCTCGAGTGGCAATGGCATGAGAAGGTGATCCCCTACTGGCTGGAAGAGTCGGCCTTTGCCGAAGCCCACGGTGTTCGGGTTGCCATCGAGATGCACCCTGGGTTCGCGGTCTACAATCCTGAAAACATGCTGCGGTTGCGCGAGGCAACTCGTGCAAACGTGGGAGTCAACTTCGATCCAAGCCACCTCTTCTGGCAGGGGATCGATGTGGTCCGGGCCATTCGCCACCTGGGCGGGGCTATTTACCATGTTCACGCCAAGGATACTCACCTAGACCCAGTTACTCTCCCTATCAAGGGCGTCCTCGACACTGTTCCCTACAATCAGGTAAGCAGGCGCTCTTGGATCTTCCGCTCGGTGGGCTACGGGCACGGCGAGCTCGAGTGGCGGCAGATCGTCTCGGCGCTCCGCACCGTCGGCTACGACGAGGTCCTGTCAATCGAGCACGAGGACGCACTAGCATCTGTCGACGAGGGGCTTACGAAGGCTGTTGGCGTCCTAAAGACAGCAATTCTCTCCGAGCCGGTCGGCAAGGCGTGGTGGGTCTGAGCTCGCCCAGGCCGCTTCACAAGCTAGAATACTTCTGTAACATAGTAGTAAAGGAGGCCTTATGCCACGACCTGTAACCCTATTCACCGGCCAGTGGGCCGACCTGCCGCTTTCGGAGCTGGCCCCGCTGGCCAAACAGATGGGCTTTGACGGGCTCGAGCTAGCCTGCTGGGGCGACCACTTCAACGTCCAGCAAGCGCTAGCCGATCAATCCTACCTCGACGCGAAGCGCACGCTGCTAGCTAGCCACGGCCTAAAGTGCTTCGCCATCTCCAATCACCTAGTCGGTCAGGCGGTCTGCGACCTGATCGACGAGCGCCATCAAGCCATCCTCCCTCAGCACGTCTGGGGCGACGGCGAACCCGAGGGGGTGAGGCAACGCGCGGCGCGGGAGATGATGGACACCGCTCGAGCCGCTGCTAAGTTCGGCGTTGCGGTGGTGCCCGGCTTTACCGGCTCGGCCATCTGGCACAGCCTGTACGCCTTCCCGCCTACCAGCCAGGCTTACTGGCAAAAAGGCTTTGACGACTTCGCCACGCGCTGGCTCCCCATTCTCGAGGTCTTCGACCAGGTCGGGGTCAACTTCGCGCTCGAGGTTCACCCCACCGAGATCGCCTTCGATATCGCCTCAGCAGAGCGGGCGCTAGAGGCCGTCAAGCACCACCCACGCTTCGGCTTTAACTACGACCCCAGCCACCTCGGCTATCAGGGGGTAGACTACGTCAAGTTCCTCTACACTTTCCGGGAGCGCATCTATCACGCCCACCTCAAAGATGTCTGGTGGGGCCACGGCGACGGCACGGTAGGCGTCTTCGGCGGGCACGTGAGCTTCGGCGACCACCGGCGCTACTGGGACTTTCGCAGCGTGGGCCGGGGCGATATCGACTTCGAAGCCATCATCGTGGCCTTAAACGACATCGGCTATCAGGGCCCCTTAAGCATCGAGTGGGAGGACAGCCGCATGGACCGCGTACACGGCGCCACTGAGTCGGCGGCCTTTACTCGGCAGCTAGACTTTGCGCCCGCCGCCAGAGCGTTCGATGCGGCGTTTGAGAAGAAGTAGGGGCTATCAGTCTTTCAGGCTATCAGGCTTTCAGGCTATCAGGCTATCAGGCTATCAGCCAGTGGTTGGTGCTGATAGCCTGGTCAGCGCTTCGCGAAATCACTCGGGCGAAGCCTTATTACTCGGGCGAAGCCTTGCACCCCGAAGGGCGGGCCGAGGCGAAGCCGTACTAGCTGACAGCCTGAGAGGCATAAGGTTTCACCCCTACTCGAATACTTGACTACTCGAATACTTGAATACTGACTTACACGGGAGCTTTTATGGTTGCAGGCAAAGACACCATCGTCAAAAGCAGACTCAAAATGGGCATGGTCGGCGGCGGGCAAGGCGCCTTTATCGGCGCAGTACACCGCAAAGCGGCTGCCCTGGACGGCGAGATCGAGTTCGTCGCCGGAGCGCTCTCCAGCACGCCCGACAAGGCTAGGGCCTCGGGCCGTGAGCTAGGGCTGGCCGAAGCGCGCAATTACGGCTCCTGGGAAGAGATGTTGGAGAAAGAGTCGGCGCTGCCCGAAGGCGAGCGGATCGACTTCGTTACCATCGTCACCCCCAATCACGTCCACTTCCCGGTCGCCAAAGCCTTTGCCGAGGCCGGTTTTAACGTGGTCTGCGACAAGCCCTTGGTCCACACCACCGCCCAGGCGCGCGAGCTGATTGAGATCGTCAAGAGCACCGGCGTGGTGTTTGCCGTGACCTACAACTACACCGGTTATCCGTTGGTCAAGCAGGCGCGGCACATGGTGCGTGAGGGACGGCTCGGCCAGCTCCGCAAGGTGATCGTGGAGTACAACCAGGGCTGGCTGGCCGGCAAGCTCGAAGAGACCGGCCAGAAGCAGGCGGCGTGGCGCACCGACCCGGCCCGCTCGGGGGTGGCCGGCGCAGTGGGCGACATCGGCTCACACGCCGAGAACTTAGTCGCTACCATTACCGGTTTAGAGCTAGAGGCCATCTGCGCCGACCTGACTACCTTCGTGCCGGGCCGCCAGCTTGACGACGACGCCAACCTGCTGTTGCGCTTTACGGGCGGCGCCAAGGGGATTCTGACCTGCTCGCAGATTCAAGTCGGCGAGGAGAACGATCTGCGCATCCGCATCTACGGCGAAAAGGGCAGCCTGACCTGGCACCAGGAAGAGCCTAACGCGCTGATCTACAAGCCCTTAGACGGCCCCACCCAGGTCTTGACGCGCGGACAGGGCTACCTGTGCGAGGCTGCCCAGCGCGCCACTCGCCTCCCCACCGGCCACCCTGAAGCCTTTATTGAGGCGTTTGCCAACGTCTACCTGGGGGCCGCCGCCGCGATGCGCGCCCGGCGTGAGGGGCTTAAGCCCGACCCCCTGGCCGACTATCCGACAGTAATCGACGGCGCCCGAGGCGTGCATTTCATCGAAACCACGGTTAAGAGCGCAGGTAGCAGTCAGAAGTGGACCGACGCCCGCTGGCAGCCGCGTTCCTAAACGACCGTGGGCGTACCTCGGCGCGGCCTGGCAACGATGTCTTGGCGCATCAAGTAAATGCTGTTGACCTGTTACTATGCTAGACTTCGAGGTGTTACGACCAACCGGCGGAGGCTTGTTTGGAACTCTATAGCATTCTCTGGAAGAGCCGCTACGTTGAGAAACTGGCCGTCAAGCACAACGTTACGACAGATGAGGTCGAAGATATCCTGTTTGGACATCCCTTCGTGCGCTATTGGGAGAAAGGCAAGGTACAGGGCGAAAGCCTTTATGTCGCTTACGGGCAGACCGTCGCAGGCAGATATCTTGTGGTCTTCTTTATTCACAAGGTGCCTCACACAGCTCTGCCCATTTCAGCCAGGGACATGACGGCCCCGGAAAGGAGGTATTACCGTGGACAAAGAGCGCCCTAGTATGACCCCAAAACAGTTTAGGGACTACGATGAAGCAGCAGAGTTTTGGGATGCCCACGATACGACAGACTATCTGGACGAGTTTCGGACGGCTGACGTGAAAGGCGAATTGCGTGAGCGACACTTCGAGGTTGAACTCGAAGAAGATGTTGTCAGGGCACTCCAGCACAAAGCCAAAGAGCAAGGTTTATCATTGAGCGACTTGGCTTCAACGTTGCTTCGTCAAAAGCTCAACGAGGCGGCCTAAACTGTTCCTGACGAGGTTTAACAATTAACAATTACGTCCAATCGAAGCCTTCGCCAATGCCTACCTGGGGGCCGCCGCAGCGATGCGCGCCCGGCGTGAGGGGCTTAAGCCCGACCCCCTGGCCGACTATCCGACAGTAATCGACGGCGCCCGAGGCGTGCATTTCATCGAAACCACGGTTAAGAGCGCAGGTAGCAGTCAGAGGTGGACCGACGCCCGCTGGCGTCCTTGAAGCCACTCTAAGCTCTAAGGTTGACACTCACGGCGCTGAGGGGTACTATTAGTTAGGCAGTCGATCTAATGGCGGCATGAGCGCATTCCGCCCCTACTAGAATACTTGGCTACTCGAATACTTGACTACTGACTTTTGGAGGCGAATATGGCAAAACAAGGTGGCTGCTTACTTATGTTGGCGCTCTTAGCGCTTGGGACCGCCGCAGCCCAAGACGCGCTGCGGGGGGTAGCGCCCCAGGGCTTTCTGATCGGCACTGCGGTCGCCGGGGGCGGGCACCACGGCGTGCGGGATCCCTTCCGCGAGGACCCGGTGTACCGCCGGGTGCTGGCAGCGGAGTTCAACTCGGTGACCCTCGAGAACTGGTTGAAGTGGGAGGAGGTCCACCCCGCTCAGGGAGAGTTCAACTTCGGGCCGGTAGATGAGGTACTAGCGTTCGCCCGCGAGCACGGGCAGGCCGTGCGCGGACACACGCTCGTCTGGCACAACCAGAACCCTGCCTGGCTCACCGAAGGGAGCTTCACCCCCGACGAGCTGCGCGCCATCCTGCGGGAGCACATCCACACCGTCGTCGGCCGCTATCGGGGCCAGATCGACCGCTGGGACGTGGTTAACGAGGTGATCGATGATGGCGGGGAGCTGCGTGACACCATCTGGCTGCGCCACCTCGGCCCCGGCTACATCGCCGACGCCTTTCGTTGGGCACACGAGGCTGACCCAGACGCCAAGCTGTTCTTCAACGACTACAACGTAGAGGGCATCAACCGCAAGAGCGACGCTTACTACCGACTTGTCCAGGAGCTGCTGGCTGACGGTGTACCGGTACACGGCTTCGCGGCCCAGGGGCACCTGGCCATCCAGTACCCCTTCCCCGGCGGGGTTCGGGAGAACTTACAGCGCTTTGCCGACCTTGGACTGGCCACGGCGTTTACTGAGGTGAGCGTGCGCATGGTGCTGCCCGCCGACGGCGTGCCGACCGAGGCGCAACTTGAGCGGCAGGCTGACTTTTATCGCCGGCTGCTGCAAGCCTGCCTAAGCGTGGATAGTTGCCGGGAGTTCACGGTCTGGGGCTTTAATGACGAGCACTCCTGGGTGATGACGTTCTTCCCCGGCCAGGGCGCGCCGAGCATCATG
>Ga0208733_100707_pt1 | contig 12860 bp, 12 predicted proteins | sample SubbioR11Jul_8B1_FD_184816 | JGI IMG/M metagenome (GOLD analysis project Ga0208733, IMG submission 184816) | Serpentinite rock and fluid subsurface biosphere microbial communities from McLaughlin Reserve, California, USA - CR11Jul_8B1 (SPAdes) | ecosystem: Environmental > Terrestrial > Deep... | reverse complement strand
CCTATCTGGTTCAGCTTGACGAGGATCGAGTTCGCGACTCCGCTGGCGATGCCGCGGGCGAGACGCTGCGTGTTGGTGACGAACAGGTCGTCTCCAACCAGCTGCACGCGATCGCCGAGGCGGTCGGTGAGCAGCTTCCAGCCCTCCCAGTCGTCCTCGGCCATGCCGTCTTCTATCGAGATGATCGGGTAGCGGTCCACCAGCCCGACCCAGAACTCGACCATCTCTTGGCGCGTGAGCTCGCGTCCCTCACCGGAAAGCACGTACACGCCCCGCTCCGCATCGTAGAACTCGGTCGATGCGGGATCGAGCGCGAACATGATCTGCTCGCCCAGGGTGTAGCCGGCCCTCTCCACCGCCTCGCTGATGACCTGCAGCGCCTCCTCGTTGCTGCCAAGGTTCGGTGCGAAGCCACCCTCGTCGCCCACGCCGGTCCCAAGGCCGCGCTCTTTGAGCACGCCTTTCAGGGTGTGGTAGATCTCGGCGCACATCCTCAGGCCCTCGGCGAAGGTGCCCGCACCCACCGGCATCACCATGAACTCCTGCAGGTCCACGTTGTTGTCAGCGTGCGCGCCTCCGTTCAGGATGTTCATCATCGGCACGGGGAGCATGCTCGCGTTGCATCCGCCGATGTAGCTGTAAAAGGTGAGCTCGCAGCTCTCGGCGGCGGCCTTGGCCACGGCAAGCGAAACGCCGAGGATGGCGTTGGCGCCCAGGCGGCTCTTGTTCTCGGTGCCGTCGAGCTCGATCAGGAACTCGTCTATGGCCCGCTGGTCGGTGGCCTCCATGCCGAGGAGCTCCGGCGCGATGACCTCGTTGACCGTGTTCACCGCGGTGAGCACGCCTTTGCCGAGGTAACGTCCGGCCTCGCCGTCGCGAAGCTCCACGGCTTCGAACGCGCCGGTGGAAGCGCCGCTTGGAACCGCCGCGCGGCCCCAGCTGCCGTCGTCGAGGACGACCTCGACCTCGACGGTGGGATTCCCGCGCGAATCGAGGATCTCGCGCGCGGTCACGTCGGTGATGTAGCTCATAGAGTGTTCGGCCCCTTCGTCGTAGACCTGCAGCGCGCCACTCGCGCCGCACTTTCCTGACAGCGACTCACTCGCCGCCTGATCGCCCGCTGCCCTTCGCCGCGCTCCACAGCGCTTCCCACTCCGCGAGGCTCAGGCCCTCGAGCGGCCGGCCGTCGGCGGATGCCGCCGCCTCCATCGCCTCGAAGCGGCTCGTGAACCTCAAGCACGTCCTCCGGAGGGCGGACTCGGCGTCTATGCCCATTGTGCGGGCCACGTTCACCACCGTGAACAGCAGGTCGCCAAGCTCGTCCTCGGCCTCACGCGTGCCCAACTCGGTAGCCCTGAGCTCGTCTATCTCCTCGTGGACCTTGGCCCACACGCCGGAGATGTCCTCCCACTCGAAGCCCATGCCGGCCGCCCGGCGCGAGATCTTCTGCGCGCGCATGAGCGCGGGAAGGCTCTCCGGCACTTCGCCGAGCGCACCGCGGTGCGGCTTCTCCTCACGCTTGATCGCGTCCCAGGTGCGTGTGACCGCCTCGGCCGTCTCGGCCACCGCCGTCCCGAAGACATGGGGATGGCGCCGACGTACCTTCGTGATGATCGAGGCGATGACGTCATCTGTGTCGAACCTGCCGCCCTCGCGCGCGATCTGCGCGTGCAGCACCACTTGGAGCAGCAGGTCGCCAAGCTCGTCGGTGAGTGCGCGGTCATCGCCGGCATCGATCGCCGAGGCCGCCTCGTACGCCTCCTCGATCATGTGCTGTGCCAGGCTCGCGTGCGTCTGCTCGCGGTCCCACGGACAACCCTCCGGGGAGCGAAGAACGCCGATGAGGCGCACGAGCTCCACGAACCCGTCGGGCGGCTCGATGCGCACGGGCGGCACGTAGAGCGCCATGTCCCGGCTCACGCCCCGCATCCCGGCGAGCCGCTCGACGCTCGTGGGCATGAGCTCGAAACCACCGCCTTCCACGCGCCCGGCCGTCACGGTGGAGTGGTCGCGCGCGTACAAGGAGCGCAGCTCGCGTGCGACCGAGTGCGCGAGGATGGCGTTGTCGATCCCGGTGATGATCAGGTGCGCATCGCGCGCAAGCCGCGCGCCCGGCAGGCTGCGGGCGTCCACGATCTCCAGATCGGCCGTCGCGTCAATGTCCAGGGCGAGCAGCAGGACCTGCAGCGGAGAGGCTGCCGGGAACAGGTCCACAGCGGTGCGCGCGCGGGACAGGATGCCCGAGATGAGCCCCTCGTGTACGAACGGATAGCCGAACGCCGCGAACGCCACGTCCTGGTCCTCGGAGCGCTCGATGAGCGCCTGCACCACCTCGCCCGCCGGAGCGCGGTCGCCCAGCCCGAGACCTGCGAAGGTCACAACGGGGATGCCGAGACCGCCGAGCACTTCGGCGGCCTCGCTTGTCTTGGACGGAACGACGACGACATCGGCTGCCCGCAGGCGCGCCACCGCGCGCTCATCGACCGTGCCCGTGGCGTCCGGTTCGAGCCCGACGATCGCAATGGACCCCACGCCGCCCCCTCTTCGGTGTGTTGTCGCTACTCCTGCACGGGAGCGAGCGTCTCGTCCAGGTACTCGATGTCGGCTTCCTCGCGCAGGTTGGCGACGTACTCCTGCAGCGCCAGCTCACCGCTGTTCGCGCTCAGGAGGGTCTTCAGCTCCTCCGGCGCGTCGGCGATTGGCTCGCCCGCCCGCATCTCGTCCATCTTGCGGATGACATGCCAGCCAAAGTTGGACTGCACCGGATCGCTGATCTCGCCCACTGCGAGCTCGACGGCAACAGCCGCGAACTCCTGGACGTACGCGCTCACGGCCGACCAGCCGAGGCTGCCGCCTTGGGCCGCGCTGCCCGGGTCGGTCGAATTGGCGGCGGCAAGCTCGGCGAAGTCGCCGCCCGCAGCGATCTGCGACTTGAGGTCGCTCGCCGCGGCCTCTTCGGCTACCAGTATGTGCTCGAGCAGGGCGTAGTCCTCCGGAAGCGTGCCGCTGCTCGCCCCGGCCGAGGCCTCGGCCATCAGGAACTCGCGCGCGATCTGATCGCGCACGCTGTCGCGCAGGTCCTGCATCGTGAGACCCGCCGCCGTGACCTGCTCCTCGAACGTGGCCTCGTCCGTCTCCCCGCGCAGCTCTATGATGCGCTCCTCGATGGCCTCGTCGGAAAGGTCCGCGCCGAGCTCTTCGGCCTGCTGGGTGATGAGGACCGACTCGACCATCATGTCGAGCAGCTGCTGCTTGTACTGAGCGGCCTGGTCCTCGGGGATCTGGCCGCCCATCTGCGTGACGACCTGCTGGTAGATGCGGTCGAACTCGGCGCGAGTGATGTCCTCGCCGTTCACGCGGGCGACGGCGTCGACCCTCTCGCACCCGGCGACGGCCAGCGACATGGCGATAAGAAGGATGAGAGCGGCTATGCCGCGAAACATGCGCACAACGACAACCTTTCCCTAGTGGCTTTCCCGGCCCTCGACCGGGCCACGGACTGCCGAGATTATAGCACCCAGGCCTCGAAGCGCCGTGCTGCCGGGAGGCTCGTGTGGGGCCTGCACGAAATGGACGGAACGGGTGCGTGCGACGTACACCGCACCATCGGCCGCAAGGCGCCCGTGCGCCTCGGCACTCAGGCTTACAGGCGAGAGCGTGAGGCGGTGCCGCGCGAGCGTTACCGTGCTGATACCGGTGTCGGCAGCAAGCACCTTCACGCGCGCGACCGCGAGCAAGTCGCGTGCCGCTGCGGGCGGTGCGCCGAAGCGCGCTTCGAGGTCCGCCGCGATACCCTCGAGCGCCTCGGGGCTCGAGGCGGCTGCGATGCGGCGGTAGAACAGCACGCGCTCGTCCACCTCGGGCACATACTCCTCGGGCAGATAGGCGTTGACGGGCAGGTCCACGCGCACGTCGGGGTGGGACGGCACTGGTTCGCCGCGAACCTCAGAGACCGCCTCGCGCAGCATCTGTGCGTACAGGTCAAAGCCGACCGCGCTCACGTTGCCGCTCTGCACGGCGCCGAGGAGCGATCCTGCGCCGCGTATCTCAAGGTCCCGCATGGCGACTTTGATGCCGCTGCCGAGCTCGGTGTGCTCCTGGATGGCGGTGAGACGCTCGTACGCCTGGTCGGTGAGCGCCTGTCCGCGCGGGAACAGGAAATATGCGTACGCCTTCACGTGACTCCGGCCGACGCGGCCCTTCAGTTGGTAGAGCTGCGCGAGACCGAGCCGGTGGCTGTCGTCGATGATGAGCGTGTTGGTGTGGGGGTTGTCGATGCCCGACTCGACGATCGTGGTGGCCACGAGCACGTCCACCTTGCCGGCCGAGAAGCTCTCCATCGCGCGTTCCAGCTGGTGCTCGGACATCTGACCGTGGCCCACCGCGACGCGCGCTTCGGGCACCGCCGCCTTCACCCGCTCCACTACGCGCTCAATACCGCGCACGCGGTTGGAGATGTAGTACACTTGGCCTCCGCGCTCGAGCTCGCGGCGGATGGCTCCGGAGACCACGTCCGGGTCGTACTCACCCACGTGGACCGAGACGGGGAAGCGGTCGGCGGGAGGCGTGTCGATGACCGAGAAGTCGCGGACACCGGAAAGCGACATCTGCAGGGTGCGCGGGATGGGCGTGGCGGTGAGCGTGAGGACGTCCACTTGCTCGCGCAGGTTCTTCAGGTGCTCTTTGTGCTCCACGCCGAAACGCTGCTCCTCGTCCACGACCACCAAGCCGAGATCCTTGGGGATGACGTCTTTGGAGAGCAGCCGGTGGGTGCCGATCAGCACGTCGACAGTCCCGCTGGCGAAGCCTTCGAGCGCCTCGGCCTGCTGGGTCCTGGTCCGAAAGCGCGAAAGGACCTCCACGCGCACGGGGTAGATCGCGAATCGTTCGGAGAACGTGGTGAAGTGCTGCTGCGCGAGAATGGTGGTGGGGCACAGCACCATCACCTGCTTACCGCTTTGGGTGGCCTTGAACGCCGCGCGGATGGCCACCTCGGTCTTGCCGTAGCCCACGTCGCCGCAGACCAAGCGGTCCATCGGGCGGTCCGACTCCATGTCGGCCTTCACATCGGCGATCGCGGCGGCCTGATCGGGTGTCTCCTCGAAGGGGAACGCCGCCTCCATCTCGCGTTGCCACGGGGTGTCGGGCGCATAGGCGAAGCCGGTCACGGCGGCCCGGCGGGCGTACAGGTCCACGAGGTCGAAGGCGAGCTGTTTCGCCGCTTTGCGTGCCTTGGCCGTCGCCTTGGACCAGTCGGCGGTGTTGAGCCGTGTGACCCGCGGGATCGCACCCTCCGGACCGACGTATCGGGTGACACGGTCGAGCTGCTCGACGGGGACGTACAGCTTGTCGCCCTTCGCGTACTCCAGAAGGAGGTAGTCGCGCTCGGCGCCGAGCACCGTCTGGCGCACGAGCTCACGGAAGAGTGCGATTCCATGCACCTCGTGCACGACATGGTCTCCGGGCGCGAAGACGAAGGTGAGCTTCGTGGGGTCGGCCGCCTGACGGCGTCTCTCGGTGGCCCGCGGGAAGACATCGTCGATCGATACCACAGCCAGTCGGGCGCCGGGGAGCACATAGCCGGCGGGCACGTCGGCGACCGCGACCGACACAAGCCCGTGAGGAAGCTCGGTGGCACCCGGTTCGAGCATGCTAACCGACATGCCCGCGCCGACAAGCCCCTCGGAAAGCCGCTCGCGTCCCTGCCGGTCCCGCACGGCCACCACGACACGATGGTGTGTCTCGAGCAGCGAGCGGATGCCCGCCGCGAACGCCTCCGCACGGCCGCTCACCTCAGGTCGCCTGGCGATGATCTCGCCGTCTGTGGCGCCGCCCGAGCGCAGCAGCGAGAGGAACGTGAGCCGCTGCCTGCCGCCGAGGTCGATCTCGGCAGGCTTGAAGAAGAGCCCGTCGAGACTGCGGGCCACGGCATCCGCACGCCCCTCCGATTCGCCACGCGCGCGCAGGAGGTCGTCGAAGAGCGAGCGGGGCTCGGCCACGACGATGAGCGCTGACGGCGGCACGTAGTCGAGGATCGACGCCTTCGCCTTGTAGAAGTGCGGCAGGTACTGCTCTATACCGTTGAAGGTCACCCCCTGCTCGATGAGCTCGAGGTCGCGTCTGAGATCGTCGTTGGTGCGTGCCGCCTCGCCGAGGATCCGGCGGACGTTGGCCGCCGCCCGGGTACCGGGCGCCACCTCTCGGCACGGATATATCTCCGCCGAACCCGCATCGGCGATTCCCTGCTGCGTGGACGGCACGTACCGCCGCAGGTTCTCGATCTCGTCGCCGAAGAGCTCGGCACGCACGGGATACGGCGCGTCAGAGCCGAAGATGTCGAGGGTGCCGCCGCGCATCGCGAACTGTCCGCGCTGCTCGGCGGTGTCGACTCGCTCGTACCCCATCCTCACGAGGCGCTGCGCGGTCTCGACGAGATCGAGCGTGCCCCCCGTCTCCAGCTGCAGCGGCTCGAAGACGTGGGATCCTTGCGGAGGCAGCACCCGCAACAGCGACCGGCTGCTCGCGACCACCACGACAGGCCTCGCCTTGTCCAGCGAATGAAGCGCGCGTGCCCGCGCCCCTACGACTTCCAGATCGGGCGCACCGCGATCCCAGGGCATGCCGGAGCGTTCCGCGAAGAGCAGCACGCGCTCGTGCTCAACGTACGTGCCGAGCTGCCGCGCGAAGCGCTCGGCCGCATCGGAGCCCGAGACGACCACGAGCACGGGCCGCTCCCGCTCGGCGGCAGCGGCCGCGGTCAGCAGCGGACGGACAAGCCCCGGCGCAGCAAGAGTGACGTCACCCCCGGACGCGATGACCCCCAGCGCACGGGCGAACGCGGGCTCAGCGGACACACAGGGACGGATGGCTTGGAACAGCGGTCTCACAGGCGCCTTTCGACACGAGGACAGCACGAAGGGCCCGCATCCTGAAAGGCCGGGCAACCTCGCCAGTCTATGGCCACACGCCGGGAGGGTCAAACAGCCCGACACCTTCTGACGGCGATCAGGGCCGTCGGGTAGCATTAGGCCGGGCAGGACGAGGAGGAGCGGATGGACACACAGAAGCGGGCGGCGCAGATCGATGAACGGCTTCGGCAAGCGTATCCGAGCGCCTCGATTGCGCTTGGCTACGAGAACGACTTCCAGCTGCTTGTCGCGGTGATCCTGTCGGCACAGACCACCGACATCGGTGTTAACAAGGTGACCCCGCTTCTCTTCGCCCGCTACCCGACCGCCGAGGCGCTCGCCGGCGCCGACCCTGTTGTGGTCGAGGAGATCGTGAAGCCGACCGGCTTCTTTCGCAACAAGACGAAGAACATCATCGGCGCCGCGCGACGCATCATGGCCGAGCACGGCGGCCGGGTCCCTGACACGATGGAGGAGCTCATCGCGCTGCCCGGCGTGGCGCGCAAGACCGCCAACATCGTACTGTACAACGCCTTCGGCAAGACGGAGGGGATCGCCGTGGACACGCACGTGTTCCGGCTCTCGCACCGGCTCGGCTTCTCGGCCGAAGAGGACCCGAACAAGGTGGAACGCGACTTGATGGCGCTCTTCCCGCGTGAGGAATGGGGGGCGCTCACCTACCGCCTCATCGAGCACGGGCGCGCCATCTGCGACGCGAAGCGCCCGATCTGCGGCCAGTGCGTCGTCTCGGACCAGTGCCCGAGCGCGTTTGCGATCAAGGGCTGGCGCGAGCAGGCGTAAAAGCCGGGCGCTGCGCGAAGCCTACCCGAGCAGTAGGGCGATCGCCGCGGCCAGGAAGACCGCGGGCAGCATGTTGCCCACGGGCAGACGCCTGATCCCTGTGAGATCCAGTCCGATTGCGAGGATGAGCGCGCCGCCCACGGCCTCTATCGATGCGACGACCGCAGGGGTGATGAACGGCTCCACGGCGCCCGCACCGGCCGCGATACTCCCCTGCAGCAGCAGGATAGGTATGGCCGAGAGCCCCACACCCGCGCCAAGAGTGGTCGCCAGCGCGATGGACGCGATGCCGTCGAGCAGCGACTTGAGGTACAGCAGCGTGGGATTGCCGAGCCCGTCTTGCAGCGAGCCAAGCACGGTCATCGCTCCGGTGCAGTACAGCAGGCTCGCCGTGACGAATCCCTCGACGAGCGTATGCCCCTTCTCGCCCGGCTGGTCGGCTTTTCCCGGCGCGAGCAGCGGCATCTTGTACGCGCGATTCTGCAGCCACAGCCCGAACCGCTCGAGCCAGTGCTCGATGCGCAGCGCCTCTCCGAGCAGCGACCCCACCACCAGCGCACCCACGAGCACGAGCGCGGCGTAATCGCCCAGATGCGTCCGCCCCAGATCGGTCAGCCCGCCCAGCGAGATCGTGACGCCGATGATGATGACGGCCAGCCCGATGGCCGAGAACGCGATCGTCCGGAATCGCTCGCCGATGAGCCTACCGAAGAGCAGGCCCACGGCGGTGCCCAGCAGTACCGCCACGATGTTCACCGCTACGCCGATCCCGGGCATGTCACTCCTCGTCGTCCAGCCAGATCTTCTTGAGTTCCTCGGTCACCTTGTTGGCACCCGGCGGCAGACCGCCCGCCACCGGGTGGCGGCCGCTCCGGCGCTTCAGCTTGCGCTCCTCGAAGCAGTGCTCGGCGGGTATGACGCGCGCGCCCGCGGCGCGCGCCCGAGCGGCGAGCTCGCCATCGGAGGTCACCACCACATCGCCCGCACACACGGTCCTCGCGATGAGGTCGTCGGCCACCTCATCCCGTGCGTATCGCACGACCACCGGACCCCGGCGCACCTCGCTGCCGCCGCCCGACACACCGTCGAAGACGACCGTGATCTCCCCCCTCCCGAGCAGGTCACGACCGCGCACCGCGAGCCGGGCCACGAGCGCCTCGCGCTGCTCGGCGAGGGTGAGAGACGACGTCGCCGGGTCACGCTTGGTGACGTTGTAGCCATCGACGAAGAACCGCATGTGGCCATGCTACACCACCCCCGGGGTATCCTATGCGGAGAAGAGAACGCGCGCGAGGAGGGCTCATGGCTGAGGACGCACAGCTCGAAGTCGGACAGCAGGCGCCGGATATCGACGCGGTCACCACCAACGGCGGCCCGTTCAGGCTCGCCGAGCAGCGCGGCAGGTGGGTGGCCCTGTACTTCTATCCGCGGGCGAACACTCCTGGTTGAACGCACGAGGCCAAGGACTTCCAGGCGCATGCCGAGGACTTGGAGTCCCTGAACGCCCTCGTGGTGGGCGTGTCCGCCGACAAGCCGGAGACCCAGCAGAAGTTCATCGAAAAGTTCGGGCTCACGTTCCCGATGATCGCCGACACCACGAAGGAGATCATCGGCGCGTACGGCGCGCGCGAAGTTCTCGGTGTGACGGCCAAGCGCAAGACGTTCCTCATGGACCCCGAGGGGGCCATCGCGCGCATCTGGCCGAAGGTGAAGGTGGAAGGGCATGCCGACGACGTCGTCGCGGCGATCCGTGAGCTGGCCGACCGGCGCTGAAGGCTACCCGCGCAACCGGCAGGCGAGTTGTTCGGCAAGCCGGCGCACGTCATCTTCGGTGGTGTCCCAGCTCGTGACCCAGCGCACCTCGCCCGTGCGTTCGTCCCACGTGTAGAAATCGAACTCCGCCTGCAGGCCGGGTATCGCCTCGGCGGGCATCACGGCGAAGACCTCGTTCGCCTGTACCGCCTGCGTGATACGCACACCGGGCACATCGCGCACCAGCTCGGCGAGCAGCGCGGCCATGGCGTTGGCATGACGCGCGCTGCGCAGCCACAGCCCGTCCTCGAGCATCGCCACGTACTGCGCGGCCACGAACCGCATCTTGGAGGCGAGCTGGGCGCTTTGCTTGCGGATGAAGCGGAAACGCTCGGCACACGACGGCGACGGGAACACGATGGCCTCGGCGATCATCGCGCCGTTCTTCGTCAGGCCGAAAGACACCACGTCCGCGCCCTCGCATGCTTGGCCGAGCGTGCACCCGAGCGAAGCCGCGGCGTTTGCGAGGCGAGCGCCGTCCACGTGCACGCGCAGGTCGTGGCTCCGCGCCGCCGCCACCACCGCCGCGAGATCCTCGCGCGAGTACACGGTGCCACACTCCGTGGACTGGGTGATCGAGACCACGCGCGGCTGCGACGCATGCTCGAAGCCCACGTGGCGGACCGCACCGTCGATCGACTCAGGCGTGAGCTTCCCGTCCGGCGCCTCCACCGGCAGCAGCTTGCCGCCCGTGAAGCGCTCGGGGGCGCCGCATTCATCGCGGTTGATGTGGGCCGTCGCGGGACAGATGACCGCTTCGAACGAGCGCATGAGCGCCTGCAGCGCCGTGACGTTCGCCCCCGTGCCGTTGAAGACGAAGTACGCCTCGGACTGCTCGCCGAACTGCTCCCTGATGAGCTCCTGAGCGCGCCGCGTCCAGTCGTCATCGCCGTAGGCGTGCGCATGGCCGACGTTCGCGGCGACCACGGCCTCCATCACCCGCGGATGGACCCCGGCAGCGTTGTCGCTCGCGAACCCACGCCGCTCATCACGCATCCAGACCCTCCTGTTCGGCCCGGCGCAGGCGACGGTAGCCGAAGAGAGCCACAAGCGCCCCTGCGCCCACGATCGCGAGCTTCCAGTACGAGACAGGCCGCGTGCGTTCCTCGCCCCGATCAAGCACCACCAGCGCGGTGGCATGCACGTCCATATCGCCACCGTGCTCAGCGCATACCTGATTGAATGTTCCGGTGACGCGCACGACGTCGCCGCTGCTCTTCCAGTCGCCGAAGGCCCGGACCTCACGCGCCATCTCGTTCGGAAGCCACACGCCAAGAGCCATGCCTCCGTCGAGAACGTTCAGCCAGCCGTGCCCCGGACCGCCCGCCAGCAGCTCGCTCACGACCTCTCCCTCGAAGACGACAGCCGCGCCGTCGAGTCCGCTTTCGGAGCCCGTCAGATCAACGACACCGGTGGTCACCGGTGTCTGCAGGGCGGCGGCCTGCGCGGGCAGGACCGCGACCGCCACTGCTAGCAGGACAGCCACCAGAAACCTCATGGGCGCCCTCTCCTCTTGCGACCGCGAACCGAGGCGACCACGCTTGCCACGAGTCCCAGGACCGCAATGAACTCCAGCCTGCCGATCCACATCTGGATCATGTACACCCATTTGAGGCCCGTCGGCATTGAAGGAGCGGTGATGCCCGCGGACAGACCCACATTGGCCGTCGCCGATATCGACTCGAACAGCGCCTCGCGCGCCGGGTACCCGTACATGAGTCCGGCCATCGCCCCGGTGACGTACGTGATCACGTACAACGCGAAGATCAGGAGTGCGAGGGAGAGCGTGTCGGGCCTCATTCGAACTTCGGTCAGATGGTGGTACTTGGCCGCCACCACCGCCGATTGCGGTGCGATCGCCATCTTCACCCGCTGGACGATGCCTTTGCCGATCAGCGCCGTCCGTATCGCTTTGATGCCTCCGGCCGTTGAAGACGCCATGCCGCCCAGCGCCATGGCCAAGATGACCGCGACGAGGGCTAGATCCCCGTAATCACGCGTCCACTGGGAAGGGTAGAGGCTCTGGTGGCCCGTGCCTGAGTGTGCGGAGAAGATATGGTACACGCCCTTGCGGATCACCGCCCACTCACCTGAGAAGTATTGCGTGGCGCCGAGGCCGAGGCCGACCGCCGCTGACAGGAGCGCGAAGTGCACGGCGAGCGTTCTGGCTTCGATGTTCTTGAACAGCTCCCTGCGGTCTCCCCGCCAGATGTCGGCATGAAGGTTGAAGTTCAGCGTGCCGCCGATCATGAGCATGACCGTGATCGCCTCGAACCATGGGCTGTGGTAGTACAGCGCGTTTTGCGACTGCGGGCCGAACCCTCCCGTGTCGTAGCACGCGATCGTGGCCCAGAACGCGTGCAAGAACGATCTGCCGGCCTCCATACCCAGAAGCAGGTTGTGCACGGTGAGCGCGATCGTGCCGAGCGCCACGTAGACGGCCGTCACGAACCAGATGAAGCGCGCGGTGTGCACGACATTCGGTAGTATGCGCTCATCGCGGCCCTCGGCCAGGTACAGCGACACGGCACCGCCCCCGCGCATCCCGAACGCAAGAGTGAGCGCCGCCACCACGATTCCTTGTCCACCGATCAGGTGTGTGAGATGGCGCCACATGTTGTGCGCATGCGCAAGGTGATCGAGGTCGCGGACGAGCGTGAGCCCGGATGTGGTGAACCCGGAGACGGCATCGAACAGCGCGTCGAGGTAGCTGCCGTACTGGCCGGAAAGATACAGGGGCACGGCTCCCACGATGGAGGCGGCCACCCACGCGAGCGCCGTGACGATCAACGCGTTCTGGCGGCTGAGAACGCTCTCGCGAGGAGCGGCGCTCGCGAGCACAAGGCCCGCTCCTCCGGCGACGCTGATACCCGCCAGATAGTCGAGCGCGGGATCCCATTCGGCCGAAAAGAGCGCTGTCGCGAGCGGCACGGTCATGGCAAGGCCGACAGCGACGACAAGGAGGCCCACGTAGTGGGCGATGATGCGGACGTCGCGCTTCTTGAGGCCGACCCACATCGCGGCAGCCTACGCCAGCCAGGAGAACACAAGCGCCAAGACCGCCATGACGGCCATGAAGCCCACGAAGACCGTCAGCTCCGCGAGCAACCCCAACACCGAATGCCGGTATGGGTTGTGAAAACGGATCTCCATTAACGCAACCCTTTCCGTCTCCAACGACGCAAGCAGTCAACATTGTCCCACATGCCACGCCCTGAGAGCCGGTGTGCCGGGCTGTGGACGCGACCTTCAGGGATATGCGGACCGATGGCTAGAACGCCTGCACGCCGGCGATCCGCATCCCGGCGCCGGTGGGAACGACCCAATACTCCCAGTTCT
>Ga0208733_100706_pt1 | contig 12880 bp, 8 predicted proteins | sample SubbioR11Jul_8B1_FD_184816 | JGI IMG/M metagenome (GOLD analysis project Ga0208733, IMG submission 184816) | Serpentinite rock and fluid subsurface biosphere microbial communities from McLaughlin Reserve, California, USA - CR11Jul_8B1 (SPAdes) | ecosystem: Environmental > Terrestrial > Deep... | reverse complement strand
CCGAAGATTATCCATCGCGTCTCGGTATGGTGAGCGTGGAAATTCGTTGAATGTATAAAAGGAGGGCAAAGAAATGGCAACAGCGGTAATATAAGCTGCCCCAGTAAAAATACCCACACCATGCTTTGAACCTTTTGCTACCACACTCCCTATCAGACCGTAATAGGCTAAGGAAGCCACTAAAAAGCCCCGGGCCACGAACACTGGACGTACCAGATAAGAAACCACGAATAAAAGCAACGGCAGCAAAACAGCAATTGCCACAATCCAATCCGACCCATGCGATTGTCGTCTATTTCTCCATGTCGCAAGGACAACCAGGATTAATATTTGGCCGCTCAAAATAGCTACGATCGGAAGGAGAACGCCTTTCACTGGCAGATTGGCCGTAAATTGAATTACCGCCTGAAAAATCTCCAAAATCCCCGGGAGAGGTGTCCAAAACGCTCGCTGAATTTTTTCGAATTGCTCCGGTACCATGATGAGCCAGGGCAAGGCAGCTAACCCAATAAAAAATTGCCCGCCAATTAAATGGCCTAACGCCTGCCAGGAACGTTTGATTACTAGGTACAAATTTGCTACAACTAGCCCAAATATTGCCAGGTTATGGCTGTACATCGCGATTGTCCCCGATATAACCAAACCCACCCAAAAAAAATATTTATTTTCATGAGGATCGGGTTTAACAAATATTCGTAAAAAAAACCAAAAATAGGTAATTTGGCCCAACACCAAGAGTGTGTACATGCGAATATCTTGGGAATGGTAGATGTGGATCGGTGCTATGGCGATAAAGAATGCCGTCCAAAGGCCGGCTGGCGATCCGTATATCCGCTTTACGAGGTCAAAACTGATCACGAGAATCGCGATCGAAAAAATTACCCCTAACAAACGTAGGAAAAAAATTTCTGATCCGAGAGTTTGCCAGAAATGTAAAACAAAATAAAATAATGGCGGCATCGTATCCGCCGCTGTACCTTTGATTATGTTATCGAGAGTTTGTTGTGATAAAAATATACTGAACGCGTCGTCGTATTGAATTTCGCGGCTGTCAATTCCAATCAGACGAAGGCCCAGGGCCAGAACAATGATGAAACCCAATAAAATGACCTGGCGGCGTTTCAATTTTTTATCCCAATATATGATGAGTAAATCGATCGAACCATACGGTGTGCGATTGAATAGCCCACCAGCGCACCCAATAGAGCAGCGGGATTATCAGGATTGGCAGTGGCAAGAACATAACTGGACTCTGGATGGGCTGGTAAGATGGTTCTATCGAATAGATAAATATTCCCCATATACCGGCAAACAGGATGAGCATGGTAAAAACAGTCAATAACTCCCCACCCCTGCGCCACCGTTCACACCAAAGCGAAAATATCAAGATTAAAGCCGGATAGGCAACGATGAAATTACCAGGATCAGTTTGGATACCAATCCAAAAGCTGCCTATCAGTGTCAGGCAAGATGCCCATAAAAAACCGCGAAATCCAGCTCTTAATGAAAAGAACCACTCAATAAGTAGTACCACCCCGGTTAGGATCGAAATCACATTCCCTAATCTTCTACCCGCCTGAGGGAGCAGTTCACCTAATGCTGCCGAAACTGTCCCCGGAGGGTTATAGGCAGGGTAGCGAATAACTTCACGCAGGTTTTGTAAGATCCAATCAGGAATTAGGAGAGAGGCGAAACTGACCAATAGCGCCATGGTGATACCTAGCCATAAAACCAATTTCCAACGGCGATTATAGATACACCAAATCACCACAAACAAAATAAAAATTACTGTTAATTGAGGTTTAATGGTTGTAAACCCCAGGAGAACCCCGGCTAGCTCATCCTGACCGTTTCGCAATGCGACCAGTACCGCCACGAATCCTAAAGCAACCAAAATGACCACATTCCCCAATATAACCGGCCTCAAACTGTGATACCAGAATAGGGAGAACAATAATAGTAGTAAAAGTAAAAACGGTTTGGGCCGCCAGCGGGTTAGGTTTAATGACAAAAACGTCAAAAATATTAACCCGACTTCAAGAACCACCATCCAAACCGCACGGGCAACATTAAAATCCTGTATAAGGGCAAACGGAAAGAATAACAAAATCGAATATAAAGGATAGGCGACACGTAACTCATGCTCTCCAGGCAATGCTGCCCGCCCATAAACCATCTGTTGTATCCTTAGCGCGACCTCATCGGAATACGGGCTAAGGCCATCCATGGCGTAAGACCGAGTCCCAACCCAATGAACCAGGAAATCTGTGCCACCTGGGTTACTGACCACATACTGGTAATTTCCCCAAAATAATGCACCTAGCAAACCCGCAGACAGAACAACAATCACAAAACCGAGTAGGTATGGCTTTTGCCGCGACATTAGCAGATGTGCTCCCAACAATATGGATGATTAATCGCGCTGGATTGGATCCCCCGATTACAATTATAATTCATCAAACTATGGACGCGACCATTTCACTTGCCCAAATTCAAATCCAGGTCGGCTTGCCGGAAAAAAATTTCCAAACTGCTAAAGAGATGATTGCCCGGGCAGCCGATGAGGGTAGTGAATTAGTCCTGCTCCCAGAGCTTTGGACGAGTGGTTATGACTTACCCAATTGTGCCCGGTATTCGACAATAAATCTGGAACTCTTAACCGAATTGAAGGTAATCGCGGCAGAAAGAAAGATATCAATTGGCGGTTCGTATATTACCCGCGCTGATGGTGGTTTCCAAAACACCTTTATTTTGGTTACCCCCCATAACTTTCAGCCGCCTTCTTACCACAAAATCCATCCTTTCAGACTTCTTAATGAAGAACAATGGTTTTTACCCGGCAGCGAATTGGTTACGGTTGAGTTCCCATGGGGAAAAGCGGGTTTATCGATTTGTTATGACCTTCGATTTCCAGAGATGTTTAGAAAATATGCCCTGCTTGAGGCAAGCTGCCTACTAAATGTCTCCCAATGGGGCTACAAACGAACCGAACATTGGCGTACTCTATTACGTGCCCGGGCTATCGAAAACCAATATTTCGTAGCTGCTGTTAACGCTTGTGGACTCATCAACCAAGACACCCTGGCGGGTTATAGCGCCATTATCAACCCTTGGGGAGAACCAATGATCGAGGCAAATGCCTCTGATGAGGTACTCTTAACCACACGCATCGACCTGGAACAGGTCGCCCAAGTTCGGAAAATGGTTCCCGCCCAGGAAGATGGCCGTACCGATCTATACCGTACCTGGTTGTAGTTACCCCAGTTTGCCGAATTATTTTTCTGAATCCTGGATTGAGCCTACTAACCTTGCGTGCTTTTCAAAGGTAAAAGTAAGTAAGATCATTACTGCCGTACGCAGCAATACTGTAAAAGGCAAAGCCCAAAACAAACCACGAGATAACAAGATCGGCCATTCTAACAGGTTGAGGAATATTAGAACCGCTCCGAATAAGGTACTTAGAGAAATCGGCAAACCGAGAATAATGAACGGCAAGAGATAATAGATCCATTGAGGTGACCATCCAGGCATCCAGAGGAAAAAAAGCCCCCAGGTAAACCCTACCAACGCCATTTGTCCTTTTTCGGAATATGGTTTTATTTTTATAAATCGCCACAATCCAATCCCGATGAAAATCGGCAGTAGGACCCCGGGGGAGATTACCGAAGGATTTTGGATGGGGTTGTATGCTTTTTCTGGATCCAGGCGCTCAATCAATGGGCCAAAACTACCGGTTTGATCATTGCGATCCAATAAAGCCCATATGGTTTGCCAGGATCCTTTACTGGACTGAGAATTGAGCGATGCAAGCGTGAAATTGGGTGAGAACACCCACAAAATTAGATAGGCTGCGAGTACAATCCCGATTACTACAGTGCTAAGCACTCCTGTTTTTCGGATGGTTAGTTTCTTGATTGAAAAACCTATCATCAGCAAGGGAAACACCTTCAACAAAATACCTGTTCCGATACTCAATCCACTCAAAAAAGGTCGTTTATTTTGGATCAGAAAAATCGATAACAGAATGGAAAAGACCACTAACGAATCAAACGACCACCATGTATAAGGAAGGGCACCCAAAAAGATTCCAAATAATATCGTTTGCCGAAAACCAATGGACTTCCCAGAAACCGAACATGCCAACTGGTAAAACAAGACCAAACTTCCAATATCGGTTGTCAAGAAAATAAAAACCAGCAGATAGGTAAAAATATGCTCTCTAGCTGCAGCTAAACGATTAAGGATTTCAATCAAAAATGGAAATACAGGTGGATATTCCGACCAGTGGTCCAAATATGGCCAGCCAGGGATTTCGGCTAAATAAAAATAACTGCGAACATCGCCATAACCGATCAACCCTTCGTACGGCAAGCCCATTAGCAAAACCAGGCGGATGAACAGAAAGCCGCCGGTTAGGATAACCATTGGGTGGTCCAACCTTTGTTTGATGTTTTTCATCATGGAGATTCCAAGAAATTATCGGACAATAACGATACTAACCTCATCCTGGTATAAAACCTGCCAGCCCTCAGCCCTTAATACCTTCACTATCGGACGGTCAGGTTCGACCACCATTATCCCAATATTCCAACGATCTAAAATGTGAGCCCAGTTTTCATTTACCTCCATTACGTCTAGCCACAACCGAATAATTTCATCACCAAACAAATCTGTACGACCGTCCACAAATACCGGGTATTCTCGCAGGTGCCATTGTAAATACCCACCCCAGCCATAGCTATTAAACAAATTGCCCTGTTGTGGGTTTTCTTTTAAAAATTGCACTGCGCCTGTTGGGTAATATCGAGATTCATAGACCTCTACCAGCATGGGATGGGTCACAACATATAGTTTTCCGAGCGCCGAGATCCATAAAATGCTTACTAAAATAAGGTTGATGCCTTTTCGTATCCCTGGATCGAGGTTAAGTTTTGGTTTGCTCGCGATTATTTTCCCCAACGACGAAATACCTATCCTTGATTGTATCCTCAACCCTAAATCTACCAATAATGGTCCCATATACCTGGCCATTACCGGCATGGCAAACAACGCAAATGGGGCGAAATTTCGTTTAGCAGTCAAGGCCATATAAGCAAAACCTAAAAGCCCTACCAGATCGACACCATCAACTCGACGTTTTGCAAAGACCATTGCTGTCAGGGTAATAAAAAACAACCACAAGAAGGGGTGCATCTCTAATTCATGAAAATTGGGAGAAGACCATTCATCGATGAGTTGTTGTAATACTTCTATTCGGATCGTTTCGAATGATATCAACCAGGTCCGAATCCCATTTGGATTGATCAATACTACCAGTCCACTCGCTATGGTCCAAACTATTAGTGCCCGTGCTTTTTTCCAATCGAGGATTTCTTCACCCTTATACCCCAGGATTGTATTTAATATTTCACCTGCCAGAAAAAATAAGATTAATATCAAACCAAGGGTATATCCAGCATGAAGATTCGACCAAAGAATAAAAGTCGGAATAAGTAGCCAAAGTCGATTTATCGCCCGCCATTTATACAAATAAAGTAAATAACCAACCCAGGCGAATAAAAGTAAGGTGAAAATCTGTGGGCGGGGCGACCAAACCCAACTAGAAACCACGGCCCCCAATATCAAGATGGGGCCGCGTAACAATCCGGGACCAACGGATTGGAAATACACGATCCCTATGGTCAAAGTCACAACACCCGTGACCAATAAACCCAATCCAAAAAAACCGCCTATCGAAAACACACCATATAACAGTACTCCTCCCAACCAGCTGTGGTTAACCCAATTTTCGCCAAATTTAGTAAATGAGGTTGTATCCACTAATAAGGGTGAACCCATTTCAACCGTTGTTTCACCGGCACGCATATGCCACCACATATCGGTATCTAAAGGGGTTCTGGCTGCCATAAGGAAAACAAGAATCAAAATTACGACAAAAACAAGCCGTTCAAGAGTAGCCTTGTTTATTTCAATCGTCTGCTCGGAAGTACGATTTGTCAATTTGGGTTTGCTCATTGGTCCAGGGAAAATTCTATTTCTGACGGCCGCATTGGCAAAGATAAATCGTAATACACAACAAAATCGCCGATTCGTTCTTCCTTCCAGGAGATTTCCATTCTGGTTAGAGCTTCAATCAACCTTGAATCCAAATTTGGATTGTGGGTTGTAATATAAGCTATTTGCTGGCTATCCTCTACTAACCGATGATACGGATAATAACGATTATCACGTGGTGTGTAGCGCAAATCGGGATGGTATGGTAAACGAGGTGTAAAAATTATTTTCTCTTGGGAAATAAAAGCCAGCGGATACGAAACCCAATAATTGGTGTAACCACGAATTTCGTGTTTATCCTCTAAAAATGAAATCAATTCATCCATATAGCCCATATCCACCCGGGCTGGTGCATAAAATTGGGTAGTGAATCCAGGTGGAATTTTCATCGCACTTTCCAAATTTCCCCAAATATGAAACCCAAGGAGAAAAATGATGGCGGCCCAGGCTTTTGGCTGAAATTTAATCCATCGATCGAACATTGCGCCCCCTACTATTGCAATGCAGATACCTAAGGGGAGAAAATATCGCCCTGAAGGATCAATACCAAAGGGAGTCAACAGAAATCCCGCGGTAAAAACTGCCAACACCCCGAACAATAGCGCAAAACCAGGCCGCCATGGATCAGGGTTAAGGTTCACCCGTACCCAATGAACCATAACGATCCCCCATAACATCAGAACAAAGGGGATGAAGGGTAATCCCAACCAGATGATATCCCACGGCGGACGTAACCCAAACAAAACCGTTGTCCCAAATAGTAAATAATTGCCTAAATGGATGCTGACTTGTTGTAAAAAGGGCCCCGTCCCAACGGCTACCGCCTGACCCATCAACTCTCCAACCATTGCCGAGAGACCATTTTGTAACCCAAAACCCCATAAGGGTATAGTGCCTATCACTATTCCAATAAAAATGGCAAATCCAAATCGAGCTGTCTGTTTCAATGAATGTGTACGGACAATATGATAGAGTATAAAGAGAAAACAAGGAATACTATAGACTAAGGTCAAGCCATTTGCCCACAGTCCGAACCCCGCAAAAAACCCAAAACCGATCATCGTAATAAACTTGCGGAAAGATTGGCTGTTTATAGACTCGCAATAAACTCCTTTCCAACTGGTGATTAATAAAAGATTTCCCATCAACAAAGCTACCCCATAACCACCTAAACTGGCGGTTGTATACAAAGTCAAGTTAACGGTTGGGATTGCAAGAAGGCTGCCTGCGATCAGTCCTGCCCTTTGACTCCCAAAAAACAATCTACCGATAAATACTGTGGATATAATCAATAAGAGATACAGAATTGTCTGCACCAAGCGGATTACCCAAACCTGTGGGCCGAATAACGTGAATGCCGCTGCTACCAGGCTGGCCTCTAAGCTGCCCATATATGCTTGACCGTAAAAGAAAACTGGCCAATCCCCCCGCAGGATATGCCGAGCCATCAATCCAACGATCGCTTCATCAGAATTGAAAGGCACTAAATCCGAAAATATCAACCAAATTTTAAAGCCAGCCGCAACGGAGATCAGTCCTATAAACCAAATCATGTACAATTTTTTCTTGATCATTGGGTTCCCGGTCTTCATTAATCATACTTATTGTAGCTAAGAACCTGTTACTCTACCTAACACTTCTGACAGGAATACACCGGATGGTTTTTTCTCCCCCCAAAAAACAAACCATTTTTCTGGTCTTGATCATCCTTCTAATTAGTATATTTTATCTAGCGGGTGTTATGGATGTCCCATTTCATCCCGATGAAAGTACATATTTATTCATGAGCGGTGATGCTAATTGGATCATCACTAACCCCTCTAAGCTGTATTTCAGAAATAATCCCCTGGATGGTGGTCTTAAGCAATATTACCGGCTGGTAGATCCCCCCCTGACTCGTTATTTTATCGGTGTAGGACGGAGTATTGCCGGAAAGCAAGCCCTTGAAACCGATTGGGATTGGACAAAGAGTTGGGAATTTAATAAACAATCAGGTGCTTTACCCGAACCTGACCTGTTACTGGTCGGGAGAATGGTGGTCGCCCTGTTTTTTCCCTTTACTTTATGGGGAGTTTTCCATTTAGGGAAGGCAGTTGGGCATACCAGCCTCGGATGGGCTTGCCTTATTTTGACTTCCACCAATGCCCTCGTGTTGATTCATACCCGAAGAGCTATGACCGAGAGCATTTTGTTATTCGGCATGGTTTATTCACTCCTGGCGATATTAACCCTTAAAAAGCACCGCTGGCTGGTCGCTATACCTATTGCGATAGCTTTCAATGCAAAATATTTAGCCGCACCAATGCTGCTTGTCGCCTTGGGCGCAATTATTTGGAGTCCACCGCTCAGAGTGGAATCTATTAAATACAAGATATTTTCTTTGGCTGCCTTATTATGTATTTTTGGGTTACTTACTTTTGCCTTTAACCAAGTATTGTGGTCAAACCCTTTCCATGCCCTTCAGGAAGCCGTTTCTGCCCGTTCACAATTGATGTCCGCACAAGTCGATTTGATTGGTCGTCTTAATCCATCTCAGGCGCCTGAATCCATCGGCGGCCGTATGCTGGCACTCATCGTTCAGTCGTTCATCGCACCGCCAGCAATCGCTGATGTTGGGAATTATGTTGAAAATACCGCCATAGCAGAAACCAACTATAACTCAAAGGCCCTTCATTCCCTTTTTCGTGGTTTTATTGGTGGAGGTTTTTTCTTGATCATCACCGTAACAGGGCTGGTCTTTTGGGTGGTTAATATCATCCGTGGAAGGAAAGCTGGTGTCCAAAAACGCACATCGATTCTTTTTATTGCTGCCTTTTTCATTCAAACAGGCATCATGCTAATTACTATTCCACTCACCTTTCAGCGATATTACCTTGCCCTCGTCCCTTTTATCACCATGTTTGCTGCTTTTGGTTTTTGGATTCCATTAGGTGGTAATTCTAAAGACAAATAAATTAAGAGTATTAGAATTAACCGGCTCCCAATGGATAAGCCTTCTCCAAACTGGCCAATACCCCGGCCTGCTGGTTAACCCATCGTTGAAAATTAATTAAATGTGTTTAAAATAGACCCGGTGGTTTTTGTAGGCTTTACCCCCAACGCTGAATAAATCTTTTCGCATCTGGACCGCTGTTTCGGCCACCTGAGTAAGTTCAAAATGCTCAAAATGGAATTCTTGGATGGTATTTTCCATTTCGGCGTACAACAGGGCATTTCCCCCCCTTCCCTGGTACTCAGGGAGGACGCCGGCGCCATTTAACGAAACCCATTTTGTGCGCTTCATTTCGCGCAATAAATCAACAATTGCCCAAGGTGTCAGCCGACCCTTGGCTCGTTGTAAGGCAGCAGACACATCTGGGAAACCGAACATAAATCCAACCACCTGTTCTTTATAGGTGATAATCTTTATCAATCGTGGATCTGCAACCAGCATAATTGTATCGACAACATAATCAATTTCCCGTTGGGTTTGGGGATAATACTCCCAGTTGTTAATGAAGGTTTTATTATACGCATCCCCAATTTGTTTTGCCCATTTCCGTAATTCATTTTTCGTGGTAAACCTTTTGACTTCGAACGCTCCGCGCTCTTTTACACGTTCGGCCACCACATGGATCTTCTCGGGCATCTTAAAAACATCCCGTTGGGTGTAACACGAAACAAAATCGACCTCCTTCTGAAACCCTACTTCCTCAACCAGTTTTACATAATATGGCAGATTGTAATTCATCATTGTCATCATCTGGCGGTGTTCGAAACCCTCAATTTGAAGGCCATAACCATCAAATAGGCTCAAACCCTTCGGCCCCACTATTTCACTCAAGGTTCTTTGGCGAGCCCATTCAAAAACTCTCTCAAAAAGCTTGTTTGCGACTTCTTGGTCATCTACACATTCAAAAAAATAAAATTGTGCCTGGGTTGTACCATGATAGGCATTAAACGGTTTATTTTCTAATGCACCAATTCTACCCACCACTTCACCATTGGCTCGGGCAATGAAAAATTCAGCCGATGAGTGCTCATAAAAAGGGTGCTTGTTCGGATTCAGCATGAACCGGATGTCGTTTAAAATCGGAGGTACCCATTGTGGGGTTTCTTTATAAATTTTAAAAGGGAATTTTACAAACTCATCAACAACTTTTTTATTCAGCGGGTCAATTTTCTCTACATTTACCATCGAAATTCTCCCAGAGTGGATTAATGTATATAAAGAATTGGATAGTTCAGTATACTCTTATTTTCAACCATTACCACAAAAATCGAATTCGATTCGTCTTATGGTACAATATTTATTATATTATTTGTCTTATTTATAATATTTATTACGAGGAGTCTCCATGCCCAATCCATTAAAGGACGAAAATTCCCCTTATTTATTGCAACACGCGGAAAATCCTGTCCATTGGTACCCATGGAAAAAAGAAGCGCTTGATAAAGCCATCCGCGAGGATAAACCGATTTTTCTAAGCATCGGTTATACCGCATGCCATTGGTGCCATGTCATGGAACACGAATCTTTTATGGATGATCATGTGGCAAGGTTTTTAAATGATCATTTTATTAGCGTAAAAGTTGACCGTGAAGAACGCCCTGACCTGGACGACTTATATATGGCCTCGGTAGTTGCAATGACCGGGCAGGGAGGATGGCCTATGAGCGTTTTTCTGACACCAGACTTGCGACCTTTTTATGGCGGCACTTATTTTCCGCCCGTCCCACGGCACGGAATGCCCTCCTTCTTGGAAGTCCTGACCGGTATACAACAAGCCTGGCAAACAGATCGTGAAAATATCGAAAATATTGCAACTCAAGGTATTCACCACCTACGAGAAACAAGTTCCTGGGGTAAAACCGAAAATCGAGATCTGGAAAAGGAAAACCTGGAAAAAGCGGCTAATGAACTTATAAAGCACTATGACTGGCAAGACGGTGGATGGGGTCGAGCCCCAAAATTCCCACAACCAATGGTCATTGATTTTCTTTTGGCACAATCCAAGGACAATCCCAAAGCACTTGAAGTCGCCATTCATGTATTAAATCGGATGCAAAAAGGCGGAATGTTTGACGTAGTAGGTGGGGGGTTTCACCGTTATAGTACCGATCGTTTCTGGCTTGTCCCGCACTTCGAAAAAATGTTGTATGATAACGCTCAATTAGCCAGAAATTATTTACACGCCTACCTAATAACCGGAGATATTTCTTATCGGCGAACCTGCACTGAAACCCTAAATTTTATCCTTCGCGAATTGACCAGCCCACAGGGAGGTTTTTTTTCAAGCCTGGATGCTGATTCGGACGGTGAAGAGGGGAAATTTTACCTTTGGTCACCTTCTGAATTAGAAACCTTTCTGAAAGAAGCTGATCTGGCACGAATTTTTTCCATAGCCTACCCAATTCCCCCAAACGAGAATTTTGAAGGAAAGATCGTGTTACAACGCTTAAGGTCCTCCATCGATTGTGCCAGGGAATTGGGTATCTCTGTCGACAAATATCATCAGGCACTGGATAATATTCACCAACAATTACTCAATGCCCGCAATTCGCGAATCCGTCCATTAACCGACGACAAAGTATTGGCCTCGTGGAATGCATTTGCCATCCAAGCTTTCGCAGAGGCTGGCTTTTACCTAGACCGGCAGGATTATTTGGATGCCGCTCGAAAAAATGCAGATTTTATTTTGAAGAATTTATTCTCAAATGGGCAATTGATGCGTACCTGGCGGAACGGGAGCGCCCGAATAGAAGCTTTCCTGGAAGATTATGCTGCCCTGTCAATCGCCCTGCTCACCCTTTACCAGTTTGACAATCATTTATTTTGGTTTGCTTCCGCATCCCAATTAACTGCTGAAATGGTCGTTCTTTTTCAAGATCCTGCTGGAGGTTTCTTCGATTCGGCCCGTGATCGTTCCGACCTACCCACCCTGCCCAAAAACCCGCAGGATAATGCAACGCCATCCGGGAATGCTTTAGCCGCCCATGCACTATTGCTATTAGCAGCCCTAGATAAAGAATTAATTCCGACAACTAAAATTAAGGAGTTATTCGCTACCATTCAAGAAGCAGCCGGGCGATATCCAACGGCATTTGGATACTGGCTGCAAGTTATGGCATTCGCCCAAGGAAATAATCAACAAATTGCACTCCTCTGGCCGAAAAACGAGACTGAAAAAGTTAAACCGTGGTTATCTTTGCTGGCGACAATTTATAACCCCCACCGGATTATAGTTGGATCACCAAGTCCTATGCCAACCGATATTCCTGCCCTGCTCCATGACCGTACCCTGCTAAACAACAAAATTACCGCTTATGTATGTAAAAATTTCCTTTGCCAATCACCCACCAATGATATAGAGGTTTTTAAAAACCAACTTGGTCAAGGTGACTCAATCGATCCCCAGTCCCCTATCCACCCTGAACGGATTTAGTATTATCATGGACTATAAGTGTCTAAAAAGCCATAAAATCATACCAATATTTTTATAAACTGCTGCATTTTTGAAAATTATCCGACCTTCATTTTTGCCTTCAATGCCAAAATACCAAACACAGCTATTTCATCTAAGGATATAATACACTCCTCACCCGGGAGGTAAAAATGGAAAAATTCATCATCGAGGGTTCTAATCCTCTGCACGGCGAAGTTACTCCAGCCGGCAATAAAAATGCGGCCTTACCCCTACTGGCAGCATGCTTGTTAACAGACGAACCTATCATCCTTAAGAATGTTCCTGACATTCTTGACGTAAAAACAATGCGGTCCTTGTTGGAAAGTTTAGGCGTCGAGATTACGATCCTGGAAAACCATATCTGGAAAATTCAGGCGAAA
>Ga0208733_100705_pt1 | contig 12889 bp, 11 predicted proteins | sample SubbioR11Jul_8B1_FD_184816 | JGI IMG/M metagenome (GOLD analysis project Ga0208733, IMG submission 184816) | Serpentinite rock and fluid subsurface biosphere microbial communities from McLaughlin Reserve, California, USA - CR11Jul_8B1 (SPAdes) | ecosystem: Environmental > Terrestrial > Deep... | reverse complement strand
CTACCTGTCCGACAGTCTGCGCGCCACCGGCCATCAGCTGCTGCGCTTTAAGACCGGGACACCGCCGCGCATCCGCGCCGACTCGGTGGCCTTTGAGCGGTTGCAGCCCATTCCACCGGACGACCCACCGATGAGCTTTACCGGCCGGCCGGGGCCACGGATGACGAGCAGCCCGACCTGGTTGACGCATACCACCGCAGCGACACACGAGCTGATCAAAGCCAATCTGTCCGAGTCGGCCATGTACGGCGGCAAGATCGTCGGACGGGGACCGCGTTACTGCCCGTGTATCGAAGATAAAATCGTGCGCTTTGCCGACAAGGAACGGCACCTGCTGTTTGTGGAGCCGGACGGCCTGGAGACCAGCGAGGTCTATTTGCAGGGCTTTTCCAGCTCGCTGCCGCCGGCCTTGCAGGAGGCGATGGTGCGCACCCTGCCGGGCTTTGAGCGGGCGGTGCTACAGCGCTACGCCTATGCCGTTGAATATGATGCGCTCGAGCCCAGCCAGCTCGAGGTCACCTTGATGTCCAAGCTCCTACCCGGCCTTTTTAGTGCTGGGCAGCTCAACGGCACCAGCGGTTACGAGGAGGCGGCGGCGCAGGGGCTTATAGCCGGGGTGAACGCCGCACGCTACGCAGCGGGCGAGCCGCTAGTGAGTGTGCGCCGCGACCAGGGCTACCTGGGGGTGTTGCTGGATGATCTGGTGCGCTGGGGGGTGGATGAGCCGTACCGGATGCTAACTTCGCGCAATGAGTACCGGTTGCTGCACCGCCAGGACAATGCTGCGGAACGCTTAGCGCCGCTGGGTCATGTTTGGGGTCTGGTGAGCGCGGAGGAGGTCGCGGGAGTGCGGGCTAGTGTAGAGCGCGTAGAGGCCGAGACAGCCCGCTTGCGGCGCTTGCGTCATGACGGTGTGCTTGGTGCCGCCCTGATCTGCCGTCCCGGTGAGGACTACCACAGCGTGGTGGCTAAGCTGGGTCCGGCGCCGGACCCGCTCAGCGCGGCGGAACAGGTGCAGGTGGAGATCCGCCTGCGCTATGCGGCCTATATTGAGCGGAACGAGAAGCAGCTGGCCGCGCAGCGTGACCTCGAGACCCTGGCGTTGCGCGGTATCGACTACGGGCGGGTAGCCAGCCTGTCGGGAGAGGGTTTGGAGGCGCTGCGCCGCCATCGGCCGGCCACCCTGGGGGCTGCCGGACGGCTCAGGGGGGTACGCCAGAGCGACATTGCGGCGCTACTGATCCATCTCAAGGCGGGCCGTGTTTCACGTGAAACAGTTGCGAGTTGAGGCGCTGGAACACTACCGGGCACTGATTGAGCGCTATCATCAGGCGCTCGATCTAGTCTCGCCCCGAGGACTAAGCACGCTTGATGCTCTGTTAGCTCAAGCCGAGTCGTTTGCCGATTTTCTGCTACCGCTCCTCTCCCCTGCCGACCAACTGCTCGATCTCGGCTCTGGGGTGGGATTGCCTGCCATCGTGCTAGCCATCAGTGCATCAGAGATGGCTATAACGCTAGTGGAGCGTCGCCGCAAGCGCGCTAGCTTCTTGACTATCGTGGCTGCTCAGCTCGAGCTGGAGAACGTAACCGTTATCGCTGCGGACGTGCGCGAGCTCGAGCCGCCCCCAGCCTATAGCGTGATTACCGGCCAGGCGGTGGGTAGCATGCTGGCGATTTACTGTCTGACGCGCCACCTACACGCCCCCGAGATTCTCTTGGCGGCCCGCAAAAGGACCGCATGCCAGCCAGAAGTTGATGCGCTGCAGGCAGCCGGCCTCTCCCCTACCCAATTGAAGCAGGATGCGGACGCTCATGGTAGGCTAGTGGCGCTGCGCCTTGCGGGAGGTCTTCCTTGCCGATCATCGGCATCATCAATCAGAAAGGTGGCGTAGGCAAAACCACCAGCGCCGTCAACCTGGCAGCGGCCTTGGCGGCGCACCGCCGCATCCTGCTGGTCGATCTCGATCCCCAGGCTAATGCTAGCAGCGGGCTAGGGATCCGCTCTGCTCAGCGCACCATTTATGATGTGTTGGTGGGCGACAGCCCCGCACGGCAGGCCGTTCATGATACTGCCGATAGCAACCTTAAGATTCTCCCCGCCTCGGCCGATCTCGCCGGCGCGGCGGTGGAGCTAGATGCCAGCGCTGAGAGCCTGCGGTTATTGAGCAAGGCGCTCATCGGTATCCGCCCCAACTTCGACTTCATTGTGCTTGACGCGCCGCCATCGCTTGGTGCGCTGACCCTAAACGCCCTAGTGGCAGCCGATCTGTTAATCATCCCCTTGCAGGCTGAGTACTATGCGCTCGAGGGGATAGCCAACATGATGGAGACCATTGAGCGTATCCGCGGCTCGTACAACCCCCAGCTCCAGGTGCTCGGCATCTTGCTGACCATGTTCGACGGGCGCACCAAACTGTCGCAGGAGGTTGAGCAGAACGTGCGCAAGCACTTCGGGGGGCAGGTTTTCGAGGTGGTCATCCCGCGCAACGTCAGATTGGCCGAAGCGCCGTCCTATGGGCAGCCCATTTACCACTATGCCCCGGCCTCGCAGGGGGCGGTAGCCTATCGGCGCCTAGCGGAGGAGGTGTTGCAGCGTGTCAGTCAGACGTAGCGGTTTAGGCAGGGGCTTAGATGCCTTGTTGCCCAAGCTCGAGCGGGGCGTGCAGCAGGTGGCCATGAGCACCATCCGACCCTCTAGCTTTCAACCCCGTAAGCGCCTCGACCCCGTGACGATTGCTGAACTGGCCGCTTCGATCGCCGAAAAAGGGGTGTTGCAGCCGCTGCTGCTCCGCCCGGTAGAGGGTGGCTATGAGATTGTGGCCGGCGAGCGGCGCTACCGCGCTGCGCAGCAGGCCGGCTTGAGCAGTGTCCCGGCCATGGTTAAGGAGCTTGCTGATCAGGAAGCGCTCGAGCTAGCTATTATCGAGAACTTGCAGCGCGAGGCGCTCAGCGCAGTAGAGGAGGCGCGGGCCTTTCAACGGTTGATGGATTTCGGCCAGAGTCAGGAGGCCATTGCTAAGGCGATAGGGAAGAGCCGTAGCGCGGTGGCCAACACCCTGCGGTTGTTAAATCTCCCGGCGGAGGCGCTGGCGGCCTTGGAGCGCGGCGAGATCAGTGCCGGGCACGCCCGAGCCATCTTGGCACTGCCGGCCAGAGACCAGCTGTGGGCTCTGCAGCAGATTGTGAGCAAGGGTTTATCGGTGCGCGAGGCAGAGCGCCTCAAGCGCCCGCAGCCTACCGCCAAGCGTGCTCGCGGCAGCCGTTACCGCGACGTGGAGGAGAATCTGACGCACCAGTTCGGTACCCGGGTGAAAATTACTGGGCTTAAGAAGGGACGGTTGGAGCTTCACTACTACTCGGCTGAGGAGCTTCAGCGCCTGCTAAGCCTGCTTGGCTACCAAGCGCCTGGGGGAGAGTAGTTAGCAGCCCTGTTTCACGTGAAACGTTGCGGTCGGGAGGTGGTACCATTCAATGAGGAATTGCCTATGAACCATCGTTCACCAACAAGGATGAAAATGGGCGACCTTCAGCGAAGCGCCGAGCGAAGGCGTACGTGGGGTCGCCCCTGTTGACCACTGACTACTTGAATTCTGACTACTGATTTTCGGGAGGGAAGCTGATGAAACCAGTCGTTCGTGTGGCCGTTACTGGCGCAGCCGGCCAGATAGGCTACTCGCTGCTTTTTAGAATTGCCGCGGGAGAGATGTTGGGTCACGACCAGCCGGTGGTGCTGCAGCTGCTGGAAATCACCCCGGCGCTCAAGACTCTGGGTGGGGTGGCGATGGAGCTTGAGGACTGCGCCTTCCCCCTGTTACACAGCTTGGTACTTACCGATAATCCTGACGAAGCCTTCAAAGATGCCGACTATGCTCTACTGGTCGGCTCGCGGCCCCGCGGGCCCGGCATGGAGCGCAAAGATCTGCTGGAGGCCAACGGCGCCATCTTCACCGGGCAGGGGAGAGCCCTTAACGCTCAGGCCAGCCGCAAGGTCAAGGTGCTGGTGGTGGGCAACCCCGCTAACACCAACGCCCTGATTGCCATGAGTAACGCCCCCGACCTTAGGCCCACGCAGTTTTCCGCCATGACCCGCCTAGATCATAACCGGGCGCTCGGCCAGTTGGCCGCGAAGACCGGTCAGCCGGTAGGCACCATCAGGCGGATGACTGTCTGGGGCAACCATTCCAGCACCCAGGTGCCGGACCTGTCCCAGGCCGCCGTAGCCGGTAGGCCGGCGGTTGAACTTATCGACGAGGCGTGGGTGCGCGAGTCCTTTATTCCCACCGTGCAGCAGCGGGGGGCAGCGGTAATCGCGGCGCGCGGCCTGTCTAGCGCGGCTTCGGCGGCCTCGGCAGCGATCGACCACATGCGCGATTGGGTAAAGGGGACGTCTCCGGGCGACTGGATTAGCATGGCCATCCCCAGCACCGGCGACTACGGCGTGGCCGAGGGGATCGTTTACTCCTTCCCGGTCACGGTCACAGAGGGCGAGGTCAGCGTCGTGAAGGGCCTAGAGCTGCCCGCATATATCCGCGAAAAGATGAAGCTCACCGAGCAGGAGCTGCTTGAGGAGCGCGCAGCCATCGCCCCGCTGCTCACAGGAAGTGGGGTGTGGGAAGGTTGAGCTCGAGCGGAGCACGGTTATAGCAGCGAGCCGACCACGCCGCCGTCGACCAGTATCGTCTGCCCGGTAAGGTAGGCGGCCTGTTGCGAAGCCAAAAAGACCACCGCTGCGGCGACTTCCTCAGGGGTGCCGAGGCGTTTAGCGGGGACGGCGTCGACCATCGCCTGCTTGGTGGCGGGGTCCTTAAAAAGTTCGTTCAAGCGCTCGGTGGCGGTATAGCCCGGCGCCACATTGTTAACCGTGATCCCTTGGGCCGCGACCTCGGTCGAGAGCGTCTTGGCAAAGCCGGTTACGGCAGCGCGCAGGGCATTGGAGAGCGCCAGATTCTTTACCGGCTGGCGCACCGACAGGCTGGTAATGTTGATAATCCGCCCCCAGCCTGCCGCCTGCATGGCCGGGAGTGTGGCGCGGCTGAGGCGTACCGCCGACATTAGGGTAAGCTCGAAGGCTTTGGCCCAGGCCTCATCGCTCATAGTAGCCGCCGGACCGGGGGGCGGGCCGCCAGCGTTAACCACCAGGATGCCGGCTGCGCCGTAGTAGCGCGTGGTGGTTGCCAGTAGGTCGCTGACGCCACGTGCCGAGCCAACATCACCAGGCACGGCAAAGGCTTCACCGCCCGCGAGGCGGATAGCTTCGACGGCCTTGCTGAGGGGGCCCTCATTGCGAGCGCAGAGCACCACCCGCACCCCTTCCGCAGCCAGACCCGCCGCCACCGCACGCCCGATCCCTTGTGAGGCGCCGGTCACCAGCGCCACTTTGCCGGCAATCTGTAGATTCATGCGGCCAGCATACACCAGACCCGAGCGAGTTGTCGGTTGGCCTACGATGGTTTATGGCCGGTCACGTTACAATTTTGGGTAGGCTGGTTGAGGCTAAGCAGCAAGGTATCGCACTCAGCGCCAATAGGAGGCAGCAATGGCAAAAATCGTGATTGAAGCCTTTAAGAACGGCCCGATCGCCGTGACCGGCCCCGCTACCTTCATCAACGCGGCGGGTGAAGAACAGCTCCTCGATCGTAAGCGCGTCTCGCTCTGCCGCTGTGGAGCTTCCGCCAACAAGCCGTTCTGCGACGGCTCCCACGCCAAGGTCGGCTTTACCGCCGAAGCCTATAAATTGATCCCGGAGCTAGCGCAGGAGTAGCTTCAGGGCGCGCAAGCCGGCGAGGTCCGGCGCACCCGCACAGTGCATCGCCACCTTCAGCTCCCAGATAAAGCGCTTAAGCCAGGTTATCACCGCCTCAGCCGACTCCAGCGCCGGGGCGAGCAGCGGCCGGGCGATGGCTACTGCCTGCGCACCCAGGGCCAGCGCCTTGGCGGCGTCGAGCCCTGAGCGGATCCCGCCCGAGGCGATAAGCGGCATGTCGGGTAGCACCGCACGAACCTCACTCAGCGCTGTCGCGGTGGGGATGCCCCACTCAGCCAGTGTGGGGTGCCGCACCGCGCCGTAGTTGACAAACTCCTCGACCTTGGCCCACGAGGTGCCGCCCGCTCCGGCCACGTCGAGCGCGGCCAAGCCGACATGCGCCACCGACCGCGCAACCGCGGCGCTGAGGCCGTGACCGACCTCCTTAAGGAGCAGTGGATAAGGGACGCGCGGCACCACCTCCCGCAGCTTGGCTACGAGCCCGGAAAAGTCTTCATCCCCTCCGCTTTGTAGCGCCTCTTGCAGCGGGTTGGTGTGAAAGGCCAGCGTGTCGGCCCCGATCGCTTCGATGGCCCTAACCACCTCGGCGGCGCCGTAGCCCTGGTTGAGCTGCGCTACCCCCAGGTTGCCGATGAGCAGGATGTCTGGGGCGTAGGGGCGCACGGCGAACGAGGGGGCGGCTCCGGGGTGCGCTAACATCACCCGCTGCGAGCCGAGCATCAAGCCTAAGCCAAGCTGCTGAGCGGCTACGGCGAGGTTGCGATTGATGGTGCCTGACAGCTCCGCCCCGCCGGTCATAGCGCCGATCAGCACCGGAGCCAAAAGCGTTTTGCCGAGGAGCTGCGTGCGGGTGTCGATTTCAGCCAGATCGGTCTCTGGCAGGGCACAGTAGGGGAGATCGTAGCGTTCAAAGCCGGTGGTGCGCGTCTCGTACTCGACCGGGTAGTGCAGGCAAGCTTCGACATGTTTAAGTTTACGCTCCGCCAGGATAGTCACAGCTTGCAGCATAACTGAAGCCCGCTTCAGGTCAAGCTCACACTATGCCACGGCCTACCACATACACTACGGGCATGTCCCGCTTGATCCCGAGTCTCCTTGCCATCGTGTTGCTGCTTCTGACCGGCTGTGCCGAGCTGTTCCCCAAGCCGCCGCCGCTAGGCTGTTTTGACAATCAACCCACTTTCATCCCAAGTCGGGTGGAGAACCCCGCAGGGCTGCCGTATGTGCCCGGACAACTCCTGGTGCGCTATCAGGAACCGTCCGGCTTACAACCCCAGGATCACCTGAGCATTGCGGCGGCGGTGCAAGCCAGCTTTCAACTCACCCTGCTGCAGGACGGCGGCGGCTACGGCCCCGACCTGGTGCAGGTGCCGCCCGGCCAGGACGTGAGGGCGCTGGCGGCGATGCTAAGCGCCGACCCGCGCGTCAAATACGCTGAGCCTAACTACTTCCTCTACACGCTGGCCATACCACCGACGAACGATCCACTGATACTCCAGCAGTGGAACATGCTCGACTTCGGGCTGCCGCAAGCTTGGTCTAGAGAAACCGGTAGCGAGAGCGTCACCATCGCTATTATCGACACCGGCGTGGACACCCGCCATGAGGACCTGAGGGGAAGGTTTGTGCCGGGTTGCAACTTCGTTGACAAAAATGACGACCCCAACCCCCCACGGCCGACAGGCGGAGCTGCTCACGGCACCCATGTTGCCGGTATCGCAGCAGCAATAGGCAACAACGGTCGCGGGGTTGCTGGTGTGGCCTGGAGCGGCACCCGCATCCTGCCGATCAAAGTCCTCACTTTCGATGTCGATGACCGGGGGCAAGAAAGACAGAGAGGGGGTGACGCCCTCGTCATTGCCAACGCTATCCGCTGGGCGGCGGGATTACCCGTTGGCGGAGTGAACAGGAACCCCCACCCCGCACGGATTATCAACCTGAGCCTCGGCGCCCCGGTTATAAGTCCAGCGCTCAATGAGGCCGTGGCCGCAGCTCGCCGCGTCGGGACAATCGTTGTGGCGGCAGCGGGCAATAGCAGTTTAAGAAACGCCATCTATGCGCCGGCCAACTCTCCCGATGCGGTGGCGGTCGGCTCGGTGGACAGCCACCGCCAACGCTCCGGCTTCTCCAACTACAACACCGCCGGCCGTACTGTGGACCTCATGGCGCCCGGCGGCGCGGGGCCGGCTATCTGTAGCACCGTCCTCAGCACTCTCCCCAATAATCAATATGGCTGCATGCAGGGCACCTCGATGGCCGCCCCGTTCGTAGCCGGGGTGGCGGCGCTGATCTGGAGCCGGGAGCCTGGCTTACCAGCCGACCAGGTGATCGAGCGGCTCAGGAACACCACTCACTTCGACCCCGTGACCATGAACCACGCCGAGTACGGTCGGGGCGTGGTCTGTGCCGACCGCGCGTTGGGGGCCGCGACCACCTGCGGGCAGCCATAGTTCCCATCACCCATTCCCCATCACCCCTTACCGTAACGGCGGCACAAACCGCTCAGGATGCCGCGCCTCAAAGAGCTGCCAGGTTTCGTGGGTACGCGCTAGCCCTTCCTGCTCGGTCCACATCCAGAAGGGGGCGTAGAGCGGGCGGGCCAGGCGCAGCTCGTGATAGAAGATCAGGGCGCTTAAGCCGCCTTCCTCGAGGTAGCCCGAGGTCTCAAAGCGCTTAAGCGCTGCGACAACGTCGTAAGGGACAGCGCGGAACTCCGGCTGCCAGACTTTGCCGCGCAGCGTCAGCAGCAGGTACTGCGCACGCCGGTCGCGATTAAAGGGCGTGCCGACGGCGCCGGTGTTTAAGACCAGGTAAGGCCCCCAGCGGCGCTCAAACGGCCGGTGGGTGTGCGAACCGATGAGGATGTCGGCGGGGTGGTGCTGCAAGATCTCCGCGATGGCGTCATCGGGGAGGTATCTGTCGTAGCCCTCGCGGTAGTGCCGAGGGCTGCCGTGCGAGATGAGGAGCGTAGGTGCGCCCGGGACGGCGACGCTGTGGGTCATGGGGAGATTGCGCAGCATTGTCAACATGCCGTCATCCACCAAGCGTGCGCTCGACCAGGCGGTGCCGAGCCAGAAGGGGTCGTCAAACCAGTCGCCGGGCAGCTCGTTACTGCGGTCGGCCCACTTGCACACCAGGTCGTCGTGATTGCCGATAGTCCAGGGCAAACCGAGGGGCGCAAGGCGCGCTAGCACCGCCACCGAATCGGGACAGCGGTTGACCAGGTCTCCATTGACCACCACGCTGTCCACCCCCTGGCGGTCGAGGTCCGCTAACACCGCCTCGAGCGCCTGGATGTTGCCGTGAATGTCGGCTATTACTGCCAGCTTCATCGGCCCTCGCTTGCCATGCTGCGTATTATCCCACGCCGCTGGAGGCTGAGGGTCAATAGAATGATGGTTACTGGGGAGTGCGTTACATCATCGTGACTGCTTGACTCTTCTCGGAGGAATTGCCCATGAACTATCGTTCACCACCAAGCATGAAAACAGGGCGACAACGTGGGGCCGCCCCTACTCGAATACTCGAATACTTGAATACTGTTTTTCGGAGGATCCCACCATCGCCACCGCCTTACTGATCGCCACTAACCGGGGCCGCTTGGCTGAGATCGAGCGGGTGCTTAGCAGCGCGGGTTGGCACGTGGTGGCGTTTCATGATGCACACAAGGCGCTCGAGCAGTTAAAGAGCGGCGGTTATCGGGCCATCTTTTGCGACTATGAGCTGCGCGGGGCCAGTGCGCAGGGGTTCTTGGCCTGGCAGCGGCGGCTGGCTCCGGCGGCACCGTTTTACCTCATCGGGGCCGATATGCCGCCGCGCGGCGCCAAGGTGGAACTGCTCCCCTTCCCACTCCCCCTAACCCAAACCCCAGTGCCGCCCGATACCCCGATGCCGCAAGCACCCGTGCAGCGCGAGATCCCCTTGGCAGGCGACACCGCGCTCATCCCACTCTCCGACCTGCTGGCGATGATAGGGCTGGCCGGTCAGAGCGCCACAGTCGAGTTTGGTGCTAGCGGGGAGGTGGGTACCGTGGGGCTCGAGCGCGGCACCCTGACGCACGCTGAAACGGCCCAACAGCACGGCTTAAAAGCCCTTGCCGCGCTGCTGGTGGCGGGGCCTTGCCTCTTCCGGGTTCTCCCGCCTCGACCGTCCGTGCGAGCCACCGTTAACCTCCCGGTGGCTGCCGCGCTGACCGAGGCCGCACGCTTAGCCGACGAACAGCGGCGCTACCGCGGGTTAATAGAGGCTGTCGCCGCGGCCTGTCCGTCGTTACTGGAGGCGTCCGCTGGGTATCTGCTGGGGGCGTCGGAGTTGTACAACGTTACTAACGAAGCGGGCCTAGGGGCTAGTCCGCTCTTCGGCTTAGCCAAACGCCTGATCGAGGCGCAGCGCCAAGCCTTGGGCAGCAGACCGCTCGAGCTCTACTTGCTGGTCGAGGATTACGCCCTGGCACTCTGTCTTTTTGGCGACGATAACCTGCTGGTGGCCAAGGCCCCGGCGGCACACGCGGAAGCGCTATACCGCGCAGTCCAGCATGCAGTTCGCCACCTGCCGAACGGCTAAACTGGCGTTATGACAACCCATATCGCGTCAGCCAACACGGTTCAGATCGGCTCTTTACGCACGTTGTCACTGCGACCCTGAGGCAAAGCCGAAGGGGAAGCAATCTTTAGATGCACGTGCTGCACACAAACCTAGATTGCCACGTCGCTCCTTTGTCGCTCCTCGCAATGACAAAAAGGGCCTTCAGCACGGTGCCTGCGTAAGGGGAGGTTATAAGTAGCGCTGTTAGGAGCGGGGGAGAGGACGGCCTACTTGCGCCGCCTGAGGTGTTGTGGCACCCGCAGCCGCCGCTCGGCATCGCGGGCCGCCAGCATGGCGTTAATCGACTTTAGCTCAGCATAGTAGTGCTGGAGCTGCGAGGGTGGCAGGCCGGGATCGGTCAGGTAGCCGCTCACCTCTTTGAGGCGCTCTAGGAGCACTGCGCGTTGCAGCTCCTTCTCGTCGGTTAGGTAGAGCTCGCGCAGCCGGGAGAGCGACTTGTTGATGTGCCCATCGATGTCGATGCGGTTATCCTCGTCCGGGCTCTGCGAGAAGAGGCGCTCGAAGAGGATACCCCCTTCCTCACGCTCGCGGTACTTGAGCAGGATCTGGCGGTCGTCAAAGCCACAGGCCTGGCAGATGGTATAGAACTCGCGCAGCACCGAGTCCAGCGCCGGCGGCAGCAGCGCCATGAGCGGCTCCAGGCGCGCTCTCAAGCGGGTCGGCTCGAGCAGCAGCAGTGCGATAACCTCCAACTCGATGACCGCTACCTGCGAGCGCTTGGCGGTAGGCCGCGCCATGCCGCGCAGCTGCGTATCGTCCAGGCGGCGGATGCGCTTACTGCTCAACCAGTCGTCCAGGCGCTGCCCGTCGATGCCTAAGTGGTCGATGACCAGGCGGCGCATTTCACTGGCTACCGGGTCGAACAGGTCACGGGGTTTGATGGCAGGCAGCAGTTCGTTGAGAATGGCCCGCTTGCCGTCTAAGGTGGTCTTATCGTAGCGGCTTAGCACGCTGCGGAAGCGGAACTCGACTTCTGAGAGGCCCTCTTGCAGCGCAGCCCGAAACAAGGCTCCGCCCGATAATTCTGCCACGTGGCCGTTTAGCACCGCGTCGGCGGGGTCTTTGCCATACGGCACGGTGACTGCCCGGACCAGAAACTGCCGCCCCACCGACTGCTCGAGCCCGGCTAGCGTGGCCCGCTGTCCGGCCTCATCGGCGTCGAAGGCCAGGTAGAGGCGCTGCACCTCTAGCCGGCTTAGGAGTTCGGCCTGCTCCTTGGTGAGCGTAGCACCGAGCGACGCCACCACATTGTTGAAGCCGACCTGCTGCAACGCAATGACATCCATGTAGCCTTCCACCACGATGGCTTCGCCCGAGGCCCGGATGGCCGTCTTGGCTAGATCGAGCCCGTAGAGCAGTTCGGCTTTCTTGAAGAGCTCGGTCTCCGGGGTGTTGAGGTACTTAGGTAAGCTGTCGTCCAGGACGCGCCCAGCGAAGCCCACCACTCGCCCGAGACTGTCCTTGATGGGGAAGATCAGGCGGTGCCGGAAGCGATCATAACGCCGCCCCGACTCAGCTTCCGCTAATAGCCCCGCCGCTAGCAGCTCCTGGTCGGAGAGCCCCTTGGTCAGCCCGTGCTGAAGCAGACCATCCCAGCCGTCAGGGGCGTAGCCTAGCTCAAAGCGCTCGATACTGGCCTGGGTCAGCTGGCGCTGCTGCAAGTAGTCACGCGCCGGCGTCCCTTTGGCGCCCTGCAACTGAGCCTTAAAGTAAGCCAGCGCCAGGCCATTGACGTCATACAGGTCACGCTTGCGGCGGTCCTTGGGAGCTAGCGGCGCAACCGCCACCCCGGCGCGTTGTCCCAGCAGCGCTAGCGCCTCGGCGAACTCAAGGTGCTGCGTGCGCATCACGAAGTCAAAGACGTCGCCCTTGGCCTGACAGCCGAAGCAGTAGTAAAAACCCCGGTCGCGATGGACGTGAAACGACGGAGTCTTCTCGCTGTGGAAGGGACATAGCCCTTTGAGCTGGCCGCGCCCGGCCGGCTTTAAGGCCACCACCTCACCGATCACCTCGGCGATGTCGAGGCGGGAACGGATCAGCTCTTTGGCTTCTAAGGACAAGGCGGGCTCCCGGGTAATGCTGGCGTGGTCTTACGGGCTCTCCACAAGAGATTTGCGTCAGAGCTGTGGGTAGTGGGATGTGGGTGGTAGGGGAAGCCCTATCCACTTCCTGCGCGGCCTGCTACATCCCACCCCTTCGGGTAGAGCATCATAACAGAAGCCGGGAGCCAGGAGATAACCTCCCAGCTCCTAACTCCTAGCCGTCATATCCCGGCCTCCTTGGGGTAGAGGGGGAGGTGTCCTAGCGCAATCACATCTTGGCGGCTATCCCCTTCGGTAAAGACCGCCAGTGTGCCCACCACCTTGCCGCCGATCTCAGTCAGGAGCTGCTGCAAACCGCGCAAAGTACCGCCGGTCGAGACCACATCGTCGATGATGACCACCCGCTTGCCCCGAATCTTGGCGATATCTGCGCCGTCGATGACTAACTCTTGGGGTTTGCCGGTAGTAATCGACAGCA
>Ga0208733_100704_pt1 | contig 12890 bp, 10 predicted proteins | sample SubbioR11Jul_8B1_FD_184816 | JGI IMG/M metagenome (GOLD analysis project Ga0208733, IMG submission 184816) | Serpentinite rock and fluid subsurface biosphere microbial communities from McLaughlin Reserve, California, USA - CR11Jul_8B1 (SPAdes) | ecosystem: Environmental > Terrestrial > Deep... | reverse complement strand
TGTGTTCTTCGACCTCTATCGTACCCAGTTCTCAAAGAACGATAGTAAACGATGTCCTGAACGTAAAATCAGTAAACGATGTCTTGAACGTTGTCAGTTAGGGATTAAGGTTACGTGCAAGGAATTATTAACAGTCTCAAAATAGTAACAACATCGATTTGTAAAATCCCTCCTGACCTCCCCTGCCTTCGCCGAAGCGGCTTCGCGCAGGCAGGCTTTTCCCAAGGGAGGGATTACCCCTCTTTGGTAAAGAGGGGTGGGGGGAGATTTTCCAATGCTTATGTCAATTCAATTCTGAGACAGTTAATAAGAGACGATAAACGTAGCCTTTTATTAACGATACGGGCGTCGTTACCTTTACCGAATAACGCCCCCCTTATTTTATAGAAAATTTGACACGAAAAGGATTAAATATGGAACCCAAGAGATTAAAAAATTTCATTAATGGACAGTGGGTGGAGTCAAAGACACATCGGTGGCTTGAGGTGAAAAATCCCGCTACGGATGAGGTGATAGCGCTCTGCCCGGAAACAACCCCGGACGAAATTGACAGGACGGTGAGGCTCGCCCAGGAAGCCTTCTGGTCATGGAGAAACACGCCCCCGCCCCGGCGCGCAAAGTTTCTTTTCGATTTCCATGAGAAACTACAGAAACATCAGGACGAGATCGCCGAGTTGATTGTGAATGAAAACGGAAAGACCCTGGCCGATGCGCGGGGAGAGATAACCCGGGCGATGGAATATGTGGAGCATGCCTGTGCGGGGCCGGAACTTTTAAAGGGAAGTCATGCAGAAGATGTGGGGACCGGTGTCGATACGATGTACATTCGGGAACCCCTCGGAGTTTTCGTATTCCTCCCTCCCTTCAACTTTCCAGCCATGATCGCCCTCTACTTTGTGTGGGGACTTGCCGCAGGAGATACGGCGATCATTAAGTCGAGTCGTCTGTGTCCGATGACGGTTACAAGGATAGTTGAAATTGCCGAGGAGTGCGGTTTTCCGAAGGGGGCGCTCAATCTTCTGCACGGTTCAGGGAGTGGAGTGGGAGAAGCCCTGGTCACCCATCCCGGGACGGTTGGGGTTTCCTTTGTCGGCTCTTCGGAGGTGGGAGAGCGCGTCTATAAAACGGCGATTCATCATAACAAGAGGGCTCAATGCCAGGGGGGCGCAAAGAATCATGTCCTGATTGCCGAGGATGCCATCATCGATGAGATCATGCAGAATGTGGTTGACTCCTGTTTCGGCCATGTGGGAGAGCGGTGTTTTGCCGTATCGAATGTGCTGGCTGTTGAGAAGGTTTATGAGAAGGTCAAAGAGAAGTTCATCGATCTCTCCAAAAAACTCGTCCTGGGCTACGGCATGGAAAAAGGGGTGACCCTGGGTCCGGTCGTCTCCAAAGAGGCTTTAAACGAGATGCTCGTAGAGGTGGATCAGGGGATCAAAGATGGGGCAAAGCTCCTGCTCGACGGCAGGAACCCCAGAGTGGATAAATATCCCAAAGGATATTTTATTGGTCCTACTGTTTTCGAGGCGGAACCGGAGATGCGCATTTTTCAACTGGAGGTGTTCGGGCCGGTTCGCTGTCTCAAGAAGGTGAAGGATCTCACAGAGGGTGTTCAGATCATCAATCAAAGCCCTTATGGCCATACGGCAAACATTTACACTGAAAATGGCGGATGGGCTCGAGAATTTGCCCGGTTGGTCGATGTGGGTCAGGTGGGGATCAATATCGGGACTCCTGCCCCCATTGCCTATTTCCCTGTGGGAGGGAGGAAGATTTCGATGTTCGGCGATATCCGGGGCCGGGCCAATGAGGCGATTGACTTCTATACGGATAAAAAAGTGATCATCAGCCGGTGGCATTCCTCGCTTCAGGGCGTGGCCAAGACACTGGACGATGGTTTTGCGATGAAGTATGGGAAGAAGTAAAAAATCACCAATAACCAATCACCAATAATCAAATAATAACCAATATCCAAATTCTAAACAAAAATATTTGAAATTTTGCCGCTGAACCTCCTCCCCCTTCGACGGGGGAGGATAGAGGTGGGGGTGGACAAAGGGAATTTGGTCCCCCTCCCCTCAATCCCCTCCCGCAAAGGGAGGGGAGATTTTTAGTGGGTCAAAATGTTAGAGATAAATTCTCAGACTTTACCGTGTAAGTATCTAATAACCCAATCTTGTTTGGTTATTGGGAAATTGGAAATTATTTGGAGCTTGGGATTTGATTATTGGATTTTTGATTCCAAAAGCTAAATGGGAAGCATAGCGGAGATAATGATCAGATTCAAACTAAATGGAAAGTCTATCGTGGTTGATGCGCCCCCTCACTGGACGCTTCTGAAACTTCTTCGTGAAAAAATGGGCCTCACCGGAACAAAGGAGGGCTGCGGAATCGGGGAATGTGGAGCCTGCACGGTCCTGGTGGATGGCAATCCTCTTCACTCCTGTCTCCTCCTGGCTTCGAAGGTAGAAGGGAAAAGTGTTCAAACCGTGGAAGGATTGGGAAGCCGAGATTCTCTCCACCCGCTTCAGAAATCTTTTGTTGATCATGGGGCGGTTCAGTGCGGATTCTGCACTCCTGGAATATTGATGTCCGCAAAAGCGCTTTTGGATGGAAACCCACATCCATCGAAAGAAGAGGTGAAGGAGGCCATTTCCGGTCACCTCTGTCGGTGCACAGGATACCAGCAGATCATTGAAGCGATTGAAGATACAGGGAAGAAAAGAAAGGTTATCAGGTGACCAGGGGACCAGGATGAAGGATAACAGGGGATCAGGTTATCAGGTAAAAAGCTACCTCTAAAAATGTCATTCCGGCGAAAGCCGGAATCCAGAACCGATTGACATCACTGGACTCCCGCCGGAGTTTACCCCGTACTTCGATACGGGGCGGGAGTGACGAATATGGAATTATTAGAGCTTCCCAAAACACTCAAATCTGATTTCCTGATGTCCTGATAACTGCTCCCTGATGTCCTGGTATTCTGATACCCTATTTTGTTGATATGATTCCTCCTTTTGACTATATAATTCCTGAAACGCTTGAGGAGGCCTGCAATATTCTATGGGAGACCCGTAAGGATGTTCGAGTGATTGCCGGAGGAACGGATCTGGTGATCGGCCTGCGCAATGGAGATCACAGCCCCAGCCTTCTCATCGACATCACTCGAATTCCGGAACTTCGGAAAATAGAAGAGCAGGAGGGAAGGATACTGATCGGCGCCGCCGTTACCCATTCCGAAATTGCCTCTTCTTTTCTGCTGAAGAAATATGGCAGGGTCCTGTCGGATGCAGCCTCGGAAATCGGTTCGCCTCAAATTAGAAACCTTGGAACAATCGGAGGCAATATTGTCAATGGTTCTCCTGCCGCAGATAGTCTTCCCCCTTTGATGGTGTTGAACGCTGTCGGAAAGATCGTCTCCAGAGAAGGGGCGAGAGAGGTCCCTCTTGATCAGCTTTTTAAGAGACCTTATGAAACGAATCTGAACCCACATGAGATACTGGTTCACATCGGTTTTGAGAAGCTCTCTTCCGTCATGAGAAGCAGTTTTGTAAGGCTTGCCAGAAGAGAGGCCATGGCCATTGCAAGGATGAGTATGGCCGTTGTTCTTCAGATTGAAAAGTCGACGAATCTCATTGAGGATATCCGCATCTCTCCCGGGGCAGTTATGCCCCGGCCGCAAAGAATGACTGAGGTTGAAGACTTTTTGAAAGGCAAATCCCCTGACGAGGCCATACTGAAAACGGCCTCCCAAAAGGTTTCCGGGGTGATGGTCCGCACAAGCGGTGTCCGGCCCTCGACTTCCTATAAAGCGCCTGTGGTGGAGGCTTTATTTTTAAGGGCCATGAGAAGCTGTCTGGAGGATAGGGAATGAGGAGACAGGTGGGGACGGACATACCGAAAGTGGATGCGCTGGAGAAGGTTCTGGGGGAAGTCAGGTATGGCGCGGATCTCCCTGCAAAAGAGCCGCTTTGTCTTAAGGTTGTCCGGAGTCCAAAATCTCACGCCAAAATCGTGAGAATCGAAATGGATGAGGCCCTCCGCATTCCAGGAGTAGAGAGGGTTTTTACAGCAAAAGATATTCCTGGAAAGAATTTCGTTGGAACGATTACCAAGGATCAGCCCATCCTGTGTTCGGATCGGGTGAGGTATATTGGCGACCCGGTCGTATTGGTCGCTGCCAAAACATCCGAGGCCGCAGAAGCGGCCGCTAAAAAAGTGGTTGTAGTTTATGAAGACCTTCCCGCTCTGAACCACCCTGAAGAGGCGCTCAAACTAAATGGACCCCTGATTCATGATAAGGGAAATCTGCTTTTTGAATTTCATGTCATTAAAGGGGATGTTCAGAAGGGATTGAGAGAATCCCATCTCATCATAGAAAAGACCTATCAGACGACCTGGGTTGGCCATGCCTATCTGGAGCCGGATGCGGGCATCTCTTATCTTGATGAAGAGGGGAGGGTGACCGTGATCTGTCCAACACAGAATGTCCATTACGACCGGAAAGAGGTCGCCGCCTTTCTCTCCCTGCCGCAGGAGAGCGTAAGGATCATCCAGTCTGCAACCGGGGGAGGATTCGGGGGGAGGCTCGATATTACGGTTCAATGTCTCTTAGCCCTTGCCGCTTTTCATCTTAAAAGACCCGCGAGGATCGTTTACTCCCGGGAGGAGGTTTTTCAAGTCATCTCAAAGCGCCACCCATTAAAGATAAGGTATAAGAGTGGAGCGAAGAAGGATGGGGGATTGACTGCAGTCGAAGTTGAGATTCTTGGGGACACAGGAGCCTATGCCTCTTATGGCGCCACCGTAGGGATTCGGTCTGCTGTTCATGCAACTGGCCCCTATTACGTTCCTAACGTGAAGGTTCGGAGTCGGATGGCCTATACTAATAATCCATGGTCAGGCGCCATGCGGGGATTTGGAGTGCCTCAGATGGCCTTTGCTCACGAATCGCAGATGGAACTCCTGGCCCGGGCCCTGGGGATGGATCCCATTGAAATACGGCTTAAGAATGCGCTTACCGCCGGCTCGGAGACAGCGACCGGACAGACCCTGATGGCAAGTGTCGGAATCGGGCAGACCCTAAGAAAGGTGAAGGAGTGGAAAGATTGTCATCCGATCATAAAAAACGATCCGAAGAGACCCCACCTGAAGAAAGGAATCGGGATTGGCTCGATGTCATACGGGATAGGCAATACAGGGATTGCCAATCCTTCAACCGCTCGGATGGAAATCGGTCCGGATGGAGAAGTTCGTCTCTTCACGGGTGTAGCTGATATCGGGCAAGGGTCTGATACCGTGCTTCTCCAGATCGCATCAGAATCATTAGGAATTCCTTTAAAAGAGATCCGGCTCATTCGGGCGGACACAGCCCTGACGACGGATGCGGGGGCCACCTCAGCAAGCCGTCAAACTTATATCTCCGGAAATGCAATCCTCGATGCTATTAATTTTTTAAAGCAGGAGGCGATCAAAGAGGCAGGTCTAATTCTGAACATGGATGAAAAGGATTTATTTTATGAGGAGGGGAAAGTCAAAGCAAGAACATGTCTAACCACATCTCTTCCGGTGAGGGAGGTGGCTAAGAGAAGCGGGAAGGTCATAAAGGGTGAAGGAAGTTTCAATCCCGAGACGATACCGCTGGACCCAAGGACAGGGCAGGGATCGCCCTATGCCACATATGGTTTCGCCACACATTTAGCGGAAGTGGAGGTGGACACGGAGACAGGTAAGGTCAAGGTGAACCGGGTTGTGGCGTGCCACGATGTGGGAAGGGCCATCCACCCGAAGAACGTGATCGGTCAGATCATTGGCGGTGTTGCAATGGGAATGGGATTCGCTTTGATGGAGGAGTATGTTCCTGGAGAGACGACCTCTTTTGTCAACTATCTCATCCCGACCTCAAAAGATATTCCTGAGGTGATTCCAATTCTTGTCGAAGAGAATGAGCCCAGCGGCCCGTTTGGAGCGAAAGGCGTGGGAGAACCGGCCCTCATTCCATGTGCGCCGGCCATTTTGAACGCCATCGCAGACGCCATCGGAGAGAGAATATATCAACTTCCTGCCAACCTGGAAAGGGTGTTGGAAGCAGTTCGAAGAGGTGAATCGAGATAATAAACGCATTCTTCTCCCTCTCCCTTTGACGGGAGAGGGTAGGGGTGAGGGTGAAAATGGATTTCTCCCCCTCCCCTTAATCCCCTCCCGCCAGGGGAGGGGAAAGGTTTTTCTCCTATTTTCTTTTCAACGGAGGTTCCTAATGCCAAAGCTGATGATTAAAAATATTGGCGCTCTCGTTTCAGGAGACATTTCTAATCCTCTCTTGAACGCAGATGCCCTAATTATTGAGGGAGGCTTGATTCAATCTATTGGGAATGAAAAAACACTGAACATAACCGGAGTTGATCAGGTGATGGATGTCGGGGGGATGACGGTCACCCCGGGGTTGATCGATTCCCACTGCCATCCTGTCCTTGGGGATTTCACGCCAAGGCAGAAGATGCTTGACTTCATCGAATCCTCCCTCCATGGGGGCGTGACAACCGCCATCTCGGCGGGAGAGGTCCACCTTCCCGGAAGACCGAAAGATGTTGCAGGGACAAAGGCGCTGGCCATCCTTGCCGCCAAATCTTTTGCCAATGCCAGACCCTCTGGCGTGAAGGTGCTGGGAGGGAGCGTCATTCTTGAGCCGGGCCTTCAGGAGAAGGATTTCGAAGAACTGGCAAGGGAAGGCGTGAAAGTGGTGGCTGAGATCGGCTTAGGGGGGGTGAAGAGTCCCGCGGAATCGGCGCCTATGGTCAAATGGGCGAAGAAAAACGGGATGGTTGTGATGATGCATACAGGTGGGACTTCCATTCCCGGAAGCGCTACCGTTTCCGCTGATGATGTGATCGCAACGGATCCGGATATCGTCTCCCATATCAATGGAGGTCCTACTGCGATTTCAATTGCAGAAGCTGAAAAATTGATTCGGAAGACCGCACTCACCCTGGAGATTGCGCACTGTGGAAATTCGAAGATGATTGTGGATGTGATGAAGATCATAAAAGAGATGAAGGCGTATCAACGGATCATCATCGGCAATGACGCCCCTTCCGGAACCGGTGTGATCCCCCTGGGGATTCTGAGAGTCATCAACTTTCTGGCTTCTCTCTGCGGCGTGAAGGCAGAGGAGGCCATTGCCATGGCAACAGGCAATACGGCAAAGGTTTATAGATTGAACAGAGGCGTGATTGAAGTTGGCAGGGAGGCTGATCTGGTCATTATGGATTCACCCTTGGGATCAGTTGGCAAAGATGCTCTCTCTGCGATCGAGGCAGGCGATATCCCTGGGATTGCGGCTGTTTTGATAGATGGCCAAATGAAGATCGGCGTGAGCCGCAATACACCGCCTCCGAATGGGAAGATAGTGATCAGTAAACTATAAAAGTCATATAGTCTTTTAGTCATATCGTCTCATAGTCATTTTTTAAATTGCCCCAGTGACTCAAAGAACGAATGACTGATGACTATATGACTAATGACTATACGACTATAGGACTAACGTTATGATCGTTAATTTGGAAACCTGTATTGGGTGTGGCTTATGCGTGGAGGCCTGTCCCCTTCAGGCCATCTCCATGATGCCTGAGGAGAAGGCCTCCATCTCCGATATCTGTGTCGATTGCAAAGCCTGCACAAGGGCTTGTCCAACAGAGGCCATTGCACCTGAGGAAAAGCCAAAAGAGGGGGGGGTAAAATGTCCCTCCTGCCCGATTTTCTGCACGATCAGACCTGGCAACACTGGGGCGTGCCAGCGTTTTGTTAATCAGGATGGAAGTCTGATTCGGAATATTCCACTCCAGCGCTATGAGGATGTGAAAGAGATCGTTGGTGAGGTCCATGAAGAGGTGATCCGGAGGCCATTGATTACTGGAATCGGAGCAGGGACGACCTATCCTGATACCAAACCTGCACCCTATATTGTCCAATCTAAAGTGGATGGAATCGATGTCGTTACTGTTGTGACCGAAGCCCCAATGAGTTACAGCGGTATCAAGGTGAAGATCGATACGGACACGCATATCGGTAAAGAAGGCGCTCCCGTTCTCATCGGGAAAAAGAGGATTGGCCATCTCTGTACGGAGGAGTATGGATCTAAGATTCTCTCATTAGGAGGAGTCAATCTTCTTACCGGCGAAGAGGGCCTTGCTGTGGCCAAACTTATTGTCGATATTGCCAATCGGAGAGAGGTCCGTCTTAAAGTGGAGGAGGGAGCCGAGATGGTTCTTCAAGTGGGCAAACCTCCTATCATCAATGGCAAAACAGGTACCAGGATGAGAGTTGGTTGCGGTAGTGCATCCATGGGGCTTTTCGGAAGATATTTCCTGGATGCGGCAGATGAGGTGGTTGTCCTGGATTCCCATCTCATCGGGCAGTTCACAGAGCATGCGGCAGGAAAGGAGTTGGGAGCTAAATATAGCGGCATCCGGTTGAGGGCGAGACAGTCCACTTCGGGTCGTTACTTCGGTGAGCATGGCAAGGGATGGGGAGGGACGCCCATTGAGAACCCGATCGAGATCATCGAGGGTTTCGATCCAAAGGTCGCCAAACCGGGGATGACCGTCCTCATCACGGAGACAACAGCAGAACGGGCATCTCTGTTTCGTCTGGATGAGAATGGCAAATTTACCCGGATGGATTTAAGCCAAAAAGCAAAGATGGCAATCGATATGATGGCCTCTAACTGTCAGCCATCAAGGGTGTCCGCCATCTATGTGGGCGGCGCAGGAGGAAGCGCCAGGGCAGGGGTCACAAAGATTCCCGTGAAACTGAATCAAGCCATTCATCAGAACCGGGCAAGGCTGACTGTGGGAGGAGCGCCGACCTATATTCTGCCAGGAGGCGGAATCACTTTCCTGGTCGATGTTGAAAAGGTAATGGTGAGAGCCTTCACCTATGTTCCGACTCCTGCCACAGTTGTCCCTCTCGAATATACGATGAGATTGGAAGAGTATCTGGGAATAGGTGGGCATCAGGAGGCGATTAGGAAATTGGAAGAGGTTTTAAAGGAGATAAAGAGATAAATAACCAATACCCAAGCACCAATAACCAAATAAATTCCAATCACCAATATCCAATATACAAAAGCAGTGTTTAAGATCAATTTATGTTTGGTGATTGTAATTTGGTTATTGGGAGTTGGTGGATATGAGAATGCAATTGGCCGAGAAAATATATGTACATGATCCTATCCAGGTTTTACCGAACGGAACCGTTCTCGTCGACTATGGTCCAATGAGGATGTTCATCACTGTTATGGAGAAAGGAAAACCTATTATAAGTTTAGCGGAAGAAGGCGCTCATCTGGCGATACAAATTCTTGAAGACTTGGCAGAATTTCTTCCTGTGATTAAAATAAAATCACAGGAGTTGAAAATCGAAGGGGCCCTTCCTGATGTCGTCCGAAGCATGATCGAAGCGACAAAGAAGATGGAAGAACCTGATCTTACCCCCCTTGCGGCGGTTGCAGGAACAACCTCTGATAGGGTTGCTGATTTTATCTTTGGCAGGGGTGGGACGAAGATCATCGTTGACAATGGAGGAGACATTGCCATTCGATTGAGAGAAGGAGAAATGGCAAAAGTAGGAGTAAAAACAGAGATCGGTGCAAAACAACCTATCTATCTCGTTTCAATCGATTACACCCTGGGAATAGGGGGCGTGGCAACGAGCGGCATTGGAGGAAGAAGTTTCACCAAAGGGATTGCCTCAGCGGCAACCGTGCTTGCAGAAAACGCATCCCTGGCTGACGCTGCGGCGACGGTAGTTGGAAATTTCACGAATGTGGATGACCCCAATATCACCAGAACCCTTGCTGAAAAAATATATTCTGATACGGATATCGCCGGAGAATGGGTGACAGTGGAGGTAGGGAAGTTATCTCCCAAAAAGATTGATGAAGCATTGAACAATGGTCTTTCAAAAGCATATTCGATTCAACAAAAAGGATTGATCCATGGGGCCTTAATTTTCCTTCAAGGGAGAGTTACTTGGACAGATTCTTTGAATCCCTGGTTAACGAAATTATAGTATTCTGGAGTTAGAGGTCAGATAATTGTAGCGCCCCCCATTTACTGGGGGCGACCGAGGATACCGTCGGCAATAAATGCCGGCGCTACACAAGAATATATTTGAGATTTGCAATTTTGAATTTGGAAATTAACTTGTTGGAGGAATCACATGGAAGTCAGAAAATTCGTAACTATTGTTGAGGAGACCGTGATAGAGGGGGGGGAAAAGGTTGATCCGCCAACTCGTAAAGCGGCTGCCATTGCAGTGATCAAGAATCCCTTTGCCGGAAAGTATGTGGAGAAGTTGGACTCTCTCATCGATATTGGCGAGGCATTAGGGGGGATATTAGGAAAGAAGGCGGTTGAGGCATTAAAGGTTGCCCCTGAAAAGGCAGAGAGCTATGGGAAGGCGGCCATTGTTGGAGTGGATGGCGAATTAGAACATGCGGCGGCCATCCTGCATCCAAAACTCGGGACTCCCTTAAGGGATGCGGTTGGTGGAGGAAAGGCAATCATCCCTTCGGCCAAAAAGATGGGAGGGCCTGGAACAGAGATCGATGTCCCCCTTCATTATAAGGATGCGGCTTTTGTGAGGTCTCATTTCGATGCGATGAGCGTGAGGGTTCAGGATGCCCCCCGTTCTAATGAGATCGTTGTCGCCATTGTCGTGACCGATTCCGGAAGACCCCATCCACGCATCGGTGGCTTAAAGAAAGACGAAGCAAAGAAGGAAGACGGCCTGAAATAGTCCCCATTCTTCCACTCTTCTCTTCTTCTCAATTTTTTTCCCATACCCCTTGCCATTCGGTGGAGAATGTGCTAGGCTTTACATCAGAAATTGGAAGTTTTTGTTTTCAGGCGGCCACAAAGACTTTTAACTTTGTGGTTTTTTTTGGGATGAAACTTTAGAAATTAGAAAAGGAGATGAAAGAAATGGCTCAAGGAACGGTGAAATGGTTTAATGACAGCAAGGGGTTCGGCTTTATTGCGAGAGACGATGGGACGGAGGTTTTCGTCCATCACTCGTCCATCAATGCCAGCGGCTTTAAAAGCCTGTCGGAAGGAGACAAAGTCAGCTTCGATACGGAAAAGGGACCGAAAGGTCTCAAGGCGGTTAACGTCGAGAAACTTTAAAGGAGCGAATCAGGCTCCTCCGCGGTGGTTGCCTCTTCATCTACCCACCTTCTACTTACCCCAGGCTTTCAGTAAATTATCCTGATCGTCTATTACGTGGAGGTTCGAGCGAGGCCTTGCAAGGCTTCCTCCTTACCCCGTTTTGCAATAGGGTTGCTGCACATTGAAGCGCTCCCCGCAATATCGGGCACACCCGTACAAAAAAGAAAGGAACACATGAGTTTTGATTCGTTTGATCTTCACCCCAAAATTGCGGCCGGCATCCAGGCGCTCGGCTATTCCACACCCACTCCAATTCAGCGTCGGGCCATCCCGCCGGTCCTCCAGGGACAGGACGTGTTAGGTCTGGCCCAGACCGGGACAGGCAAGACCGCTGCTTTTGTTCTGCCGATTCTGCAGCGTTTGGTCAAAACACCCCGGGGCTGCATTCAGGCCCTCGTCATCGCGCCAACACGCGAGTTGAGCGACCAGATCAACGCTACCTTTGAAACGCTGGGCCGCCAGACGCACCTGCGTAGCTTTCCGATCTACGGGGGTGTCCCCATCGCTCCGCAGATCCGCAAGCTCCGATCCGGAGTCGAAATCGTCGTCGCCTGTCCGGGTCGGCTGCTCGACCACATCCGCCAGGGCACGATCCAGCTTTCACACCTGGAGGTACTCGTGCTCGATGAGGCAGACCGGATGTTGGATATGGGGTTTCTTCCCGATATCAAAGAAATTGTTAAGCATGTCCCGACCGTGCGCCAGAGGCTGATGTTTGCGGCAACCATGCCGGACGACATCCGGCGGTTGGCCAAGGATGTCCTCCGCACCCCCGTCACGGTGCAGGTTAATTCCCCCGCGCCGGCAGCAACAGTCGCTCATGCGCTCTATCCGGTCGCCTCTCACCTCAAAACCGCACTTCTCCTTCAACTGTTGCGCCATACCGAAACGGCCTCCGTCCTTATCTTCACGCGGACCAAACACCGGGCCCAACGTTTGGGAGATCAGATCGAAAGGGCTGGTTATCCGACCACATCGCTTCAGGGAAACCTATCTCAGAACCAACGCCAGGCGGCCATCCGTGGATTCCGTAACGGCTTGTTCCGGGTCCTCGTTGCAACCGACATTGCCGCACGGGGTATCGATGTCTCACGGATCTCGCATGTCATCAATTATGACATGCCTGACACAACGGATGCCTACACCCATCGGATCGGTCGTACCGGCCGGGCCGAGAAGACAGGCGATGCCTTCTCGTTTGTTACCCACGAGGACGAGGCCATAGTCCGTAGCATCGAGAATGTCCTTGGCGCCAGGCTGGAGCGTCGAAGGCTGAACGGCTTCGATTATCAGAGGCCTGCGCTCATTCAATCGACGATTCTCCAGGCAATCGTTCCTCCGGCGCGCAGCGGCACGCCCGTTTCTTTCCCGAAACGCACTTCCTCGGACACCGTCCAGCGCCGTTTCTCCAAAGTGAGGGCGCCGCGGTTGCGCGGCAGCCGGTAAAAGTCGACGCCGTGGAAGCTGGCGAACGCCTCAAGCCGATCGAGCGCACCGGCCTGCTCGATTTCTTGTCTCATAAGGATTTTTTTCCCCGGCAGTCGAACAGATTGCGCAGGAAGAACTTGTTTGGCTTGCCCCGGCACTCGTCATCTGTTGAACGCATATTGCAAACTTTGTCTTGAAAATAGCGCACTGAGTCTGGAAACAGACTCGGCACGA
>Ga0208733_100703_pt1 | contig 12898 bp, 10 predicted proteins | sample SubbioR11Jul_8B1_FD_184816 | JGI IMG/M metagenome (GOLD analysis project Ga0208733, IMG submission 184816) | Serpentinite rock and fluid subsurface biosphere microbial communities from McLaughlin Reserve, California, USA - CR11Jul_8B1 (SPAdes) | ecosystem: Environmental > Terrestrial > Deep... | reverse complement strand
CTGGCGGACCGTTCTCAAGCACGCCGTCCCTGGCCGCGACTCGCAGTTTGCCAAGGGGCCCATCGATGTCTTGGACCACTCCAGCCGCGCCTGGAGCTACGGCAGCAAGCTGATTATCGACGGTACCCGCAAGCATCAGGAAGAGGGCGAGGCGCCGGACTGGGTGGCTAACCCTGAGCGCCCGGAGGCGCTGTTGCCCAAACATGCCGAGCTCCTCAGGCAGCACCAGCTAGCCGGAGGCTTCTGGTTCATTACCACCCGCAAGGAGCGCGCCGGGCAGGGCCGGCATCTGGTGGAGTGGGCGGCGCAGCGGCCTGAAGCCGAGGGGGTGCGGCTGATCGCGGCGCTCGATCACGAGACCGACCCTACCGACTTCGAGGACTGCATCTGGACCATGCTGAACAACATCGACCCCGAGCGCGACGTGCAGGTTATCGCTACTCCTTACGGTCCGGTCTTCGGCATGGACGGCACGCCCAAGCTCGCTAGCGAGGGTTTCAGCCGCGACTGGCCCGAAAAGATCACCATGACCGATGAGGTCAAGCGCAAGGTTGACGCGCTATGGCCCCAGCTGCTCCCCCTCGAGCCAGGCCGAGGTAGGTGAAAGTGGCGCGTCGAGAGTTGCCAGGGGTACCCGTGCCATGCTAGACTTAGCCCCGCGCGACGGGGTGTAGCGCAGCCTGGTAGCGCACTTGACTGGGGGTCAAGTGGTCGCTGGTTCAAATCCAGTCACCCCGACCAAAGGAGCGGCTGAGGTCTCAGCCGCTCTTCCTTTCGCTAAAGCTCCAAAAACTGGTCCACTGTTAGCCCGGCCTGTCGGATAATCGCCCGCACCGTTCCTTCCGGCAGGTCACCCGGATGGCGCGGCACCGTGGTACGGGCGCCTGTGGTTGGATTTCTCCAGATCTGATGGCTGCTCCTCCGCTGGCGGTCGAAGACGAACCCGGCTCGCCTCAGCTTACGGATCACCTCATCGGCGCTGAGGCCGGCCAGCCTTCCCATCAGGGCACGGCCACCGGAACCCGCACCTCGCCTGCTCCAAGACTGGCAGCCTTAAGTGCCGGGGGAAGATCGTCCCCGTGCTCCAGATAGGACTCAACCAGCCCCACAGCCACATCCTGGGCAATCTCCAGGGTCTCGGCGATGGTGCGCCCCTGGGCTACCAGCCCGGGCAGCTCCTCGCTGGTGGCGAGAAAACCCCCCTCGGACAGGGCCTCTATGTGGATTGCCAGCAATGCCTCCTTCATACCTTCACCTCCATAAGCTTCGTGGTGTCATTATCACCCGCCTCCACTGCCCTTTTGTCCATCACCGGGTCGCCCTGGCCCATCTGCTACTCCCACTCTAGCACGTCGAGAGCCTTGAGCCCGTTAGCGTGGTACTCTTCCCTGACCTCGGATAAGGTAGCTAGAGCGCCCACGTACACCATCTACCGAGCCTTCTGGCCGCGAAGGTTGGCCAAGTCGACAACATGCTGGGCCCAGAGCGTGCCATTTGGAGTTGATATGGTCGGTAGTGGGCAGCCAAAAAAGAACCCCAGCCGAGCTGGGTTTTGACTGGTTCCCCGTGTGCAACCCTCTTCATAACCGCTTTCGTTATCCAGCGGTTAACCGAGAACCTTCAATATCAATGGGTCATCAAAGATCAGGCCGTTGCCGATGAGGCGAAAGCGGCGTTGAATCATATATCACCGGCGCTCCGGGGTCCTTCACTCCACCCGACGCGCCACAAAGAACTCATAAGCATAGTACCCTGAGTACCTCCGGTGCATCGCGGGCTCCTGCGCGAGTTGATCCAACACGGCCAGCGCTTCGTCGTCGGCACCATATTTACCACGCAGCTCCTCGATGCGAATCTCCATCGGCGTATAGAAATCTTCCCACCAGGTCTCGTCCGGCAGAGTGAAGTGGCCGATGAGCGAGAAACCGATTCTATCGATTGCCGCCAGGACATCCGGAACCCGGCCCATGGCCTGATAATCGGCATCGAAGCTCGCTTTGACCTCGGGGGGTGGGTTGTCCCTGCGCCAGACTGCGTCGGTGAAGGCTAGGTAACCCCCGGGCCGCAGCAGCCGGCTACAGACGCGCAGGGCTTTTTCTATGCCGATGTTGTAGAGCGCTCCCTCGGACCAGACGAGGTCGAAGCTCGCAGGCGGCAGCCCGGGTTCAGCCATGTCGCCGACCGTAGGCTGAATCCGCTCGGCCAGCCCTCGCACAGCGACCGTCGTGCGCAGCCGCTCGATACTCGGAGCATGGCTGTCAAGGGCCACGATGGACCCTGATATGAGACCGGCGAGATGAAGCGTCTGCCCGCCGACGCCGCAGCCCAGATCAAGCACTGCTGGCGTGGGCGGCAGATCGCGACAAAAAGCAAGGGCTCTGGCGGCACAATCACGGTTGCCCGGGCCCTGCCTTGGGAGCGACTCATAGAGTTCGAAAAAGATCGGCCAGAAGCGCGGCGAGGGATCGTTCATGTCGAATCTCTTTCGTCAGCGACAGGACGCAGCCCGAGGAACACCTCGTGTCCGGTGTCGCTGTACGAGCTGTGCTCAAAGGGGACCGCGAGGGGTTCGAAGCCAGCGGCTGAGATCAGCTCCAACCACACAGTTCTCGGGAACAGACCCATGAAGTGACGGTCGTGAATGACCTTGGCAACGCCGTTCACGTCTCTCAAGAGGTACGCCATATCGGACACGTACATTTCGGTTTCTGAGTCTGGAACCCACTGCCATTCGAGGTAGCGCAAGCCGCGCCCGTTCCCGTCGCTGCCGCCTGTCTCGGTTCCCGGCTCGAAAGTCTCCGAGGTGAAATCTGGCTGGAACATCGCGACCCCTCCAGGGACGGTGTGTGCGAAGGCCGTAGCAATGGCGCTGGCAAGATCGCTGCGCGAGGTCATGTAGCTGATCGCGTCGTGCATGAGTACGCAATCAAAGACGCGCCCGAGCCGGACTGAGCGCATGTCGCCCTGAATATGCTCGCACTCCGGATTCAATCGGTGGCTCAGCGCGAGCATAGCCGGTTCCAGGTCGACGAGAGTACAGGCCAACACCGCCTTCAAGTGGGCGGCATTGTGGCCGCCGCCGCTGCCAAGATCTAGCAGCGTCCGGAGTGGCTGCCGACAGTTAGTCTCGAACAGGCGCCGGTAGAAGGCAGCCTCCTCCGCGTAGTCGCCTACTGGTGTCAGCAGCGGATACCAGTCCGCTAAGTCGCGGTATAGCCTAAGGGCTTGGCTCGCTTCATATTTCATCATACTTTTATAGCAGAAGCTGTGTGGTCAGGTGGCCAGCCGACTTAGTGAGCTAGAGGTTTAGGCCCTAAGCGCGGACAGAGCTGCCGCCTGCTGAGATTGATAGCGCTAAGCCCCAAAGGGCGAGGGGAGCGTCTCCACTCCCCAAGGCAACCATTAATAACTTGTTTTGGCTCCGCGGGTAGGAATCGAACCTACGACCAATCGGTTAACAGCCGACCGCTCTACCGCTGAGCTACCGCGGAATGGTGCCTCAAACTGAGGCGAAAGGTAGTCTAACAGAGTCTGTCGCGGTTTGGCAACTAGACCTGCTCAAGATAGGTGTAGCCTATTAACTCGTTGCTGTAAAGCTCGAGCGCCGACTCGGCTTCCTCCTCGCCGAGTGACCCCTGAGCTTGGGCTTCGCGGATATCCTGCTTTAGCCACTCCCGTAGTTCGGGGGCCTCGTAGCCCATGTTCTCGATCACCCGCCGAGCCTTTTGGCCGCTCACGAAGCGCGTCAGCTCGTAGCTGCCCACCCCGGTGAGGCGGAGGTGCGCCTCATTGACGCGCCCGAACAGGTTATGGGTGTTAGCCAGCACATCCTGGTAAGCACCGGTCAAAAATACCCCCAGGTAGTAGGGTTCGCCGTTTAGCTCGTGTAGGCTAAGGGTGTCCTTAACGTCGCGCAGGTCCACGAACTTGCTGACCTTGCCGTCCGAGTCGCAGCTGATATCTACCAGGGTGGTGTCGCGGGTGGGGCGCTCGTTGAGGCGGTCTAGCGGCACGATGGGGAACAGGGCGCCGATGGCCCAGTGATCGGGCAGGCTCTGGAATACGCTAAAGTTGCACACATACTTATCGGCCAGCAGCCGGGGGAGATTCTCGAACTCCTCGGGCACGTAGTCGAGGTCTTTGATGATGCGCCGGATCTTGGCCAGCACCCGGTTATAGAGGTGTTCGATGTGCGCCCGCTCCACCAGGCTCAAATAACCCAGATCGAACAGGCTGTGCATAGTCTCTTTGTTGCCCACCGCATCGTGGTAGACCTCGCGGTAGTTCTTGATGCTGGCGGTCTCCAGTAGCTCCTGCATATCGCCGACCAAACTGTGCGGCTCCTCGGGCAAGGGGGGCAGCGCCATCGGCTCGCGGGTCGGCCCGATGGCGTCGATAACCGGCAGCACAATGACCGCATGATGCGCCGTTAAGGCTCGCCCCGACTCGGTCACCACCACCGGGTGCGGGGTGGCAGTTTCGTTGCAGGTATCCAGGATTTCGTAGACCACGGTGTCGGCGTACTCTTGTAGGCCGTAGTTGGCCGAGGCGTGGAAGGTGGTCTTGCTGCCATCGTAGTCCACCGCTAGCCCGCCGCCCACATTGAGGTAGCGCAGCCGAGCCCCTAGCTCTTGCAGCTCCACGTAGGTCTGGGCCGCCTCGCGCACCGCGTTGCGGATCTTGCGGATATCGGTCACCTGGCTGCCAACGTGACAGTGCAGCATGATGAGCGTGTCGATCAGGCCGAGTTCTTGCAAGCGCCTCACCACGCCGATAACCTCGGTGGCATTGAGCCCGAACTTGGCGTCATCGCCGCCGGAGTCCTCCCACTGACCCGAGCCGCGGGCGTGGAGCTTAAAGCGCACCCCGATGGCGGGCCTGACCCCTACCTCCCGGCTGAGGCGCAGCACCCGCTCGAGCTCGCTATACTTCTCTAAGGTAAGCACCACGTTCTTGCCCAGCCGCCGGCCCCACAGCGCCAGCCGGATAAAGTCATCATCCTTAAAGCCGTTGCAGCACAACAGCGCCTCGGGATGGGTGTCTTGCACCAGGCACAGGGCTAGTTCAGCTTTGCTGCCGGCCTCTAGCCCGGTCTTGTACCTGGCCCCATACTCAGCGATAGTCTCTACTACCACCCGCCGCTGGTTGACCTTGATCGGGTAGACCCCCTGGTAGTGGCTCTGGTACTCAAACTTGCCGATCGCCTCATTAAAGGCATCGTTTAAGCGCGTCAGGCGGTTCTCCAGGATCTGCGGAAAGCGCAGGATCAGCGGCAACGCCCGCCCGCCCTGCTTAAGGTCGTCGATGACCTCAAGCAGCGCTACGTTGGCCTCCTCATCGCGGAGCGTAACGCGCAACCGGCCATCCTTGCCGATGTGAAAGTAGCCGTTGCTCCAGTACGGCACGCCGTAAAGCTCGGCGGCATCCGCGGTGGTGAAGCGGTCTGTCATGAGTACCTTGCCCAAGGCCCTACCTCCCTGCCCGGCCCGCCGTGGGCCGCAAAAACGCCGCTAACATAGCATGTTTTGACCGCCGGGGGTGTCATAAGTATAAGGCCCGGCCAGAGCCGGGCCAAATCTTGATCACTTAGGCGTTAGGGGCGCGCAATGGTGATGACCGGCGAGGTCCAGGTCTCCCAGTGGGCTGGGTTGTTGGGGTTGCCTAACGCTTTGAGAACCCTGATGGTGATGACGTAATTGCCGTTGGGAACAACCTTAAACAATTCGTTCTGGTTGCCGCGGCCGCGGGTCATGTTGCTGTGAATGCGCGTACCGTCCCAGTCAAAGGCGAAGAAGCCGGTATCAGTGGCGTTGCGCGGCAGGTACTGGAAGACGTTGGTCCTGTGGAAGACCGGGTGTACCGGGTGCCTAGTAGCCGCATGGAGGATATTCATCTCCATAAACTGTGCCTGATGAGCAAAGTGCAGCAGGAAGTACGGGACATCGCCGCCTTGCATGGTGAAGCGCGCACCTTCGGGTTGATTGACGAAAGCAGTCCCATCCAGCCGGGCCAGCCACGGGAAACCAAATGCTGTCGGCTGCATAGCGATAAGGGCTTGATAGTCGCCAATAAAACCGGCGAACGGCACACGCGATACCGAGCCGTTGTCACCAGTTACCACGATGTACCCACCGTATTGGCCGAGAATGGGGCCGGTGGGGGCAGCAATAGTCGCTGTTACTGTGGCGCTGCTGCCGGCCGACACGGTCACGCTGGGCTGGCTAAACGCTACTGAGGCATTACTTCCGAAGAAGCCTGGGCTGAAGGTGCTGCCGCCGGTGGACAGGGCGTTGACAAAGGACAGCGTATAAGTTACGGCGCTTGCGCCGGTGTTCCGGATAGTCAGCGTGCGGGTGGCCGGACCGGCTTCGCTTTCGCCGAGGTGGAGCATGGAGGGTGTAACCGAAGTGGTCGAGACGACAGCTCCCGGAACATTGAGCATCCCCGAACCCTGACGGTGGACGTTGTCTAGGAGGTCAAGAGCTGGATTGCCCCACCAGACTACGGGAGTAGCGCTGTTCTGGAGGATGCCGCGCACCTCTTCAGCGCGAACACCGGGCCGTGCTTGCAGGAGCAGTGCCGCCGCACCCGCTACGTGTGGCGCCGACATCGAGGTGCCGCTAAGGGTGGCATAGCCGCCTAGCGCTAACGGGTAGGTCGAGCGGATCAGACCGCCCGGCGCGCCGATGTCAGGCTTGATAGTCAGGTCGGGTGCCAAGCCGAAGGAGCTGAAGCTGGAGGTCAGTCCACCGGTAGGAACGCGGGCGAAGAGCAGCTCAGCTGTCCAGGTCATGGTAACTGGCCCAGTCGCAAGACGGCTGTCGATAAGGAGTCCTTCGGTATCCGAGATCGTTACCATCGGAATGGTGATGGGGGGAGTGCCCGCAACCGTGGCCGAGAAGCGGCCAGGGACGTTGTTGTAGAGGGCTACGGCTACTGCGCCGGCCCTCTGCGCGTTCAGCGCCTTGGTGTGGAAGGTGCAGCCGCCGCGGCGGATCAGCGCGACATGTCCCGTAAGGTCTTGCGCGATAGTCGTGCAGGCGTCATGCGTTGCGGCGGGCGTGCCGGTTCGCGCCATCGAATGACTGCCGGAAGTAGGCGGAGGAGGGGCGGCAGCGGCCGCGCTATAGCCGATCAAGGCACCATCGGGAGAGATCCTAAAAGCAGACAACGACACATGAGTGTTATCAAACGACGCCACGCCGATGACATCCGCACCCACGCCGGGCGCGCCAGCCGAGAAGACGCCATTTGCTCCACTGTTGCCGATCGAAGCTACCACGACCACCCCGGCGCGCACTAGATTGTTGGCGGCCACGGCGGTTGGGAACTGTGGCCACTGGAACGCGGCACCCAGCGACATGTTGACGATGTGCATACCGTCGGCTAGCGCCCGCTCCATAGCAGCGATGATGATGTCGGAAAAGGTTGAACCGACACAACCGAAGACCTTGTAGGCACCGAAAGTGACTTCTGGAGCGACGCCCGTTACGGCACCGCTAGCCCCTACGATCCCTGCTACGTGCGTACCGTGGCCGTTACAGTCCATCGGAGAAGGGCCGGGCCTGGGGATGTTATTAGCTGGGTCAGCTGCGTTAAAAGCGTCACCGACGAAGTCCCAGCCGGCGACGACGCGGTTGCCCCAGCCGCCGCCAAGATCGGGGTGGTTGTAGTCGATGCCGGAGTCTATTACCGCCACCCGGACGCCCCGGCCGGTGAGGCCGAGCTCGCTCTGCGCGTAGTCGGCACCGGTCATGGCCAGCGCCGTCAGGAGATCAGGCTCGAGGCTGGGGCTCGGTTCTGGAATCGGGACGGCGTCCACCGGCCAAATGGCTACCACGCCAGGTAGCTGACCCAGCCTGCCGGCGGCAGCGGGCGTGGCTGCCACTGACAGCCCGTTAAAGAGGCGCTCGAAGTTAAAGCGCTCTTGGAAGCCTATAGCTTCGGCGGCGGCGGCACTTCTAAAAGCTGCGCGCTGGTTGCGAAGCACTGTGGGCGAGCCGCCTCTGACAGTCGGTGGCCCTGAGAACTCAACAAACCAGAACGCCGGTGTTTCGTTGACCATCTCGCCCGAGGTGCTTAAGAAGGGCGATGGGCCTTCTGGGAAAACCTCCTGCACGCCCGGAGCGCTTTGAGCGCCGAGCGTATCGGTGCTAGGGCCACCGGTGGGCAGATTACCGCACGCTGCTAGGATTAGGACTAAAGCCAACAGCCCTGATAGAATGAGCGACTTGCGCATACAGGCTCCTTTATGAGAAAAAAGATGCAAGTAAGTGACGAGTAATCACAAACCTCGGGCAACACGTCTGCCGTTCGTGATTCTTTCCCCGATAACCGACCTCCCCTCAACTTGTGCGGCCTTGCTGATCTGCCGCAAAAGTGTGAAGTTTTTCATAGTATGCCCGTTTTGGCTAGCGGTTGCAACCCCTTTCGCCTGTATACAACAACATCATCGTATCGATGGGCGGCCTAGCCTCGGTTGATCCCAGTGGCGCAAGTATCCTCCTGCCCGAAGGCGAGTACCAGAGCTGCTTTAACGTCTTTAGGTCGTTGGGTAACCCTACCAACCCCAACCATGTGGTGGTGGCTGAGACGCCGCGCGTTGTCATCAGCCGGTAGGGGCTAGACCGTTTCTCTTCACCATCCCCGCTACGAGATCAGCTATCGACCTGCTCGAGCTCACCCAGCTTGGTCAAAAAGGCCTCGACCTGCTCGTGCAAAAGCTTGGCGGCTAGCGGAAAACGCTGCGCCACCAGGCGCGGATGGCAGCGCGATCGTAAAAGGGGACCCGCTCAGGCGGCTCGCTCAGCGGACGTGTTGTGGTGGTGGTCTTTACCGAGCCTGGCAGTGATACAATCAGGATTATCTCACTCAGAAAGGCGGTGAAGCGTGAGCGTGTCCGATACGAAAAGGCCCTCACAGACCGATTGGGCTAGGCTCGATACCATGGCCGACGAAGACATCGACACCTCGGAGATTCCGCCACTGGATGACGACTTCTTCGAGCGTGCCGGCTTGCGCCTGCCGGATGAGCCGGTAGCGGTCACGGTCCACCTCGATGCCGATGTTTTGGCGTGGTTCAAGGCACAAGGCGAGGACTACGAGAAGCGGCTAAACAGGGCTTTGCGCAGCTATGTAGAGGCGCACAAAGAGCAACGCTGAGGTTCAACCTGCTAGCTAACACTGTGCTGCAACGGGACGCAGCCCTAGCGCCGGATATTCCTGCCCAGAAATCTGCGCTCCTGTGGAGCTTCTTCCGGAGGTCGAAAACAGAGGCCGCGGTGGTTGCGTGTTATAGCTTATTAAGACCTGCTTGGGCCTGCTTGCGCCATGATCCGGGCGATCGGCCTTAGCGCCAGCCACCACTGCTCCTTGGGCCGTTGCAGCTTGGCTTCGATCATGCGCGGGAACTCCTCCATCTGATGGACGCGCACCTGGCCGCGCTCTAGGCCGATGAAGGCCGCCTCCGGCTTGCCCTGAACTGCCTGCTCGAGCAGGAAGTTGACGCAGCTAGCGGCTAGGCGGGTGGCTTGAATGCGGTCGAAGGGGCTGGGGTTGCCGCCTTGTTGCAAGTGGCCCAAGATGGCTTGCCGGACGCTGAACAGCTCACCGCCTTCCTCTTCAAAGAGCGCATGCATGAAGCCGGTACTGTACACAGCATTGGCGTTTTCATTGCGGATCATCAGCCCCAGCCGCTTGCCCTGGCGGAAGCCGGCGATCAGGTTATTAACGTCCTCTTGCAGGTCGCGCAGGGTCACGCCCTCTTCGTGCAAATAGACCCGCTCGGCGCCGGTGGCTAGGCCGCTCAAGAGCGCCAGATAGCCGCAGTAGCGGCCCATCACTTCGACCACGAAGGCCCGCCGCGAAGCCACCGCCGACTGCTTGATCTTATCGACCACCAAGACGATGCTGTTTAGGGCGGTGTCGGCGCCGATGGAAAACTCTGAGCCGGGGAGGTTGTTGTTAATCGAGGCTGGCAGGCAGATCATGGGGATGTTAAAGGCCGGATAGTGGTCGCGGTGCTGATAGAGGCTATAAACCGACTCGTAGCCGGTCCAGCCGCCGATCATTAAGAGCGCGTCGATAGCCCCGGTTTCGAGCTGGCGGGCGATGGCGTAGAGCTCTTTGCCAGTAGGGATCTGCCGGTTAGTGCCCAGCTCCGAGCCGCCCGGCCAGACCCAGCCTTCGACACTCATCCAGTAGAGCTCCTCAAAATGCCCTTCGATCAGCCCTTCAAAGCCGTGGCGCACGCCGATTACCCGATGCCCCTGGTCCAGAGCCAGGCGCACGGCGGCGCGGGTGGCGGTGTTCATGCCGGGGGCGGGCGCGCTGGCGTTCAAAACCGCCAGGCGCAGCCGCCGCTGGCCGGCGGTGGGCGGCCTGGGACGGGCTCGAGCCAACGTTTCGAAGATGCTCAGGTTTTCACGGAAACTCCCGCTGCGCATAGCGATGGCCCGCTCATAGTCGCGTTGGGCAAGCGCTTCGGCTAGCGCCTGAGTCTCGGCCACGCAGGCCATTAGCGGAACCGGTTTGACGCGGTTTTCGCGCATGCCGATGAGGTAGGATTCGCCGCCGGCGGTCTCGGGTGACAAAAGCTGCTCCACCGCCTGGTAGCCGAGCACGGTGCTCATGTAGCGGTCGAAGGCGCTGGGTGAGCCGCCGCGCTGGACATGGCCGAGGATGGTCACGCGGACATCTTGCTGTAGCCGCTCTAGCACCTCGCACACGTACCGGCTGCTGATGGGGTGGCCGTGGCGGTCCTGAGCGCCTTCGGCGACGATCACGATACTTTCGCGCCGACCGGCCTGCCTGGCCGCTCTGAGCGTGTCGCACATTATCGTTTCCCAACCGTCCGGTGGCGGGTTCTCAGGAATTAGAACCCAGTCGGCACCGGTGGCAATGGCGCCCATTAGCGCCAGGTAGCCGCAGTGTCGCCCCATCACCTCGACTACAAAGGTGCGCTGGTGGCTGGCAGCGGTGCTGCTGACGGCATCGACCGCCTCCACGATCCGACTTAAGGCGGTATTAGCGCCGATAGTGATGTCGGTGCCGGCCATGTCGTTATCAATCGAGCCGACTAAGCCCACGATGGTGAGCTGCGGGTGCGCCTCGGCCAGCGCCTTAGCGATACTTCCGCCCGCGACTAGCTCTGACAATAGCTCTGGCCACTCCTGCTTAAAGATCTGGGCGCCGGTCAAGCTTCCGTCGCCGCCGATGACCACGAGCCGGTCGATGCCGTGGGCAAGCAAGTTGTGGGCGGCCTGCAAGCGCCCCTCGCGGGTGCGAAAGGCTGGGCAGCGGGCTGTGCCGATGATGGTGCCGCCGCGGTGCAAGATGCCGCTGACCGAGTCCCAGGTCAGCGGGCGGATCCGCTGGCCGCCTTCGACCAGCCCCTGATACCCCTCATAGATGCCGTAGGCCTCGACGCCATGCTCGAGCGCGCTGCGCACTACTGCCCGCACCGCTGCGTTCATGCCGGGAGCATCGCCGCCGCTGGTAAGGACTCCAAGGCTCTTCATACCTTGCGCAGTATAGCGCACCGCTACCTGCTGGGGGGGCTTCTTCCCGAGCAGCAGAGGACAAAAGGCCTTGGAGACAGACAGCCAAAGCCATGTATACTCTACCATGCGACTTTTTGCCCCTAGAGAGCGCTACCCGCAAGAGACGCGGGTAGCGCTGACGCCACCGGCCGTGGAGCAGCTTACTAGGCTCGGTTTAGGCGTGACGGTCGAAGTCGGCTTAGGCGCTAGCCTCGGCATCGATGACGCGAGCTATCTCCGTAGTGGTGCGACGATCGGCCAGAGCGCCGATGAGGCCGACATCGTGGTGCGGCTCCGCCCTCCGCCGCTCGACGAGATCCGGACCCAACGCCCAGGGAGCGTGGCGGTGGGGTTCTTTGAACCGTTTTTCCAGCCCGAACTGGTCAGGGCGATGACGGAGGCCGGACTAAGCGCCCTCTGCATGGAGCTAATCCCCCGTACCACGCTGGCCCAGAAGATGGACGCCTTAAGCTCGCAGGCGAGTCTGGCTGGCTATGCTGCGGTCATCGTGGCTGCTGAGCGGATCGACAAGGTGTTGCCGATGATGACCACCCCCGCCGGGACCATTACCCCGGCGCGGGTGTTTGTAATCGGAGCGGGGGTCGCGGGCCTGCAAGCAATCGCCACGGCGCGCCGCTTAGGGGCCCGCGTCGAAGCGTTCGACACCCGCCCGGCTGCTCAAGAGCAGATCGCCTCGCTGGGGGCTAAGCCGCTGGTAATCGACCTCGGCGCGACCGGCGAGGCTAAGGGGGGCTACGCCCAGGCGCTCACCCCGGAGCAGCTTATGCAGCAACGCCAGGCCATGGCCAAAAGCTGCGCGGCTGCCGATATCGTTATTACCACCGCCCAGGTCTTCGGTAAGCGGGCCCCGCTGCTCGTTACCGCGGCGATGGTGGCCGGGATGCGCCCCGGCAGCGTGATTGTGGATCTAGCTGCGGGCAGCGGCGGCAACGTTGAGGGGATCGTACCTGACGAGGAGTGCTTGGTCAGCGGGGTCAAACTGATTGGCCTGAGCAACCTCCCCGGCAAGGTAGCCCGCGACGCCAGTCAGCTGTACGCCAATAACGTAGTCAGCCTGCTGACGCACCTCTGGGATCCAGCGGCCAAGGGGTTGCGCTTCGACCTTAACGACGAGATAACCAGCGGCACACTGCTGGTCCACGGCGGCCAGATTCGTCATGATGGGGTGCGTTCGTTAGTGGAGGGATCATGATCTTGCTGCTGTTCATCTTTGTGTTGGCCCTCCTATTGGGCCGCGAGCTGATCGCCAAAGTCCCCTCACAGCTCCACACCCCGCTGATGTCGGGCTCGAATGCCATCTCCGGCATCACCATCGTTGGGGCGCTGGTAGCAGCCGG